>Ga0193952_1000010_pt1 | contig 105714 bp, 94 predicted proteins | sample BB_3_MG_FD_140368 | JGI IMG/M metagenome (GOLD analysis project Ga0193952, IMG submission 140368) | Microbial mat bacterial communities from the Broadkill River, Lewes, Delaware, United States - BB_3_MG | ecosystem: Environmental > Aquatic > Freshwater > River > Microbial mats | place: USA... | reverse complement strand
ATCCAACAGCATCAAATCCAGCGCCTGTAAATGTTCAGTGTGCTGAAAATGTACCAGCTGTTAATATTGGTGATGTAACTGATGAGTCAGATAACTGTGTTGGCGCAATAACAGTAGCTCACGTTTCAGATGTATCCGTAGGTTTCAATCCAGAAGTAATAACCAGAACGTATTCAGTAACAGATGCGAGTTTAAATAGTATAAATGTTACACAAACGATTACCGTTGAGGATACTACCAATCCAGTTATGCCAGTTTTACCAGATCTATCAGCAGCGTGTTCTTTAACTGTGACACCTCCAACAACTACAGATAATTGTGATGGAACTATAATAGGAGTTACAAGTGGTAGTTTAATATTTGATGTTGTAGGATCTGAGACTATATTTTGGACTTTTACAGATAGTGCAGGTAATTTTGTTATTGCGGAACAGAAAATAACCATAACTGATGATAACGGTCCAGTGCCTGATGTTTCTTCATTACCAGCTTTAAATTTAACAGGGTGTCAAATTACAAGTATTTCAGATTTAACAATTCCTACAGCCACAGATGCTTGTGATAGTGGTACTATTTTAGGAACATTAGGTGATGGTTTTGTGTTTCCATTTATATTTAGTGGTACTCAAACTATTGATTGGGAGTTTATAGATAGTAATGGAAATGTTACTTATCAGCCTCAAGATATTACACTTACTCCTATCCCAGTATCTGGTGGAATATTAGATGGAACATTTGAGTCTACTCTTTTTTATGATCAAATAGATATTTCTTCTTGTGGAGTTGCTATTTCTATAGAATTGAATTTGAGTGGCGAAAACGGTACTATAGTCAGATGGGAGAGTTATGCTGTAAATCATGGTTTTTGGGAGGAAATTACAGACGCTGATGGCGATGATACTAAATTTACAGTTTCTTTTCCTATAGGAGCGTTAGAATCTACATATTATAGGGTTTTAGTGCAAACAGGAACTTGTGTAGAGTATTCTAATCAATTCTATGTAAGAGCTCTTCCTGCTGGAGACGCTCCAACCGTTGAAAGACTTGACCCAGATGAATTTTACTGTTTAGGTGATGAAGTGAATCTTCGGGCAACTAGCAATTATTCAGCAACGCAAGAATCGATACCAGATGATAAAGGAGATGGGGATTTTAATCAAGGGCAGTTTCCTCGTGATCCAAATGGTTGGTTGGTAGATGGTGAAGTAGGAGGGTTTACAGCTGGAGGAAGTGCAACAAAACCAAGGAACTGGTCAGCTAAAACCTGCAATAATCAAGCTAATGGAAGTATTATCTACTGTGGTGGTGAAGGTAAATATGCCATTGCTTATGGAGATTATTCTGATAATAAATATAGAGGACCAGACCCTTCAACATTAGAAACTCCTATTTTGGATTTTTCTAACGCTGAATCTGCAAGTTTAGATTTTGATCAAGCGTATAATTTTGTAAATGGCGATTATGCAATTATAGAAATATCAACTGATGGTGGAGTAAATTATTCTACTCTTAGATTGATGCACGCCGTGGGTAGTGGAGATTTAGACTGGTATTCAGCTGGAACTGCAGAATCATATGCGGGTTCAAATGCAACAAATTATAATTTTGAGACTGACAATACTTCAATAGATCTTTCAGCTTATATAGGTGAGAGTAATGTGCGTATAAGATGGACTTTCTCAGGAACAAGTAGTGAAAGCGCTTGGGCTATGGATAATATAGAAGTAAATAAATTAGTAATTGTAGAAACGGATGTAGAGTGGACAGATGGTATAGGAGATCCTAATGTACCACCAATTGCAGGAGGTTCTACTGAGGTTCCAATTTCGTTTACACCAGACGCTCCTGGGTTTCATCAATACGGAGGAACAGCTTTAATTAATGGCTGTAGAACTTATAGCGAAGAAGGAACAGCTTTAATTGATGTTTATATTTCTTATTCCTATGCTGGTGAAGATGTTATATACACAAGCCAAGAATGTGGTCAAAATACTGTTCAGTTGAATGCATATGATAATAGGGAAACTGCAACTTTTAATGCAGCTAAAGGTGCGTATCCTGAAATGCCAGATCCTTGTGTAAATTGTGATGACCCTGGAACAGGAGATGAAGGAGTTTGGTCTATTTCTGAAAATAGTATATGTGGTGGAGGAACGTTTTCAGATGTAAATGATCCAAATGCAATTTTTACAGGTGAAGCAGGAACTTATATTTTAACGTGGACAGTTAATGGATGTGGAAGTGACATAACTGTAACAATTACAAATTGTGACCAGATAGATTTTGATGGGGTTGATGATTATGTAGATTTTGAAGAAGACAACTTTCATTTAGATAGTGAAGCATTTAGTATTGAAGCTTGGGTAAAGCCTGAGTCAATTGCAGGCTATCAAACAATTTTTTCGAAGAGAGATGCAAATGTTGTTTCTGGAAATGGATATGAATTGAGTATAGATAACGGTGTAGTTTACTTTAAATGGGATAATAAAAACATAAATTCTTCTACCTATAAGATAGGTACAGATCGTTGGTATCATATCGCAATAACTCACACATCCTCACCAGGAACATATAGACTATATATTGATGGAATACCTATTGACTTAATAGGAGGAGGTTCTCCAAAATCTAACAATTTAAAAGCGATTTTGGGAGCAATGGATAACAATCCATCTAACAATCCTACAAATTATTTTAATGGTTGGATAGATGAAGTTAGGATATGGAATGTAGGTCTTACAACAGATCAGTTGCGTGAAATGATGAATCAAAAAATACAAAATGTTTCTGGAAATGTACAAGGAGAAGTTATACCTGTTGATATTGATGGATTGTTATGGTCAAATTTATCAGCTTATTTCCAAATGGAATCTGTGGAAATGGCATGTGGTTATTTAAATTCAACTTCAAGTTCAATAAAAGGTAGGTTAAAAAATATTTCAAGTGATGAAGACCAAACAGCTCCAATACCTTATACTTCAGCCCAAAATGGAAATTGGAATACTATGAGTACTTGGACACAACCAAATGTTTGGAATGCACCAAATAGTTTAGGTGTTAATGGAATACCAATTGATTGGAATATTGTAAGGCTATCAAATCAAATAACTTCTGGTACAAGAGATATCACCCTTCTTGGATTAATTTCCGATAGTGGAAAATTAACAATGAATGGAGTTACAAATATGACTACTGGGACGGGGACTGGACAAGGGCTTTGGGTAACACATTATTTAAAATTGAATGGTATTATTGATTTAGAAGGAGAATCTCAATTAATTCAAAAAAGATATTCAACAACTCAGGTAAATGAAAGTATTTTAGATTCGGGTAGTTTAGGATTTATAGAACGAGACCAGCAAGGACAAGGAAATTTATTTAATTATGATGATTGGTCTTCACCTGTTGGGTTAATTGGGCAACCACAAACAGCTCTTTATTCGGTGAAAGATGTATTAAAAGATGGAAGAAATTCTTATGGATCTGATATAAATTTTACCGCTTCAAAAGATGGCGATATGTCAACTTTTCCAATTACAGTATCTAGCCGTTGGATTTATTCCTATAAAAATGGATCAGGATTTAAAAGAGCAAATTTGAATAGAATATTTAAAGCAGGTGAAGGAAATACAATGAAAGGTTCATTTAATCCTGATGAAACAACCAAACAAAATTTTGTTTATATAGGAAAACCACATAATGGAGATATTCAATTGCCAATTTCAAATGGTAAGTATTATTTAGTTGGAAACCCGTATCCAAGCGCTTTGGATGCAGATCAGTTTATTATAGATAATGCAATAAATAGTAATATTATTACGGGAGTTTTGGAATTTTATGAAGATTGGAGTACAGATAGAACCCATATTGAAAGTAAAGCTAGTGCAGGTTATGCATATTATACATTGGCAGGTGGAGTTGGAACTAAACTTGCTGAAAATGTCAATAATTCAGGTGAATATGGGTCAAAAACACCAACAAGATATGTTCCGGTAGGTCAAGCTTTTTGGGTAGTAGGAGATGGAGGTGGTATGGTTAAATTTAGTAACAATCAAAGATTTTTTGAGAAAGAGTCAGGAACTAAATCTACCTTTTTTAAAGGTGCTAAATCTAAAAAAATTCCAATTAAGGGAGAGGAAGATACTCGCTTAAAGCTTAGACTTGGATTTGAAACTTCAGATGTTAATAGCAGACAATTATTATTAACTATTGATAAAAGAGCAACAGATAAAATTGATAAAGGTTTTGATGCAGAAGTTTCTGGTTTTCAGGATAATGATCTTTATTGGATAATTGAAGATAAGAAATTAATAATACAAGCTTTAGGAAATTTAACAACAGAAAGTATTATTCCTGTAGGTATAAGTTTAAAAGAAAAAGGCATTATTAAAATTAAAGTAGACACAATTAACAATCCTTATGAAGGAATTGAAGTATTTCTTCGAGACAATATAACTAAGGAAACGTATGATATTTTACATAGCGAATTTGAAACTGAGTTAGAAGTAGGTGAATATAATAATAAGTACTCTGTTGTTTTTAAACCAAAATTTGAACTTTCTGAAATTGATGAAGAATTAGCTAATAATTTAATGACGCACCTTGTAGATAATGAGCTTAGGATTGTTAGATTAAGTGATATTGATATTTTAAAAATTTCCTTATTTAATACTATTGGACAACAAATTAAGGTATGGTCAAATAATTTAGATGAGAAAGAAATTGTATTACCTTTAAATATTGATGTTGGAATGTATTTGGTTATAATTGAAACAGAGAAAGGAAGTTTTTCAAAAAAAGTAATAAAAAAATAGTTAATATAGGAACCCCACAATATTTAATGGATAAGAAGATAACTCGATATTACATTGTTGTTCTTTTTTGTCTAATGAGTTTATTTTTATATTCTCAAGGAGGCATAAAAGAACCGCCACTACCTAAGCCAAATGGTCCTGGAGATGGTGGATATCCCCAATTGCCAATTGATGGCGGGGTATCAATTTTATTGGTTTTAGGTACTGCTTTTGGTATTTATAAATTAAAAAAAAAGGAATAAACAGTTTTTAATTATTCAGTATTAAAAAGAATACCAACTTAATAGGTTAGAGGTTTTATAAGGATTAAGAAATAGTTAGTCTTCCTTATTTTGGAATTTCTATTAAATCCAGTAATGAAGAGCTAAATTATTTTACACAATTTTTTATTGAGAATTGAGTTTCTTTTCATTTAATAAAAAATTGATTTTATAACTAACCTCAATCATAAATTAAATAATACGTGTTTAAAATTTAATAAAAGAAACTCATTTTTTTAAAGTTATTATTTTTTATAAATTAAAAAATGTAAATTGTTCATTTAAAATTACTTTTATAAAATATTTAATAATGAATAACTTACCTTATAATTTAGTTCGTAAATTTATCGTTTTAATAATATGTTCAAGCTTAATGTTAAGTTGTAATGTTTTTCAGGATCCAATTTCTTTAAATGAAGCCGCTAATAATACTAAGAAAGGATACTTTAAAGTAACTTTAAACAACGGAGACGAATATATTTATGAAAGTATTTTAATAGAAAATGATGCTTATTATGGGATTAATAAAAATAAAGATAAAATAACTGAAACACTTCTTGTTAAAAGTGACATACAATCTATTCAAAAGCAAAATACTAAAGCTTCTAGTTTTTCTAATGTTTTAGGTATAGGTGTTGGAATAGGTTCAATTATTTTAGGAATTTCTGCGCTTTAAAATCTTTATAAACTCTGAATTTTTTGGGCAACTTCTTGTACTTCATCTAAAACACGAAATAAATTTCCACCCCAAAGTAGTTCAATTTGAGTTTCATTATAACCACGTTTTACCAACTCTATTGTAACATTTAAAGTTTCAGAAGCATCGTTCCAACCTTTAATACCGCCACCGCCATCAAAATCGGAACTGATACCAACATGTTCTATTCCAATTTTTTCTACCAAATAATCTATATGATCTACAAAGTCTGAAACATTTACAGGATCCAATGTTTTGGAAGCTTCATCTATTTTTGTTTTTGCTAGTTTTTTGATTTTTAGGTATTCAGAATAATAAGCTTCTTTAGCTTCTTTATCTAATTCTCTATATGCGCTCCAAGGTATTATTTTAAAATTCTGATTTGCAGCAATTTCATTTAAAATTACGTTAGTAGCTTCTTTAAATTTGTTGTTTTTTTCGGTATTAACATAGGCGCTAAAAGCAACAGTTTGAATTACACCACCATTTTGCTTTAACCATTGCAATTGTTCATCGTCTAGGTTTCTACTATGATTGCATAAAGCTCTACAAGATGAATGTGAAGCAATTATTGGAGCTTTAGAAAGTTCTATCATATCTCGCATAGACTCTTTTGAAGGGTGAGAAACATCAATCATCATTCCCCATTTATTCATTTCTGAAATTACTTCTTTTCCTAATTCACTAACCCCGTTATGCAACCAAACATTATCTTCTTCTCCAGTATTTGAATCGCATAATTGACTGTGCCCGTTATGACTCAAAGACATATAGCGTGCCCCTAAATCGTAAAATTCTTTTACACGGTTTATATCAGTTCCAATTGGGTATCCATTTTCAATCCCAATCATAGCAACTTTTTTACCAGTTTTGTTAATGTTTTTAGCTTCTTTAGAAGTAACTGCTAATTCAATTTCATTTGGAGCAATTTCTTTTGTTAATCTATGTATTGCATCAAATTTTGCAATGGCTTCTTTATAAGCATTGGCATAACCTTTTTCGGTTAATTCGCCTTGGCCAGTATAAACAATAAACCAAGAAACATCTAAACCTCCTTCTTTCATTTTAGGTAAATTTACCTGATTGTCAAGTTTTTGGGTATAGTTAACGTTGTTAGTAAAGTTTTTTAAACTAATATCGTTATGTGTATCAACAGTTAAAACCCTTTTATGAATTTCTGTAGCTTTGGCTATTAAATCTGTTTCCATTTTAGGTGTTACATTATTTTCAATATTTTTTTCGGAAATATTTTTACAAGAAATTAATGCAAAAATTAATAAAAATAAGATTTGTGATGTTTTCATGAGTTTTGTAAATTTTATAATTTTTAAATTTACAAAACTTTAGAATATATACTAAACTATTTTTTTGGTAATACTTATTGCATATAATTATACAGAATTGGCATAATTTTTCATAACTTAAAAAACCGTTTAGAAAATGGTAAATTATATTTATATTGCAACCTTAATGTCTTTTAATAAATTAATATTCTAAAAATAACTATGTTAGAACTAGCCGGAATAATTATTTTAGGAATTTTAGCACAATGGGTTGCTTGGAAATTTAAAATCCCTGCAATTTTACCTTTAATTTTAATTGGATTGTTAGTAGGGCCAATTGCTGCCGAGTTTTTATCGGAAGATGGTTCTAAATGGATTGAACCAGTTTGGAATGGTAAAAAAGGATTGTTTCCTGGAGACGGATTGTACTATTTTGTTTCTTTAGCAATTAGTATTATTCTGTTTGAAGGAGGTTTAACACTAAAACGAAGTGAAATTAAATCTGTTGGGCCTGTAATAACCAAACTAATTACCTTAGGTTCCGCAATTACATTTTTTGGTGCGGGTATTACTACATATTACGTTTTTAATTTAAGTTGGGAATTATCGTTTTTATTTGCTGCATTAATTATTGTAACTGGACCAACAGTAATAACACCCATACTTAGAAACATTCCATTAAAAAAAAATGTGTCAGCGGTTTTAAAATGGGAAGGGATATTAATTGATCCAATTGGTGCCTTGGTTGCGGTATTGGTTTTTGAATTTATTAGCGTTGGTGGAGGTAGTGGTTTTACTAAAACAGCACTTATTGAATTTGGAAAAATCCTGCTATTTGGAACTACCTTTGGTTTTACATTTGCTCATGCATTAGCTTTTGCCATAAATAAAAATATGATTCCACATTATTTATTAAATGTCGTTTCATTATCAACCGTATTATTGGTTTTTGTAGAATCTGAAATTTTTGCTCATGAATCTGGCTTATTAGCAGTAGTGGTTATGGGAATGGTTTTAGGAAACAACAAATTAGAAAATATTAAAGAATTACTTTATTTTAAAGAATCAATTAGTGTATTACTTATTTCCATATTATTTATTTTATTGGCGGCTAATATTAATATAGAAGATATGATGCTGTTGTATAATTGGAAAACAGCATTATTGTTTGGGATAGTTATTTTTGTTATTAGACCATTGGCAGTGTTTTTAAGTACCACAGGCTCAAAACTAAAAACAAACGAAAAATTATTTATAAGTTGGGTAGGTCCACGTGGTATTGTAGCCGCTGGTATTGCTTCTTTATTTGGAAGTAAGTTGCTAAAAGCTGGAGTAGAAGGAGCAGAATATATAACTCCTTTAGTGTTTATGATAGTGCTCGGAACTGTATTGTTAAACGCTACAACAGCTCGTTTATTTTCAAAATTAGTAGGTGTATTTTTAAAAACTTCTAATGGAATTATTATAGTTGGTGCCTCAAACTTTGCACGATTAATTGCAACATATCTTAAGAAAAACGATAGAAGAGTAGTGCTAATTGATAATAATGTAGACAATATAAATAAAGCAAAAAGTATAGGGTTAGAAGCTATTGAAGGCAATGTTTATTCTGATGAATTGTATGAAGATGTAGAGTTGAACGATGTTGGTTATTTATTGGCATTAACGGGTAGTCCAACTTTAAATGAATATGCATTAGAAAAGTTTACTCCAATTTTTGGGGAAAATGGAGCTTTTAGAATTATTTCTACAGATGAAATGAAAGCAGGAGATTTACAAACAAAAAAACATTTATTTACACATAAAGATGATTTTTTAAACTTAAGTGAGGTAGTTAGAGATTTTCCTTTAGTAAACGAAGTTGCTATTAATTCAAATGAACATTATGATAGTTTGTTAAAAGAAATAAATGAGGAGCAACATGCAATTCCAATGTTTATTAAAGATAAAAATGATGAAATTCATATTATTTCTTCCTTGTCTAAAGGTTTCTTAATTGAAAAGGGAACAACATTAATGTATCTAGGTAAAACTATTATATAATTTATAATATAGTTTGTATTACGATGGATCTATTTACTTCTAATTCGCTCCAAAACATCCTTCCTTTTGAAGGTAAAGTTCTTAATTATGGTATAATCTTAACTAACGATAATTGTCAGTATTATTTTAAGAAATTCTTAAATTCAGATTTTTGGAAACATGACGAATTAATACTTTTTGGTAAACAAATTAGAACCAAAAGAAAAGTAGCTTGGTTCGGAGATGAAAATATAGCGTACTCTTATTCAAATACCAAAAAAATAGGGTTGGCTTGGACTCCTGAAATTTTAAAACTTAAACGGCTTGTGGAATTAAAAACAGGCGAGAATTTTAATTCTTGTTTGTTAAATTTGTATCATAATGGAGACGAAGGAATGTCTTGGCATTCTGATAACGAAAAAGAATTAGGTGTAAATCCAATCATAGCATCTCTTAGTTTCGGTGCAACCAGAAAGTTTTTATTAAAACATAAAGTAACAAAACAAAAAGTAGCTGTGCAGTTACAATCTGGGGATTTATTAGTTATGAAAGGCGAAACACAGCATAAATGGATACATAGTTTGCCAAAAACTAAAAAAGTTAAAACACCGAGAATAAATCTAACATTTAGAAATATTATTAAATGAATAATAACAGCGACAATAAAAAAAATATTAGTTGGGGAATTATTGGTTGTGGAAATGTAACAGAACTAAAAAGTGGACCACCATATTATAAAATTGAAGGTTTTAAATTAACTGCTGTTATGAGACGAGATAAAGAGAAAGCAGCAGATTATGCAAAAAGGCATCACGTAAAAAAATATTATACTAATGCAGACGATTTAATAAATGATCCAGAAATTGACGCAGTTTATATTGCAACCCCACCAGACAGTCATAAATTGTATGGTTTAAAAGTTGCAGCAGCCGGGAAACCTTGTTGTATTGAAAAACCATTAGCACCAAATTATGCCGATAGTACACAAATTTTTAACGCTTTTGAAAGTGCTAAAACCCCTCTATTTGTTGCATATTATCGTCGTAGTTTACCGAGGTTTACTAAAATAAAAGAATGGATTAATGCAGGTTTAATAGGAGAAATAAGACATATTAACTGGCATTTAAGTAAACCAGCAAACGCTCTAGATCTTTCAAAAGAATATAATTGGAGAACAGATGCGAAAATTGCAACAGGGGGTTATTTTGATGATTTGGCGAGTCACGGATTGGATTTATTTACTTTTTTATTAGGCAATATGCAAGAGGTTAAGGGTATCAGTTTAAATCAACAAAATTTGTATACAGCTAAAGATGCAATAACTGCTAGTTGGATACATGAAAATGGTATTACTGGAACTGGAAGTTGGAATTTTGGATGTAATTTAAGAGAAGACAAGGTAGAAATTTATGGATCTAAAGGGAAGGTAGTCTTTTCGGTTTTTGATGAAATTCCAATTCAATTAATTTCAGAAAATGAGGCGAAAATCTTACATGTAAATCATCCAGAAAACGTTCAATTTTGCCACATTCAGAATATGAGAGATTTCTTTTTTGAAGGTAAAAACCATCCTTCAACAGGAAAATCTGGTTTGCATACAAGCTGGATTATGGATAAAATATTAGGACATATTTAATATAAAAGATACATTTTTTACTTCAAATTTAATCCGCATATTTCCAATAATGTGGATTGGTATTTTCCGTCTTTTGGTTCCAATAATCTTGAGTTACTTTGTGTCCGTCTAATGTTTTTAATTTGCGTTGAAATACCCAAACCGTTGGGTTAAAAACCATATCGGTTACGCCAACAGTATATAGTTGAGGTTCTTCTTCAGATTTTCTTTTTTCTTCCTGTATTACAACCTCAAAACCATTGTGTTCTAATAATTTTTTTAGAAAATCTTTACGGTTTTCGGTTATTTTCTTTTCAACAAAAGTTACTCTTGTATCTCCAATACTTCCAAAAGCGTGTTTTCCTTGTAAACCCATAATTTCTTAATTATAAATACCACTTAATTCATAAATGTAATCGTACAGCGGACTGTATAAACCTAAAACCAAAATACCAACAACAGTAATTATTAATCCCATCCGCATATATAGCTTATTTTTAAAGAAAGGAATTGGATCGTCATTTTTTCTAATAAACATAGCTCTAATTACTAACAAATAGTAATACAAGGATATGGTAACATTTACAACAGCTAAGAACACTAGTAAATAATAGCCTTTACTTGCTGCAGCAGTAAATAGGAAAAATTTCCCAAAAAACCCAGCAACTGGTGGTATTCCAGCTAATGAAAATAAAGCCAACATCATAATTAAGCTTAAACCAGGATTGGTTCTATAGAGCCCATTATAATCATCCATATTTTCTTTGCCAGTTTTTAATGAAATAGCTTGTACAACTCCAAATGCAGCTAGGTTTGAGAATATGTAAATCATTACAAAATAAACAATAGTCGCTGTTCCTAATTGCGTTCCAGTGATTAGACCAAGTAAAATAAAACCAGCTTGTGCAATAGATGAAAATGCTAAAAAGCGTTTCATGTTTTGTTGGCGTAAAGCAAATAAATTACCAATAAACATGGTAGCTAATGCTATTACATAAACAACATTTTCCCATACGTGTATTAACGGTTTAAAAATAGTAAACATTAAAATCATTAATATAAAAACAGCTGCTCCTTTAGAAATAACTGATAAATAAGAAGCAACACTAATTGGCGCACCTTCATATACATCGGCGGTCCAAAAATGAAATGGTACCAATGATATTTTAAATGATAATCCTGCAAAAAATAAAATGAATCCTAAAATTGTTAGGTTGGTTGAAGCAATTACTTCAATTATATCATTAAAAAATATTGAACCTGAGGTTGCGTATAATAGAGAAATACCAAATAATGAAACTCCTGAAGCTAATGCTGCAGAAAGAATTAATTTAATACCAGATTCACTAGATATTCTTTTAGTTGTTTCAAAGGCTGCTAAAGCGGCAATTGGTAACGTAGATAATTCTAATCCAATATAAAACATTAAGAAATCACCAGAAGAAATCATAAAATACATTCCTAATAAGGAAGTAAATAATAAGATAAAAAATTCAGTACCTCTATCTTGATTTACAATTTTCTCTTGAATCCAATCGGCAGATTGTAATAATAAAATAAGGACTCCAATATTTAATACATTTTTAAAGAAGTGAATTAAATTATTTGTTTGAAAAGACCCTCCAAAAATACTTGATTCTTCAATTTGAAAAAATCCAACTGCAGTATGGATTCCAAATAAAAAGATAGCCAGATGTACCAGACTACTTTTCTTGGATTTACGTATAAAAATTTCACCAACCAATAACAATAATGTAATTGCTAATAGTAAAATTTCGTGTCTCATTAATAAAAAGTTACTAAAATTCATTTTAGTTATCTGTTTTAATTTTTATAATACTCCTTTAATAAACGGTTGAATACTTTCTAATAGCATATCGCTCAACCAAAGTGGTGCAACACCCATTCCTACTATTGGAATTAACAATAATAAAATTCCTGTAGTTTCATACCAGGTTGCATCTTGTAATTCTAAATATTCTTTGTTTTTAACTTGTCCCATTAACATAATTCCAACCACTCTTAAAATATAAACTGCTGTTACAACAATTGCAGAAACTGATACAATAGTTGCAACTCTGTAAAACATACCTTCGTTCTGAAATGCTCCAACAAAAATGTTCATTTCAGCAACAAACCCGCTAAATCCAGGCAAGCCTAAAGATGCTAAACCTGCAATTACGTAAATAACTGAAATAAAAGGAATTACTTTTAGTAAACCACCTAATTTGGTAATATCTCTAGTGTGTGTTCTTCCGTAAATCATACCAATTAATGCAAAGAATAAGGCAGTCATAAATCCGTGAGAAAGCGATTGCATTAATGCTCCATTCCAAGCAGTTTTATTAAGCATAAGCAATGCAAATAATACCATACCTAAATGGCTCACAGAAGAATAGGCGTTTATATATTTTAAATCCGTTTGTTTTAATGCTCCAAAGGCACCATAAATAACTCCGGTTGCTGCTAAAATTATGAAGAACCAATCCCAATGTAGTGCACCTGCTGGTAATAAAAACATTGCCACTCTAAACACTCCGTAACCACCTAATTTCATTAAAACTCCAGCGTGTAACATAGAAACAGCTGTTGGTGCAGATGCATGACCATCTGGTGACCACGTATGAAAAGGGAATAAAGCTCCTAAAACTGCAAACCCAATAAAAGTTAAAGGGAAAAATAATTTTTGTGCTTCAAAAGGAATATTTACCTGAGCAATTTCTAAAATATTGAATGTTAAAGCGCCACCATCAGCATTTGAATTGAAATAGATTCCTAAAATTCCAACTAATAAAACAGCTGAAGCTCCCATTAGCATTAGGGTTAATTTCATTGCAGAATATTCTTTTGGACCTGAGCCCCAAATACCTATTAATAAATACATTGGAATTACGGCTATTTCATAAAAAACAAACATTGTAAATAAATCAATAGAAATAAAGAATCCGTAAACTCCAGTAGCTAACACCAATAAGGAAATGAAAAATTCTTTTGGTAAATCAGCTGTTTTCCAAGAAATAAAAACACCTGCCAAAACAACAATCGCGGTTAAAAGTAATAACGCTACTGAAATTCCATCAACACCTAGTGCGTAATGTATATTAAAATGTTCAAACCAAACATAATCTTTGGTGAAAACCATTATTTCTTTATTAATTGCTCTTTCTTTAAAATAAGCAAAAACTAAATTTATTGCCATTCCAAGTTGAATTGTACTTCCAACCATAGAAACTATACGTGCCTGTTTTAAACCTTTGGTAAAAACCAAGACTAAAATTGTTAAAACTGGTACAACGACAAAGAGTGATAAAATATCCATATTAATTTGTTAGTTTGTCCATAAATAAATAAAAACCAATGCTAAAACCACTACACCAGCAATAAATCCGAAGGCATAATCTTGTACTTTTCCAGACTGCATTCCTTTAATTTTTTCAGAAATAACCATAGTTTTGTTACCAATTCCTTCCATAGTTCCATCAACATATTTTTTGTCGAAAAAGGCAATTGGCCAGGCTATTCTTTTGTAAATTATTTTTTTAGTTACAAACATGTAAATTTCATCGAAATAAAATTTATTGTTTGCCCATTTGTAAAGAACTCCAAACGCATTTGCAAACCTGTCTGCTAAATTATTTTCTTTTTTATAAAAAACATACGCTAAACCAATTCCGGTAAAGCCTACAATTGTTGCAATAATTGCTAAAGGAATATTTAAATGCGCTTCAAAACCAGCTTTATCTGGCGTTATAAATTCACTAAAAGGAATAAATCCACCAACAATACTAATAAATGCTAAAATCATTAATGGAAAAGTCATTGAAATTGGCGATTCGTGTGGCTTGTGTTTGTAGCTTGTATCTTTTCCCCAGAAAATACCGAAGTACAATCTGAACATATAAAAGGCGGTTAAACCGGCAACAAAAACACCAACTCCATAAATCAATTTATTATGTTCAAAGGCAGCTACTAAAATTTCATCTTTACTCCAAAATCCAGATAAAGGAAACACTCCTGAAATTGCTAAAGCTGCAATTAAAAAAGTAATATTTGTAATAGGCATATACTTTCGTAAACCACCCATATCTTTTAAATAATTACTATGCACGGCGTGAATTACAGAACCTGCACCTAAGAATAATAACGCTTTAAACATAGCATGTGTAAACAAATGGAACATAGAAGCCATATAACCAACTCCTTCGTGACCATCATATCCAGAAACGCCTAAAGCAAGCATCATATAGCCTAATTGCGACATTGTAGAAAATGCTAAAACGCGTTTAATATCTGTTTGTGTAATTGCAATAATAGCAGCAAATAATGATGAAAAAGCCCCAACATAAGCTACAATATTTAAAGCAAATCCGTTTTCAACAAAATAATACATTGGGAACAAACGAGCTACTAAATAAACACCAGCAACAACCATAGTTGCTGCGTGAATTAATGCCGAAACAGGTGTAGGACCTTCCATAGCATCTGGCAACCAAATATGTAATGGGAACATTGCAGATTTACCAGCACCACCCATAAATATTAAAATTAAAGCCCAAGTAATTACAGATAATCCCATAAATGAAGATGATGCCCAATTTAAAATAGCACTTCCTTCAGGGTTGTTTAATGTTTCAAAATCATACGTACCCGTATAATAACCAATAATTAAAATTCCTATTAAGAAACCTAAATCAGCAAAACGTGTAACAATAAATGCTTTTTTTGCAGCAGCAACTGCTGAGGTTTTTGTGTAATAATATCCAATTAATAAATAAGAAGAAACCCCAACCAATTCCCAAAAAATATAAATTTGAAATAAGTTTGTTGCCAAAACTAACCCAAACATAGAAAAGGAAAATAATCCTAAAAATGCAAAAAACCGAGTATAGCCATCATCACCTTTCATATAGCCTCTGCTGTAAATGTGAACCATTAGTGAAATAAGAGATACCACAATTAACATCATGACAGATATTGGATCAATTAAAATACCCATATCAATTGCTAAGGTATCTGTAAAGTTCATCCAAGTTGTTTTTTCAACAAATGTTTGATAAACTCCACCAACTTTTCCAACTACAAAAAAGTATTGATAGGCTGTGTAAAAGGATAAAGCTGCTGAAGCAGATAATCCTGCAACACCAATATAACCAGATACAGCAGGTTTAATTTTTTTATTAAAAATTCCAAGCAATAAAAAAGCAGCTAGTGGAATAAGAGGTATTAATATTACGTAAGTAAAATCCATAATTTCTTAGCTATTAATATTTCATAATTTCAGTATCCTTAACTTCTACAGAGGCAATTTGTCTATATAAATTGATTATTATAGAAACTGCAAGCGCAGTTTCTGCGGCTGCTACGGCTATAATGAAAATTGAAAAGAAAACACCTTGTAACATATCAGGATATAAATATTTGTTGATAACAACAAAATTGATAACACATGAATTTAAAATCAATTCGATTGACATTAAAATTGAAATCAAATTTTTTCTTGTAATAAATCCGTAAACCCCAATAAAGAATAAGATAGAGGTTACAGTTAAAATTTCGTATATGCTAATTCCGGCTATCATAATGTTGTATCATTTTTGTCGGTTAGTTTTTTTCCTTTTGCAATTACAATTGCACCAATCATTGACGCTAATAAAAGCACACTAATTACTTCAAACGGTAAAATAAATCCACCAGTTTCATAACTTAGTAATCCAAGTCCTATATCTTCTGTTGTTGTAGTAACAGAATTTTCAACAACATTAAATTCGTGTGAATATATGGTTGATAAAAAAACGCCTAAACCAATTAAACAAGCCAAGCCAACTAAAAATTGTTTGGATCTTTTTGCAAGTTCTAGTTCCATTTCAATGTGGTGAACTAAAACAACTGAGAAAATGATTAACACAATAATTCCTCCGGCATAAACTGTTAATTGAATGGCTGCCAAGAAGTTATAATCTATTAAAAAATAGATACCTGCAATTCCACACAATACAAATAATAAGTAAATAACAGATCGAAGCATTTTTTTGCTTGTTACCGAGGCAATTGCAAAAACAATCATTATCAATGCTAAAATGTAAAATATAATTTTTTCCATATGCTTATTCTTCTACACCAGCTTTTAATTTGGAACCTGGTTGATTTAAAACTTTAGTCAAATAAGATCTGTCGTACACTGAATTTTCATAATTCTGAGCCCAAACAATGGCATCTGTAGGACAAGCTTCAATACATAAACCACACATTGTACACATTCCTAAGTGATACACATGCTTATCTATCATTTTTTTCTTTTTACCACTTTCAGGGTCAATTTGTCGATCCCAAATAATTTCAATAGTACCATTTGGACAGGCAATTTCACATTTCTGACAACCAGTACAGCGGTGTTCATTATTTTCATCGTGAGGCATTACAACCTCACCACGAAAACGTTCAAACATTTTTAATGTTTCTCTATTATCGGGATATTGTTGTGTAATGGCTCCTTTTCTAGAGGTAATAAAATACTTTCCAGTAACACTCATACCGGTAAGCAGTGTTTTTATTCCTTTAATTATGTCTCCAAAATAACTCATAATTCTTAAAATTGAATTGTTAAGCCTAACCAAACAATTAATGCCATAAGCACAATATTTAGTAAGTTTAGCGGTAATAAATATTTCCACTCCAATGTTAATAATTGATCAACTCTTAATCTTGGGAACGTCCAACGGAACCACATCATTAAGAATACTAGTATAAATGTTTTTCCGATAAACCAAAATACACCTAACCATGGAATAGATTCTGTAATACCAAAAGGTGAAAGCCAACCACCAAAAAATATTGTTGTAGCAGTTGCTGCAATAATAAACATGTTTATGAATTCCGCTAAAAAGAAGTAAGCGAATTTCATTCCTGAATATTCTGTATGAAAACCTGCTCCCAATTCACTTTCAGCTTCAACCATATCAAAAGGTGCACGGTTTGTTTCTGCAGTTCCGGCAATCATATAAATCATAAATGCAATTATTGCTGGAATATGACCTTGAACAATTAACCAACCATTTTTTTGAACTTCAATAATTTCAGATAATTGCAAAGTACCTGTTAGTAAAATCATTGTAATTAATGACAATCCAACAGAAAGTTCGTAACTAATAGTTTGAACTCCACTTCGCATTGCGCCAATTAAGGCAAATTTATTATTACTTGCCCAACCTCCTAATAAAATTCCGATAACGCCAATTGATGAAATGGCGATTAAAAAGAAGATTCCAATATTTATGTCAAATGCCTGAAAATCTTTTGTAAAAGGAAATACAGCCAATGCCATTAATGAAGATACAATTACAAAATAAGGAGCTAAATTGTATAAAAATTTATCAGCTTTTACTGTTCCGGTTAATTCTTTTGAAACCAGTTTTAAAGCATCTGCCATTGTTTGTAATAAACCCCAGGGTCCAACTCTGTTTGGCCCTAAGCGCAATTGAAACCAAGCAGCGACTTTTCTTTCTAATAAAACTAAGTATAGACCAGCTACAGCAAAAATAGCTAGGTAAATGAGTGCAATTACAACCATTGCACCAATATTTGCTACTCCTTCAGACATAAAGCCTGATAGAAATTCAGTAATGGTTGTTGTTATATTTAATGCTATATTCATTGTATTAATTTTATCTGTCAATATCTGGAATTACCAAATCTAATGTTGCCATAGAAGCAACTAAATCACCAATTTTACCGCCAACGGCAATATGATTTAATAATGAAAGGTTTGAAAATCCAGGAGAACGGAACTTAACTCGGTAAGGATTTTTAGTACCAGTACTATTTATATAAACACCCAACTCACCACGTGCAGTTTCAACTTTCTGATAAAATTCACCTTTTGGTAATTTTATAACAGCATTGGTAGCAACTTGAACATCGCCTTCAGGAATGTTATCAATCAATTGTTCAATAATAGACATTGATTCCCACATTTCTTGAATTCGAACTTGGTAACGTGCAAAACTATCACCTTCAGTTTTTAAAGATTCGTTAAATGTAACTTTATCGTAAGCACTATATGTATGGTATTTTCTAACATCGCATGAATAGCCAGAACCACGTCCAACAGGACCCGAAGCTCCAAATGAAATAGCATCTTCTTTGGTTAAAACTCCAACACCTTTCATACGTTTTTGAAAAATAACATTTCCAGTAAGAAGTGTATCATATTCAGGTAATTTGGTTTTGAAATGTGCGATAAACTCTTTTGTTCTTTTAACAAAATTTGGATGAATATCAAACATTAATCCACCAGGAATATTGTAGTTCATAGTTAAACGAGCACCACAAGTTTCTTCAAAAATATCGTTAATCATTTCACGATCTCTAAAACCGTAAAAATAAGTAGTTAGCGCACCAACATCCATTCCCATAACTCCCCACCAAAGACAGTGTGAGGCTATTCTGGTTAATTCATCAATTATAGTTCTTATAACTTTAACACGTTCTGGAATTTCTAGCTGCAGTGCTTTTTCAACTGTTAAACAAACCGCCTCATTATTAATATGTGAAGATAGGTAATCCATTCTATCTGTTAAATGAACAATTTGCTGATAGCTATCGCGTTCACACATTTTTTCTATAGAACGATGAATGTAGCCTAAATCTGGTTCAACTTTTTTAATAATTTCACCATCAATGGTTAATAATAAACGTAAAACACCATGAGTTGCAGGGTGTTGAGGTCCCATATTAATGAAATATTCTTCCGATTTTAAGTTGCTATTTTTTATAGTTGTATCCATAATTACTTAATAACCATATTAATTTCATCTACATAGTCTTTTCTTAAAGGAAATCCTTCCCATTCGTCTGTTAAAAACAATCGTTTTAAATTTGGATGGTTATTGAATTTTATTCCGAAGAAATCAAATATTTCACGTTCGTGAAAATTTGCTGTTTTCCAAATATCGCAAACAGAGTCGATAGTTGGATTTTCTCTATCTTCTGTTTGAACTTTAACAACAATGCAATGTCTGTGTGTGGTAGATTCTAAATGATAAATTATTCCTAATTCTTTTCCCCAATCCATACCTGTTAAGCAAAATAAATAATCGAAATTTGTTTCGTTATTGCTTTTTAATTGTAACATTAATTGGTGGAAATGTTCAGGTTTTACTGAAATAGTTAAGAATTCAGAGCCTTCTTCAGTAAATTCCAGTTCAGCAGTCCAGCTGTTTATTAAGTTTTGTAATGCTTCGTTGGTCATAACTTCAGTTTTATAATCCTTCATCAAACCCATCAATCGGGTTTTCTTTTTGTTTCATGTTTTCTTTTCGAATCTTATCTTGAAGCATTAACATACCTTCTAATAAAGCTTCAGGACGCGGTGGACAACCAGGAACATAAACATCTACAGGAATTACGTGATCAGCTCCTTTTACTACTGAATAAGTATTATAAAAAAAAGGGCCTCCAGAAATTGCACAAGCACCCATTGCAATTACATACTTTGGTTCTGCCATTTGATCGTATAAACGACGTAATACTGGTGCCATTTTATTAACAATGGTCCCTGCAATAATAATTAAATCAGCTTGTCTTGGCGAAGGTCTTGCAACCTCAAATCCAAATCTTGAATAATCGTGTCGCGCCGCTCCAGTTTGCATCATTTCTATAGCACAACAACTTGTACCAAAATATAATGACCACAAAGAATTTGAGCGTCCCCAATTAATTATTTGATCTAACGAAGTAACAATTACATTAGCTCCGTTTCCCGCAGGAATAACTTTTCCTGGAAAGTCTGCTGGTACTTTTGGAACAGATTCCGTTGGTTCCATTTGACTTATGTATCGTTTTTTTTCTACTCCCATTTTAATGCTCCTTTTTTCCAAGCATATAAAAGACCTAATCCTAAAATAACTAAGAAGATTGAAATTTCAATAAAAGCAACTGCTCCAACATCCTTAAACACCACAGCCCAAGGAATTAAAAATGCAACTTCTACATCAAAAATTAAGAATAAGATTGCGAAAAGGTAATAACCTACTTTAAATTGAACCCAAGTTGGCCCAACAGTTGTCATTCCGCTTTCATAAGGTTCTCTTTTTTGTGGATTGTCTGATTTATGCGATATTAAATTCGATAAAAAGTTTGCGCCAGCAACTAATACAATGCCAGCTAACAGAAATACAATAATTGCTTCTGAGCCCATTCTATGTTTTTTTTTAGTTAGTCTACAAATGTAGTAGATTAATTAAACTAAATACTTTTTTATTAAATTATTTACTGCAAATATAAATGTACATAAAAAAAAGATAGCTGACATAAATCAGCTATCTATGTCACATTTATTACTTTACTTGATAGGTTTCACCTGAAAAGAATAGATCGTCTGTTTTTTTGAAGTTAGAATTTGCTTTTACTTGAGCAGTAAGTGCATCTTCTTGCTCTTCTAAGGTAACATCGTTAAAACCTCTAATAATTCCAGTTGCTACTGGATATGCTAATCTAACAAGCATTTGATGTAGTGTTGGGTCTTTTTCTTTGGCGTTATGAACTAATAAGTCCTCTTCTGTAATTCCGTTTTCGCCAATAGTAACAACCTCTAGTTTAAGTCCATTTAAAACCAATCCTTTATCTCTGTTTTTACCAAAAATCATAGGTTTTCCATGTTCTAGATAGATTTGTTTATCTTCTTTAACTGCTTTATCGGTAACATTTGTGAAGCATCCATCGTTAAAAATTACACAGTTTTGTAAGACTTCTATTAAAGAAGTTCCTTTAAACTTTTCTGCTTCAATAAATATTTTGGTCATATCCTTTGGATTATTTCCACCTATTCTAGCAAAAAATCGAGCTTGTGCACCGATAGCTAATTCGCCAGGTTGAAAAGGAGGTTGTGTATTTCCATAAGGAGAAGATTTTGTTTTTTGACCAACTAATGAAGTAGGGGAGAACTGCCCTTTGGTTAGACCATAGATTTCATTATTAAAAAGGATAATATTTAAATCGATGTTTCTTCTTAAAACATGGATAAAATGATTTCCTCCAATTGCCATTGCATCACCATCACCAGTTACCACCCAAACACTTAAATTAGGATTGGCTAATTTTACACCTGAAGCTATACCAGGCGCTCTACCGTGAATTCCGTGCATTCCATAAGTATCCATATAATATGGAAAACGAGAGGAACATCCAATACCAGAAATAAATACAACGTCTTCTTTTTTAACACCCATTTCTGGAAGTGCTTTTTGCATAGAACGCAAAATAACATAATCGTCACAACCAGGACACCATCTTACTTCTTGGTCACTTGCAAAATCTTTAAATGTATATTTTTTTACAGCTGTTTCCATAATTATTTTACTAATTGTTTAAATTTTTCAATTAATTCAGTATTTCCAAATGGCAATCCTTGAACTTTGTTATGTTGTAAAAATTCAAACCCATTAAAGTTTATTTTTAATACTTTCGAGAATTGACCGTTGTTTAATTCACAAACAACAATCTTTTTAAATTTCTTTAAAATTTCTTCTGTGTTTTTTGGAAGTGGATTTATATAGTTAAAATGAGCAAAACCAATATTTGTAAAACCTTCTTCTTCATATAAATGTTTTACAGCAGAATGTAGCGAACCGTAAGTACCACCCCAACCAATAACTAGCAAATCTCCTGTTTCGGCAAATTCAGTTTCTAAATTAGGAATATAATTTTGTACACGCTTTACTTTTTCAGCTCTTATTTTGGTCATGTACTCGTGGTTTTCAGGAACATAAGATACGTTACCTGTAACTTTGTCTTTTTCTAAACCACCAACTCTATGTTCAAAACCTGGAGTTCCAGGAATTGCCCAATTACGAGCTAAAGAGTCTTCATTTCTGTTGTAAGGATGCCAATTTTCGGTTACTTCATTAACCAAGTTATTTTTAATTTCAGGCATGTCATTTACTGATTTTACCTTCCAAGGAGCAGAGCCATTTGCAATATAACCATCGGTAAGTAAAATTACTGGAGTCATATGTTCTAAAGCTAATTTTGCGGCACTGTATGCATAATTAAAACAGTTTGCTGGAGTACTTGCAGCAATTACAATTACGGGACTTTCACCATTTCGTCCATAAAGTGCTTGTAATAAATCTGATTGTTCAGTTTTTGTTGGTAATCCTGTTGAAGGACCTCCGCGTTGTACGTTTACCACAACTAAAGGTAGTTCAATCATCATAGCTAAGCCTAAAGCTTCTCCTTTTAAAGCTAATCCAGGACCAGATGTTGTTGTAATAGCTAAATCACCAGCAAATGATGCGCCAATTGCAGAAGCTATCCCTGCAATTTCATCTTCAGCCTGAAAAGCTTTTACGCCAAAATGTTTATGTTTTACTAATTCGTGTAATATATCTGTTGCAGGAGTAATTGGGTACGATCCTAAAAATAACTCTAAACCAGATTTTTCTGCAGCTGCTAAAAATCCCCAAGCGGTTGCCGTATTTCCCATAATAATTCTATAGGTTCCAGGGTCCATTTTTGCTGGAGAAATTGTATATGAATTTGGAATTAACTCTAGGGTGTTAGCATAATTATAACCAGCTTTTAATACTTTCGTATTTGCTTCAACTACATGTGGTTTTGATTTAAATTTTTTATCGAAAAAATCTTCTGTATGTTCTGTTGAACGATTGTACATCCAATATACCATACCTAAGGCAAACATATTTTTACTTCTAGTAATTGATTTATTATCTAATCCTTGAACATTTTTTAAAGCTTCTTTGGTTAAAGAGGTCATAGAAACTTCAATAACACGATAATTTTCTAAACTATCATCTTCTAAAGGATTTGTTTCATATTGTGCTTTTTCTAAATTTTTTTTAGAGAAAGCATCAGTATCAACAATAATAGTATGACCTGGTTTTACGGCATGTAAATTGGTTTTTAAACCAGCAGGATTCATTGCTACAAGTAAATCAACCTCGTCACCTGGAGTGCTAATTTCTACACTACCAATATGAACTTGAAACCCAGAAACCCCATATAAACTTCCTTGAGGAGCCCTAATTTCTGATGGATAATTAGGGAACGTGGCAATATCATTACCAAACATAGCTGACGTATCTGAAAACTGTGTTCCTGTAAGCTGCATTCCGTCTCCAGAATCACCAACAAACCTAATAATTACTGCTTCCAGTATTTCTGATTGTGGTTTTGTTTTTGTTGTAATCATAATTTATGATAATTAAAAAAATTTATTTAAATTTATGAATAATTTTTATACAAATAATTAACTTCAAATTTAAATTTACTTTTTAAAATAGTAAATGACTTTTGTCACTTTGATTTGTGTAAAAATGTATAATTTTGTAAATAATTAAATTTTTAAATTAAATAAACATGGCTATTAAAATAACTGATGAATGTATTAACTGTGATGCTTGTGTTTCTGAGTGTCCAAATAATGCAATTTACGAACCAGATAGTGAATGGGCGTATGCTGATGAAACTTCTTTAAGTGGAACCATAACTTTACCAAATGGTGAAGAAGCAGATGCAGATGAAATGCACGAACCAGTATCTGATGAATTTTATTTTATTGTAACTGATAAATGTACAGAGTGTAAAGGTTTCCATGACGAGCCACAATGTGCTTCTGTTTGTCCAGTTGATTGTTGTGTCCCAGATGAGGACCACGTTGAAACTGAAGAGCAATTATTAGCGAAGAAAGTATGGATGCACGGAGAATAATCTTGTTGTATCTCATAAAAAAACCCTTAAAATTTAAATTTTAAGGGTTTTTTTATGAACGTACTTTATATGATTAATAACAAGTCAAACTAGTCATTTAATTTTAAAACAGCCATAAACGCTTCTTGAGGAATTTCAACATTTCCTACTTGACGCATTCGTTTTTTTCCTTTCTTTTGTTTTTCTAATAATTTTCTTTTACGAGATATATCACCTCCATAACATTTTGCTGTTACATCTTTTCTAAGTGCTTTTACAGTTTCTCTAGAAATTATTTTAGCGCCAATTGCAGCCTGAATAGGAATGTCAAATTGTTGGCGAGGAATTAATTGGCGAAGTTTTTCACACATTTTTTTACCAATACTATAAGCATTATCTGCGTGTATTAATGCTGAAAGTGCATCTACGGACTGGCCATTTAATAGAATGTCTACTTTTACTAATTTTGAAGCTTTCAATCCTGTAGGGTGGTAATCAAAAGAGGCATAACCTTTAGAAACTGTTTTTAAACGGTCGTAAAAATCGAATACAATTTCAGCCAAAGGCATGTCGAAAGTTAATTCAACTCGCTCTGGAGTTAAATATGTTTGATTTACAATTTGACCACGTTTTTCTATACACAAACTCATTACAGGGCCTACAAAATCTGATTTAGTAATTATAGTTGCTTTAATAAATGGTTCTTCAACTCTATTTAATTTTGAGGGTTCAGGTAAATCAGAAGGGTTATTTACTAATAAAATAGTATCTGGATTTTTATTAGTAAATGCATGATAAGATACGTTTGGTACAGTGGTAATAACAGTCATGTCAAACTCACGTTCTAAACGTTCTTGAATAATTTCTAAATGTAGCATTCCTAAAAATCCACATCTAAAACCAAATCCTAATGCGGCAGAACTTTCAGGTATAAATACTAAAGAAGCATCATTTAATTGCAGTTTTTCCATAGAATTACGCAATTCTTCATAATCCTCAGTATCTACAGGGTAAATTCCAGCAAATACCATTGGTTTTACATCTTCAAAACCTTCAATTCTATTTTTAGTCGGATTCTCAACAGTTGTAATAGTATCTCCAACTTTAATTTCGCTGGCTGTTTTAACACCAGTAATTAAGTAACCAACATCACCTGCTTTTAAACTTTGTTTAGGAACTTGTTTTAACTTTAAGGTACCAACTTCATCAGCAAAATACTCGTTGTTAGTAGCCATAAATTTAATACGTTGTCCTTTTTTTATTTCACCATTAAAAACTCTAAAGTAGGTTTCAACACCCCGGTATGAATTGTAAACTGAATCAAATATTAAGGCTTGTAATGGAGCGTTTTCATCTCCTTTTGGGGCAGGAACTCTTTCAATAATAGCTTTTAAAATATTTTCAACACCAAAGCCTGTTTTTCCACTTGCGTGAATGACTTCCTCAGGATCACAACCTAATAAGTCTACAATATCATCAGTAACTTCTTCTGGATTTGCACCTGGTAAATCTACTTTATTAAGTACAGGTATTATTTCCAAATCGTTTTCTAATGCCAAGTATAAATTTGAAATTGTTTGAGCTTGGATACTTTGTGCAGCATCTACAATTAGCAATGCACCCTCGCAGGCTGCAATTGATCGAGAAACTTCATAAGAAAAATCAACGTGACCAGGAGTGTCAATCAGGTTTAAAACATATTTTTCTCCTTCAAATATATAATCCATTTGTATGGCGTGACTTTTTATGGTAATACCACGTTCACGCTCTAGATCCATACTATCTAATAATTGTGCTTGTTCTTCACGAGCTGTTGTAGTTCCTGTAAAACTTAGCAGCCTATCGGCTAATGTACTTTTACCGTGATCAATATGGGCTATTATGCAAAAATTTCTAATGTTTTTCATACTTCGTATTCCTTTCTACTTTATTTGCCGCAAAGATAACTAAATATTTGTTCCAAAAATGAAAATAAAATCTAGTCGTGATTTGGGAAAATGATGCCTGCATCTTTTCTAACAGTATCTAAAATATTCATTAATTTCAAACTTAAAGAAAGTGGTAAAATTGGACTTTCTTTTAGGTTCTTATCTAGACAATCCATTACGTGAATCGCTTCAAATTGGTAACCCATATTTGGGCCATTTTCAAAAGATATTTCAGTAGTATTTTTGTCTTTTATTAACAAGATTGGGTCTTTAGAAAAACGATCGTATTTTATAATACCATGCTCAAAACACAGCTCAGATTCATTTTTATATTCCGAATCGAAACTTGAAGTTAATACTGCAGTTGCGCCATTTTTATAACCAAATAACATTGAGATGCTTTCTTCGGAACCTGTTGGACTAAAATGAGGAATGGTTTTAACTTGGTCTGGAACACCTAAAAACATAAGTGCTGTAAAAATTGAATAAATTCCAATATCTAATAAAGATCCACCGCCTAAATCAATATTATACAACCTGTTTTGTGGGTTGTATGCCCCGTTAAACATAAAGTCTGATTTTACAAATTTTAGTTTTCCTAAATTTTCTGAAGCTATAATTTCTTGTACTTTTAAATATTTTGGTCTAAAAACAACCCAGAATGCTTCCATTAAAAAAGTGTTGTTTTCTTTGGATGCAATAATCATTTGTTCAACTTCTTTAGAGTTTATTGCAAAAGCTTTTTCGCACAAAACTGCTTTTTTATGATTTAAGCAAAGCAAGGTATGTTCTAAATGAAAATTATGAGGTGTTGCAACATACACAATGTCAACATTTGGGTCTTCAACCATTTCTTGATAAGAACCAAAAGCTTTTTTAAAACCAAATTTGTTGGCAAAGTTTTGAGCGTTTTCTGCATTTCTTGATGCAGTTGCGTATAAATTTGCATTTGGGAGTGTTTTTAATTCTGTAGAAAATTTTTTGGCAATATTTCCACAGCCTAAAATTGCCCAATTGTATTTTTTAGACATTATTACTTCTTTTGATTGTAAAAATACAGATTATTTTAAAGTTCGAAAAAGGAATATTAACAGTTTTTTAATCCAAGTAAGGTTTTAAATCATTATTTTAAGTAGGCGATTTTGGTAGTATACTTTTTATAAATTTAATAAAGTGCACTATTAAAAACGGATTTAGTAGAAAATCAAATCTGAAAGGTAACACTCGAATGATAAAAAATATTTATGTATTTTTGCGCACTTAATTTTTTTTGTTTTGGTAAAAATTGGAGATATTGAATTGAATGACTTTCCGTTGTTGTTAGCACCAATGGAAGATGTGAGTGATCCGCCGTTTAGAGCTTTATGCAAAGAACAAGGCGCTGATGTTGTATATACCGAATTTATTTCGAGCGAAGGATTGATTCGTGATGCTGCAAAAAGCAAAAAGAAATTGGACATTTATGAAAAAGAACGTCCAGTTGGAATTCAAATTTTTGGAGCAAATCTAGAATCTATGTTGCGCACTGTTGAAATTGTGGAGCAATCTGAACCAGATATTATTGATATAAATTTTGGATGTCCTGTAAAAAAAGTAGTAAGTAAAGGTGCTGGAGCAGGTATTTTAAAGGATATAGATTTAATGGTAAGTTTAACCGAAGCTATGGTTAAACACACCAAGTTGCCAATTACTGTAAAAACACGTTTAGGTTGGGATGAATCATCAATTAAAATTGTTGAGGTTGCAGAACGTTTACAAGATGTTGGTTGTGCAGCTATTTCTATTCACGGAAGAACGCGAGCCCAAATGTATAAAGGAAGTGCTAATTGGGCGCCAATTGCTGATGTTAAAAACAACTCAAGAATGCAGATTCCTGTGTTTGGTAATGGCGATGTAAATACACCCGAACGCGCAGTTGAAATGCGAGATAAATATGGCTTAGACGGCGCTATGATTGGGCGTGCAAGTATTGGGAATCCTTGGTTTTTTAAACAAGTAAAACACTTTTTTGAAACTGGAGAACATTTGCCAGAGGTAACTATAGCAGAACGTGTTGAAATGGCTAAAAGACATTTGCAATTAGAAATTGACTGGAAAGAAAGTGAAATTGTAGGTGTTATGGAAACACGAAGACACTATACAAATTATTTTAAAGGAATTCCTCATTTTAAAGAATATCGCTTAAAAATGGTTACTTCAGATTCTGCGCAAGATGTTTTTAATGTTTTTGATGAGGTCTTACAAAAATTTGAATAACTTTATTTGGTGAAAAAATTACTTTTTTTAATGGTGCTTATTTTGAGTATATGCTCGTGTAAATTAGCGTCTCAAAAAAAATTAACTGTTTTAAAGGAGGTAAAATTAAACATACAAGAACCTTCAGGAATAACCTTTTACAATAACCATTTATATATTGCTAGTGATTATAACGGCCTGGTTTATAAAACTACTTTAGAAGGAAAAGTAGTTGAAAAAATTGCCACTGATTTTACCGATTTAGAAGGTGTTGCTGTTAATGATAATGGACAAATTTATGTTGTAAACGAAAACAAAAGAACTTTTGTTAGGTTAAAACCATCGGGAGAAACAGGTAAGAAGTATAAAATAAAAGGAAGTCAAAAAAAAAATAATAGTGGTTTGGAAGGTGTTTGTTTTTCGGAAAAAGAAGATTGCTTTTTTATAGTGAATGAAAGTTCGCCAACAGAGGTTTTAAAAGTTTCGAAAAAGGGAAAAGAACTTAACACCTTTAAAGTTGATTTCGCTAATGATTTATCGGGAATTTGTTTTGATAATAAAACAGGTAACTTATGGCTTGTAAGTGATGAGTCTCAAAAAATTTATGAAATTTCTATTGAAGGAAATCTGTTTAAAAGTTATTCTATTCCTGTACATAAACCCGAAGGAATTGTAATAAATAACAACAAAATTTATATTGTGAGCGATTCGGAAAACAAGTTGTTTGTTTTTAAAGAGCCAAATTAGGCACTCAATTAATTTAATGAAAAAAGCAGTTTGAAACTTTCAAACTGCTTTTTTCATTGTTAGAATTTTTATTTATTTTAAATCAAATCTATCCGAATTCATAACTTTTACCCAGGCATTTACAAAATCGCTTACAAATCTTTCTTTATTATCATTTTGTGCATAAAATTCAGCATAAGAACGTAAAATAGAATTTGAACCAAATACTAAATCAATTCGTGTAGCTGTATATTTTACTTTTCCTGTTTCTTTAGAACGAATATTGTACACTCCATTTTCTGTAGGTTCCCAAGCAAAGCCCATATCTGTTAGGTTTACAAAAAAATCGTTAGATAATGCACCAACAGTATCGGTAAATACTCCGTATTTTGTTTCACCATAGTTTGTTCCAATAACACGCATTCCACCTAATAAAACAGTCATTTCAGGAGCGGTTAATCCCATTAATTGAGTACGATCCAATAATAATTCTTCTGGACTAACTATGTACTCTTTTTTTAACCAGTTTCTGTAGCCATCGGCAACTGGTTCTAATGGTTCAAATGATGCTGCATCGGTCATTTCATTTGTTGCATCACCACGTCCGGGAGTAAAAGGAACAGTAATACTTATTTTTGCATTTTTAGCCGCTTGTTCAATACCAACATTTCCTGCTAATACTATGGTGTCAGCAATACTTATTTTAAATTCAGCAGCAATTGGTTCTAAAACTGAAAGCACTTTTGATAATTTTTCTGGTTCGTTACCCTCCCAATCTTTCTGAGGAGCTAGTCTAATTCTTGCGCCATTTGCACCTCCACGTTTATCAGAACCCCTAAATGTTCTAGCGCTATCCCAAGCTGTTGTAACCATTTCGGAGATACTTAATCCTGAATTTGCAATCTTTTCTTTTACAGCAGTAATATCGTATTCTTTTTCTCCTTTGGAAATAGGGTCTTGCCAAATTAAATCTTCTTGCGGAACATCGGGTCCAAAATAACAAGATTTAGGTCCCATATCACGATGTGTTAATTTAAACCAAGCACGTGCAAAAGCATCAGAAAATGCATCAAAATCATTCATAAATTTTAATGATATTTCTTTATAAGTTGGATCAACTTTCATGGCCATATCTGCATCCGTCATCATAGGGTTTTGATGAATAGAAAAGTCTTCAACATCAACAGGTTTGTCCTCTTCTTTTATAGTTGTAGGTTCCCATTGCCAAGCCCCAGCAGGGCTTTTGCGCAATTCCCATTCATGTTTAAATAACATTTTAAAGAAACCGTTATCCCATTTTGTTGGATTGGTGGTCCAGGCACCTTCTAATCCACTTGTAACTGTATAGCGACCTTTACCCGATTTATTGGGGTTTGACCAACCTAATCCTTGCTCTTCTACACCTGCAGATTCAGGATCTGATCCCAATATACTAGCATCTCCATTACCATGAGCTTTTCCAACAGTATGTCCGCCAGCAGTTAAAGCAACTGTTTCTTCATCGTTCATAGCCATTCTTTTAAATGTTTCACGAACTTGTTCTGCAGTTTTTAATGGGTCAGGTTTTCCATTTACACCTTCAGGGTTTACGTAAATTAAACCCATTTGAACAGCAGCTAATGGATTTTCCATAGTTGAAGGATTTTCTAAATCCGCATAACGACTGTCACTTGGGGCTAGCCATTCTTTCTCTGCTCCCCAATAAATATCCTTTTCAGGATGCCAAATATCTTCACGGCCAAAAGCAAAACCAAAGGTTTTTAATCCCATATTTTCATAAGCAATGGTTCCTGCTAAAATAATTAAGTCGGCCCAACTTACTTTGTTTCCATATTTCTTTTTAATTGGCCAAAGTAAGCGTCGGGCTTTATCTAAATTTACATTGTCTGGCCACGAATTAAGAGGTGCAAAACGTTGATTTCCTGTTCCACCACCACCACGACCATCTGCTATTCTATAAGTACCTGCTGAATGCCAAGCCATACGAATCATTAAACCACCGTAGTGTCCCCAATCTGCAGGCCACCATTCTTGACTGTCTGTCATTAAGTTATGTACATCCTTTTTTAAAGCTTCAACATCTAATTTTTTTAATTCTTTACGATAGTTAAAATCTGCTTTTAAGGGGTTCGTTTTTGTGTCATGCTGGTGTAAAATATCCAAATTTAATGTATTAGGCCACCAGTCTATTACAGGCTTATCTGATGATGTGTTGCCACCATGCATTACAGGGCATTTACCTTCTTTTGAATTGCTCATAATTTTAATTTTTAATTTATCAAAATAAATATAAAATACTGTTATAGATTAAATAAAACTATAGATTTTACTTATTAATAGATAAAATCGATGTTTAAAATATTTGTGAAGTATGAATTTAAGGTTTTACTAAATGATAATCAAATAAATTGAACAGAATATTTTTATTCTTTAAATATTATGATTTGTTATTATTCAACTAACTTCTTAGAAATTCTACTACTCGCAATTAGAGCTGCTAAATAGCCTAAAACTAATATAGTAAACACTACAGAAAACACGTTTAGAGCTGTAAGTTCTACAGGATATGCAAGGTGTTGTGTTATCATAAAAAGTGCATATTTTTTTTGAAGTAACACTAAAATGACACCTATTGAAAGACCGATAAATAAACCAAATAGCGATAATAAAAAGCCTTGCAAAATAAAAACACGCTTAATATCTCTTATGGTTGCACCTAGATTGTAAAGTGTTTTTAGATTGTCTTTTTTATCTAAAATCATCATAATAATTGCACCAATAACATTGAATAATGCTATAATTAGAATAAGAGTAAAAATTAAATAAGATGCTAAGTTCTCTGTATTTAGCATTTTGTAAAAAACTGCATTAAGTTGTTCTCTAGTTTCAACCTTAAAATCGGTTCCTAAGTTGTTTTTTAATGCCTCAATAGTTGCATCTCTTTCTTTAATATTTTTAACCTTTAGCTCAATTGCAGAGATTTGATTGGATTTATAATTCAATAAAATTTGTGCTAATTCTAAAGGAATAAAAGTATATTTTTTATCAACTTCTTCTGTTAAAGAAAAAATACCAATTGGTTGTGTTTCTATTTGGTTAAAGGCATCTTTTGGGTTTGTAGCATAACCTTTTCCAGGTTTAGGAACATATATTTTTAGTGGTTCTAGAAAATCAAAAACACCAACTGATAACACATTAGAAATGCCATTTCCTACAATTGCTCCATTTGGAATTTTTTGGTCTAGCCAAGTGCCAACATACACTGTTGAATCTATGCTGTTAACTTTTGTATATTGGGTGTCAACTCCTTTAATATAAGCAATATGTGTTTTTTTATTGAACTCAAAAAAAGCGCGTTCTTCAATTACTTTTGAGGAAGAAGTAATGTTGTTTTGAGACTTAATAGTAGCTTGAATTTGAGTAGTAAAAAGAAAAGATTTTCCTTTTACCGATGTAATTTTTATGTCTGGATCTGCTGTGTTTAAAAAACCAATACTAAAGGTTCTTAATCCAGAAAAACCAGATAAAACTATAAACAAGGCCAATGTGCCAATAATTACACCAATTGTGGCAATTATAGTAATTATGTTAATGGTGTTATTACTGCTTTTTGAAAATAAATAACGTTTGGCTATGTATAAAGGAAAATTCAAATTATCGTTTTTGACGTTTGTCTAAGATATCTGGATTTTTAATTGGATTTTCTTTTTTACCTTTTAAAGCATTGTCAATATCTTCAATATAATCAAGAGTGTCATCAATATAAAATAACAATTCAGGCATACGTCTAAGTTGATCGCGTGTGCGTCTTGCCATTTCATAACGAATTGTAGCAGTATTTTCTTGAACACCTTTTAAAATAATATCGCGTTTTAATTGAGGAAAAACACTAATAAACACTTTTGCTTGTCCTAAATCTGATGTAACCTGTACTTTGGTAACAGAAATAATAACGCCTTTCATTCCATCACGTGCTGCATTTTGTAACACTTCTGCTAAGTCTTTTTGTAAAACTCCTGCTATTTTTTTTTGTCTGTTTGTTTCCATAATGCAAAAATAAGATTTAAAAGTACATAATTTAAGTTTTAAGGATGCATTGTTTTAAATAAAATGTTAATAGGTCTTTATAAATTCTATTTTTTATACCTAAAGAGAATTTTTAACGTTGTTAAAAGAAATTTTAATAGTAACTATTTTCTATGTATTTTTTCATTAATAAACACGTTATGTGATTTTTAAGGTGAATTTAAATGTAAAGTGGTAGTGAACTATTATTTTTTATTCACCCAAACGAAATGAGTTAAATTTGATGTGTAAAAAACCAATAATTAACAGTGGAGAGCTATTTACAAAATTTGTATATTGCAAACTTTATAATACATATGTCTTTTGAATAACTCTTTCGATAAATATCAAAAAAGAAGATTGCGGTCTTCGTACCTTTCAGTAATTATTAGTATTGCTTTAGTGCTTTTTTTAGTGGGTTTTTTAGGTCTTATTTTGCTAAAAACCAACAGTATATCTAATCATTTTAAAGAAAAAGTGGCGATTACAATTTTTTTAAATGACAATGCTAAATCTAATGATGTTGATATTCTAAAAGCAGAATTGAAACAAGCAATATATTCGAAAGAAGTTGTATATATTTCAAAAAAAGAAGCAGCTGAGATTTATGCAGAAGAAATAGGTGAAGATTTTGTAGAATTTTTAGGAGATAACCCTTTAAAAAATGCCATTGATGTAACATTAAAATCTGACTTTGTTACTCCAGAACAAATGGATGAAATTGAAAAAAATCTGCTTATAAGAAGTATTGTTGCTGAAGTAGTGTATGATAAGCCTTTAATTGAACTATTAACAAAAAACATTAATCGTATTAGTTTTTGGATGTTGCTTTTAAGTGCCTTATTTACCTTAATTGCAGTAGTGCTTATTAATAGTTCTATTCGTATTTCAATATACTCTAAGCGATTTACAATCAAAACAATGCAAATGGTTGGTGCAACAAAAGGATTTATTAGAAGACCTTTTATTTGGAATAGTATAAAGCTTGGAATTATTGGTGCCTTAGTTTCAAATATTGCACTTGTTGGCTTTATTATGTACATTAATAAAATGGTGCCAGAAATTGAGTTGCTTTCAGATTATAAAGAGCTAGGAATTTTATTTTTATTAATAATCATAATGGGAATATTAATAACTTGGTTAAGTACATTTTTTGCAACACAACGATTTTTAAATTTAAGAACAGACGAACTTTATTACTAATAATTATGAATAAGAAGAAAGCACAGAGTACAAATACATTTTTGTTTGGTAAAAAGAATTATATATTAATGTTAATTGGTGTTGCTGTTATTGCTTTAGGCTTTATATTAATGGCTGGAGGCGGAAGTGATGATCCTGCCATTTTTAACGAAGAAATATACAATTTTAGAAGAATTCGATTGGCTCCAACACTTGTTCTTCTTGGTCTAGGTATTGAAATTTACGCTATTATGGCGAAATCTTCAAAGTAAAATATGAATTATATTGAAGCAATAATTTTAGGGATTATTCAAGGATTAACAGAATTTTTACCCGTTTCTTCAAGTGGACATTTAGAGATTGCAAAAGTACTTTTTGGAGACAATTCCTTACCAAATGAAAGTTTAACGTTTACGGTGGTATTGCATTTTGCAACAGCTTTAAGCACTTTAGTTGTTTTTAGAGTTGAAGTTGCTGAAATTTTTAAAGGATTATTCCAATTTAAATGGAATGAAGAGTTGAAATTTTCACTCAAAATAATTTTATCAATGATTCCTGCTGTAATTGCGGGTGTTTTTTTTGAAGAGCAATTTGAATCCTTTTTTGGTGGACAAATATTATTAGTTGGTTTTATGCTTATAATAACATCACTTTTATTGTTATTTGCCGATAAAGCCAAAAGCACCACAAAAAATGTGTCTTTTTTTAATGCAATAGTTGTCGGAATTTCACAAGCACTAGCAATTTTACCAGGAATTTCGAGATCTGGAGCAACCATATCTTCATCTGTTTTATTAGGAATTGACAGAACAAAAGCGGCACGTTTTTCATTTTTAATGGTAGTGCCACTAATTTTTGGGAAAATAGCAAAAGATGTATTTACTGGCTCTATAAATTTTCAAAATAACCAAATTGGAGTTTTAAGTGTTGGTTTTTTAGCATCATTTATTGCTGGCTTGTTTGCGTGCAAATGGATGCTTGCAATTGTTAAAAAAAGTAAACTTTCTTACTTTGCATTGTATTGTTTTATTGTTGGAACAATTGCAATTGCAATAACTTTATTAAATGATTAATGACTTTAGAAGATTATAAAAACGGACAAGTTTTATTGATTGATAAACCTTTAAACTGGACTTCTTTTCAGGTGGTAAATAAATTACGTTGGGAAATTAAACAACGTTATGAAATTAAGAATATAAAAGTAGGGCACGCTGGCACATTAGATCCATTAGCTACTGGTTTATTAATACTTTGCACTGGGAAATTCACTAAAAAAATTGAAGAATTTCAAGGGCAAATTAAAGAATATACAGGTGAAATTACCTTAGGAGCTACAACACCAAGTTTTGATTTAGAAACTGAAATAAACAAAAGCTTTCCAATAGATCATATTTCTGAAGAATTAATACATAAAACTACACAACAATTTATTGGAGAAATAGACCAGATTCCCCCAATTTTTTCAGCATTAAAAAAAGATGGAAAACGATTGTATGAATTAGCAAGAGCTGGTGAAACTACCGAAATAAAATCAAGAAAAGTAACTATTTCAGAATTTGAAATAACAGCCATTAATTTACCTAAAATTGAGTTTAGAGTGGTTTGTAGCAAAGGAACTTATATTCGTTCTTTAGCCAACGATTTTGGTGCTGTACTAAAGTCTGGAGGTCATTTAACAGCCTTAAGAAGAACTAAAATAGGAAATTTTAACGTGCGTAATGGTATGAAAATTGATGACTTTATAGCTAGTTTGAAGCTATAACTTTAATGAAAAAATGCATACTCGTTTTTACCCTTTTAGGAAGTCTTCTTTGCTTCTCTCAAAGAGCTGTAAATTATAATTTTACTATAAATGTTACATTTACTGCCAATGATAATTTTGGTGAGTACGATGAATATCTTGAAGAAACAGATTGGTCTCCAATTGCACCAAGGGCTATATTATTAAGAAATGGTTTAGATATTAAACTCAATAATTTTATTACATCAGGTGTTAATTTAGGTTTAGACGTACATCCAGACCTTGATATTTTGGCGATTCCTTACTATGTGGATATCAAATTGGCCATTTTTCAATCGGATGATGATAAGTTTTATGTTGGAGGTGGTATTGGTAAATTGCTTAAACTTGGTAAAGCTTTTGAAAGAGGAAAGTATTACAAACTAGGTATAGGATATCATATTTCTTCAGAAAGAAATAACAGTGTTGTATTAACTATGGATTTTCATAACAAACAGATTGCTGATTTTGAAAATGGTAGGCTTAATAGTTTTTCCGTTGGAATTGGAATGATCTTTTTATAAAAACCTACCTAACCAGCTATCCATAATATTAATTTCCCAGTCGTTTTTTAATTCGGCTTTGGTGGTGATCAAATTATCAAAAACAATTGTTTTTTTAGAGACTCCTTTACTCTTCATCATTTTTTTAAATTCCTTTAAATCTTTGTACTGTACAAACTCACCTTGCTTATAACAAACATTAATTTTATCTAATAAAATAATATCGTATAATTTTTCTAATTCAAGAATAAAAGCTGTTAAAGTATCGTGTGCTTTTAAACTTAAATTTATTTCAGAATTGTCTACCGAAATTATAATAAAACGATCATACTTTAATTGATAAGAACAATTTAATGATTGCCCTTCATTTGTCCAGTTTGATAAAAATTCCTCAATACTTTTTTTTAAACCTTCAATTTCTTGAGGATAAAATTTTCTACTTGAAGGGAATACCCACAATTTACACCAATTAGGAATTTCTTTAAAATCTACAATCATTTCTTAAAATTTGAATGTAAAGGTAGTTTAAATTAGCTCACCTCAATTTCAGAATTTACTAAGATATCTAATAAATCTTTTTGAGTGCTATTTCCTTTATCTTTATTGTACCAAAGTTGTAGGTTTTTTTTAAAATCGTCATCTAAGACACCATGTTCAGCTTTATAATCATATACCATTTTTGTAGCTATATTAGGTCTTGGTCCCCATGAACTTACTACTTCATTTTTATTATTAACAATAATAACCTTTGGAATAGATTTACCGCCATTGGTTAAAAACTGATTCATTAAATCTTCATTTTCATCTCTGCAAACAATTTTTAAATCAATTTTAGAAGAAGACTCTGCAATTTTATTTATAACTGGAAGTATTTGAGCTGCGTCTCCACACCAACCTTCTGCCAATACTAATAAGGTAAAATTATCAGATAGTCTATTTAGAGCATTGTATGTTTCTTCTGAAATTTTTAGTGTTTTATCCAATCTGTCCATGCGTTTATCATTCAGAATACTATATTCTAAAATTGCTTCAGACTGTTCGTGACCCGTAGATTTTCCTTCAACTAATAAACCTTTTATTAAAGTTCTATAGGTTGAGTAAGCAATACCTTTTTTTATGCTGTTTGAAATTAAATTGTTAATCATAAATTCTATTATTTTTAATCAGAACATTTGACGTTCTTAAATGCCAATACTTACACTGATTTTACAGTAAGTATTAGTTCTACAAAAATAACTTGAGATTTTGAATAAAAAGTGCTACTTTTGTTACAATCTAATAAAAGACAAATTTGTCTTTTATTTGGAAATAAATATAACTTTGCATTTTTAAAATGGATTGGTGTATTTAAAAAGGAATAATAAATATTAAATAATCAATTATGATAACCAAACAAACAAATCAATTATCTCTGTTATTCTTAATTCTAATAGCTTTATTTTTAGTATCTTGTGGTGAAGTTGTGAAGAAAGAGCAGGCTACAGAACATAACACTACAAAAGCTGTTGAAGCTCAAGGGCAATCTACTATTGTAGATAAAGAATCAGCAGCAAATGCATTGCAAGTAGCAAAATCTTTACCAGACTTTTCAACTTTAATTGTTGCAATTGAAGCCGCAGGAGTTGAAGATGCATTAGTAAATGTGGGACCATTAACAGTTTTTGCGCCGTTAAATAGCGCGTTTGATAAACTGCCAGAAGGAACAGTGGAGACTCTTGTAAAAGCAGAAAATAAAAATAAACTAGCTTTTATATTAAAGAACCATGTAGCACCAGCAAATTATCCAGATACACAACTTAAAAAAGAAGCCAAAAAGGGACGTAAGTTGTATATGGCATCAGGTAAATATTTGGTTGTAGAAAATAGAGAAGATGGTTTATATGTTGGTGGAACTAAAGTATTAAAAACAGTGCAAGTAAGTAATGGTTGGATTCACGTAATAGACGATGTATTAGTGCCAACCGAATAATTAAAGTATATAAAATAAATTAATTAAATAACGAATGAAATTAAAAGTATTAGTATTAGCAATATCTGTGGCAATAATATCAAGTTGCGGTGGTGAAGGGAAAAAGAAAGATAAAATTGAAGCTTCAAAAGAAACGAAAAAAGAAGTAGTTGAGGTAGATCCTATGAAAGATAAAGGAATTGGTCCTATTTCTAGCATTACCTTAGGAGAAATTGATGAAACATTGGCAGCAGAAGGGAAAGGGGTTTTTAAATCTAAGTGTTCGGCTTGTCATAAAATGAGTAAGCGTTTTGTTGGGCCTGGTTTAGCAGGTGTAACAGATAGACGTACTCCTGAATGGATTATGAATATGATTTTAAATCCAGAAGAAATGGTAGAAAAAAACCCTATAGCTAAACAATTATTAGCAGAATATTTATCGCCAATGGCTAACCAAAGTTTAACGGAAGCCGAAGCAAGAGCAATATTAGAATATTTTAGAACAGTAAAAGCCGAGTAGGTTTTAAAATCAACAAGCAAACAAATAATAATCAAATAAATATGAAAACAATTTTTAAATCTTTATTAGCAATTACGGTACTTTCAGTAGTATTTAGTAGTTGTGGTAATGGAGGCTCAGACAAAAAAAGTGGTGCTTTATCAAGTAGTGCTGCCGAAAAAGTGTATGTTGCTCCAGGTGAACATGATGAATTTTATGCATTTGTATCTGGTGGATTTAGTGGTCAATTAGCTGTTTATGGACTTCCTTCAGGAAGGTTATTTAAAGTGATTCCTGTTTTTTCGGTAGATGCTGAAAAAGCATATGGTTTTAATGAAGAAACAAAGCCTATGTTAAATACTTCTCATGGATTTATTCCTTGGGATGATTCACATCACCCTGATATTTCTCAAACAGCAGGTGAATTAGACGGTCGTTTTGTATTTATAAATGGTAACAATACTCCTCGTATTGCAAAAATTGATTTAACAACATTTGAAACTACAGAGATTATAGAGGTGCCAAATTCAGCGGGTAACCATAGTTCTTCTTTTGTAACTGAAAACACAGAATATGTAGTTGCAGGTACGCGCTTTTCTGTGCCTTACCCTCAAAGAGATATGCCAATTGCAGAGTATAAGGGAAATTTTAAGGGTGCATTATCTTTTATCTCTGTTGATCCAGAAGATGGAGGGATGGCTATTAAATTTCAGTTAATGATGCCAGGTTTTAATTATGATTTATCTCACCCTGGTAGAGGTGATTCTCATGGGTGGTTCTTCTTTACTACATATAATACAGAAGAGGCTAACTCATTATTAGAGGTTAATGCATCACAAAACGATAAAGATTTTATTGCTGCAATTAACTGGAAAAAAATTGAAGAATATGTAAATAATGGTGGCGGTACAAAAGCACCAACTAATTATGCACATAATGTTTATGATGAACACACACATACTGCTACTTCAACTATTAAAAAAGAAGTGTTAATTGTAAATCCGGCAGATGTGCCAGGTGCAGTTTATTTTATGCCAACTCCTAAATCTCCTCACGGTTGTGATGTAGATCCTTCTGGTGAATATATTGTAGGTAGCGGTAAATTAGCTGCTGAATTAACAATTCACTCATTTAGTAAGATGATTAAAGCTATTGATGAGAAAAAATTTGATGGCGAAGCATACGGAATTCCAATTTTACAGTACGAGGCTACTTTAGCAGGTGCAGTTAAACAACCAGGTTTAGGGCCACTACACACAGAATTTGATGGGAAAGGGAATGCATATACAACATTCTTTATTTCTTCTGAAGTTGTAAAATGGAAATTAGGAACTTGGGAAGTAATTGATAGAAAACCAACTTATTATTCAGTAGGTCATTTAATGGTACCAGGAGGAAACTCAAGAAAACCATTTGGGAAATACGTATTGGCAATGAACAAAATTACAAAAGACCGTTATTTACCAACAGGTCCAGAAGTTACACAATCTGCTCAATTATATGATATTACTGGTGAAAAAATGGAATTATTATTAGATTTTCCAACAATAGGGGAACCTCATTATGCTGCGGGTATTCCAGCTGATATTATTAAAGCAAATTCTAAAAAAATATATAAATTAGAAGAAAATAAGCATAAATATGTTACAAAATCTGAAGCTGAAGCTAAAGTTATAAGAGAAGGAAATGAAGTTCATATTTATATGACAATGATTCGCTCTCACTTTGCGCCAGATAATATTGAAGGTATACAAGTAGGAGATAAAGTATATTTTCACGTAACTAACTTAGAACAAGATTATGATGTGCCTCATGGAATTTCTATGATTGGAGCAAATACATCTGAATTGTTAATTATGCCTGGACAAACTGAAACTTTTGTTTGGGAGCCTAAACAAGTAGGTGTTTGGCCATTCTATTGTACAGATTTCTGTTCTGCATTACATCAAGAAATGCAAGGATATGTTAGGGTTTCACCTAAAGGGTCAAGCGTTCCTATAACATTTACGTTAGATGGTGATGCTGTTGATACTGAGTAATTTATTTTTGTAAAATAAATTTTTATTAGAAAAACGGGTAGCAGTAATGGTTGCTCGTTTTTCATTAAAAATAAATAAGACTATTTTATCTTATTTATGTGTGTTTTATTACATAGATATATAAACTATTTTGTAAATTTATAGTTTATTTTAAGTGAAACATAACCACAAACTAAACATTAAAAAATAATGAAAAAATCTAAAATTTTAATGATAATTGGCTCCCTTCTATTGTTAGGCTTATTTATATTTCCTTTGTGGAATATAACTTTAGAGGCACCTCAATATCCTATCCCATTAGGTATGGATATTTATATAAATAAATTTGCTGATACGCACGAATTTGATATTAAAAACATCAATTTAATGAATCATTATGTTGGGATGCAGTATATTCCTGAAACTATTCCAGAATTTAAAATTTTTCCAATTGTTATTTTAGCAATGTCTGTTTTAGGTGTAATTATTGGTTTTTTAGGTAAGCACAAAATGTTTTTAGTTTGGTTTATTATTATGACGTTATTAGGAATTGCTGGTATGTACGACTTTTATTTATGGGAATATGATTATGGTCATAATTTAGACCCAAAAGCAATTATGAATTTTAAAAATCCAGATGGCTCGGTTATGGGATTTCAACCACCACTATTTGGCACAAAAGATATACTTAATTTTAAAGCACACTCATACCCTAGACTTGGTGCGTACTTTTTATTTGTAGGTATGTTTTTAACATTAGTTGCATTTTTTATTGGAAAAAGGGAAACTAAAGCTTAATTAAACTTGTAAATCTTGAAATATATCTTATAACGGACAGAACTATTTTAATATATTCGTTTTAATGTATATTTACAGTACTATTAAAATCAAAAAAATGAAATTAAAACATCTTAAGCCAATTTTAGGTATATGTGTACTATTGCTTGCAATTTCGTGTAAAGTGGAGCCTCAACCAATTGACTATGGCAAAGATCAGTGTAGTTTTTGCAAAATGAATGTTGTTGATAAAACACATGCTGCACAATATGTGACAGCAAAAGGAAAACAGTTTAAATTTGATGCTATAGAATGTATGGTGAACGATTTAAATGAAAATAATGAAGCTAATATAGCTATATTGTTAGTCGCTAATTATGGCAATCCTGGAGAAATGATTGATGCAACTACTGCTACATTTTTAATTTCAAAAGAAATAAAAAGCCCAATGGGAGCAAATTTATCTGCCTTTTCTTCAAAAATTAAGGCTGAAGAATTAAAACAAAAACACGGTGGTGCTATTTTTACTTGGGAAACGTTAAAACAAAAATTTTCTGATAAATAATGAACTTTAAATTTCTATTATTTTTCTTTTTTAGTACGTTAACAATTGCTGCTAAACAAATAGAGGTTTGTAGTAATTGTGCAATCAATACTATTAAAGAAGCTATTGAGATTGCAGAAGATGGTGACGAAATATATATAAAAAAAGGTATTTATAAGGAAAAAAACATTCTAATAAATAAATCTATCTCATTAATAGGTGAAAATGGAACTGTTATAGACGGGGAAGATGCTGGTGGAATTATAATTTTTGAAGCTGATAACTTTACAATTAAAGGACTAAAAATTGTAAATGTTGGTATGAGTTATACCGTAGATTATGCAGCCATAAAAGTTATTAAAGCAACAAATTTTATTATTGAAGATTGCATTTTAGAGAATGTGTTTTTTGGTTTACTAATAGAGAAATCAAAAAAAGGAATTATTAGAAATAATACCATATCAGGTAATAGAAAAAGTGAAGCCAGTTCTGGAAATGGAATTCATATTTGGGATGGCAGTGATATGGAAGTATATAATAATGAATTGTATGGTTTGAGGGACGGAATTTATTTCGAATTTGTTAAAAAAAGTGTTGTTTTCGAAAATAAAAGTCGAGATAATATTCGTTATGGCTTACATTTTATGTTTTCAAACAATAATATTTATCATCATAATGTATTTAGAAATAATGGGGCTGGTGTAGCTGTTATGTTTTCTAAGTTTATTAAAATGCACAATAATGTTTTTGAACTTAATTGGGGATCTGCATCTTATGGACTTCTTCTGAAAGAAATTTATGACGCTGAAATTTATAATAACCTTTTTCAAGAAAACACCATAGGAATTAATGGTGAAGGATGTACTCGAATTAACTACAAAAACAATACTTTTTTAAGAAACGGATGGGCAATTAAAATTGCTGGTGCCTGCTATACCAATATTTTTGTAAATAACGATTTTATGCACAATTCATTGGATTTAGCATACAATACCAAAATAAATGATAATAAATTTGAAAACAATTATTGGAGTGAATATACAGGTTACGATTTAGATAATGATGGCATTGGTGATGTGCCATACCGTCCTGTAAAACTATTTTCTTATGTTGTAAATCAAACTCCAGAAGCATTAGTGCTTTTAAGAAGTTTATTTGTTGATATCATAAATTTTTCGGAAAAAGTTTCACCAGTATTTACACCAGATAATTTAATGGATTTAACTCCTTTAATGAAAAAAAATAATGATTCAATTTAACAACATACACAAACGTTTTGGCAAACTAACCGTTTTAGATGGTTTAGATTTGGACATAAAAAAAGGTGGTATTTTTGCCATTCTAGGGCCAAACGGTTCGGGAAAAACTACCTTAATAAAATGCCTATTAGGAATGGTAATACCTAATAAAGGAGATATTACTTTTGAAGGAAAAAGTGTTCTTAAAAAATGGGAATATAGGAATAACCTAAATTATTTACCTCAAATCGCAAATTTTCCACCTAATTTATCAGTAATTGAACTGATTAATATGGTTAAGAATTTACGACCTAAAAGTTCTAATGAAGTAGCATTAATCCAACTTTTTGGTCTAAAAAGTTTCTTAAATAAAAAATTAGGAAACCTTTCCGGAGGAACAAAACAAAAGGTAAATATCGTTTTAACTTTTATGTTTAATAGCGACCTAATTATTTTAGATGAACCAACTACAGGTTTAGACCCTATTGCGTTAATTCATTTAAAAGAATTAATTTTAAAAGAAAAGAACAACGGAAAAACTATTTTAATTACAACCCATATTATGAGTGTTGTTGAAGAACTAGCCAACGAAATTGTATTTTTATTAGATGGAAAAATTTACTTTAAAGGAAGTATTGATGCTCTAAAAAAACAGACCGACAATGAAAATTTAGAACATGCAATTGCCAATTTAATATCTAAACAATATGCTTAAAATTTTAAAATATAGTTTTTACGATTTAATGCGTAGCCGTTGGAGTTACGTTTATTTTTTATTTTATTTATTACTTGGTTTTGTATTGTTATTTTTAAATAACGATGTTAATAAAGCAGTAATTACTTTAATGAATATTATAATTGTTTTAACACCTTTAATTGGAACTATTTTTGGAGTAATGTATTACTATAATTCAAGAGAGTTTACCGAGTTACTTTTGGCACAACCTATAAATAGAAAAAAAATATTTATGGGTCAATATTTGGGTATTTCAATATCTTTAACATTAAGCTTGGTACTTGGTTTAGGTATTCCTTTTTTGTTATATGGCTTGTTAAAATCTGCTGCAATTTTTAATTTTAGTTTACTATTAATAGTAGGAGCTTTTTTAAATTTTATTTTTGTAGCACTTTCGTATAACATAGCGCTATCTACCGAAAATAAAATAAAAGGCTTTGGATATGCAATTTTAATGTGGTTGTTTCTAGCTGTAATTTATGATGGTGTTTTTTTAATTTCATTAGTAATATTTAACGATTATCCTTTAGATAAATTTTCATTAATTGCAACAATGCTAAACCCAATTGATTTGTCTAGAATTTTAATTTTATTGAAATTAGATATTTCAGCATTATTGGGTTATACTGGGGCTGTTTTTAGAAAGTTTTTTGGAACAGGATTTGGAATGTTAATATCCATGTCTATTTTAGTTTTTTGGGTAATAATTCCAGTTTTTAGAATCAATCAGAAATTAAAGAAAAAAGATTTTTAGGTTTCTCAAAAAAAATCAGTGTCATTAACAAACAATTTTCGCAATATGTGTATCTTTGTTATTATAGTTAACAGCAAATTTTGTTGTTATATTTAATAACAGATGGAAGGTTTATTTTTATAAATAAAAGGGTTCCATCTTTTTATTTATTGTTAAGTGATGAAAGATTATAAGCCAAAAAACAGATTAGAGGCTCAAGCATATATTCAAGGAATTTTAAAAGGAGATAGAGTATTACTTTCTAGAGCTATTACCATTATTGAAAGTAATTTAGAAAGCGACAAAACACTTGCTAAAGAAATTATCCAAGCTATTTTGCCGCATTCGGGAAATTCAATTCGAATAGGTATTACAGGTGTCCCAGGTGTTGGTAAAAGCACTTTTATTGAAGCATTTGGAAAACATTTAGTAAAAGAAAATCATAAAGTTGCCATTTTATCAATTGATCCAAGTAGTCAACGGTCAAGAGGAAGTATTTTAGGGGATAAAACTAGAATGGAAGAATTGGCAAATTTAGATGAAGCTTATATTCGTCCTTCTGCCTCCGGAGATACTTTGGGAGGTGTTGCCAACAAAACAGGTGAAACTATGTTGCTTTGTGAAGCTGCAGGTTACGATGTTGTTTTAATTGAAACTGTTGGAGTAGGACAGAGTGAAACAGCAGTTCACGGTATGACAGATTTCTTTTTATTATTAATGTTAGCTGGTGCTGGTGATGAACTGCAAGGCATTAAAAAAGGAATTATGGAAATGGCAGATATGGTGGTGATTAATAAAGCTGATGGAGATAATATTACAATGAGTAACATGGCTAAGCGTCAATACCAAAACGCACTACATATTTTTCCACAATCGGAGTCTGGTTGGAGTCCTGTGGTTAGTACAGCTTCAGCAATAAAAAATATTGGAATCTCAGATGTTTGGAATGAAGTTTTAAAGTTTAAAAAACTAGTTGATGAAAATGGTTATTTTAAAAATAATAGAAATCATCAGCAAATAGAGTGGATGTACAATAATATTAACGAAGAATTGAAAAATCTTTTCTACGGTTCAGCAACTATAAAAAGTCATCTTTCTATAATGGAAAAAGATATAGTTGCAGCAAAAATTTCACCTGTAAAAGCAGCAGAAATTATGATTCGAGAATTTAAAGATTCATTTTAATATAAAAGACATATCAGTTTTTTAAGAGAAAATTTATTTTCTAGATTTTATTAGTTGTTCAAGAATAAACTCTACACCTAGCTCGTTATTGCTTTTTGTTTGAAATTTTGCAATAGCTTTTACGTTTTTATGTGCATTTTCCATAGCATAACTAAAATCTGCTAGTTCTAACATTTTTAAATCATTGTTATAATCTCCAAAAACCATGGTTTCCTCTTTAGAAATATTTAAATCTTTTTGAAGTATGTTTAACGCATATCCTTTGTTAGCATTTGGATGAGAAATATCTAACCAATTTTGACCTGAAACAGTTACTTGTAGTTCATTTTCTAGCTCTTTAACAGTTGGGTAAATATGGGTTTCAGAGCATTCAAAATGGTAAGCAGCTATTTTAAAAAAAATATCATTTGTAACTTTGGTTAAATCGTTAACAATAGTGTATTCGGAATAATAATTTTTAAACATTGATACAAATGCCTTGTCTTTAGTTTCAATATAAGCGCACTTTTTTCCGCACAGCACAATGTACACATTTTCTAATTTTCTTAAAATATTAATGCTGTTTAAAATGTATTCTGAAGGTAATTCCAAAGTGAACAATTCTTTATTATTGTGCATTGCAAAAGCACCATTTTCGGCAACAATGGTAATTTCATTCTGAATAGTTTTATTAAACCGATCAACAATACTAAAATATTGTCTGCCACTTGCAGCAATAAATTTAATATTGTGTTTTTTTAATTGATTGTAAATTCCAGAAAATTGCGAGCTAACTTTACTTTTAGAGTTCAGTAAAGTTCCATCCATATCTGTTACAACTAATTTTACTTTTGAAAAATCCATAGTTTGCATTTGAAGTTGCAAAAATAGTATTATTGTATTGATTTAAGATGAACTTAATGTTGTTAAATAGTTTATTATAAAATAATGTTATTGAAAGCTTTAAATTGTAAATATAAAATGTTTTAATTATTCTACTTTCAGTTATACGAATAAAGTAAAAATAAGCCGTTAATTATAAAGAGTTTTTTTTACCTTTGCGCCGCAATGGTTTAACTATATTTTTCGGTATAGTTAATTAAGAGGGAATCAGGTGAAAATCCTGAACAAACCCGTTACTGTAAGTTCCATGCAACATTTTGACAGGTCTATTTACTTTAAAGTTTTAAGACCACTCTTTTGCCACTGTCTCTATATTTTGAGATGGGAAGGCGGTTCAAAATGGGAATAAGTCAGGATACCTGCCACTGTGTATAATTTTAGAGCTTTCGTGGAATAAAGCTTTGAAGCCAGGTGCAAATCATCAAATTTTCATTTGATTTCATTTTTTCCATTAAAGTTATTTGATAACAATCAAATAGTTTTTATGTATTTATGTATAAATAGGCTTTTATGCCTTATAAGTATTGGTGTTTTATTACAAACATTTAGTTTGTTATTGAATCCAATTTACGCGCAAAATAAATCTTCAAAAGATAAGATTGATATAAAGTTCGATTCTATTAATAGAGTTGAGTTAGATGAGGTTGTTTTAATTTCAACGAGGCGTAAATTTAAAATTGCATCGCCTATGCCTGCGCAAGTGCTCTCTGGGCAACAATTGGAAAAGTTGAACAGTTTATCAGTTGCCGATGCAATACGTTATTTTTCTGGAGTACAATTAAAAGATTATGGTGGGGTTGGAGGCATAAAAACAATTAATGTACGAAGTCTTGGTAGTGCGCATACAGCTGTTTTTTATGATGGAATGACTGTTGGAAATGCTCAAAATGGACAAGTTGATTTAGGAAAATATTCACTTGATAACATAGAATCTATTTCACTTTATAATGGTCAAAAATCTTCTATTTTTCAACCAGCTCGCGGATTTTTCTCTTCTAATACCTTGTTTTTACAAACCAAAGTGCCAGACTTTTCGGAAACTAATAAAACACATTTAAAAACAACTTTTAAAACTGGTTCTTTTGAACTTTTTAATCCAGCAGTCTTTTTTCAACAAAAATTATCTGATAAGTTATCTTTATCAGTAAGTGCTGAGTGGGTAAAAGCTGATGGGGAATATAAGTATAGATATCAAAAAGATGGTGGGTATGATACTATTGCTGTTCGTCAAAATGGAGATATTACAGCATTACGAAGTGAATTGTCTTTGCATGCAAAATTTAATGGAGGTGGGCGTGCAATGTTTAAAGCTTACTTATACGATTCAGAACGAGGACTTCCTGGAGCTATTGTAGCCAATAGGTATGAACATGTACAACGACAATGGGATACTAATTTTTTTGCACATGGTTCATTACAAAAGTCATATTTTAATAAACATGAACTGCTTTTTAATATAAAATTTAGCAGAGATTATAGTAGGTATATAGATCCAGATTATAAAACACTTGAGGGTGCTTTGGATAATAAGTATTACCAAAATGAATTTTACGCTTCAATAGTAAATAAATATGAGATTAATAATTGGTGGGATGTATCTTTAGCTACCGATTTTTCAATAAATACACTTGATGCTAATTTGTACCGTTTTCCATATCCTACACGGTATTCTTATTTAGGAGCATTGTCTAGCCAAATAAATTGGGAAAGGATTGATATTCAAGCAAACTTACTTGGAGGGTATATTGATGAACAAGTAAAACACTACCAGCAAGGCGATAGACAAAGTGTTTTTTGCCCAGTGTTATCTGCTTCTTTTCAACCATTTGACACAAAAAAATTCCGAATAAGAGCATTCTATAAAGAGTCTTTTCGGATGCCTACTTTTAATGATTTATACTACACTTTTATCGGCAACAGTTCACTTCGCCCAGAATTTACAACGCAGTATGATTTTGGAGCTACCTATATTGTTGTGCCAAACCAATTTGTACAGTCAGTTTCTTTACAAGCAGATGTTTATTATAACCGTGTTAAAGACAAAATAGTGGCTATGCCATCATCAAACCTTTTTAGATGGACGATGATGAATCTTGGAGAAGTTGATATAAAAGGTTTGGAAACTAATGCAAATTTAAGACTACAATTACCAAAAAAAATACTATTAGATCTGAGCGTTAATTACACATTTCAAAAAGCAATAGATATTACACCAGATGGTACAACTTATAGAGATCAAATTCCATATACTCCAATGCATAGCGGCACATTAACTTCATCAATAAATTGGGATGATTGGCAAATGAACTACAGTTTTATTTATACAGGTGAAAGATATAGTCAAAAAGCTAACATTCCCGTAAACTACGTGAAGCCTTGGTATACAAGTGATTTAGCACTTAATTGGGAAGGTGAATTTTTGAAGTTGCCAATAAAAGTGGGAATGGAAGTAAATAATATTTTTAATCAATATTACGATGTAGTACTAAATTTTCCAATGCCTGGAAGAAATTATCGTTTTAATCTATCATTAAATTTTTAATAAATAATTAACAATATCTACAATGAAAAAAAATTACAATTTTTGGTTAATATTAGCCCTGTCTACTATAGCCTTTACTGCTTGTCGAGAAGATGATTCAATTATTTCTGAAGAGGAAGAAATATTACCACCTGAAACCGTAACATCTGTTGAAGGTTTCTACTTACTAAATGAAGGTAATATGAATATGAATAAAGCCTCACTCGATTATTACGGTTATGAATCTGGAATATACCGCCGTAATGTTTATGGAGAAGCAAATCCAGAATCAACTTTAGGATTAGGAGATGTTGGTAATGACCTTGGGATCTATGGATCAAAGCTATATGCGGTAATCAATAACTCTAATAAAGTTGAGGTAATGGATGTTAAAACAGCTAAACGCATAAAAGTAATTGATATTAAAAATGGTAGATATCTTACGTTTTCTAATGGTAAAGCTTATGTAAGTGCTTATGATGGAGAGGTAGCACTAGGTGAAGATTCTCCAAATGGATTTGTAGCTGAAATAGACACTACATCACTTAGTATTACTAGAACTGTACAAGTTGGTCGTCAACCTGAAGAAATGGCTGTAGTTGGAGAGAAACTATATGTTGCCAATTCTGGTGGTTATAGCCCGCCAAATTATGAGCGAACCGTTTCGGTTATAGACCTAAATACATTTACAAAAACTAATGATATAGATGTGGCTATAAACCTTCACCGCCTAAAAGCGGATGAAGACGGTAATTTATATGTTAGTTCTCGTGGAGATTATTTCGAAAATCCTTCAAAATTATTTGTAATAGATACCGAAACTGAAACTGTTAAAAATACGTTTGACATTGCGTGTAGTAATTTAACTATTGCTGGTGATTCTGCTTATGTAATAGGTTCAGAATTTAGTTACACCACATTCGACTGGGTTGTTAACTATTCTATAATAGATTTAAAAACGGAGACATTAATTGAGGGTAGCTTTTTACCTCAAGCAGTTAGTGATGCTATAAAAATGCCTTATGGTATTGTTGTAGATCCAGTTTCCTCAAATATTTACATAACTGATGCTGGAGATTATGTATCTCCAGGAACGCTTTATTGCATCGATAAAGATGGCAATACAAAGTTTACCGTTACCACAGGTGATATTCCAGCACATTTTGCTTTTAAATTTAAAACAACAATAATGAACCAATAATTATGAAGAATATAATATTTTCAATAGGCGCAATCTTCTTTTTATCAGGATGTTATAAGGGTAATGTCAACGATTTAAAAGATGACGTTGATGAACTAAAAGAAAAAATGCTTCAATACGAAACATTGCTTAATGCACTAAATGAAAGGTTGTATGTTGAAAGTTACGAAGTAAAGGATGGAAGCTATGTAATTAATATGAGCGATGGATCAGAACTTCAAGTTCGTAATACGTCTTCTTTTATAGAAATAGGAGAAAATGGAAATTGGTGGATTGATGGTGTAGATACAGGACAATTAGCCAAAGGAAATACAGGAGAAGCTCCTGAAGTAATGATTGGAGGAAATGGAAATTGGTTTATAGACAATATAGATACAGGAATTTCTGCAACTGGTCAAGACGGAAAAGATGCTTCAGATATTATATCAATTTCTTTAGTTAATGGTATTATGACATTTACTTTTGCAGACGGACGTACAATTAGTATGCAAGCAAGTGTTCCTGAAGTTAAATTAATTGAACCAGTAGGTGGTTTTATAATAAACCAAATGCAATGGTTACGTATTAGTCCAGAAGTAAGTTCACCATCAAATGATGTAACTTACAAATGGCTGTTAGAAGGTGAAGAAGTAGCAATTACTAATGATTTATTGTATGTTTTTGCTGAAGCAGGAACTTACAATCTTGAATTTATAGCAAAAAATATGGTAGGTAAAAGTTCTAAAGTAATACCTTTAGTTGTTGAAAGTCAGATTTATGAGAATAAAATAACGCAAGTTTTTGATTACTTCCCTGCTCCAGGACAATTTACAAATTCTTTACCAACAGCTACTGCTGAAGATACTGAAGAAACAATGAGAGTATTGGCAGAGAGCAAATTAACAACTGGAAGTATGATTAGTCTTGGTGGTTTTGGAGGTTATGTAAAAATGGGATTTGACCATACAATTGTTAATAAAGAAGGGAATGATTTTGCTGTATTAGGAAATGCATATATGAATTGGTCAGAGCCTGGAATTGTAATGGTATCATACGATGCAAATGCAAATGGAATTTCAGATGATGAATGGTATGAAATTGCTGGTTCTGAACACAATAAAGCTTCTACAATAAAAAATTATGAGATAACTTATTACAAACCAGAAACTGAACCTGAAAACGCAAGTGAACCAAATTATATTCGTTGGACAGATAACCAAGGAGAAGAAGGTTATATTGCTAAAAATGTTTTTCATAAACAATCATATTACCCAATATGGAAAGGTGAAACCATTACTTTTAAAGGAACTTTATTACAATCAAATATTTACGATAAATCTGGAACTGGAAGTTATTGGGTAAATCCAGCATACGATTGGGGTTATGCAGATAATTGGAGTAATAATGATGAAAAAAGTCAAATAGATATTAGTTGGGCAGTTAATGATGAAGGAGAATCAGTCAGTCTTAAAGGTGTGGATTTTATAAAAGTGTATAGTGCAAACCGAGCAGCAGGTGGTTGGTTAGGAGAGGTTTCAACTGAAGTAAGCGGGTTTAAAGACTTAAATTTAGAATAAATATTTATGTTGTTTAAAAATCTAATTATATATTAATAAAGTTGTAAAGTGAAGAATTAGGCTTATAAAAAAGCCCAACACTAATTAGTGTTGGGCTTTTAATATAAATTATTTAGAAACTTATTCTTGCTCTAAATATTTCTCCATAATTGTAATGGCAGATTCAGAAATAACAGTACCAGGTCCAAATACAGCTGCTACTTTTCTTTCGAATAAGTAATCGTAGTCTTGTGCTGGAATAACTCCACCTGCAAATACCATAATATCAGGTCTTCCTAAACTAGCTAATTCTTCAATTAATTGAGGAATTAATGTTTTATGACCAGCCGCTAAACTTGAAGCTCCAATAAAGTGAACATCATTTTCAATAGCTTGTTTTGCAACTTCCTCTGGAGTTTGGAATAAAGATCCCATATCCACATCAAAACCTAAATCAGCGAAACTAGATGCAACAACTTTTGCACCTCTATCGTGACCATCTTGACCCATTTTTGCAATCATAACTCTTGGTCTTCTACCTTCAATTTCTGCAAATTTATCAGCTAACTGCTGTGCTTTTGCAAATGTACTATCGTTATTTACTTCTTTTCCGTACACGCCACTTATTAATTTAGTATCTGCTTTATGTCTTCCAAAATGAATTTCTAAAGCATCTGAAATTTCACCTAAAGTAGCAAAATTTTCAGCAGCTTCAACAGCTAAAGCTAATAAATTACCTTTACCAGTTCCTGCACAATCTTCTAATGCTTTTAAATTAGCTGCAACAACTTCTGAATTACGCTCAGCTTTCATTTTATTTAAACGCTCAATTTGAGAATCTCTAACAACTGTATTGTCAACTTCTAAAATTTCAATATTAGATTTTTCTTTAGTCTGGAATTTATTTACTCCAACTAAAATATCTTGACCAGAGTCTAAACGTGCTTGTTTTCGTGCAGAGGCTTCTTCAATACGTAGTTTTGGAACTCCAGTTTCAATAGCTTTTGCCATTCCACCTAATTCTTCAACTTCTTCAATTAATTTCCAAGCTTTCTTAGCTATTTCTTGAGTTAAATACTCAACATAATAAGAACCAGCCCAAGGATCAACTGCTTTAGTCATTTGCGTTTCATCTTGAATAAAGATTTGCGTGTTACGTGCAATACGTGCAGAGAAATCTGTAGGTAAAGCAATTGCTTCATCCAATGCATTAGTGTGTAAACTTTGTGTTCCACCTAAACCGGCAGCCATAGCTTCAATACAAGTACGGGCTACATTATTGAAAGGATCTTGCTCACTTAAACTCCACCCTGATGTTTGACTATGCGTACGCAATGCCATTGACTTTGGATTTTTTGGATTGAAAGATTTTATGATTTTTGCCCATAACATACGCGCAGCACGCATTTTAGCAATTTCCATAAAGTGATTCATTCCTACTGCCCAGAAAAATGACAGTCTTGGAGCAAATTCATCAATTTTTAAACCAGATTTTAAACCAGTTCTAATGTATTCCATACCATCTGCTAACGTGTAAGCCAATTCAATATCTGCAGTTGCACCCGCTTCTTGCATGTGGTAACCACTAATTGAAATTGAATTAAACTTTGGCATATTTTTAGTGGTGTAATCAAAAATATCACCAATAATTTTCATTGAAGGTAGTGGAGGGTAAATGTATGTGTTACGCACCATAAATTCCTTTAAAATATCATTCTGAATAGTTCCAGAAAGTTTATCTAAAGCAACTCCTTGTTTTTTTGCAGCAGCAATATAGAAGGCCATAATAGGTAACACAGCACCATTCATTGTCATAGAAACAGACATTTTATCTAATGGAATTTGATCGAACAAAATTTCCATATCTAAAATAGAATCTATGGCAACACCGGCTTTACCAACATCACCTGTTACACGTGGATGATCGGAATCATATCCACGGTGTGTAGCTAAATCAAAAGCAACTGAAAGTCCTTTTTGACCCGCAGCTAAATTTCTTCTGTAAAAAGCATTCGACTCTTCTGCAGTTGAAAAACCAGCATATTGACGAACTGTCCAAGGACGCATTGCGTACATTGCACTATATGGGCCTCTTAAAAATGGAGGTAATCCAGCAGCATATCCTAAATGTTCTGCTTCTGAAATATCTTCTTTTGAGAATTGTTTTTTTACAGGGATTCCTTCAGGAGTATTCCAAACGTCTTGATTCTCTGAAGTTGCAGCTGTTTGTTTTACAGCTGAATTTAATTTTATATCTGAAAAATCTGGTTTCATGTGTATGTGTTTATTGTTTTTCAATAGTCACATGGAATCGCAAAGGCGATTTCATACTTCTTAAGATTTTAATGTTTTTTGAATTTTATTCTGAATTTTAGAAAGTGTTACCAGCACATCTGATCTCATATTAACAACACCATCTAAACCAGCTTCAGTTAATTCATCCATATTTTTTGGAGCACCAGCCAATAACAATACTTTATCAGTAGCAATAGCTCTAAATGTTTTTATAAATTCCATAGCAGATGCATCGTAATCTTCATCTGAACTACAAATTACAACAACGTGAGCGTCTGATTTTGCACTTTCTTCAGCAGCAATTTGTGCGCTTGCAAAGCTTTCTTCTTGGTGCACGTCAAAACCACTAACACCAATAAAATCATAAGCAAAAGCAGCTCTTGCTTTACGCATATTTAAGTTTCCAAAACTTGCTAATTGTACAATTGGGCGTATGTTAGTCTCAGTTACTAACGCTTCCGTTTTTCTTCTTAAAGCTTCAATTTCTAATGATGCTCTTCTTGGAGTTAATACTTTTGAATTGTCATTAGCACCTTCAGAAAGGATATCAACAGCAACAGTTTCCATTAAATTTGGATATTTGTTAACACCTACTAATGGAGTTCTACGTTGACTAATTAATTTTAATTTTTGAAGACGAATTTCAGCAATTTGTTGTTGAATTGTTTCGTTTTCAAATGCTGTATAAAAACCACTATCCGCTTCAATAGCTTTAAATAATTCTAAGGCTTTTTCAGCTATTTTTGAAGAAACTTCTTCAATATAATAAGATCCATCAACTGGATTTGAAACTTTTCCAAAGTAAGATTCTTCTCTTAAAATTGTAGTAATGTTACCCGCAATTCTACTTGAAAAATCTGAAGGATTTTTAAACTCTTTATCGTAAGCATCAATTAAAATACCATCAACATTTCCTAAAATTGCAGACATTGCTTCAGTAGTACAACGTAACAAGTTGGTTTCAGCATCTGTAACAGATTTTGTCCAGATACAAGTTTTAGCTGTAATAGTATTTGAGAAATCTACAACTCCATATTTTGCAGCAACTTCGGCTAACAAACTGTTGAATGCTCTAAATTTACCAATCTCAACAAAGTATTCTAAACCAATAGCTAGTTTAAAGTTTAAATTGTTAAATATTGTTTGGGTTTCAATACCTTTTTCTGAAAGTTTTTCAATTAAGAAAACCAACGAATTTAAAGTGTAAGCAATTTCTTGAACTTGGTTTGCTCCTGAATCTAAATATTCAGTTCCTGAAATTGTAATTGCTTTAAAGTTTGGAAAATCAGCAGTTAATTTTATTAACTCTGCAGCAACTTCAATTTGTTTGGAGTCGAAAGAACCAGTTGTAACGTAATTTGAAATAATTCCAGTGTTAACAAAACCTTTTAAATCACTTCCTTTAGCAAAGGAAACAAGATCTATAGTGAATGCAACTGCATTAGAAGTTATTTCAAACGCAACACTTGTTTGGTTTAAATTTATTCCATTTAAAAGTTCTGCAACGGCTACTTTATTTTCTAAAGTAAAAATAATTCCGTTCATTCCTTCTTCAATGGCTTTAATTGCCAGTTTATTTCCGTTTTCGGCAGTTGTTACTTTAACATTGCGGTAATTTACTAACGATTGTGAATTTTCTCCTGTATTTTGAAGTTGTTCAATTTTATTTTCATTATTGTAACAAGGTTGAATGTTGATACCACTTAAGTTTTTCCAAACTAGTTTTTTATCAAAATCTGCTCCTTTTAAATCTGCTGATACTCTTTCCATCCATTGTTCAGTAGTAACTGAAGGGAATTCAGAAAAAAGTAGGTTATTTTTATCGCTCATAATATAATATTTATGAAATTATTTAATTGCTAAACTACTTCCGAAACGCTCAAAAATAGCTTTGTCTAATTCTTCTCTATGATCTGGGTGTGCTACATTTCTTAATGCAACTGCACGTTGTTTTAGTGTTTTACCAAATAGTTCTGCCACACCATATTCAGTTGCTACATAACGAGCGTGTGCACGTGTAGTTACAACTCCAGCGCCTGGTTTTAATGATGGAACAATTTTTGAAACACCTTTTAAGGTTGTTGAGGTAATAGCAATAATTGGTTTTCCGCCTTTAGATAATGCTGCACCTCTCATAAAGTCCATTTGACCACCAACACCAGAGAACATTCTAGTTCCAATTGAATCTGCACAAACCTGACCAGTAAAATCAATTTCAATAGCAGAATTAATAGCAGTTACTTTAGGATTTTGACGAATAATGGCTGTATCGTTTACATAGGCAATGTCTAACATTTCAATTTCAGGATTGTCATCCATAAAATCGTATAAGCGACGAGTTCCCATAGCAAAACCAGATATAATTTTATAAGGGTTTACTTTTTTCTGTGAACCATTTACAACACCAGTTTCAACTAAATCTACAATTCCTTCAGAAAACATTTCTGTATGAATTCCTAAATTTTTATGATTTGTTAAATAGGTTAAAACGGCATTTGGAATTCCACCAATTCCCATTTGAAGTGTTGAACCATCATCAATAATTTCAGCAATATTTTTTCCAATAGCCTTTTCTTGTTCAGTTGGAGCAACAAATTTCATTTCATGAATTTCTTCATCAACCATTACACAAGCACTAAAATGGTTTAAATGTACTAGAGCATCTCCAAAAGTACGTGGCATTTTAGGGTTTATTTGTGCAATTACTGTTTTTCCTTTTTCTATACCTGCAATTATAATATCTACAGATACTCCTAAAGAACAAAAACCATGTTTATCTGGTGGAGAAACATTTACCAATACCACATCTAAATCCATATATCCTTCGCGGAATAAGCTAGGAATATCACTTAAAAAAATTGGAATATAATCAACTGTATCACCTACCATTTTTCTTACATTTCCTCCAATAAAGAAGGCACTTGTATGAAAATTTTCTCGTAACTCTGGGGCTGAATATCCACATTCTCCTTCAGTGTGTAAATGACAAATTTCAACTCCTTTTAATTCAGGTCCACGTGCTACCATTGCACGAATTAACGTTTGAGGTGTTGCTGAGCCTCCTTGAATTAACACTCTATTTCCAGACTTAATTAATTTAACAGCCTCGCTAGCTGTCATAACATTAGGTATCTTCATTTTACTAATAATTTGTATACTTTTTAATATTTATTTTATTTATCCTAAAAAACTTAATATAATACCTGCAGCAATTGCCGAACCAATTACTCCTGAAACATTTGGAGCCATTGCATGCATTAATAGGTAGTTACTAGGGTCGGATTTTAATCCTTCATGATGTACAACTCTTGCACTATCTGGTACTGCTGAAACTCCAGCGGCACCAATTAATGGGTTAATTTTATTATCTCCTTTTAAAAATAGGTTCATAAGTTTTGCAAACAACAAACCTCCACATGTTGCGATAACAAAAGATATTGCTCCTAAACCAAATATTAGCATAGAATCTTTTGTTATAAATATATCTGCTTGTGTAGAAGCGCCCACTGTTACACCCAATAAGATGGTCACAGTATCTATTAATTTTGTGCGTGCTGTGTCTGCTAATCTCTCTGTTCTTCCAGACTCTTTTAATAAATTCCCAAAGAATAACATACCTAATAAAGGTAAAGCACTAGGAGAGATGAATAATGTTAGTATTAAAGCTACAACTGGAAAAATCATTTTTTCTTTTTGAGTTACAGCTCTTGGTGGTTTCATTCTAATTTTTCTATCTTTTTTAGAAATTAATAAACGCATTAACGGCGGTTGAATTACAGGTACTAATGCCATATATGAATAGGCTGCAATTGCAATTGGACCAATTAAGTTTTTAACGGTTGTTCCATCTGCTAATATATTTATTCCGTTTGCTAATTTAGATGAAAGGAAAATTGCAGTTGGACCATCGGCTCCACCAATAATACCAATTGCACCCGCTTCAGGAAGGCTAAACCCTAAATAAAGAGCGCCCATAAAAGTTGCAAATACACCAATTTGAGCAGCAGCTCCTAGAAGCATTAATTTTGGATTTGCAATTAAAGAAGAGAAATCTGTCATTGCTCCAATTCCTAAGAAAATTAGCGGAGGATAGATACCTTTAACCACTCCAAAATATAAATAATTTAAAACGGATCCTGTTTCGTAAATTCCAGTTTGATTTCCTGCAACAAAAGGGATGTTTCCTAAAATTACACCTGTTCCAATAGGGATTAAGAGTAGGGGTTCGTAATCATATTTTATACCTAAAAATATAAAAACAATCCCTATAACAATCATAATTACGTGTCCAGATGTTACGTTAGCAAAACCTGTATAATTGTAAAACTGTTTAATTCCTTCAAAAGCGCCACTATAAGAATTAGATTCTTCAATATTTTCAACTTGTTCTGTTGTTACGGAAGAATTAATGTTATTTGAGTTTGTATTTGTGCCTAGGCCTAGTGCTGGTCTAATAAAAATCAATAATGATAAAACACAAAATATTACTATTACTTTCTTCATTTTTTTTCTTTTAAAGAATTATTTGAATTTATAAATTCAAATAATTCAGAAATTTTTACTCTAGTTCTATCATTAATTCGTCTTGCAATACTTGTTGTCCAACATTAATTTTAATAGAAGTAATTGTGCCTGCCTTTTCACAAACTATATTGTTTTCCATTTTCATGGCTTCAAGCACTAGCATTCTGTCTCCAACTTTAAGTACGTCACCTACTTTTACGTCTATTGACAATACTACGCCAGGAATTGGTGCAACAATTTTAGTAGTTTGAGATTTTGGATTTACCTTTAAAGGTTCGGTAGGTCGTTTTGATGCTGAACGAACCAATGTAGGAGTTTTAGTTTTCTTAAACTCTTCACTCATTTTTACAGCATAATTAGTACCATTTACCTCTAAGTTGATAATATTATCTTCGTGAGATTTTATATGAACGGTATAGCCGTTTTCGTTTACTTTGAATTTATAAGTTTTCATTTTTTATAATCTATTTTGTGTTCCATATATTTTAGAACTCCAAGGTGAATATGGCTTTTTAACTTGTTTTATTGTTAAAATGGCGCTTTCGTGATCGTGTTGTTCACGCATATACATATGAATTGCACCTCCAATGGCGGCTGCAATTTCTCCTGTAAAATCGCGATCAGCTACAACTTTAATCTCACTAATCTTTTTTTCCTTTCTTTTGGTAATTATTTTATATACATAAAGCATTAAAGGCAATCCAAATTTAAAAAAGAGGGCTAGTGTTACTAAAGCGCAAAAAACGATTAACAATCCTGAAATCAATATTACGTATCCTTCGCTAATTTGATCTGTTACTAAAGGTATAAACATAGTTATAATGGTATATTTGAATGTTTTTTAGGTGGATTTACTTCTTTTTTATTTTGAAGTAACTCTAACGCTCTAACAATTCTAAAACGAGTGTTTCTAGGTTCAATTACATCATCAATAAAACCATATTTTGCAGCCTCATAAGGATTTGCAAATTTCTTGGTGTATTCTTCTTCTTTTTTATCGATGTAATCTTGTTTTTCTTCAGCATCTTCAATCTTTCTAATGTTAGATCCTTCTAATACTTCAACTGCACCTTTAGCTCCCATAACTGCAATTTCTGCAGTTGGCCAAGCATAATTTACATCACCACGTAATTGTTTACAACTCATCACGTCATGCGCTCCACCATAAGATTTTCTTAAGGTAATTGTTACTTTTGGCACTGTTGCTTCTCCATAAGCAAATAATAATTTTGCACCATGTAAAATAATACCACCGTATTCTTGCCCCGTTCCTGGTAAGAAACCAGGCACATCTACTAGTGTTACTAGTGGAATGTTGAATGCATCGCAAAAACGAACAAATCTAGCCGCTTTTCTTGAAGCTTCAATATCTAATACCCCAGCATAATATTTTGGTTGATTTGCAACAATACCAACAGGATGCCCATTAAATCTTGCAAAACCTACACAAATATTACGAGCATAATTTCTATGGACTTCTGTAAACTCACCATCATCTACTAGGATTGAAATTACATCAACAATATCATAAGGTTGATTTGGGTTTTCAGGAATAATTTCATTTAAAGCATCTTCTAACCTATCAATTGGATCGTTACAAGTAAGAACTGGAGCTTCTTCTAAATTATTAGACGGTAAATAACTTAATATTTTTCGAACTAATAATAGGTTTTCTTCATCATTTTCAGCTAAGAAATGTGATACACCTGATCTTGTTGAATGAATATTTGCACCACCTAACTGTTCTGTTGTAACAACTTCACCTGTAACAGTTTGCACTACTTTTGGGCCTGTAACAAACATGTAGCTTGTTCCTTCGGTCATAATAGTAAAATCGGTTAAAGCAGGAGAATATACAGCACCACCAGCACAAGGACCTAAAATTGATGAAATTTGAGGAATTACACCAGATGCCATAATGTTTCTTTGGAAAATTTCTGCATAACCAGCTAAAGATCTTACACCTTCTTGTATACGTGCTCCACCACTGTCATTTAATCCAATAACTGGAACTCCAATTTTCATGGCCATATCCATTACTTTACATATTTTTAATGCGTAAGTCTCAGATAAAGAACCTCCAAATACTGTAAAATCTTGTGCAAAAATGTAAACGATTCGTCCGTCTATTGTTCCATGTCCTGTTACAACTCCATCGGAAAGGTATACTTCTTTATCTAATCCAAAGGATTTTGTTCTATGAGTTACAAACATGTCAAACTCCTCAAAACTATCTTCGTCTAAAAGAATATCAATACGTTCACGTGCTGTTAGTTTTCCTTTAGCGTGTTGTGAATCTATACGTTTTTCACCACCACCTAATTTTGCCTTGGCTCTTTTTTCAATGAGCTCGTTAATTTTATCTTGATTTGCCATTTTTATGTGCTTATCTGTTAATTTTTTGGTGAGATAATTGAAGTTTTATTACTCTTTAGAACAAAGTTCAGTAAGCACTCCCTGTGTAGATTTTGGATGTAAAAACCCAATATTTAATCCTTCAGCTCCTTTTCTAGAAACCTTATCAACAAGTTTAACGCCGCGTTCTTCGGCAGTTTTTAACGCCTCAGACGTGTTCGGTACTGCAAAGGCAATATGATGAATACCTTGTCCTTTTTTCTCAATAAATTTACCAATTGGTCCATCTGGAGAAGTGCTTTCTAATAGTTCAATTTTTGTGTCTCCCACTAAAAAAAAGGCTGTTTTCACTTTTTGATCAACAACCTCTTCAATATTATAACATTTTAGTCCTAATACCTTTTCATAGTATTCAATTGATTCTTCTAGATTTTCTACTGCTATTCCTAAGTGTTCAATATGCGAAATGTTCATAATTATATAGTATTTTATTATTTTGTCAAATTTAAAGTACAAAGTTAGTTGAACCCTAAAACTAAAGATATGATAGATGTCATATAATGGGTTAATTTACTAAAACGTTTTAGTAAAAAATCTGTTTATTTTCAATGGTTTAAGATGTTCAAAAAGGGGTTTAAAATGGTAATTTTGATTTTTTTATGGTAGTAAATATAATATTTTAGATTCAATTTTGAAAGTTGATTTGCTATTCTGATTTATATTTTAAAAAGAGATTGTTTAACATTTTTTTGCATATTCTATTAAGATCATATTTATGTTGCCAACCCCAATCCGATCGCGCTCGTGAGTCATCTATACTTTGAGGCCAACTATCTGCAATAGCCTGTCTAAAATCTGAATGATATTTAATTTTAAATTCGGGAATAATAATTTTAATTTCTTCCGCAATCTCTTCGGGTGTAAAACTAATTGCAGCTAAATTATAAGAGGATCTTATTTTAACCTTTTCAGCAGCTGTGTCCATAATTTTAATAGTAGCATCAATGGCATCATCCATATACATCATTGGTAATTTTGAATCTTTATTTAAAAAAGAAACGTAATTTCCTTCAAGTATTGCTTTATGAAAAATTTCAATAGCATAATCTGTTGTGCCACCACCTGGATTTGTTTTCCAGCTAATAATTCCGGGGTATCTTAAACTTCTAACATCTACATTGTATTTGTTAAAATAATATTCGCACCAACGTTCGCCTGCCTGTTTGCTAATTCCATAAACTGTTGATGGTTCCATTACGGTTTCTTGGGGTGTGTTTTCCTTTGGTGTAGTTGGGCCAAAAACTGCTATTGAACTTGGCCAAAATATTTTTTTAATTTTCCCTTCTTTTGCTAAATTTAACACATTAAATAACGAGTTCATATTTAACTCCCAAGCTTTATCAGGGTATTTTTCACCAGTTGCAGAAAGCATTGCGGCCATTAAATAGACATCTGTAACCTTATATTTTTCTACAGTTTTTAAAATAGATGCATAATCCATTGCATTTACTAATTCAAAAGGGCCAGATTTAGTTAACTCTTTACTGCCTTTTCTAATATCTGCAGCAATTACAGCTTTATTACCATTTATTTCTCGTAATTTTAATGTTAATTCAGTCCCAATTTGACCACAAGCACCAATAATTAAAATACTTTTTTTCATGTGAAAATATTTGGTTTTTAAGAGTATCAAATATACAGAAATTAAATGTGTTAATTTGAAGTACTTGTTTTTTATGAAAACAATAATTTTTATTTGTAAGAGTTATTTTATTACTATTTTTGACAATAATTAGTTTTACAATGAAGTATTTATACAGTTTTATATTTATAATTTTATTTTTTAATTTTTCTTGTACTAAAGGCAAAAAGTTAGATGAAGTTACAGCTAATACAGATACTTTAGTGGTAGAAGATACAGATAGAATAATAAATAATACGAGTGAAACACTTATTCCAGAAGCAAAACGAAATTTAAAAGATTGGAAAGAATATCAGAAATTAGACCAATTTATGTTAAAATATTATAATGTTTCTAATTTAGAAGCACTTAATAATGCTAAAGAACTTTCTGGGTTGGTTAAAAATATGATAGACACCATTAGAGTAGAAAAGTTAACCGCATTAAATGTTGTAGCTAGATTTAATGTATTGCATAATGAAACTTTAAGATTGGCTGATATGGCAACTATTCGTTCCATTTCTAAAGAGGAAGTTAAAGAAGAGGTTAAAAAAATAATTGATTTATATTCAGCTGTGAACTCAAAAATTAATACGATTTACGAAGCTGAAGATTTACAAAGTTCATTAGATGTTGATACAGAAGAACCAGTTGAAGATTTTGATGTTTTAAAAAACAAGTTGAAATCTAAACGGAAGCGACCTTCTACAGTAATTTCGAGACAATAACAAAATACTAATTAAACGAGTATGTTAAAAAGTTTTTCATTGAATTAAATGACTAGGCTAACCTATCGGTTCAGTGGGTAAGCAACTTGTTACCTTGTTAAAAATATTATAGGCACATGAAATATTATACTTTATTTTTTTTACTATTAACAGTTGTTTCTTGTTCTAATCCCTCAGAAAAGGAAACAACTAAAGTGAGTTCTAATTTAGAAAAAGAAATTATACAGAAAGCGCTTAATAATTGGCATAAAAACGCTTCTGAAGCAAATTTTGACGCTTATTTTAAAGCCATGTCTGCTACTAGTTTTTTTATTGGAACAGATGCTTCCGAAAATTGGGATAAAGAAGCGTTTAAAAATTTTAGCAAACCACATTTTGATAAAGGAAAAGCTTGGAGTTTTAACGCAATTGATAGAAATATTTATATAGATACTGAAGGTGATATTGCTTGGTTCGACGAGCTTTTAGATACTTGGATGGGTGTCTGCAGAGGTTCTGGAGTGTTAAAAAAGAGCAATAATTCTTGGAAAATAGAACAGTATGTACTCTCTTTAACAATACCAAATAATAATATTGAAGCTGTTAAAAAATTAAATAGTAAGCACGATTCAATTTTTGTAAATAGACTTAAAAAGTAAGAACTTATTCTAAATTAAGGTTTTTACAGTTTTAAAAACTAATTCAGATTCAAATCCTTTTGAAATTAAAAATGAAGCTAGTTTCGAGCTTTTTTTATAGGGATTAGCTTCTTTTATAAGTGGTAATTTTTTTTCGGCAATAGTTTGTAATGTTGTTAAGTACTCATTTGAATCTATTTCTGCCAAACCAGATTTGATGTTATAATCTGAAATACCTTTAAATTTTAGTTGATTGATAATTTTAACTCTTCCCCATTTTTTTATTGAAAACTTTCCTCTTGTAAAAGATTTGGCATAGCGTTCTTCATTTAAAAAATTATGCTGTAATAAATGTAAAATTATGTGTTCTTTTACTTCAGGAATCATATTTAATTCGTATAGTTTTTGTTCAACTTCTTTATGACAGCGTTCCTGATAGGCACAGTAATTTTCTAAAACTTTTGTAGCTTCATCTACAGTATATGTTCTTGTTTTTTTCATTCATTATAAAATAAAAGAAAAAAAGCGATTCAATGGAATCGCTTTTTTAAAAATTTACTGTTTTCTTTTAAGTCTAAATTTTAAATTATTTAGCATAGAATACATTATTGGTACAATTACTAAAGTTAAAAAAGTTGCAAAAGTTAAACCAAATATAATTGTCCAAGACATTGGTCCCCAGAATACCACATTTTCTCCACCAATATAAAATTGTGGATCAAACTCTGTAAACAAGGTCATAAAATTAATGTTAATTCCTATTGCTAAAGGAAGTAATCCTAAAATAGTTGTAATTGCTGTTAATAAAACAGGTCTTAAACGGGTTTTTCCACCTTCAACAATACTTTCATAAATTAGTTCTTTTGTTAAAGTACCAGGTTCTAAATTTTGTTCTAACCGTTTACGTTTCATTATTAAATTAGTATAATCAATTAAAACAATAGCGTTATTTACAACAATACCTGCTAGTGAAATTACACCAATCATAGTCATCATAATAACAAATTCCATGTTAAAAATAATTAAACCAAACAATACTCCAATTAAACTTAACAATACTGATAATGATATGATTACAGGTGTGGATGTGGAGTTAAATTGTCCTACAAGAATTAAAAATATTAAAAATACTGCAATTAATAATGCCTTACTTAAAAAAGCCATTTCTTCTGCCTGAGCTTCTTGTTCACCTGTAAAAGAAATTGAAATATCTTTTGGTAGAGAATAAGTTTTAAGCGCATTCTTAATTTGATCGTTTACAGCAGTTGGATTGTAATTTTCAATTACATTAGAAGATATTGTTATTACTCTATTTAGATCTTTACGTTTTACAGCACTAAAGGTTGAAGAAGTTTCTGCATATGCTACCGAAGAAATAGGAACTTGTACAATTTGTCCATTACTTGCATTTCTAAAAGTAATTTTTTGATTAACTAACAAATCTTTATTGTAACGGTATTTGTCCATTAATCTAATGTTAATAGGGTAGTCGTCTTCACCATCTTTAAATGTAGATACTTCTTTTCCAAATAATGAAGTTCTTAATGCATCGCCAATTTGCCCTGTAGAAATATTTAGTCTTCTTGCTTTTTGACGATCAATTATAATTGGCATTTCAGGTTTTCCTTGCTCCACATCTAATTTTAAGTCTTCAATTCCTAAAATAGTTGTTTTATTAATAAACTGACGGATATTGTCGGCAGTTTCTAATAATTGTTCGTAATTATCTCCAGATACTTCAATATTAATTGGAGCACCAGCTGGAGGACCATCTGCAGGTCTATCAACAGTAATATTAACACCAGGAATCTCTTTTAATAAATTTCTTATATCAATTAAAACATTATCCGTTGCAATACCACCTCTATCCATAAATTTTACAAAATCTACAGTTATACGCGCTTTATTTGGTGTTGTACCTCCTTGCTGACCTTGATTTGGATCACTTGTGCCTTCACCAACCTGACCAATTACTGAAGTAATAAGATTATTTTCACCATTAACTTCGTACTTTTTTAAATAATTTTGAATTTTATTTTCAACTTCAATAGAGAGTTGGTTGGTTTTTTCAATATCGGTTCCAATAGGATATTCTAAATAAACATATACTTGTTTTGGAGGTGTTTCGGGAAAAAACAGCACTTTTGGAGGAAATGCAGCAAACAACATAAAAGCAAAAATTAATAAGCCAAAAGTAGCTACAAAGAAATAACCAGGTCTTTTCTTATAAAGTACAAATTTTAAGGTTTTCTCGTACATAGCTTCTAAACGTGGTAAGAAAACTTTTTGAAACCACTCAGTTCCAGGGGTTAATAGTTTGGTGTTTATAACTCTTAAAAGTCCAGCCAAAACTAAAATTAAACCTAAGGCATTTAAACCGCCAGATTTTGTGGTTAATCCTGTAATAATTAATACCACTCCAATTGCAAAAATTATAGAGCTGTAAATTAAGATCTTTTTAAAATTAACTTCATTTTCTTTAATTTTCATATAAACAGAAGTCAACATTGGATTTATAACTAAAGCAACAAATAATGAAGAAGATAAAACTATAATAAGTGTAATTGGTAAATAGCGCATAAATTCTCCCATCATACCTGGCCAAAAGGCAATAGGTAAAAATGCAGCTAAAGTTGTTGCCGTAGACGCAATAATAGGCATTGCAACCTCACCAACTCCGTATTTTGCGGCATCAATGTTAGAATATCCTTCGTCTAATAATCTGTATACATTTTCAACAACCACAATTCCATTATCTACCAACATCCCCAATGCTATTACTAAAGAAAATAATACCATAGTATTTAAAGTAACACCTAATGCATTTAGAATTATAAATGAAATAAACATAGATAAAGGAATAGCAATACCCACAAACAGCGCATTTCTAATTCCAAGGAAAAATAACAATACTACAACCACTAAAATGATTCCTAAAATAATGCTGTTTTCCAAATCGGCAACCATTGTCTTGGTGTCGTTTGTTTGGTCGTTTGTTTTAGAAATATTTAAGTTTGAAGGAAAATAGTTTTCTTGAGCGTCTGCAATAATTTTATCTATTTGAGTAGATGCATTTATTAAGTTTTCACCACCTCTTTTAGTAACATCTAACATTACAACAGGTTGAGAAAACTCACGTGCATAACTTTGTTTTTCTTGTTCTTTAAAATTTACGTGTGCTATATCTCTTAAGTAAACAATGTTTTCATTTTCTTGCTTAACAATAATATCTTCAATTTCTTCAGCAGATTTAAATTCTCCAATAATTCGCACGTTTCTACGAATTCCGTTTTCTAGTAAATCACCACCAGAAATGGTCATATTCTCGTTTTGAATAGCCATTGCAATGTCGTTAAAGCTAATTTTCGAAATTTCCATTTTGTATAAATCAACACTAATTTCAATTTCTTTATCTTGGATACCACGGATATCAACTTTAGAAATTTCTGCAACTTTTTCTATTTCATCTTCTAAATATTCTCCATATTCTTTCAATTGATCCATAGAAAAATCTCCCGATAAGTTAATATTCATTATCGGAATTAACTCAGCAAAGTTCATTTCTTGAACTGTTGGATCTGCTGGTAAATCTGTTGGGAAATCTTTATCAGATTTTGCGGCATCAACCTTATCTTTAACTTTTCGCAATGCTTCGGTAGGAGAAACGCTAAAATCAAACTCCACTTGAATAGATGAAAACCCTTCAATAGAGGTTGAAATTATTTCTTCAACTCCAGATATGCCATTTATTTCCTTTTCTAACGGTCGCGTAATTAGTTTTTCAATATCTAATGCAGAGTTTCCGGGGTAAGGCGTGGCTACATAAATTTGAGGCACAACTATTTCTGGAAAAGATTCTCTTGGCATACTTTGGTAAGAAAATATACCTGCCAAAAATATCATTCCTATAATTACAAACACAGTCATTTTGTTACTAATTGACCATGTTGAAAGTTTAAATTCTTTTAATACTTTGTTCATTTTAATGTCTGTTAGTTAAATGATTTTAGTTTGTACGTATTTCTACAATATCTCCTTCTTTTATAAGTCGTGCTCCAGCATTTGCCAATACATCATTTTCTTTAATTCCTTCTGTAACAAATACATTGTGTTGGTATTCGTTCGCTATAGTAATTAAGGATTTTACAATTTTGTTTTGACCATCTTCATTTTTAATGATATAAACATAATCTGCACCTGTTTGGTCTTGTTGTACTAGATTTGAAGGAATTTTAATTCCTGTAGCTTCAAAATCTAAAATTTTTAAATCAGCTAATAAATTTGGTTTAATACTTTGGTCTTTATTTGAAATATTAATACGTGTTTTAAAACTTCTATTATCCGGATTTATATAATGCCCAATTTGAGCAATTTCTGAAGTTATTTCTTTGTTAATTGATGGGAAATTTAAAACGGCTTCTGTACCAACCTTAATTACAGGTAAGTAAGATTCTGTGATGTCTGCTTCAACATATACTTTATCTAAGTTTATTAAGCGAATTACTGGCATTTGCGGATTGGTAAGTTCTCCATTTTTAGGGTAAATTACATCAACAATTCCACTAAAAGGAGCTGTAATTTTCATTTTACGAGCCTGAGTTTTAATAGATGTTAAATTATTTTCTAAACTTTCTTTTTGGGCTTTTGCTTGTAAATATTGCATTTCTGAACCAATTTTTTGATTCCAAAGTCGTTCTTGACGTTCAAAAGTAGTTTTAGCTAAATTTAATTGTGTAGTAAGCTCATCCATAGTGTTTTTTATAGAAGTATCATCTAATTGAATTAACAATTGCCCAGCTGAAACTTTTTGCCCTTCTTTTACAAAAATTGAGTTTACAGTACCACCTAATTCTGGACGGATTTCTATATTTTTATCGGCTTGTACTACACCTTGAATTTCTATATAGTGTTTAAAAACATCATTTTTAACAGTAAAAGCTGTTACAATTGGAAGTTTTTTATTGGGGTCTATTTTAGTAATCTCACTTTCTATGACTTTTAATTCTGTATTTAAACTATCAAGTTGGTTTACTATTATTAAACGTTGTGCGTTCAATTCTTCTAATGAAGACTTTTTAGTTTCTTCACCACAAGAGATAGTTACAATAGTTGCTATTATTAATGTTATATATTTTTTCATTTTAAATTTATTTAGTTGATTGAGATATTTAATGCGTTGTCTAATGCAGCCTTGTTAGCAATAACGTTTAGCATTGCCTGTAGGTAATTTTGTTGCATCGTATATAATTGTCTTTGCGCTTCGGTTAATTCAAAGCTTGTAGAAATTCCTTCAAAAAATTTAATTTGTTGTTTGTTTTCTATGCGTTCTGCTAAGGACAAATTTTGTTTAGAGGTTTCTAATTCTTCTAAGCTATAATTATACTCGGTTTTAGCCGATTCTAATTGAAGTAATAGTTTTTGTTCGGTTTCTGTTAGATTTGTACGTGCTTTTTCTAGTTCAATTTTTGCTTGTTGTGTTCTAGAACTTCTAGCCAAACTACTAAAAATTGGTATGTTTAAGCTTACGCCTAATAGTGAGGAATCGAACCATTGTTGCTCTTTTTTAAAGAAATCAAAACTTTGACCAAAACCTGCGTACCCAAAATTTACAAAACTACTTAATGATGGTAATGCTTTACTTTGTTCGAGTTTTACCAATAGTTCGTTAGATTTTTCTGTGTTTTTGGCAATTTTGAAATCTATATGATTTTCTAGAGTTAATTCAGAAGAGAGTAAGCCTAAATCTATATTTTCTTTTGAAAGATTATTTAGCGTATCAGATAATAATATAGATGTATTAATGTCTAAACCTAAAGTTATATTTAACATTTTATAGGCAATATTTTTTAAGTTTTGAGTTCTAGAAAGTTGACTTTTTATTGTAGCAAGTGTAATTTGTAGCTGCTCTACGTTTTCTTCTTCAGTGAAACCATTTAAATAAATTTGCTTGGTTTCTTTTAAGTTTTTTTCTAAAGTGGCAATGTTTTTCTCTAAAATCAGAACGCTTTCTTCACTTAATAATACATTTCCATAAGCGTTAATTACAGCTTCTCTAATACCAAGGTTGGTTTTTTCTTTTGCATTTTCTGAAATTTTTAAATACACTTTTGCAGATTGTAATCCCACTAAATAAGAACCGTCAAAAATTAATTGATTTAACGTTGCAGTAGCATTCATATTATGTTTTGTGCCAAAAGCAACTTCAGCAAATTCACCTTCAATACCTCCAAAAAATTCGGCTGGCAATAAAGAAACTTGTTGTTTAATCCAGTTTTGATAATCTATTGTTGCACTTATTTGAGGTAATCCAATAGTAGTTGTTTCCCATTTTTTATTTTTTGCTGCTTCAATATCTCTAGCTGCATTTATTGCTGAATAACTGTTTTCTATTGCATAATTTATAGCTTCTTCCAAAGTAAAGGTAATGCTTTCTTGTGCATTTGAATTAATTGTAAGCAGTATTGCAAAAACTAATAGTATTGTTTTTTTCATTATTAAATAGTGTTTAATTTGGCCAATTGTTTTTCTAATTCCTCTATTCCTTTTTTTGTGGAGATAGCTCTTATATGATATTCAAGAACATTTAACTCTAATTTGTTTATCGTGTTTTTACTATAAGTATATATATCGGAATCATAAACACTCATTATAAGCGAAAAGTAAAATTTTACAACCTGTTCAACATTTAAATTTGCTCTAAATAATCCTTCTCTAATACCTTTATGTATATTGCCTGAGAGACAATCTCTAAACAGGCAAAATTCTTGCGACATTATATTATTGTAAGTTTCAGGATAGTATTTTTTTAATTGATAAATAGGGGAGTCATCTGAGTTTTGCATAAAACCTTTAAAAACCTTATTTGCTTCAAAATTCTCTTCAATTGCATTGAAGTCCTTATTATAGACTTTTAAAACTTCAGTATGCATGAAGTTATGCGTATATTCTGTGGCTTGATTAACAAGTTCAGCCTTATTTTTAAAATGTTTATAGATTGTTTTTTTCGAGATTCCTAACTCATTAGCAATATCGTCCATAGTAACACTTTTAAACCCGTACTTTAAAAATGTTTCACCAGCTCTTTTTAAAATTGTTTCCTTCATGATTATACTTTTTATAAAAAGCGAGTGCAAATATATAACAGGAAACTTTAGATACCAAAAAAGTTTCTTAAGTTTTAACAATTTTATAACATTCAATAAAAATAATCAATTATAAAAAGTAATTTCAAAGATGTATTTTTACAAAAAAAATAGAATTTAAATGAATATAGTTGATACTTATAAAGAAGATTTTATTTCATATTTAAATGAAAAAAATGAAGTAAAAGAGCCCAAGAATTTATATGCTCCCATACATTATATTCTTCAAATTGGAGGGAAACGTTTACGACCAATTTTAACAATAATGACCTGTGAATTGTTTGAAGGGAATCCTAAAGAAGCTTATGATGCCGCTTTGGCAATAGAACTTTTCCATAACTTTACATTAATACACGATGATATTATGGATAGTGCGCCAATTAGAAGAGGTAAGCAAACTGTGCACGAAAAGTGGGATGTTAATACTGGAATTTTATCGGGCGATGCTATGATGATTTTAGCATCGCAATGTTTTAATAAATACGAGCCAGAACTTTTTAAAAAATTAACACTTTTATTTAATAAAACAGCTTTAGAAGTTTGTGAAGGGCAGCAACTGGATATTGATTTTGAAACCAGAAATAATGTTACTATTGCTGAGTATATTAAAATGATAACCTACAAGACTTCAGTTTTGGTTGCCGCAGCTATGGAAATGGGTGCAATTATTGCAAATGTTAAAAAGAATGAAGCTGAAAAAATTTATAATTTTGGATTGAATTTAGGGATTGCTTTTCAACTACAAGACGATTTTTTAGATACTTTTGGAGATGCTGCAACTTTTGGCAAACAAATTGGCGGTGATATTTTAGAAAACAAAAAAACCTTTTTGTACCTAAAAGCATTAGAAGTTTGTAATACGCCAGAGAGGGAAAAACTAATAGGTTTTTATAGTACTAAAAATAATCCTGAAAGTAAAACAAAAGAAGTTACAGCGCTTTTTAATAGGAATAAAGTAGCTGAGTATACTTTAAAAGAAATCGAAAAATATACACAAAAGGCATTTGTTGTTCTTGATACTTTGGTTATTTCAGAAAGTAAAAAAGAGCTTTTAAGAAACTTTGGCTTAAGTTTAATGAAACGTAGCATTTAATGTTAGAAGCACAAAATTCTTTAGAATTATTAAAAGTTGTTAAAACAGAAAATCTGCTATCTAAGCTGATAGAACAACTTAACAAAGATTTTCAATTAAGTGGTGTGTCTAAAAAAATTGAAAGTAATTGTCTTGTTGAAGATATTAATAAGGATCTAACAGAAATAATTTTAAATTTAATTCAATTTAAATACGACGATTATTTAAATGTGATGTATAGAGTTGATGTTTCTGAAAAAGATTTGGCAACAATTACCAACAATGATCTAGTTACTACAGTAAGCCAAATTACGTTTTTTATTTTAAAAAGAGAGTTTCAAAAAGTTTGGTTAAAACAAAATTATAAGTAACATTTTAGTTATTTAGATGTTTAAATTCTAACTGAATATTTGGGAATCAAAAAGTTAATAGAATCCTAATAAATTAAATGAATATAATTTTTTAAAAATTGTAAAAAAGAGTTGTACATAAAATAAAAAGTAGTAATTTTGCACCCAGTTTTAGGTCCCATAGCTCAGCTGGTTAGAGCACCTGACTCATAATCAGGGGGTCCTTGGTTCGAGCCCAAGTGGGACCACTTTAAAACCTCATAGTATTTTTACTATGAGGTTTTTACTTTTTTAAGGGATTGGTAGGAGCGTATTTTATGGTGTCTGTTTATTCAACCTTTTGGTAGTGTGTTACAGGTTTGTTTTTTTGTTTTCAATAACAAACATCAGAATTAGTTAAATAAACTAATATTAAAATTTAACCTTATAATAAAAAAAAATGTATCGGATGGGTTGAAAAAAGAGTTGTTTTTTTACTCAGCTTTTTATTCATGGGGTTTTATTTCTGAGTTGAAGATGTTCCATTGCTTTTCCTGCGATTGTTTTTTCTCCTATTGTTTCAAACCCTAATTTTAAGTATAATTTCTTTGCTTTTGGATTGTCTTTATCCACCAATAAGCCAAGTGTTTTTTCTTTTTGATTTACAAATGTTTCAATCAAGAAATTCAATACTTTTGTGCCAATACCTTTTCCTTGTAGATTAGGGTCTACTCCAATGCAATCAATATAGAATTCACCTTCACTCGTCTCATCCTCAGGATGAAAATCTATATCAAACATTGATTTTATTAACTTTTTAACGGGAGTCCTAAGTTCATGTAATTTTGCTCCATCATATATATTTACTGTAGCAATAATCTTTCCTTTACTTTCTATAACCCAGCAGTTTTCGTAAGAGTATTGATTTCCTTTTTGACGTATTAAATATTCTAAAAAAATAGAAGCCTTAACAATAGAATTCACTCCAATAAATTTGTAGACTATATGTTTCATAGCAAGCAACATGTGAGTTGTAATTGCCTTAGAGTCTTCTATTTGTGCTTTTCTAATTATCATAATATTATTTTTATGCTTCCAAATATTTTCCAATCAAGAAGGGTCAAATAACGTCCTATTTGTGCTTTAAGAAAATCAGCAATAAATTGACATGTAATTACTTTGACCTTTTTGTTAGATAAAATAAGTATAAGTGTTTATTGCAAGAGTCTAACTTTAAAGGTTAAAAATTAAGTGAAAAACAACTACTTTTCTAATAGTTTTGCAACATACTTTCCAATAACATCAAATTCTAAATTAACTACGGTGCCTTTTTTAAAGGTGTGAAAATTTGTAAAATCATACGTATATGGAATTATTGCAACTGAAAAGGTATTGTTTTTTGAATTTACAACCGTAAGACTTGTTCCATTAACTGTAATAGATCCTTTTTCAATAGTAATGTTATTTAAAGAATTGTCATATTCAAAAGTAAAAACCCAACTACCATCTTCTTCAATAACATCTGTACAAATTGCAGTTTGATCTACGTGTCCTTGAACAATATGTCCGTCTAATCTGGCACCAAGAATCATTGCGCGCTCTAAGTTTATTTTATCACCAATTTTAAGATGTTTAAAATTCGATTTGTCTAAAGTTTCTTTTATGGCTGTTACAGTATATTCATTTTCATTTATAGCAACCGTTGTTAAACAAACCCCATCATGAGCTACGCTCTGATCAATTTTTAATTCAGAAGTAAAATCGCATTCTATACTAATATGTATATTATCTCCTTCTTTAATAATATTTTTAACAACACCTAAGCTTTCTATTATACCTGTAAACATAATTTTATTAATTTATTTGATTACTTTTGAGGTCTCAAAATTAAGCATTATAACCTTATTTATGGATAAATTTGAAAAAATAAAATTAGGAATTTCTATTGGAGATTTTAATGGTATTGGTATAGAAATAATCTTGAAAACCTTTTCAGACAAAAGAATGTTAGACTTTTGTACTCCTATAATATTTGGAAGTACAAAGCTAATTACAAATTATAAAAAAAACATGAACATTAATGTTCCATTTAATGGAATTAGGCAAGTAGATAAAGCAATTAATGGTAAGGTAAATATTTTAAACCTTTGGAAAGAAGATGTTGAATTAAAATTAGGTGAACCAACAGAATTGTCTGGTAAATTAGCGTTTGAATCGCTAGAAGCAGCAACAAATGAATTGGTAAACGAAACCATAGATGTACTGGTAACTGCTCCAATTAATAAGGACAATATTCAGTCTGAAGATTTTAAATTTCCAGGTCATACAGAATACCTAGAATCTAAATTAGATGGTGAAAGTTTAATGATTTTAATGACAGATACGTTAAGAATAGGTCTCATTACAGGTCATATCCCAATAGCCAAAGTTTCAGAAACAATTACACCAGAATTAATAAAGAAGAAAGTAGCAATACTTTATAAAACTTTAGTGAATGATTTTGCTATTTCTAAACCAAAAATTGCCATTCTTGGACTTAATCCACATTGTGGAGACCACGGAGTTATTGGTGAAGAAGACGATACGGTTATTAAACCAACTATTGCCGAAATACAAAATGAAGGTAAATTAGTATATGGGCCATATGCAGCAGATAGCTTTTTTGGATCAAGCAATTATAAAAACTTCGATGCCATTTTAGCAATGTACCACGATCAAGGTTTGGCGCCATTTAAAACATTGTCTTTTGGAGAAGGAGTTAATTATACAGCAGGTTTAAGCAGAATTAGAACTTCTCCAGACCATGGCACAGCTTATGAACTTGCAGGTAAAGGTTTGGCAAATATCAACTCGTTTAAAGAAGCTGTTTTTACAGCAATAAAAGTTTTTAAAACAAGAGAGGAATATAAAAGTTTGACAGAAAACACTTTAAAAACCAATCAAAGAAAAGAAAAAATATAAATTTCTATATATATTTAAAAAATGTATATATAATTTTTATATCTTTGCACGCTCAAATTGAAGTTCTATTATGAAAGATTTAAAAAATTTCGATATTTCTTTTATAGGTTTAAAAGATGGAGTTCACCAGTTTGATTATAATATAAGTAAAGAGTTCTTTGATTTTTTTAATTATGAAGAGTTTTACAATTCAAACATAAATGTAAGTTTGTCTTTTTTAAAGAAGCCTACATTGTTCGAATTAAGTTTTGAGTTTTCAGGAAGTTTAGAAGTAGCATGTGATATTACAAACGAGTTATTTCAACAACCAATTGAGACAAATATTTTTTTAATTGTAAAATTTGGTGATGAATTTAATAATGAAAATGATGAGTTATTAATAATCCCACATTCAGATTACAAGTTAAATATTGCCCAATATATATATGAAGCAATTGTTTTAGCGGTACCCATAAAAAAAGTGCATCCAGGTGTAGAAAATGGAACCTTAAAATCTGACATATTAGATAAATTAGACGAATTAAAGATTAAAGATAATAATATAGAAGAAAATCATTTAGACGTTGATTCCGAAAATATTGACCCTAGATGGAACAAGTTAAAGAGCATACTAATAGAAAAAAATAAGAGTAATGGCACATCCTAAAAGAAAAATTTCAAAAACAAGAAGAGATAAAAGAAGAACTCATTATAAAGCTGTAGCTCCTCAAGTTGCTGTTGATCCAACAACAGGAGAAGCACATTTATACCACAGAGCTCACTGGCATGAAGGAAAACTTTATTATAGAGGCCAAATAGTAATAGATTCAGTTGAAAATCAAGCTTAATTTATTACCATATAACTTAATAAAAACTCTCATTTTGGGGGTTTTTTTTATTTTTTATAGTTATTTTGTCTAAAAAATAGAAAAATTCACTAATATTTAAAAATAAATTTCATTACTTTGAAACTCTTTTTTATTAAAAAGAAAACACATTATGACAAAAATTACCGCAGCAATTACGGCCGTTGGAAAATATGTTCCAGAAGATATTTTATCTAACAAAATGTTAGAAGAAATGGTTGACACCAATGATGAGTGGATAACTTCAAGAACTGGAATTAAAGAACGTAGAATCTTAAAAGGAGAAGGAAAAGGAACTTCTTATATGGCTATTAAAGCTGCCCAAGAACTAATTGAGAAGAAACAATTAGATCCTAAAGAAATTGAACTTGTTATAGTTGCAACCGCAACACCTGATATGCAGGCAGCTGCAACAGCTGCTTTTGTAGCAACTAAAATAGGAGCAACCAATGCTTTTGGTTTTGACTTAGAGGCAGCGTGTTCAAGTTTTTTATATGGAATGTCTGTTGCATCTAAATATATAGAATCTGGTAGATACAAAAAAGTATTACTTATTGGTGCAGATAAATGCTCATCTATGATTGATTATACAGATAGAGCAACGTGTATTATATTTGGTGATGGAGCAGGAGCAGCATTATTTGAACCAAATGAAGAAGGTTTAGGGGTGCAAGACGAATATTTAAGAAGTGATGGTTCAGGGAGAGAATTTTTACGTGTTAAAGCTGGAGGATCTTGTTATCCAATTACAAAAGAAGTTATAGACAATAGAGATAATTTTGTTTTTCAAGATGGAAAAACTGTATTTAAAAACGCAGTTTTTAATATGGCAGATGTTGCAGTAAAAATGTTAGAACGCAACAATTTAACTAAAGAAACTATAGATTGGCTTGCAGCACACCAAGCTAATAAAAGAATAATAGAGGCAACTGCAAATAGAATTGAAGTAGATAAATCTAAAGTAATGATGAACATACAAAAATATGGAAACACTACTTCAGCTACTTTGCCATTGCTATTAGCAGACTACGAAAATCAACTTAAAAAAGGAGATAAAATAATTTTTGCTGCATTTGGTGGAGGTTTCACATGGGGATCTATTTACTTAAAATGGGCATACAATTCTTAAATTAATTAACAACAAAAACTAAGTGAATATTATGGAATTAAAAGATATTCAAAACCTAATTAAATTTGTAGCTAAATCTGGTGCAAGTGAGGTTAAGTTAGAAATGGAAGATATTAAAATTACCATTAAAACTGGATCCGAAAAAACAGAAACTACAATTGTGCAGCAAGCACCAATGGGAATGCCTCAAATGGGAATTCCAAATCAAGTTGGAGCGCCAGTTCAAGCTCAAGAAGCAGGATCTGGTACAGGAGCCCAAGAAGAATCTAAATTTATTGAAATTACTTCACCAATAATAGGAACGTTTTATAGAAAACCTTCACCAGATAAACCAGTATTTGTTGAAGTAGGTGATACAGTAAGCACAGATACCGTAGTTTGTATGGTAGAAGCAATGAAGCTTTTTAATGAAATTGAAGCTGAAGTAACTGGTAAAATTGTAAAGATTCTTATAGAAGATGGTACGCCAGTTGAATTTGGTCAACCACTATTTTTAGTAGATCCATCATAATAAAAATCACAATTTTTAATTTTCAGATTCCAATATGTGTTGGATTTTGTTTTTTGAATTTTGATAAACAGAAGTATGTATGTTTAAAAAAATATTAATCGCCAATAGAGGTGAAATAGCATTACGCGTTATTAGAACCTGTAGAGAAATTGGAGTTAAAACAGTAGCAGTATACTCAACAGCTGATGCAGAAAGCTTACATGTTCGTTTTGCAGATGAAGCAGTATGTATAGGACCGCCTCCAAGTAGTGAGTCGTACTTAAAAATGTCGGCAATTTTAGCGGCAGCAGAAATTACAAATGCAGATGCAATTCATCCGGGTTATGGGTTTTTAGCTGAGAATGCTAAGTTTTCTAAATTATGTGAAGAGCACGGTATTAAATTTATTGGAGCTACTGCAGAAATGATAAACCAAATGGGAGATAAGGCTTCAGCGCGAGCAACTATGAAAGCTGCTGGAGTTCCTACAATTCCAGGTTCCGAAGGAATATTAGAAACTTTTGAAGAAGCCGAAAAGTTGGCTAATGAAATGGGATATCCTGTAATGTTAAAAGCAACTGCTGGTGGTGGTGGAAAAGGGATGCGTGCCGTTTGGGAACAAGAAAAATTAAGAGAGCATTGGGATTCTGCACGTCAAGAAGCTGGTGCAGCATTTGGCAATGATGAAATGTATTTAGAAAAGTTAATTGAAGAACCGAGACATATTGAAATTCAAATTATTGGAGATTCTTTTGGGAAGGCCTGTCATTTATCTGAGAGAGATTGTTCAATTCAACGTCGTCATCAAAAATTAACTGAAGAAGCTCCATCTCCATTTATGACTCCTCAGTTAAGAAAAAAAATGGGAGAAGCTGCAGTTATGGCAGCTGAATATATTTCATATGAAGGTGCGGGTACTATAGAGTTTTTAGTGGATAAACACAAAAATTTCTATTTTATGGAAATGAATACACGTATTCAGGTTGAGCATCCAATTACAGAGCAAGTTATAGATTACGATTTAATCTACGAACAAATTAAAGTAGCTGCTGGAATTCCTATTTCAGGAAAAAATTACTTTCCAAAATTGCATTCTATAGAATGTAGAATTAACGCAGAAGATCCTTTTAACGATTTTAGACCGTCTCCAGGAAAAATTACAACTTTACATATTCCAGGAGGGCACGGGGTAAGAGTTGATTCGCACGTTTATGCGGGGTATTCAATACCTCCAAATTACGACTCTATGATTGCGAAACTTATTACAACTGCTCAAACAAGAGAAGAGGCAATTAAAAAAATGAGTAGAGCTCTAAATGAGTTTGTAATTGAAGGTGTAAAAACCACAATACCATTTCATAGACAATTAATGGAGCATCCGGATTATATTGCTGGAAATTATACTACTAAGTTTATGGAAGATTTTAAAATTCAACCTGTAGAAGAGGATGAATAATATTTTAGATATAAATTAAAAAAAGGCTGTTTTAATACTTTAAAACAGCCTTTTTTTTAACTTTTTTTAAGGTTTAAAATTATGAAGAATCAAGCAGTAATTATTGACGGCATAGATAAAATTATTTTAAAACATTTAATGCAAGATGCTAGAACTTCAATTTTAGGGATTGCGCGCGAAATAGGTATCTCAGGAGCTGCAATTCATCAGAGATTACGTAAATTAGAGTCGAGCGGATTAATTTCTGGATCAAAACTTATTATAGATCCTAAAGTGCTTGGATATAATACTTTGGCTTTTGTTGGCGTGTATTTAAATGCTGCAAGTAAATATGCTTCGGCCATAAAAAGGCTGAAAGAAATTCCAGAAGTAGTTGAAAGTCATTATACTACAGGTAATTGGGCTATTTTTATTAAAATATTATGTAAAGATAATGCACACTTAATGAAAATTTTAAATGAAGAAATTCAATTTATTAAAGGTGTTGCACGCACAGAAACTTTTATTTCATTAGATCAACAGATTGATAGGCAATTAAAATTATAAAAAAAACCTAACAAGATTTTGAATCTTGTTAGGTTTAAGAAAGTTTTTATTAGTTTTTTAATCTCTAGAACCAAATATTTTTAAGCCCCAATAGAATAACATTGCCAAAGAACCCAATGCGGCAACCAAGTAGGTTCTAGCCGCCCATTTTAATGCATCTTTAGCGCCATCCTGTTCTGCATTGGTAAGCATGTTATTTGTTTTTAACCAAGCAAGAGCTCTATTGCTAGCATCATATTCAACTGGCAGAGTAATAAAACTGAATAGTGTAGCTAAAGCCATCATTCCTAAGCCGGCAATTGCAATTGTAAATCCAATTGGAGAGTTTCCAGATGCTGCGCCTAAAACAACCCCGCCAATAACTAACCACATAGAAAAATTTGAAGTAATATTTACAACAGGAACTAATTTAGAGCGCATTTGCAACCATTGGTAAGCCTGAGCGTGTTGCACCGCATGTCCAACCTCATGTGAAGCTACAGCAGCGGCAGAAGCGTTGCGTTCATTATAAACAGCTTCACTTAAATTAACAGTCTTATTTGTGGGATTATAATGGTCTGTTAAGCGACCTGAAGTGGACATGACCTTTACATCATAAATACCGTTATCACCTAACATCTTTTCAGCAATTTCTTTTCCACTTAATCCGTTTTGTAATTTAATTTTTGAATAGTAGTTAAATTTTCTTTTTAGTTGTTGACTAACCAGCCAACTTACTAACGAAATACCACCAATAATTATATAATATCCAATCATAATTTCTTTTTTTAGTTATTGTATTTTAATTTGGTAAATTTACAACATAAATTATTCCAAATTCAAGCATTCAGACAAAATGACAAAAATTCCGAAGATACTTTTAGTTTATACGGGTGGTACTATTGGTATGGTTAAAGATTTTAAAACGGGCGCGCTACGGACTTTTAATTTTGATAAACTTTTAAAGCATATACCAGAGATAAATCATTTAAATTGTATTGTAAAAAGTATTTCATTTGAAGAGCCAATAGATTCTTCAAATATGAACATTTTAAACTGGGTTTCATTAGCAGAAATAATAGAAATAAATTATCATGATTTTGATGGATTTGTAGTTTTGCATGGCTCAGACACTATGTCGTATACTGCTTCAGCAATTAGTTTTATGTTCGAAAACTTATCGAAACCAATAATTTTTACAGGTTCTCAATTACCTATTGGAGATTTAAGAACAGATGCAAAGGAAAATTTAATAACATCAATTCAGATTGCATCTTCTCAGGAGCATGAAAAACCTGTTATTTCTGAAGTCTGCTTATATTTTGAATATAAATTATACAGAGCAAATAGAACTACCAAAATTAATGCCGAACATTTTGAAGCGTTTGAATCACTTAATTTTCCACCTTTAGGAGAAAGTGGTGTTCATTTAAAGTTTTCGAAGCATTTGTTATTTAAACCAGAAATTTTCAACAAACCATTAAAAGTTAGAAAAAAATTAGATAATAATATTGTTATTTTGAAAATTTTCCCTGGTATTACAAGAGCTGTGGTTGAAACTATTTTATCAATAAAGAATTTAAAAGGAGTTGTTGTTGAAACATACGGATCTGGAAATGCACCAACGGAAGCATGGTTTGTTGATTTATTAAAAAAGACAATTAAAAAGGGTGTGTATATTATAAATGTAACACAATGCATTGGAGGAAGTGTAATTTTAGGTCATTACGAAACAAGTGAACACTTAAAAAAAATTGGAATTATTAATGGAAAAGATATCACTACAGAGTCTGCATTAGCCAAATTAATGTACCTATTAGGTCAAAATATTCCAAAAAGTGAATTTAAGGCTACTTTTGAAGCGCCACTGCGTGGTGAAATGAGTGAAGATGAATAGTTTTATTTAAACAAATAATAATGTTTTATTTTTTTTTATAAAATATTATTAAAATAAAGTAAGATTCTTATAGAAATTAGAAAATAATATAATATTGTAAATAAATAATTTAAAGTGCTTCTAAAATTTTCAAAATTCAACATTTTTTTGTTACTTGCCATTCGCAAAAGTTAAATTACAAAAGAGTTTTTTGAGAAACATTAGACTTTTAACTTACTCAATAATTTAGCTATTTGTTAAAAAAAATTATATATATTTAACCATAAAATTAATAAATTAACTATTACACGATGAAAAGAGTATTTACTATCCTTGCAATTACAGGGTTATTGTTATTTGGAGCAGCACCTAAAGCTATTGCACAAGATGCAGCAAACACAGAACAAGTTGCAGACGCAGAAACAAAAACATTTCACCAAGAATTAAAACAACGTTTTATAGAAGGTGGACCATTTTTTATGGGAATTGTATTAGTAGCCTTAATTTTAGGGTTAGCAATTGCTATTGAAAGAATTATTTATTTAAACATGGCTACAACCAATACTAAGAAATTAGTTGGTAAAGTAGATGATGCATTAGCATCTGGTGGTGTAGAGGCTGCTAAAGAGGTTTGTAGAAATACTAAAGGACCTGTTGCTTCTATATTTTATCAAGGTTTAGATAGAATGGACGAAGGCGTAGATGCAGCTGAAAAAGCAGTTGTTGGTTACGGTGGAGTTCAAATGGGATTGTTAGAGAAAAACATCTCTTGGCTTTCTTTATTTATTGCTTTAGCACCAATGCTTGGTTTCATGGGAACTGTAATTGGTATGATTAGTGCATTTGATTCAATCCAACAAGCTGGTGATATTTCTCCAACAGTTGTTGCTGGAGGTATTAAAGTGGCATTATTAACAACAGTATTTGGTTTAATTGTTGCAATTATTCTTCAAATTTTTTATAATTATATTATTTCTAAAGTAGATAGTATTGTAAACAATATGGAAGATGCATCAATTTCACTTGTTGACCTTTTGGTTAGACACAAAAAATAAGAGAAATTATGAATAAGAAATTTTCAAAAATATTAACCTTAGTAGCAGGTCTTATTGGATTAATAGCTTTCTATTTTTTCATTAGAATTGTTATGGTAGGTGACGATATAATAGAAACTGATGCCGATGTACAGGCTAGCATTGTTTCGCCATTTATAAATTTTGCTAAATTTGTATTAATAGCAACTGGTGTAATTGCAGTAGTTTTTTCAATGCTAAATTTATTAAAGCAACCACAAGTATTAAAAAGAACATTATTAGGTATTGTTGCTTTAGCTGTAATATTAGTAATAGCATATTCAGTATCTTCTGATGCAGCTGTTTTAGATGTTAGTGGTAGAGTTTTAGAAGATGGTGAAGCTGGAAGTGTTTCAAAATGGGTAAGTACAGGTATAAACTTTAGCGCAATTTTAGGCGTTATTGGTTTAGGATTCTTTGTGGTTGACTTTGTAAGATCATTAGCAAAATAATAGCACTATGGCAAGAAGAGAAAATTCAGAAATAAATGCTGGTTCAATGGCAGACATTGCGTTCTTGCTTTTAATATTTTTCTTAGTTACAACAACTATGGATGTTGATTCTGGTATTTCTAGAAAATTACCAGAGAAATCAGAAGAAACTCCAGAGGTACTTATTAAACAAAAGAATGTATTAGATATAACTGTAAACAGAAACAATCAAATTCTTATTGAAGGGACTGATTTTGTTCAAGTTTCAGATATTAGAAGAATTGCAATGGATTTTATAGATAATGGTGGAGGTGTTTCAAACCCTAAACCAGATGGTACTCCTGGAGTACCATGTGATTACTGTGAAGGAGCTAAAGATCCAGCTTCATCAGATCATCCATCTAAAGCAATTATATCTTTGCAAAGTGATAGAGGAACCACTTATGGAATGTACGTTTCTATTCAAAATGAAATAGAAGCAGCATATAACGAGTTGAGAAACAGGTTGGCTTTAGAAAAATATAAAAGAAGTTATAGTGATTTGTTAAAAGATTATAACGATAACGGAGGAGATAAATTAAAGGAAAAAATAGACTTTTTAAAAGACAGTTATCCTCAAATAATCTCGGAACCAGAACCAATTAAATAATATCAGAACATGAGTAAGTTTAAAAAGAAGAAAAAAGGATTACCTGCAATTTCTACAGCGTCTTTACCTGATATTGTATTTATGTTACTATTCTTTTTTATGGTATCAACTACTATGAGAGAAACTGATTTACTAATTAAAAAACCACTTTTGCCTACAGCAAGTGAGGTAAAAAAATTAGAAATGAAGAGTTTGGTTAGTACTATTTATGTTGGTAAATCTAAAGATACAAGAATAGGTGGAGATAAAATTCAGGTGAATGATAAAATTATTGATGTTAATGATGTTCCTAGTTTTATATTCTCTGAAAGAGCTTTAAGAAAAGAAGAAGAAGTTAAATTTATGACTACTTCTATTAAAGCGGATAAAGAAGCCAATGTAGGTACAATTTTAGATATAAAAGAACAATTAAGAGATATTAATGCACTAAAAGTTAGTTTTTCAACTACTAAAGGTAATGATATAAAAAATAACTTTTAATTAGTTTAATAATTATAACTTATAAAGAGGCAATCAAATTTGATTGCCTCTTTTGTTTTTATAAAGTATATTTGTTTATAAGAATAGGAGTTATTTTTGGAACGCACGTTATATAGCAATCTTTAATAAGCAATTCTAATAATAAAATAAGAAGTTAAGATGAAGTATTTATTTTTAATTTTTTTGATGGTCTATAGTAGTACAATACTTCATGCCCAAATTGATATTGAGAGCGTAAATTCTGATACTTCATATTTAGAAGATCAACTTTATTTAGAACTTACGTATAATGCATTAGTTAAAACCCCTAAAAAAATGTCTCAGAATGGTTTTTCAGGTGGTTTCTCAACTGGTTTTATCAAAGATATACCATTTAATAGTAAAGGAACTTTTGGTCTTGCAATTGGACTAGGTTATCAATACAATGCTTTCATTCAGAATTTGAAAATTTCAAAAGAAGGTAAAAATAATGAATTTAGCTTAGCCGAGGATTACAAATCTAATTGGTTAAGATTACACGCAATTGATATCCCTTTTGAAATACGATGGAGAAATTCTACTATTGATAAATATAAATTTTGGAGAGTTTATGCCGGTTTAAAAGCTTCTTATATTTTTTTATCAAAATCTAAATTTAGTAGTCTAAATGAAACCATTTTAATTAAAGATATTTCTGAAATTAGAAAAATGCAATTTGGTATAATGTTTTCTGCGGGTTATAGTACCTGGAATTTATTTGTATATTACGGTTTAAACCCAATTTTTGAAGATGTAGAGTTAAATGAAAATAAACTCGATTTTAAAGATATAAGAGTTGGACTTAAATTTTATATAATGTAATATAATATATAAAAAAAAGTATAAACTGATTTATTAAGCCAACAAAAAAGCCTAAAAAAACCTCTCGAGCGCTATGTGCTTTTAATCGTAATCTCGATGAAGCTATAAATCCACTTAATATAAAAAAGATTGCTAGAATAATAATTAAATTTATTTGATAATAGTAACTATAATAAATTAAAAAACCAATTAAACCACCAACAGCAGCAGTATGTAAACTAATCTTTTGTTTAAAATATAGAAATATATAAGAAATTATAAAAGCCAATGCATAGCCAAAAAATAGCACAGCTAAAAGATCTACAATTTTTGTTTTAAATAACCAATTTCCAATAATAACTGAAATTGCTGTAAATAATAAAGTAGGAAACTTTCTTTCTTCTATTGAAACCATATGGTAGCTATTTATCATTTTATAGCGTTTTAAAACAATAAGAAATACAATTGGAAAAATGTATGTACCAATTAATATTACAGACATTATAGTATATTCCTGAGGTTTAAAAATATATTTAGGTCTAAAAAGAAAATAGATTAATGCACCAATAATTGGAAAATTAATTGGATGAAAAAAAATGGAAATAAATTTTGAAAATTTCATAGGTTTTTTTGACTAGTATTAGATCTTTTTCCTTAATCGAGCTACTGGAATATCTAGTTGTTCTCTATATTTTGCAACAGTTCTTCTTGCAATTGGATATCCTTTTTCTTTTAAAAGAACAGATAATTTGTCATCTGTTAATGGTTTCTTTTTATCTTCATTGGAAATAACAGTTTCTAAAATATTTTTAATTTCTCGGGTTGAGACATCTTCACCTTGGTCGTTTTTCATTGATTCTGAGAAGAATTCCTTAATTAACTTTGTGCCATAAGGTGTGCTAACATATTTACTATTAGCAACTCTAGATACAGTAGAAACATCCATTTCAATTACATCTGCAATATCTTTTAAAATCATAGGCCTTAACTTGCGCTCGTCACCTGTTAAAAAATATTCTTTTTGATGTTGCATAATTGCATTCATATTTAGAAGCAAGGTTTGCTGACGTTGTTTTATAGCATCAATAAACCATTTTGCAGAGTCTAATTTTTGTTTTATAAACTGCACAGCTTCTTTTTGAGATTTTGTTTTATCTTTTGAATCTTTGTATCCAAGTAATAAATCGTTATATTCTTTTGAAATATGAAGCTCTGGAGCATTTCTAGAATTTAAGGTTAGTTCTAGCTCTCCTTCAATAATTTTTATGGTAAAATCAGGAACAATTTGCTCCGCTATTTTATTATTCCCTAAATAAGAACCACCAGGTTTTGGATTTAATTTTTCAATTTGTAAAATTGCGTCTTTTAGTTGCTCTTCTGTGATATGAAATTTTTGTAATAATTTTTTGTAGTGTTTTTTAGCAAAATGATCGAAGGAATTTTCAAGAATATTTATTGCAAGTAGTACACTAGGTTTCTCTGCTTTCCTTTTTAATTGAAGAATTAAGCATTCTTTTAAACTTCTAGCGCCAACTCCAGCTGGATCTAATTGTTGCACCAAATGTAATAATCTTTCTAACTCTTCTATAGTTGTAAAAATATTTTGTGTAAATGCTAAATCATCTAAAACATCTACTAAATCTCGCCTTAAATAACCACTGTCATCTATACTGCCAATTAGAAAGTCTGTAATAGTTTCTTCATCTTCAGTTAAACGGTAGGTGTTCATTTGAGTTTTTAGAAGCTGTGTAAATGAGGTTCCAGAAGCATATGGAATTTGTTTTTCCTCATCATCAGAGGAGTAATTATTTGCCTGAGTTTTGTAATTTGGAATCTCATCATCGCTTAAATATTCATCAATATTTATATCTTCTGTGCTTATACTGTCATTACCAGAATCATCATATTCATCATTTTGAGAATCATCAAAATCATCTGTATTTTCTTTACCATCCTCTAAAGCCGGGTTTTCTTCTAATTCTTGTTTTAATTTTTGTTCAAATGCTTGCGTAGGCAATTGAATCAATTTCATTAATTGAATTTGTTGAGGCGATAATTTTTGTAATAATTTATAGTGTAAGCTTTGTTTAAGCATATATTTATTGTGACTTTTTATAAAAATACAAAAAACATTGAATTATGAGTTGAATTTTTTAATTGAGCTATTTAAAAATCTGCGTTTTGAGGTGTTCTTGGAAACGGAATTACATCTCTAATATTCCCCATACCCGTTGTAAATTGAACTAATCGTTCAAATCCTAATCCAAATCCGCTATGTTCTGCTGTTCCAAATTTTCGGGTATCTAAGTACCACCACAATTCTTTTTCTTCAATATCTAAAGCGGCCATTTTTTGTTGTAAAACATCTAAACGCTCTTCACGTTGACTTCCTCCAACTATTTCTCCAATTCCTGGAAATAATACGTCCATTGCTCTTACGGTTTTACCATCGTCGTTTAAGCGCATGTAAAAGGCTTTAATGTTTGCAGGATAATCGAATAAAATTACAGGACATTTAAAATGTTTTTCAACTAAAAAGCGTTCGTGTTCGCTTTGTAAATCGGCACCCCATTCGTTAATAATATATTGAAATTTTTTCTTTTTATTTGGTTTACAATTTCTTAAAATATCTATAGCTTCTGTATAACTAACGCGTTTAAAGTTGTTTTCAACAACAAAATTTAATTTTTCAAGCAAGGTCATTTCACTGCGTTGCAAAGCTGGTTTGGTTTTCTCTTCTTGATTGTATCTGTTATCTAAAAAAGCAATATCATCTTTGCAATGTTCTAAAACATAATTTATAACAGATTTAATGAAATCTTCTGCCAAATTCATATTATCATCTAAATTATTGAAGGCAACTTCAGGTTCAATCATCCAAAATTCAGATAAATGGCGCGTAGTATTAGAGTTTTCAGCTCTAAATGTTGGTCCAAAAGTATAAACCTTACCTAAAGCCATTGCGTAGGTTTCGGCTTCTAACTGACCAGAAACTGTAAGATTTGTCATTTTACCAAAGAAGTCTTTTGATGTATCTACCTTTCCGTTTTCATTTTTTGGAGGATTTTCAATATCTAAGGTTGTAACTTTAAACATTTCTCCAGCTCCTTCAGCATCTGAACCTGTTATAATTGGGGCGCTAAAATTATAAAAACCATTTTCAGTAAAATATTTATGAACTGCAAAAGACAATGCAGATCTAACTCTCATAACAGCGCTAAATGTATTTGTTCTTACTCTTAAATGTGCATTTTCTCGTAAAAATTCGAAACTATGTTTTTTTGGTTGAATTGGGTATTCTTCAGGATTAGAATCTCCTAATATGTTAATTTCATTTACCTGAATTTCAACAGATTGCCCTTTTCCTTGACTTTCTATTAGCGTTCCTTTTACAGAAATTGCAGCTCCTGTAGTAATGCGTTTTAATACAGACTCATCTGTTTTTTCGAAGTCAACAACACATTGAATATTGTGAATAGTAGAACCATCGTTTAATGCAATAAATCTATTTGCTCTAAATGTTCTAACCCAACCTTTTAAGGTTATATCTTGTAAAAAATTATTTGAACCCAAAAGTTCAGCTACAGTACTTCTAATCATGTTTAAAATTTTAAGAGTTACAAAGATACATGAACTAATGAAAGTTGGAAAGTCTAATTGTGCAAAAGTGATTCCAAAAATATGCTATATTTATAGAAAGGTGTTTTTACTTATAAAAAGGTTTTTTATTAACAGGTATTTATTTGTCTAAATTAGAATCTTCGGGTGTTAAAATATCTAAAGTTGGTTCTTTAAAGGTTTTTTTATTAGCAATTTTCTTCTCTAATGATAATAATAAAGATGGAAGTAATAATAGGTTAGAAACCATTGCAAACAATAAGGTAATTGAGACCAAACCTCCTAATGCAATTGTGCCTCCAAAACTTGAAACGGTGAACACTAAGAATCCAAAGAATAATACAATTGAAGTATAAAACATGCTTACACCAGTTTCTCTTAACGCAGCGTAAACAGATTGTTTAATTCTCCAATTATTGGCAATTAATTCTTGTCGGTATTTTGCTAAAAAGTGAATAGTATCATCAACAGAAATACCAAAGGCAATACTAAAAACTAATATTGTTGAAGGTTTTATTGGTACGCCTAAATACCCCATTAAACCAGCTGTAATAAGTAACGGAAAAATATTAGGAATTAAAGAAATCACAATCATTCTAAAAGAACGAAACAGAAATGCCATAAAAACAGCAATTAATATAATAGCTAATGAAAGTGATATAACTAGGTTATTTATTAAAAATGTAGTTCCTTTTAAAAACACTAATGCTCCTCCTGTCATAGTTACATCAAAATCTTCTTTTGGAAATTCCTTATCAATTTTTTGAAGCATTCTTTCTTCAATAACTTTCATTTTATCTGTACCAATATCTTTCATAAAGGTTGTCATTCTTGCATATCTTCCAGTAGAATCGACAAAATTATTTAGTAAATCGCTATTTGATGTTGCGTTTTTTGTATAGGAGAGAATCCAGTTTTTTTCTTGATTGTTTGGTAATTGATAATATTCTGGTTTTCCGCTGTAAAAAGCTTGTTTAGAATACTTAACGATGTTTAAAACAGAAATTGATTTTGAAAGTTGTGGAATTTCATCAATAGTCTCATCTAGTTTATTCATCCGCTGTAATGTGGAAAGTTTCATTACTCCTTTTTCAGATTTTGTATCTATAATTATTTCTAGAGGCATAATACCTCCAAATTCTTCTTCAAAAAACACAATATCTTTAAAAAACTCTTTGCCTTTCGGCATATCTTCAATTAAACTTCCTGATATTTTAATCATATAAACACCAATCATGCTAACAATAATTAACACAATTGTTGAGGCATATACAGTAAACCTGTGATTTCTAACAATAGATTCCATCCATTTAACAATAGCATCAATCCATTTACGTTCTAAGTGTTTTAAGTGTTTTTCTTTAGGTAATGGTAAAAAACTATACATAATTGGCACAATTAATAATGCCAAAACAAAAATTGCTAAAATGTTTATTGAAGCGATAGTACCAAATTCTCGTAATAACTGACTTTTAGTAAAAATAAATGTTGCAAAACCAGAAGCAGTAGTAACATTTGTCATTAAAGTAGCATTTCCAATTTTAGAAATTACACGTTGTAACGATTTAGCTTGATTGCCATGTTTTTTTACTTCTTGCTGGTATTTATTTATTAAAAAAATTGCGTTTGGAACTCCAATTACAATAATTAACGGCGGAATTAAAGCCATTAATACAGTTATTTCATATCGAAATAATCCAATAAACCCAAAAGCCCAAATAACACCTATACTAACTACAATTAAAGTTATAAACGTAGCTCTAAAAGATTTAAAAAAGAAAAAGAAAATAAGTGCTGTTACACCCAGAGCAAGTGCAACAAAAAGACCAATTTCATCAATAATATTTTGAGCGTTCATAGTACGTATGTATGGCATACCAGAAACTCTAACGTCTATATTATAGTCTTTTTCAAATTTTTCTATTGTTGGATTTAGCGCATCAAAAATAAAATCTTTTCGAACCGAAGTGTTTACAATGTCTTTTTTTAAATAGACAATGGTTCTAATTGTTTCAGATTTTTTATTGTATAAAAAATTATCATAAAACGGCAAATTTTCAAAGAGTTCGTTTTTTATTTTTAAAACGTCTTCTTTTGTTTCTGGATCCTTGTTGTATAAAGGTTCTAAATCAAATTTTTGTTCGGTCTTGTTTTTTGTTAATTTTTTAATATCACCAATTGCAACTGTAAAATCAACTTCAACAAAACTATCCATCTTTTTAGATAAATCGTTCCAAGCATTAAATTTTTCGGGTGTAAATATAGAAGGGTCTTCTGTTGCTAAAATAATTAGGTTTCCTTCTTCGCCAAAGAGCTCTAAAAATTTTTTGTAATTTATATTTACCTCATGGTTTTCTGGTAATAGATTTGCTTCTGTGTAAGAAAAACGCATATACTGCATTTGAGAAGCTAAAAAGTAGGTAAAAGCTGCAATTAATAGTATTATAAAATACCTTCCTTTTAAAATTAATCTAGAAGTATGTGTCCAAAAATTCATTAAAAAAAATTTTTGCAAAGGTAACAAAATAGTTGAGCTTTTAACTACCTGGTATTTAAAAACCGAGCCTTAATTTGTAAGTCAATTTTATAGCTAAATTATCGCTCCATTCTGGGTTCTTATAGGCGCCATATCTATAAAAACCACTTAATCCAAAGCCTTTAAATAAGCTATTAAACTCCAATCCACTTTCTAAATAACCCTTAGTCAAATTTTTAAATACCAGGCCGTTATGATTTTCAGGATTTTTTATAGCCCCTATTGCAGTTCTGGTTACAAAGGTTATTTGAGGCTTAAATTTTTGAGAGATTTTAAACGGTTTTAATTGATGTTTTACATGCAGGGCAGCAAATTTGTCAGAAATAAATTCGTTGTAACCCATAGTTTCAAAGCTGTTTTTACCAGCAAAAGTAATTCGTTTTATCCAAGGGTTTTTAAATGTATAATTAGGTGTTGCATTAAATAAGTGTGAAATTGGAGCGTCTCCCAAAACGATACCTCCTTCAGCTAAGAGGGTAGTAGTTGCCTTTCTAAGTGGTTTAATTTCATGTAAAATTCTAAAATTTATACGTGTAAAGTCGAAATCACTTTGAAATAGGTTTTCAAAACTTTTTGTAAGTTGAAAAGTAAACTGTGGAAATGCATTTTTTATAGAAAGTTTTCCTATCGGTGAATTCATGTATTCGCTTTTAGGATTGTATTGTAAGCCTATAGTTGCCAGCGTTAATTTGTAGTTTATTAGATTTTTGTTTGAAGAAATAAACTGATAATCAAAAACAGGTAAATAATCTCCACTACTAAATTGAAGTTTAGCTTCTAAATTTGGTTTAATATCGTGAGAAATAAAGGAGTTTATGGTTTTATAATTGTAAAATTTATCAATGTTTAAATTTCTAGGATTTATTGGTGAAAACGAATTGTTTTCTTTAATAAAATCTAGTGCGGAAGCTTCTTTTAAATCGTTGGTAAAGTTTCCTCCAAACCAAGTGTTTGTGTTTTTATCTAGTCTAAAAGACGCTCCAAAGCTATACTTAATATCTTTGTCTTTTGTGCCATACGCTATGTACGATTCTATTTTAAAAATATTTGAAAAATTAGGATTTGTTTCTCCTCCAAGCCCCAAACGCACACCTTCGTAATTATTTAAGTTTAAAATCTTTCCAAGATTTAAATTGATATATTTTGTAGGAAAATAACCTTTTAAAATATTACGGGCTAGGTTTAATTTTTTTTCAACGCCTTCACTTTTTGCTACACTATCTAAAAATGTGTAAGTACTTTCTCCACGTTTCGTTAAAGAATTTGAACGATATAAATTCCAAAATTGTTCTGTTTTTTTATGGGCATCATCTTTAAATTGAATAGTTGAAGCAGATTTTTTTACAGTTACAGGTATATTAATTATTATATTTGAATTTGTTGTTGTTGAAATAAAATAAGTAACATCGCTTTCTTCTTTTGCACTTGTGTTAACTATGGAGTCATTTTTTTTATTTTCCGAGAACTTAATTGTACCTCCAAATAATGCAATATTTTGGTTGTTGGTACCTTTCCTTAATACAATATTCATTGCACTGGGAAACCAAATTTTATTAGCTTCAATGTAATTGTAATTTTGAGTTGCTTTTACATTTACAATTCCTTTTAGTTCTGCAATTGCTTTTGTAATTGCAAATTGTTTAGTGTCTATGTATAAAATACCCTCAATACCTAAAATTTCTTTGTTTTCTTTGGGTTTAAAATAAATAATAAACGACTTGCTTTTTCCATTATTTATGGTGTCTAAGATTTTATAATTATAGTGTTTTAAGGCGTTTTTAGCAAGAGGGTTTATGTATTTTGTACCCGCTAGAGTGTAAAACTCATTATAAAAAGAGAGGTCTTGAAATGTTATGGCTAAAAGCTCGTATATTGGTTGTTTTAAACCTGCCATTCTAGATGCTAATACAACTTCTTTTTTCTTTTTTCCTTTTTGAAATTGATATTCTGAAATTTTTTCAGAAATGTACAAATGCTTATTTAATATCTCTTTTTTAAATTTAAAGTTGGAAGAGTCTAATTTTGAAAACTCCTTAGTTCCATCTTTTTTTAGTATAAAAACGGAGTCTATTTTTGCATTTATAGAATCTGGATTTGCCGTTACAAGTATCTTATTATAAGCATTAAATTTAAAAGTATTTAAGGCTTTTTCAATATTGTTTTTTGGTTTGTTTTTTATAGCATTTCTAATAATCTGCAATGCTGGATTTTCTTTAGCAGTAATTAAAACTTCGTCTAAATTTTCTACGGAAGCAGTTAATTCTAATTGAAGAAACCTGTCTTTTGTGTTGTTTAAAATTTCTAAAGAAGTATAACCGATGTAAGAAATTTTAATAGATTTAAAAGGTTTTTTTGTTTGAATAAAGAATTTTCCATCTACATTAGTTAATACTCCAAAGCCTGTATTTGTTATTACTGAGGCAAAAGGTAAAGGTTTTTTAGTTTTACTATCGATAACAATTCCCTGAATTTGGTTTTGAGATAAGACCAACATGGGAAATAGAAATAATAAAAAAAAAACCTTTTTCATTAAAATATTTTTAGTGTAAAAAAGACTGTCTAAACAGTTGTATTAAATATCCACAAGTACGAAAAATAAAGTAATCTCTTGTTTTTAGTTCACAATTTAAGATTACAGCGTATTTTCGCATTTAGGTTAAAATACACTCTTTGGACAGCCTCTTTTTTTAAATGAGATGACAAAAATAAGGTTTAGTTTAATTAAACCTTCATAATTTCTGCATCTTTTACTTTATAGTGTTCGTCAATTTCTTGACTAAATTTATCTGTTAATGCTTGAATATCAACTTCTGCATTAGCTTTCATGTCTTCAGAAGCATCAGATTTTTTAATTTCGTGCATTGCTTCTCTTCGATCATTTCTAATACTCACTTTAGCATCTTCTGCAGCAGCTTTTGCTTGTTTAGATAAATTTTTACGTCGTTCTTCAGTTAATACAGGAACGTTAATTATTACAACTTCACCATTATTCATAGGGTTAAAACCTAAATTTGCGTTCATAATGGCTTTTTCAATTTCGTGCAACATGTTTTTTTCCCAAGGTTGCACTGTAATTGTATGTGCATCCATAGTACCAACATTGGCAACTTGTGCTAGCGGTGTTTGGGAACCGTAATAGTCTACTGTTACATTTCCTAACATTGCAGGACTTGCTTTTCCAGCTCTAATATTTCTGAATTCTTTTTCTAAATGCAGAATTGCTTCTTGCATTAATTCTTTTGTACTATCTATAATAAAGTTTAATTCTTCATTCATAATTGAAAAATTTTAATTTATAACTAATTATCAACTTTTGTTCCAATATTTTCTCCAGAAATTACTTTTTCAAGATTACCTTTTGTATTCATATCAAAAACAATTATAGGTAAATTATTTTCTTGACTTAATGCAAAAGCTGTCATATCCATAACTTTTAAGCCTTTATTCATTACATCTTTATATGTAATAGAATCGAATTTAATAGCATTATCATTTTTTTCAGGATCGGAGTTATAAATTCCATCTACACGTGTTCCTTTTAAAATAACTTCAGCACCTATTTCTATTGCTCTTAAAACTGCAGCGGTATCTGTTGTAAAATAAGGATTACCAGTTCCACAACCAAAAATAACAACACGTCCTTTTTCTAAATGGCGTACTGCTCTTCTTTTTATAAAAGGTTCTGCAACTTGTTCCATTTTTATAGCAGTAAGTAATCTGGTTTTAACACCAGCAGTTTCAATAGCACTTTGCAATGCCAAACCGTTTATTGCAGTTGCAAGCATACCCATATAGTCTCCCTGAACTCTATCTATACCGTTACTTGCACCAGCAACACCTCTAAAAATATTTCCACCACCAATAACAATGGCAACTTCAATACCTTTATCTACAATATTTTTAATTTCCTGAGCATAATCTGCTAATCTTTTTGGATCTATTCCATGTTGGCGATCACCCATTAGAGCTTCACCACTTAATTTTAATAGAATTCTTTTATAAGTCATAATTTCTTCGAAAGTTATGCAAATATAATAAATACTTTAGAAGTATAAATGGATTGTTAGTGATGAATTATTGGATAGAAGTATTATTAACAAGGGAGCATGCTCCCTTGTTAATTTTGTTTTTATTTAAAAACAAATGTTGAAAGTTTTTCTAAACTTTTAAGAATTGCTAATTCAACATCTACAACAGGTTTTTGAAGTTCTATTAATTGAGATTTTATAGATTGTTGTGATGCTTTTGAGGTTTCTTTTGTTTCAATAATTGTTATTAGATCTTTTGAAATTCTCGAAATATTTTTAGACAATGGTTCAATACTATTTAAAATAGGACTTTTAAGATTTATTTCAGAAAATTGCTTGTAATTTTTAGCCCATTTGTTTAAAAATCCAAGTATTTTAATTTTTGAAGCACTATTTTCAGTTTTAATATAGTCTGAAACTAAATTATTAAATATAATAGCATCGGGCGCATCTGCCGTACAAGCGTCTGCAAATAAAGTAAAAGGTGAGTAGGTTTTATATTCTGTTCCGTTTTTATTTCTAGTATAAATTTTTAAAGGTTCGTAAATTTTTGTCAATACTTCTAAGGCTTCAATATTTTGGTTATTTGTAATGTTTCTTAGAATAACGGCTTTGTTTTTAATATGACTTATTCCTAGGTCTTCTAACCTAAAACTAATGGTTTTTAGTCGGTTATACATACTTGAAATATCGTTAATTTCTTTAGGAGACCATAATCGTTCTGCAATTACTGCTGTTCTTGGCCATAATCTAGAGTCTAATGTTTTACTGGTTGCTAATTCGCTCCACATTGTAGCTTCTCCACCTAAAATACGTTTTTTTTCTTCAGGAGTTAAAGTATTATTATCGGGCATTGGATCTACGATATAATGTTCACTTGCAGGTTGCATTAAATCTATATAATATCCATTTGAAAGAATTGTATTGTATCCTTTTTTTGCGGCTGTAGCTAACGAGCTTCCAGGTTTAACCCCTTCATTTATACCTTTCCAAGAATGAATTAATGCTGTGGTTGGCATTTGATCTGTCATAATTTCTTCCCAACCCATTACATTTTTTCCTAGCTTAGTTAAAATTGTATCTAAACGAACATTCATGAATGTTTGTAAATCGTGATTGGTTTTTAAATTATGTTTTCTTTTAAAAGTTTGAATATGCTTATTTTCATCCCAGTGTTTTCCTTCATTTTCATCTCCACCAATATGAAAATATTTATCAGGAAATAAAGCAGCCATTTCTCCAAATAAATCAGCTAAAATTTTGTAGGTTTTTTCGTTTGTTGGATCTAATGTTGGGTCAAAAACTCCTGAGAATCGTTCAATAGAATAAATAGTGTCTTTACTTCCAATTTCTGGATATGCAGTTAAAATAGCAGTTGCATGTCCAGGAACATCTATTTCTGGAACAACACGAATACCTCTGTTTCCTGCATATTTTACTACATCTTTAATTTGTTCTTGTGTGTAAAATAGTCCGTCGGAGCCTAATAGATGTAGCTTAGGATGTGTTTTAGATTCTACTCTAAATCCTTGATCGTCTGTTAAATGCCAATGGAACACATTCATTTTAACAGAAGCCATTGCGTCTAAATTTCTTTTTATTACGTCTACTGGATGAAAATGACGAGAAACATCAATCATTAAACCACGCCAAGTAAATCTTGGAAAATCTTTAATAGTAACTTCAGGAAAAAAATAGGTTATTTCATTATTTTCAACCAATTGTAGTAAAGTTTCTAGGGCATAAATAACACCAATATCTGTAGTAGCTTCAATAGTAATTTTAGAAGGGAGAACGTTTAATTGATATGATTCGTCTTCATTTATTTCTAAATTACCCACTCTTTTATAGTTGATTTCTAAAGTAGGATTTTTAATTTCAGAATGGTTGAAAGCAAATCCATTTTCTAAGAAAACACCAGTTCTGTTGCTTAATCTTCTTAAAAATTTAGTAGTTGCAATCTCAATTCTTTCTGTTATTTCTTGTTGAACAACAATTGTAAAATCGGGGTTAACTTTAATTATTGAATTCCCTACAGTAATTTCTTGAGGCCAAGGCATTAAGTTCATTTCTTTAGATTGACTGAACCCGATAATAGCATAAAATGTTATAAATAAAAGTGTGAGATTCTTCATAATAAATTTTGTAATGTTTTTAATATTTATGGCAATACAATCTTGAAGACTGAAGCCATAGTTAAATTAAAAAAATACAGTATATGGTTTTTTTTAAGCTGGAATCTTTAAAATGATTCTCAGATTGATATTAATATTAGTTTGGTTTTAGTTATTTGGTTGGATAAAAAATTACGCATTGTTTTAAATGTTTTTAATATAAACGGGAATGGTTAACTCCCGTTTATAACATTTAACTAATTCAACTATACTTAACTTATACATAAATTTAAAAGTTACTTCCAGCAATATCCCACCAAAGTCTGGTTCCACCATTGTCTGGTCCGTTTAAATAACCAACAGCAGTTGCAACATTTGCTCCATTGGTATTTACTTCATTACTAACAAAGTTTATTCTTCTAACTTGAATATTTGTATCAATATTTCCACCGCTATTATTTACAACTACTGGATATATTTTTGGGTAACCGGTTCTTCTAAATTCGCTCCAGGCTTCCTGTCCATCAGGAAACATCGCAATCCATTTTTGAGTAATTATTTGTTCTAATTGTTCTTCATTTGTTCCAGAATTATCATAAGCAATTTTTACATCACTAGGATATGCAATATTATTTACAGGGTTAAGTGCATCAACAAAATCTGCAGGCGTACTTGTATTGTCACTTAAATAAGAGTCAACACCTGAAACACCATGTTGTGTAAACGAAGCGGTTATACCAGATTGGTAATTAGATTTAGCATTTCCAGCATTTGACCAGCCTCTTAATGCTGCTTCAGCGCGTAAAAACCAAACTTCGGCGGCAGTCATCCATTGCATAGTTTCTTCATCTACAACACTTCCAACAGAAGCGTGATTTAAATATTGACCTTTAGCTTCAATTTCTATCCCCATTCTAATTCCTTTATATTCACCAGGTAAACTAGGATCTGCAGAAGGAGTGAAATATCTTTCGATTCTACCATCATTAAAACCAGTTAAAATTGATTCCATTTCTGCGCTCATTCTAGTATCTCCCCAAGAGTTACTAAGAACGCTAATTGGATGTTCAAAACCAGTGTTTATTACCATATTTGTGGTTTCTAAAAAACCAGCATCACTATTTAGAGCTAATTCACCTTGAGTTTTAGACAATGTTGGGTTAACATTTACCACTCTCATTGCCAATCTTAATCTTAAAGAGTTGGCATATTTTCTCCACATTGCAATATCTCCATTAAGTGCAGACATATCAAATGGTATAAATTGCGCATCGTTTTCAAATTGTTTTAAACCATCAATAGCGGCACCTAATTCATTAAAAAATGTAGTATATGCTACTTCCTGAGAATCATATTCTCCAGTAGTTGCAAAATCATCAAACTTTGAATAACGAATTGGACCATAAATATCTGATACGCGATGCATTGCAGATACTCTAATTATATTAGCTAAGTGTATAAATTTTACACCTGCTTCATCTCCACCTACTTCAACAGCATTTTTAATATCTAATACAAACGGCATTACACTACCATAAGCATCTGCCCAAGGAAATCCGTTCCAGCCATCTACTAAAGAGTAGGTCATATTATTTACATTTCCAGCAAAAGGTGTAGGAGGAGCTAAATAACCTGAAAAGACATCACCCATTAAATTTTGTTGTAATTGGTAATTCCACGCAGGAGTAACGTTAAAGACATTTAAAAACATTGGAGTAAATGAACCTCCAATATGATTGTTCATTTGGGTTAGGCTTTCGTTGGAAATTCCATTTGGATCTGTATTGATGTCTTCAAAGTCGCCAGTACAGTTAATTAAACTAACAGCAATTATAGATGCTAGAGTATATTTTATTAGTTTCTTCATTTTCTTAAAAATTTACGTTAATGTTTAATCCAATACTTCTTGTAGATGGTTGACCATAAATGTCTACACCTTGTAAACCAATACCTGTACTTGAAGCAATGTTTGGGTCAAATGGAGCGTCTTTATAGATAAAGAAAAGGTTGTTTGCAATTAAAGAAAATTTAAGGTTTTCGATAAATTTTTCTTCGAATTTTAGATTATATCCAACAGATACTTCTCTTAGACTAACATTTGTTGCACTATATACATACTCGCCAAATAAACCAGCTCTACCACCAGATTGTAAGTAATAATCTTGAGCTGTCATTTTTTTAGCCATACCGTTAGTGTCCACAACATCAATCATTCCGTTATTGATATTTCTAGCATCTGCAGTTGCTTGAGAAACGCCGTAAAAATCGTTTATAGCCTCTGTAACACTAACTACATCTCCACCAATTTTTGCATCAACTAAAAAGTTTATTGTAAAGTTTTTATAGTCGAAAGAATTATTCCATCCTAATGTAAAATCTGGTTGTGCATGTGCAATTGTTTCAAAATCGGTACTTTCTAAAGTTAAATTACCTGAATCGTCAGATACTATTGGAGTTCCGTTTGAATCTCTTTGAATTGAACGACCACGAATACTTCCAAAGTCTTCACCTTCAATTAAAGAATAGGCATATCCGTTTACACCTGGAGCAGTTATAATTGCTTCTCCATTTTGTAATGATGGATGTACTGCTATTACTTTATTGTTGTTTTGCGCAAAATTAATTGCGGTATTCCATTTAAAATTATCATTCTCAATTGGTCTCCCATTTACAACTAATTCAATACCATTGTTAGAAATTTCACCGGCATTTACAATGTTTTGTGTATAACCTTGAACGTTTGGTTCGGCAGCAATAAAGAATATTTGGTTGGTTGTTTTTGTATTGTAATATGTTAAGTCAACCCCAAGTCTATTATGAAAAAATCTCCATTCTGTACCAATTTCAAATGAATGTTGTTTTTCAGGTTCTAAAGTTTCACCTTCTTTAACACCAAAAGTTGGCTTTGTAAAATTACCTTGTTCTACAGGTATTGAGTTTAATGGAACTGTAGCATAGGTTGGAATATCTTTACCAACAATAGCATAAGAAGCTCTTACTTTTGCAAATGAGATAGCTTCAGGCAATTCAAACATATCTGAAAGCACACCAGTTAAACCAAATGATGGATAAAAAAATGATTCGGAATTTGTATTTACTAATGTTGAAGACCAGTCGTTTCTTCCAGTTACATCTAAAAACAATAAATTTTTATAGCTAAAATTAGCAGATCCAAAAACAGATTGTACTTCTTTATTAAATACACTTTGTAAAATACTGTTAGTATCGGCAAAATTTCCAATTGTAAATACATTTGGATAGGTTAAGCCTTTTCCGTTTCCTGAATCTAGAGAAATTCTATCTCCAATTGATGATTTTGTTAAACTTGTACCTAACACTCCTGAGAAACTAAAATTTTCAGAAAGATCTTTATTATAAGTAGCAATTAAATCTATATACTGTTGTGTGTTTTCAGTTTTTTCTAAAATGTATCTACCAGTTGCAGGTACAAATGTTCTATCACTACCAGCATACATTCTTTTGTCGAATGTAAAAAACGATTTATCAAAACTACCTCTAGATTGAAGTGAAAGATTTTCGTTAATTTGATACTGTACACTTACACTTGCAAGAACTCTTTGAGCAATATCTTTACTTGGGTTTCTATTTACTAACCAGTAAGGATTTTGTTGAATATTTTCATCAAAAGAAGTTGCGTATTGATCCATCATATTTGTAGATGAATTAAAATATTCATAATTTTTGTATGAATTTAAATCAATTCCAACAGGATGAAGATAAAGTCCAGATAATGGGTTAGAATACAAACCATTTGTTGGTCTGTTGTTAATTCTTTGGTCAGATAAATTTATACTTGCAGAAACTTTAATTTTTTCATTTAAAAAGTTAGCGGTTTCTCTTAAATTAAAGTTGTTTCTAACCAATTTATTATTTGGTATTATTCCTCCAGCAGAAGTATTTGCATACGAAAAATAGGTTTGTGCTTTTTTATTTCCGGCAGTTAAAGATAGCGATTGAATTGCTGTGTATCCAGTTTGAAAGAAATCATCAACATTATTTGACAATCCATTTGTTTTTGCCCCCCAAGATTTTGGGTCAGTTACATTCCCATTTTCTGCAATTGGTTGCCCAACTGAATTTGATTGGTATTCTGTTTGTAATTTAGGTAAAGAAGTTACATTATCAACAGTAATATTAGAACTGAAATTAACGCTAACTTTTCCGTCTTTTCCGCTTTTTGTAGTAATTAGAATTACACCATTAGCACCCTGACTACCATATAATGCCGCTGCTGATGCACCTTTTAATACAGACATACTTTCAATATCATCTGGATTTATTAAAGACATAGTGTCTCCACCATCTCTGTTTCCAATATGACCACCAAAAATACTTGTCCCTGGCTCTTCACCGTTTTGTCCATTTCCGCTATTAGACATTGGGATACCGTCAATAACATATAAAGGGTCGTTGTTAGTAGTAGAAGAATTTCCTCTTAAAACAACTTTTGAAGCTCCACCAGCTCCAGACGCACTTTTTGTAATAGTTATACCAGCAGATTTACCAGATAAACTATTAATTGGGTTTGTTTGTTTTACCCTTGTTAGGTCTTCACCTTTAACTTCTTGAGCAGAATAGGTTAGTGCTTTCTTTTCTTTTTTCATTCCTAAGGCTGTAATAATAACCTCATCTAAACTTTGAGCATCATCAGATAAAGTAACATTTACTGTAGTTTCATCTGTAATTGTAACTGATTTTGATTCCATACCAATAAAAGAAAATATTAAAACATCTCCTTTTGAAGCTTCAATAGTATAATAACCATCAAAATTAGTTTGACTTCCTTTTGTTGTTCCTTGAATAACAACATTTACTCCAGGTAATGGAGTCTGGTCTGATGCAGCGGTTACTGTACCAGAAATAGTTTTTACTTGCGCCTGTACTAAATGTGTACTAGCAAGTGAAAAAACTAGAATTAATAGTGCTATTAATTTTTTCATAAATAAATTAAGTTAATTGTTAAAGTATAAACGTAGAAAAAGAAGTAGCTTATTAAAAGGAATATCTACAAACAACAGAAAATACAGAATAAAAAGCAGAAATTGAGACACAAGAGTTTTGCATAGCTGTACTTTAATCTATTTAAAAGATTAAAGTCATTATATCATAAAAAAACGCTTTTTTATCTTAAAAATTCATTAATTTAGAAACTTTAAAAATTAACTTTTGGAAGAGAAATGGGTTAAAAATAGAAAAAGCTTAATTCCAGTGAAATACCATGTTCTTTTTTGGGCTGGATACTTTACTTTTAATGTAATTAGGTGGGGTAGTTATTTTAGTGATTATTGGTATTCGTTAAAATCGAACCTTGTAGAATTTCCTTTACATTTAATTTTGGTTTATATAAATATCTATTTTTTAATTCCAAAATTTATTTTAACAAAAAAGTATACAACATATATTACTTTATTTTTAGGTTTTCTTTTAGTTTTATATTGTGTACGTACGGGATTAAATTATGTTTTAGTAACAGAAAATATTTGGCCTGAAGCCGAAAGTCAACAAAAAGCATTTACATTTAATCATATAATAGCAGTAACATTAGGAGAAATATATGTTGTAGCGTTAGCAACTGCGATTAAGCTTACGGTTGACTGGATTTATGAACGAAAAAGAAATGAAGATCTTCAGAAAATACAACTTAAAACGGAGTTAAATTTTTTAAAATCTCAAATACAACCACACTTTTTCTTTAATACACTAAATAATTTGTATGCTCTAACGCTAGAAAAATCTGATGTAGCTCCAGAAGTTGTTCTAAAACTATCAAATATCATGCACTATGTTTTGTATGAGGTTAAAGAGCCTTTAATAGGTCTTTTGGATTCAATAAAATACATTCAAAATTATTTAGATTTAGAGCGATTAAGGTATGGAGATAAAATTATTTCAACACTAGAAATTATCGGAGAAATTGAAGATGTAAAAGTTCCTCCATTGCTTTTTTTACCGTTTATAGAAAACAGTTTTAAACATGGTGTTAGAAACTTAGAACATTCTAAAGTTAATATTACTTTTGAAAATATAGATAATAAACTTCTTAATTTTACTGTTGAAAATACAATTGATGAACAGCAAAATGCTATTAATGCAGGCAGTCCTGGTATTGGAAACCAAAATGTAAGAAGAAGGCTCGAACTGCTTTTTAAAAATAATTTTGAATTAAAAACATATATAGTTAATGGAAACTATTGTGTTCAATTAAAAATGCCAATTTAATGAAAATAAAATGTATAATTATTGATGATGAACCTTTGGCTATTTCAGTGTTAAAAAATCATTTAAAAGAGTTTAAAAACATCCAATTGCTTGCTACATTTAATACTGCAATTTCGGCAATCCCGATAATTGAAAAAGATGAAATTGATCTTGTTTTTTTAGATATTAATATGCCGAAAATGAGCGGATTAGAATTTCTAAAAACACTTAATATAAACTCACACGTTATTATTACTTCAGCGTATAGAGAATATGCCGTTGAAAGCTTTGATTTAGATGTTTTAGACTATTTAGTAAAACCAATACCTTTTGGTAGATTTTTAAAAGCCATTAATAAGGTAACAAATAGAATAAGTCTTGAAACCGAAAAACAAAGCAATGTTGTTATTAAAGAAGAACCATTTGTTTTTTTGAAAGTTGATAAAAAAATGATGAAAATTAAACTGATTGATATTTTATACATTGAAAGTTTAAAAGATTATATAAAAGTATTTACTGTAATAGAAAATTATATGGTGCATAAATCTATGACTAGTATTTCTGAAGAATTACCGAGCGATAATTTCTTAAGAATTCATAGATCTTTTACCATAGCTATAAATAAAATAACTTCAGTAGAAGGAAATACAGTTGAAATAGCTAAAAAAAGAATTCCAATTGGTAGAAATTATGCAATTGAAGCAAAACAGAAAATATTTAATAGTACCAATTTTATTGATTAATATAATTTATAAAGGTTGTTTAGTGCTTAAATAAGTTAAGTTTAACGATGTTTTAATGTTGAATATAGAAAATAATTTATAAAACATTTTTTTGATAGTATTTTAGAAAAAAATTACAATATGCAAGCACAAAGATTAATTGCTTTAGACGTTTTAAGAGGTTTAACCATTGCATTAATGATTATGGTAAATACTCCAGGAAGTTGGGGGTACGTTTATCCTCCTTTACTACATGCAACATGGCATGGGTGTACGCCAACAGATTTGGTGTTTCCTTTTTTCCTTTTTATAGTTGGAGTTTCAATGTTTTATTCATTTAAAAAATTTAAAAAGGGTATTACCGCTACT
>Ga0193952_1000009_pt1 | contig 107957 bp, 91 predicted proteins | sample BB_3_MG_FD_140368 | JGI IMG/M metagenome (GOLD analysis project Ga0193952, IMG submission 140368) | Microbial mat bacterial communities from the Broadkill River, Lewes, Delaware, United States - BB_3_MG | ecosystem: Environmental > Aquatic > Freshwater > River > Microbial mats | place: USA... | reverse complement strand
TTTACCGGCCGGTAAACTTTAATATTTTCATAGCCGGCATCAATTAAATATTGTGCGTGCAATTGACTCATCACCCCTTTATCACAATACAAAACATAATTACCGGCCGGTAAGGTTTTAAACTTTTGATTCAATTCAAAAAACGGAATGGTTAAAGTTGTTCGCGATTCCAAGTTTAGAGGATTAGAAGCCACCTCTTCTGGACGACGAATATCAATCACCGTTTCATTCTTTAATTCAGTGACCACATCCACGGCTTGCGACTCATTCACATCGGCAATAATCTGATCGACATTAATGGTTTTTGCACTGGCAACCGCAGCATCCAAAACATCCATATTAAAGCGCGATTCTTCTCGATGCATGCGATCAAACGAAGCGTTTGTTACAGGGTTCTTGGAAATAACCCCACAATATTCGGGCATATTCTCAGCATATTCACGCGTGCCAATTTGATCGGCAATCGCCATAATATCCGGCTTATCCATCACCGCTAACGGTCGAATTACTAGCTTTTGAGTACACTCATCAATAATAGCTAAATTACGTAATGTTTGGCTGCTGACTTGCGCCACACTTTCCCCTGTGACCAATGCATCAATTTCCATCTCATCAGCAATTTTTTCAGAGGCCTTCAACATCAGTCGCTTCAACATCACCCCCATGTAACTCTCATGAGAGGCATTAAAAATCTCAGCAACGACCTCTTCAAACGGCACCGAAATAAACTTAAAGCGATGAGAAGCGCCAAAATTAGCCCAAAGATAGAGCGCCACTTGCTTCACACCAATCTCGTGTGCCGCGCCTCCCAAATTAAAAAACACAAAATGCGTTTTCACACCGCGTTTCATCGTTAAGTAACTGGCAACAGTGGAATCAAAGCCACCTGACATTAAACTCAGAACCTCACCTTGAGAGCCCATCGGAAAACCACCTAATCCTTTAACACGCTCACTCACCACGTTTAAGGTTTTATTGTGCAATTCCAATTCAACTTTAACTTCAGGATTTTTCAGACTGACACCAGCTGACTCTCCGTGCTCCCAAAGATGTCCGCCAACAAACTTTTCGATATCAAATGATGTAATGTTGTGGGTGCCACTTCTTTTGGCTCGCACTACAAAAGTTTTCCCCTTTATTGCTGGCAAATTATGCTCAGCAACCTTGTCAGCAATTAGTTGCAGATCTTCCCCAGTTTCATAAGCTACGACTTCCAAAAACTGCTGAATTCCAGGTGTGTTTTGTAAGCGTTTTCTTACCGGCCGGTAGAATTTATCATCACAGTAAACTTCGATTTTATCGTGAAAACGCTTAATTTCGATGCTCTCATCAATACGTTTCAACAACCGAATAAGATTGTCCGATAACATCAGCATCATGCGTTTTTTTTCTTTACCGCCTTTGATCATGATTTCTGGAAAAAGTTTAATAATAAATTTCATAACGACTAAACCGACTTTAGAGATATTTTTACTAACCGGCTATTTTACATGGTCAAAGCCGACTTTAGGGACTATGATTGCCAACTATTCAAACAAGCTAGGGGAAACTTATGCTTAGCTATCAACACGGCTTTCATGCTGGAAATTTTGCCGATGTGCTGAAGCACCTCGTCAGCGCGCAAATACTGCTCTACTTAACACAAAAAGATAAACCGTTTTTTTATCTGGATACACACTCAGGCTCGGGTGGATATAAACTGAACACTGAGCAAGCCCAAAAAACGGTGGAATACACGAACGGCATAGGCAAACTTTGGGCGTTTCAAAATCAGAACGAATTACCTGATAGCCTCAAAACCTATTTACAGCTCATTCACAACTTTCAGAGTGCTTCTGGAGTTGGAGGTACTGAACTCAACGCCTATCCAGGCTCGCCATGGTTTGCACAGCACATTTTAAGACAACAAGACAGAGCCAGTCTGTTTGAATTACACCCCACTGAATTTAAAAACCTCATTGCCAACACTCGACATCATCGTGGAGAGTGCAAGCGTATCAAGCTTTTTCAAGAGGATGGTTTTCAAGCCTGCTTGAGCCAACTTCCACCCAAAGAACGTCGTGGCTTTATTTTGATGGACCCTCCTTACGAAGTAAAAACTGATTACGACAAAGCGGTCAAGACCTTAATCAATGCATACAAAAAGTTTGCCACAGGCACCTACGCACTTTGGTATCCCGTGGTTGATCGCAATCGAATTAACCGAATGGAAAAACAGTTTATTGAGAGTGGCATTCAAAACATTCAACTTTTTGAATTTGGAATTGATGCAGATTCCACCAAAGGCATGCAAAGCGCGGGCATGATTGTCATCAATCCGCCTTGGACATTAATGCAACAAATGAAATTGACTCTACCTTGGCTGAAACAGCATTTAGCGCCTGAAAACGGTCACTTTCGTCAATTACAGTTAGTGGATGAATAACCACGTGATTTTCGAGTAAATTGCACAGAGTCAACAAAACTGCTAATATTGCGCAAATTTTTTTAAACCTAAATCAAGAGAGATTTTCAATGAAAAGATTGGATCAAGTACTAAACGCTGAGAATATCCCAGCGGAACTGGAACTAGTTGTAAACGACGTTATCGTTGCTTGTAAAGATATCGCATTCAAACTACGTCAAGGTGACCTAGCTGGTATCTTAGGTGCAACTGAAGACGAAAACGTTCAAGGTGAAACACAAAAGAAACTTGACGTTATCTCTAACGACTTACTTAAAGACGTTCTAGTTTCTAACCCATTCGTTCGTGGTGTTGGTTCTGAAGAAGAAGACTACACTATCGCTGCAAACGCTGACGGTAAATACCTAGTCACTTTCGATCCTTTAGACGGTTCTTCAAACATTGACGTTAACCTTTCTGTTGGTACTATTTTCTCTATCTTAGAAGCACAAGACAATACTCCGGGAGACAATCAAGACGTTTTCCTACAAAATGGTCGTAAGCAAGTTGCTGCGGGTTACGTTCTTTACGGACCATCTGCGCTATTAGTTATGACAACTGGTAATGGCGTTAACATCTTCACACTTGATACAACCGTTGGTGAATTCGTTCTAACGAAATCAGGTATCCAAATCCCTGAAGATACTGCAGAGTTCGCAATCAATATGTCTAACCAACGTTTCTGGGAACCAGAAATGAAGCAGTACATCGATGACTGTCTACAAGGTGAAGAAGGTCCACTTGGTAAACGTTACAACATGCGTTGGGTTGCATCAATGGTTGCTGAAGTACACCGCATCCTTATGCGTGGTGGTATCTTCATGTACCCTTACGACAACCGTGACCCTTCAAAGGCCGGTAAACTGCGCCTAATGTACGAAGGTAACCCAATGTCTATGATCGTTGAACAAGCAGGTGGTGCTTCTTCAACAGGTCGCATGGACATCATGGATGTTCAACCTGAAGGTATCCATGACCGTGTACCAGTCGTTCTTGGTTCTAAGAACGAAGTGGCTAAGGTTGTTGCTTACCACAACAAATAATTTTAGGTTTTAGTACCTGATATTAGCACCCGCTTCAACGCGGGTGTTTTACGTTAAAATATTTAAAAATAACCAATTATCATAACGGCTCTGACGGCTTCTCAAATAATCAAACTCAAAACGGAAATGCGATTTTAACAAGTGTAAATAACCATTTTCCAACATAGAAATTGATAATTTAAAGGTCAACCAAGGCGTTATAAAAATAAAAGGAAATTACTATGGGTTTTGCTGCTGTACCGGCCGGTAAAGATGTACCAAATGATGTAAATGTTATTATTGAAATTCCTGCATTTGCACCACCGATTAAATACGAAGTGGATAAAGACACTGACCTAGTTTGGGTTGATCGTCTACAAGGTTCAACACTTTCTTATCCTGCAAACTATGGTTACATCAACGACACACTTTCTGACGATGGTGATCCAGTGGACGTTTTAGTCGTCACTCCACACCCTCTAATGGTTGGCTCTGTCATTCGTTGTCGCCCAATCGGAATCTTCAAAATGACTGATGATGGTGGTCAAGACGCAAAAGTCATTGCAGTTCCTGTAGACAAACTGTCCCCCATTTATTCAAACATCGAAAAAGTTGAAGATATCCCGCTTCTAAAAGAACAAATCGAACACTTCTTTAGCCACTACAAAGACCTAGAACCTGGCAAATGGGTTAAAGTTGATGGCTGGGGCGATGTTGAAGAAGCTCGCAAAGAAATACTAACGGGTGTTGAAACTTACAATAAAAAGTAAATTTCAAATTCTTTTAGTTGAAACTTACCAAAACAGGTAAGTTTCACATACTACAAGTGAAAACTGACCAATAAATAAAGTCAGTTTTCATCGACTTTACGCTAAAACATCCATTTAGCTTACAAGATAGAAACCGTGGCATTAGGTTTGCAAACTATCCTCGATTTCTTTCGTTTCAACTCATAGAAAGCGCTAACTAGCTCCCTCCCCTCGCTTCAAACCCTTTAAATTCAAACTTTTGTTCAAAAAAATAGCGCCAAGCCCTCTCAATAATTCATTGAATTTTCTGATATAATCGCGACCAATTTGATTTTGAAAAACTGAGAGAGATTAATGGTCGCTGAAAATCGTGATAAGCAGCTAAGAGCTCGTGTCAAACTTCTAGGAAATATTCTGGGGCAAGTCATCGAACGCCAAGTAGGGCGTGAAACATTTGATGCCGTTGAAAAACTTCGCCAAGGCTACATCAAACTCCAAAAAGAAGATGACCCAGCTCTGCGCGCTGAGCTTGCTGAATTTATTCAACAGCAAGAACCAGAACAACTGAACATGATTATTCGCGCCTTCAACCTCTACTTTAGCCTAGTGAACTTAGCGGAAGAAGAACATCAATATTATGAGCGCCAATCTCAGTTGAAATCCGACGGCCCACTCTGGACAGGATCCGTTTTAAATACCATTGGTGAATTCAAAGAACAAGGTTTAAATGGCGAACAAGTTCAAACCTTACTTGGAAAACTAAACTACATTCCAGTCTTTACCGCTCACCCAACCGAATCAAAACGTCGTTCCGTCATGGACAACTTACGTCGTGTCTTCCTAGATATCGGCGCCTTGAATGAAGCGGAAGCATTAAACAATGATTATGCAAAAGACTCCATTTATCAACAGCTAGAATCTCAAGTGCAAGTCTTATGGCAAACGGATGAAGTCCGTCGCCAGAAGCCGACAGTCGAAGATGAAATTCGCAATGGAATCTACTATTTCCGTCAATCTCTCTTCAATGCAGTTCCGACTGTTTATCGCTACATGGACCGAGCCCTTGCAAAACACTACCCTGAGGATGATATTGAAGTACCAAACTTCCTAACATTTGGCTCTTGGATCGGGGGTGACCGAGATGGGAATCCATTCGTAACACATGAAACGACTGTTCGCGCATTGCTACTACAAACTCGCGCTGTTATCTATGAATATGAAAAACGCGTGTTTGATTTAAGCTCTAAACTCACTCATTCTCGCTATTTATGTAATATTTCGAAGAAAGTGGTTAATCGTGCAACCATCGTTGATGCAGACTTGATCAAAAAAGTATTCAAAAAGCGCCCTGAACGCTTTAAAGATGAACCTTACCGTCGTTTCCTATACCTTATTTTAGGTCGCCTACGTGAAACTCTTGCCTATATAGAAGACTTATTGGCTGATGAAAAGTCTGAAAAAAGCCAGTTTGCTTACAGCAACGAAGGTCAGTTCCTAGAAGATCTTGAAATGATTTATGACTCATTATGCAGTCACGGTGACAAAAACGTTGCAGATGAAGAGTTATTAGATTTAATCCGCCTTGTAAAAACCTTCGGTTTCTACTTAATGCGTTTGGATATTCGCCAAGAATCTACGGTTCACACCGACGCAGTGGCGGACTTATTGCAACACCTTGGTATTGACTACAACGCGCTCTCTGAAGAGGAGCGCATGGAGCTACTGGCAAAACACGTTGCGTCACCAACAATTATTGACACACAACATCTTGCTCTCGACAAGATGACAACCGAAGTGTTAGAAGTCTTTCACGTTATGCGCAAAATGCGTCAGGAAATCTCTCCGAAAGCCTTTAACAACTACGTCATCTCTATGACTCACTCAGCCAGTCACGTGATGGAAGTCCTGTTCCTAGCGCATCAAGCAGGCTTGGCAGGTTACAATGCTGGTAAACCCTATTGTCACATCAATATCAGTCCTTTATTTGAGACGATTGTTGATCTTGAACACATCGTACCGGTTACCAAAGCACTGTTTGATAATCAAACATACAAAGAACTACTAGAGTCAGCAGGCAACCAACAAGAAATCATGCTAGGTTACTCTGACTCTGCAAAAGATGGCGGTAACTTGTCATCATCTTGGTCCTTGTACCAAGCGCAACAACAGATTATGGAACTAGCTGACCAGTCCGGCGTTGACTGTCGTCTATTCCATGGTCGTGGCGGAACGCTTGCTCGTGGAGGCGGCCCTACCCACCATGCAATCCTATCGCAACCGACAGGTACGGTTCGAGGTTCAATCAAGTTCACTGAACAAGGTGAGGTTCTATCCTACAAATATAGCAACTCTGAAACCGCTATGTATGAAATCTCACTCGGTGTCACTGGCCTGATGAAGGCTTCACTGGGTCTGGTCAAAGAATTGCCAAAAGACCAGCCAGAATACCTTTCTGCCATGCAGAAGTTAGCACAGGATGGTGAAGCTTGTTACCGCCAGTTAACCGATCACACTGACGGCTTCTTTGATTTCTTCTATGAAGCAACTCCAGTCACTGAAATTGGTTTACTGAATATTGGATCACGCCCTTCTCACCGCAAAAAAGGTAATCTTTCGAAAGAATCTATCAGAGCCATTCCTTGGATATTTGGCTGGGCACAAGCTCGCATGACCTTCCCAGCATGGCAAGGTACTGGATATGCGCTAGATAATTGGATTTCTGAACACGGTGATGCCCAGTTAAAAGAAATGTATACCAACTGGCCATTTTTCCGCGCAATGATTAGCAATATTCAAATGGCACTCTACAAAACTAACTTGAAAATTGGTGCTCAATACACCGAGTTAGGACAAAATCAAGATCAAGCGCAAGATGTTTATCATCAGATTGCTGACGAACATGTGCGAGCTGTACAACGTATTTTAGAAGTCAGTGGCAACGAATATCTAATGGCTGAAACGCCTTCTATTGCGTTATCTCTCAAACGACGCAACCCTTATCTAGTGCCATTAAACAACATTCAAATCGCACTGCTTCGTCGTTTTAAAGCGCCTGATGCAACAGAAGAGCAACAAGAAAAATGGCTTAGCCCTCTATTAAACAGCATCAATGCAATTGCAGCTGGAATGAGAAATACAGGATAAGTTCAACTTAGTATTTGCTTTCCACCCAAAAGCCTTACTGATTTACAGTGAGGCTTTTTTATTAGCATGAAATTTATTATGAAATTTTCGGCAGTATTAGAATTTTTTATAAAACTCAGTATAATACTGTTTTTTAATTTCGGGGCTATTACCAAAACAGCATCCGTAGATTTCGGTCTCAATTAAGTTTCTAGATTTATTTTTAAGTCTTAAAATTTAAACACAGCCAAAAGCGAAGAGAAATTATGCAAATCACTCTGTTAAAGTCTAAACTTCACCGCATTACAACCACTCATGCTGAACTGGATTATGAAGGTTCTTGTGCGATTGATGCCGACCTGTTGAAAATGGCTGGAATTCGTGAATACGAACAGATTCAAATCTACAACGTCAATAATGGTGAACGTTTCACAACCTATGCGATTCTAGCAGAAGCTGGTAGCAAGATAGTCTCAGTCAATGGGGCAGCGGCTCATAAAGCAAACCCTGGAGATTTACTAATCATCGCCACCTATGCAAACATGAATGAAGCTGAAGCGGATAACTACAAGCCTACCATGGTTTATTTTAATGACAAAAATGAGGTCATCAAAACCGCCAACGCCATCGCACCTCAATTAGCGACTGCAAGCTAAAAATATAAACACAGCCCATATAATCATAAAAAGCCAATCAAACGATTGGCTTTTTGCTTTTTAAAAAATGCAACAAAGAAAAGATACTATTGCTCAACAGGTTTTTCTTCAATCATTACGGAAGAAGCTCTACCCGAATTCTCCACACCACCTTGTTCAGCCAATGTTTTATTGGGCTCGTAACCTGAAACATCGCTATTTGCTTGTGTATTTACCTGTGCACCTGGCCGGCTTTCTTCTCTCGTAATCAAAATTTCTACTCGGCGGTTTTTTGCATGAGCAGCTTCACTATTTCCCTTAGCAATCGGCTGAGTATCTGCTAAACCAATTGCCTGTACTTGTTCAGGACGCACACTGCCATCTTCAATAAGCTGGGTAATAACACTGGCAGCACGAGCACTGGAAAGCTCCCAATTAGAGCGAAATCGACCGCCGGAAATTGGAATGCTATCAGTATGGCCAACAACTTGAATCGCTACAGCCTCTTTTCGAAATTGGTAAAACTTTCGTAAAATTACTCGGAATCTTGCTTTTAAATCCGCACTGCCTTGATCAAATGCAATTTGCTCAGGAAAAACTAACTGGATCTGGTTGGATTCTTCATTGTAAGCAATTTCAATATTCCCCTCTCCGGTAGAGTGGCTAAAACTCTGCTCAAGCTGTTCAAATAACAATCGCATTGCCTCTTTTTCTTCATCACTCAGGCCTGACTTTGTTGGGGGTTCAATCGATTCGGTCGGGATTTGATCTGGAACACTTCGAAAAAATTCTAGCTGTTCTGGCGTTAACTCAGAACCATTTCCCAAAGCTTCCGTTAAAGACTCTACTACAGCTTTATACTTTGCCGCTTCAGGACTAGACATAGCATACAAAAGGACAAACAATGCCATCAACAACGACATTAAATCGGCAAAGGTTGCCATCCATGCTGGACTTCCACTAGACTTCTTCGCCATCTTTCTTAACCTTAGTACCTTGCAGGTAAGGCGCTAGAATATCACGCATTACTGACGGGTTATGTCCTTGCGCGATACAGTCAACTGCTTCAATAATTAAATGCTGGCGATAGCCCTCACCATGTGCCCAAGACTCAATTTTATCAGCCATAGGTAAAGCAAAAAGGTTGGCTATCATGGCACCATAAAGCGTGGTCAACAAGGCCACAGCCATTGAAGGGCCAATCGCAGATGGGTCTGAAAGATTTGCCAGCATCTGTACCAACCCTACAAGGGTACCAATCATCCCAAAGGCCGGAGCAGTGTCCCCAACCGCACGAAACACACCGGAACTCGTCTCGGCCTGTTCAGTCATCAACTTATTTTTTTCTAATAATGTACTTTTTACTAGCTCTGCTGAGTAACCGTCCACCAACATTCGAACGCCATCTGAATAAAAGCGATTATCAACCTCATAGTTTTCCATCGCCAAAACCCCTTTTGAACGCACCAAACGCAAAAGGTCTTCGGTCATATCCACTAATTCATTTAAGTCTTTAATTTCTTTTTCGACTTTTAAGACGCTAAAAGACATTCCAACTGCTTTTATGCTGTCAGCCATGGAATAACGAATCATTGTTGCAGCCAATGTCCCACCAGCAACAATTAGCAAGCCTGGAATATTAACAAAGAGAAGTATGGAAGATCCTAGGGACATAGCAACCAATACAATGGTCACGCCCATAAAGAGACCGATAAGAGTTGAAAAACTCATTGAACAAAATCACCTATAAACCAAATTTGTTAATCATCAAACATTCTACAGGTTTACGTATAAATACCCGGAATATTTCACTATAAATTGATTAAAGCAATAAATTGTCCAATAGACGAGTTTTTCCAAGACGAGCAACCACTAAAATTACATAGTAATTACAAGATAGCTTTTCTGATTCGATTAAAGCCACCGGTAATAAGCTTCCTACCTGACAAACCTGAATATAATCCACCTGACTAAAACCAGCATTTAATAGATTCTCAGAAGCTCTTTCACAGACCTCAGCGACTTTTTGATTTGCACTCAACAACTCTTTTGACATCCATTGTAGTTGTTGATACAAAACCGGTGCAATTTGTCGCTGAGATGCGTCTAAATATTGGTTCCGTGAACTCAATGCCAAACCATCCTCATCTCTGGCAATCGGGGCAATCCTGATATTGACAGGCACACACAAATCTTCAACCATCTTCTGGATGACTGCACATTGCTGAAAATCTTTTTGGCCAAAAACAGCCACATCAGGCTGAACCATGTTAAACAACTTCATCACAACAGTCGTCACACCATCAAAATGACCTGGGCGCAAAGCCCCTTCTAACAACCCTGTCAACAAACTAGGAACCTGAACCAAAGTCTGCCCTTGCTGTCCATTAGGATACATTTCCTGAATCGAAGGGTAAAACACACAATCCGCACTAATCTCTCGCAACCTTTCTTCATCTTGCTGATAAGTTCTGGGGTAGGAGTCAAAATCTTCACCTTCACCAAACTGCAAAGGATTCACGAAGATGCTGACAACCACTTTATCGCACTCAGCTTGAGCAGCTTCAACCAAACTCAAGTGTCCCTGATGGAGGTTTCCCATCGTTGGGACAAGCCCGATACTTAATCCCTGATTGCGCCATTCAGCAACAAGCTGCTGCAGGCCGGAAAGTGTCTGAATTACTTGTAATGACATAGGAAATCTTAAATCGTTTTACACGCTGGTTGATCGATAAAAAACACTAGAAACAGTGCTCTTGAGCAGGAAAGCTTTCTTCTTTAACGGCTTTAACATAGGATCGAATAGCAGACTCAATAGAATTCGTTGCCGCCAAAAAATTATGCGCAAACAAAGGCGTTTTTCCAACGGTGATTCCAAGTATATCTTGCAAGACTAAGACCTGACCATCACAGGCCGGCCCGCTGCCAATTCCAATCACGGGAATGTTTAAACGACTCGTAATTTCCTTAGCTAAGTCGGCTGGAACGCACTCTAACACCAACATATCAGCACCCGCTTGCTCAAGCCCTTGGGCTTGGGACATTAACTTTTCGGCACTTGATTCATCTCGGCCGGCAACTTTATACCCATGTTTTTCAACCGACTGCGGCAGAAGGCCTAAATGTCCACAAACCGGAATGCCTAAATCACTCATGGCTTTTACCATTGGCAATACGCGCTCTCCACCTTCCAGCTTCACCATATTCGCCTGCCCCTCTTTCATCAATCTCGAGGCTGCGGAGAGACAGGTTTCCACAGAGGCATCACTCATAAAAGGCAAATCAGCAATACACCACGACGACTGGTTACCACGTTGAACCATTTGAGTGTGATACACCATTTCATCAAGACTGACAGGTAACGTTGTTTTGTGCCCTTGAACGACCATTCCAAGAGAATCCCCTACCAAAATCACATCCACACCTGCTGTAGACACCCAGTGTGCAAAACTTGCATCATAAGCCGTCAAACAAGCGACTTTTTCGCCACTGCGAACAGATTTTCTTATTGCGGAGAGTGTTTTCACAAGGCAAACCCTTTAGTCATTTCAGTGGTCGTATTATAGAACATTCAAAGCTCTGAAACCTAAGCGAATTTACCGGCCGGTAAAATGAAATTTACAAATTCAAGAAGCGTCCAATGCGACCACAAACGTTTCATCCAAAGCACTAATCATCTGCTCGAGATTGGGTAAATTCGGAATGGATAAATTAGGCGAAATCTCTTGAATAGGCAATAAAACGAAATCACGATTTGGAATTTGCGGATGCGGAATTTGTAAATTATCTTCATCAATAACTTGGGAACCATACACCAAAATATCGACATCAATTAATCGCTCACCCCAGTGCCGCTTCTTGACTCGCCCAAGACTTTCCTCTATGTTTTGAGTCACCTTCAAAAGTGCTTGAGGAGATAAAGAGGTTGACACTTGAAGCACTGCATTGACAAAATCAGGTTGATCTTGTGGACCTAATGGCTTTGAACCATAAAAGCTGGAACTCATCACTGCAGAAATTTCAGGGTGAGAGTGAAGTGCTTCGATTGCTCGTTCAAGTTGTCGTTTGGGGTTATCAAGATTACTCCCAAGTCCCAAAAAGATCTGTGATTCAACAACAGACATAAAACTCATACATCCAATTTAGGGTTTCAAAAAGACAAACAAACCATAAGATAATTTACCGGCCGGTAGAAAATATCAGCCGATTCGCAATCATTCATCATTCGATTTTTTGGAACTGGAATTCTGACTACGCTTTCGATAGAAATTACGATTTCGACGCGATGGATGGCGGCGTTTTTTCGGATGTTTTAATTTCGCTGTAATCGCAACTTGTTCAACCGGAGTTTTTTCTTGAAAATCCGTCCACCAATCAAACAACTCTCTGAACTCTTGTGAACCGGCGGCAACACGAACACCTAAAAAATCATAAGCCGCACGAAACCTTGGATGCTCAAGTAGCTTTTGTGCACGATCACCATGACGCTTTGGCAAACGCCACTGTAAATTCCAAATATCACGCATTTGTGCAGTAAGACGTTTAGGAATAGACGTTCGACGAATCTGCTGTTCAATCACATCATTTGACGCAGCATGAAAGGCATCTTGAGGAACCAGACCTGCTTGTAAATGTTGCTGGCGACGTTGCAACATTGGTTCCCATAGCAGAGCAGCAAACAAAAAGGCCGGATTCACCGACTTACCAACCTGAATACGCGCATCGGTGCTTTTAAGCGCTTCAATCACCATCATTCTAGGGAAATTATTTTCCTCATGTGCCAGCAGCTCATCCGTAAGTGGGAACAAGTGGTGAAATAAATTATAGTGCCTAAGCTTTTCAAACACCTCAATTCCGACACCGCTATGAAAAAGCTTTAAAACCTCTTCGAACATTCTGGCGTGAGAGACATCTTTTAATAAAGGCCCTAAGTCGAAAATAGGTTTTTCTGTCGCATCATCTATTTTAAACCCAAGCTTTGCAGCGAAGCGTATCGCACGAATCATGCGAACCGGATCTTCTCTATAACGCGTTACCGGATCACCGATTAACCGAAGCGTTCCTTTTTCAATGTCTTTCAACCCACCGGTGTAATCGACAATCGAAAAATCTTTAATATTGTAATACAGTGCATTGACCGTAAAATCACGACGCCAGACATCCTCATTAAGCGTTCCATATACATTATCCCGAACTAATCGGCCAGTATCATCGACCGCACGGCCACTAATTTTAACTTTTCGGCCAGGAACACGCTGCCCCAGTTCTTTGGCATCAGCCTGCCCACGAAATGTTGCTACTTCAATCACCGTTCTGCCATACCGAACATGCGCTAAACGAAAGCGACGACCAATCAAACGACAGCGCTGCTTAAAGACATCTTTTACCTGCTCTGGTTCAGCATTGGTTACGACATCAAAATCTTTCGGCTCAATACCTAACAGCAAATCACGAACACACCCGCCCACTAAATAAGCATCAAACCCAGCACGCTTCAATCCGTAAAGGACATCCAAGGCTGATTTATCAATCATTTTTCGAGAAATCCGATGCTGGTCTCGCGTTAAGATAACAGGCTGATTCGATGAAGTGACATTCGATGAAGTGACTTGGGGTTCGGGTTGGCGGGAAAAAAACGCACTAATCTTTCGTATAATTTTTTGCATAAATTTGATAGCTATGGATGAATTACCGATTTTCGGGCAATTACGACAAGCCTCTGATTATATTTTGTATAAATGAATAATCATTTCATTTTAACGGCTTTTACCCAGACTGCAATCTATAGAGAGCTTTGTACGAGATAATAAATAACCAAAATTGGCTAAAATCCTACCGAGCTTTGTTAAAAACCTTGAGAATAGCTAGCTATTCGCTGCACTTTTTGCCTAGCTCAACAGGATTTTTTCTCAATTTATGCTTTATCTCATACTCGTGTTTATACCCTTTGGGTGCAAAGCTCTCCCGAAGACCAAATTAAGGAAATAAATATGACAAAGACTCCACTCAGTGATTCTAAAAAACTCTTACACCCCATTTGGTCTTATGGTTTAGTAATGTCACAGTTTTTCTGGATTGCGGTACTGACCATACTAATGGGATTACCGGAAAATTCACTTTCAATTTTCATTCATTTACTAGGTATCGCACTAGGTCTATGGGCAGTCAAAACCATGCATTTAGGGCATTTCAATATTGTGCCGGACCCATTACCACATTTAAATTTAGTCTCTACTGGACCTTATCGATATATTCGTCATCCAATGTATGCATCCATTTTAATTTTCTTTTTACCGGCAGTGATTTTTCACCATAACTGGATTGCCTGGGCAAGCTATGGCTGCTTATTGCTCACTCTACTACTGAAATTGATTTATGAAGAAAAATTAATTTCTGCGCAATGCCCTGACTATGATGAGTATAAACAACACACTGACCGCTTAATTCCAATGATTTTTTAATCTTACCGGCCGGTAAGAGCTGCATTACTGGGATTTATCCGCAGAAAATGCGAAAATAGCCCTCATTTTTCAATGCAAATAAGAACTTAACATGAATAACAAACCTACACTGTTTAGCGGTATCCAGCCATCTGGCGACTTAATGATTGGCAACTATATTGGTTCAATTAAGAATTGGGTCAATATGCAAGATGATTACAACTGTCTATTTTCTCTGGTCAATATGCACGCGATTACTGTTGAGCAAGACCCGAAAGACCTTATGAATCGCAGTTTGGATTTCGTGGCCTGGTACCTTGCTGCGGGCATTGACCCGAAAAAAAGCACCGTTTTTATCCAATCACATGTTCCAGAGCACACAGAATTAGCGTGGATTTTAAACTGCTACACCTATATGGGTGAACTCAACCGTATGACGCAATTTAAAGATAAATCCGCCAAGCATTCGGCTAACATCAATGTCGGCTTGTTCGACTACCCTGTACTCATGGCCGCCGATATTTTGCTATATCAAACACAAATGGTGCCCGTCGGAGCCGACCAAAAACAACACTTGGAACTCAGCCGAGACTTGGCAATACGCTTCAATAACAAATTCGACCAAGAAATTTTTAAGGTTCCAGAACCATTCATTCCTCCGGCTTCATCCGGTGGTCGAATTATGAGCTTGCAAGATCCACTTTCCAAAATGTCGAAATCGGACGAGAACAAAGACAATTTTATTGCGTTAGCGGATGATCCGAAAAAAATTCTTAAAAAATTCAAAAAGGCGGTAACAGACTCAGGTTCCGAAATTCATTATGACCTTGAAAACAAACCTGGGATTTCGAACTTGCTAACCATCTATTCCGTCATTAGTGGCAAAACCATTCCAGAAGTTGAAAAGCATTTTGAAGGTAAAATGTACGGACATTTAAAAGTAGAACTTGGCGAATTGGTTGGCGAATACTTAGCGCCGATTCAAGCAGAGTTTACGCGCATTCGTGAGAATGAGGATGAACTCAAAGCCATCCTAAAAAGTGGTGCTGAAACGGCTCGCGAGCAGGCACAAAAAACCCTCAAACAGGTTCATGAAACCATTGGCTTTGTTCTACCTTAAGCCTTTCATAGCAACCGGCCGGTATATTCCACAATTCTTACCGGCCGGTAAACTCTTCAATGCATTCAGCTTAATCAATAATATTCAGACAATAAAAAACCCCGCTTAATACATGATTAAACGAGGTTCTTAAATAATGGCGCGCCCGAAGGGAGTCGAACCCCTAACCGCTCGGTTCGTAGCCGAGTACTCTATCCAGTTGAGCTACGGGCGCAGTTTTTTTTGTGCGAACAACTAATGTTCAAAATAACCCTGTTAACAATTAATTTTGAAAACAAGGTTTGAAATAATGGCGCGCCCGAAGGGAGTCGAACCCCTAACCGCTCGGTTCGTAGCCGAGTACTCTATCCAGTTGAGCTACGGGCGCTGAATTGATGGCGCGTATTATGCGGATTAAACGAAAACTTGTCAAACGTTTTTTGAAAAAACATTCCGCTTTTTTCAAAACCCTAAAGTCAATATTCCCACAACCCCTCTGCGTCCTTCATTTGTGATTAATTCTCATATTCAGGAAGCAATTTAGTCATTCGTTGCATGCTTATGCAAGCAACAGAATTGTTGCAAATCCAAATGACTTGCTGGCATAGGTTTGTGGTAAAGATACCCTTGAACCCGGTCACATCCAACTTCCTTTGCAACCATCTCATGAGCTTTCGTCTCAATTCCTTCAGCAATAACTTTTAACCCCAAACTGTGACCCATAGCTACAATCGCCTGCATTAATGAATAGTCATTCTTGTCTTCAGGCGCATCTCTCACAAAAGACTGATCGATTTTCAATACACTCACTGGAAAGTTTTTCAAGTAACTTAATGAAGAATACCCCGTTCCAAAATCATCTAATGATAACTTAACACCTTTTTCACTCAGCATTTGCAATTGGTGAATTTGCACATCATTGGCTTGTATCAAAGTATTTTCTGTAATTTCGATACCGATTTTGCCATAAGGAACCTGATGTTCTTGTATTTTCTCCAAGATGGTCTGCCGAGTTTCCATTTCATCCACATAACGACCAGAAAGATTCACATCAATACTGCAATCAAATCCTTCATAAGCCCAGGCCTGATATTGCCGACAAGCCTCATTAATTACCCAATCATCCAATTCAAAAATTAAACGGCTCTTTTCTGCAATTGGAATAAACTCGGCTGGAGAAATAACTGTTCCATCAGGCTTGATCCACCGAACCAACGCTTCAAAGCCAATAAACTCTTTACTAGGCAGGTCGAACTGAGCCTGATAATTTAATTGCAACTCATTATTAACAATCGCTTGTCTTAGCCCATTTTCAATAAAACTCCATCGATGCAAGGCATCATTCATGGAAGACTCAAAAAATCGATAGCAGCTTTTCCCTTGATTTTTAGCATGATACATCGCCATATCCGCATGCTGCAAAAGCTTCTCACTGGTTAAACCATCCTCGGGATAATGACTAATCCCGATGCTTGTAGAGAGAAAAGTCTGCCGACTATCCACTTCAATAACTGTTTCTGACAAAGTTAAAGAAGGTATCAACTGCCCTAGTAATTCCATATTGCTTTGAGGAATTAACAGAACAAATTCATCCCCACCCATTCGACACAAAATATCGGTATTTCTGATTTGTTTTTGCAGATGGCTTGCAACCTTTTTTAACAACTGATCCCCAAAAGAGTGGCCAAGGGTATCATTAATTTTCTTAAAATCATCAATATCGATAAAACACACCGCAAGCGAATGACCGAATGCTTCAGCCTCTTTAATATGTTGCTCCAGCTCAATAAAGAACAAATCGCGATTCGGCAAGCCTGTCAATTGATCATAAGAAGCAATAAAGCTCAGTTCTTGCAAAGTACTTTGGGCTTTTTCTTCCGCTTTTTGAATACGATGGCCATAATATCGGACACCTAAAACCAGAAAAATTGCAATAACGATAAAAAAGGCACTACTAACTAACAAGTCCCTCCAAAAGGACTTAACCCAATCACCAAGATCAAGAGAGAAATACAAATCTCCAACCGTTCGTCCGCCTATTTCTGTTAAAGGCAAAGATTGCCAAGGACTTATCTTCGACGTTTTAAATGCCTCCGGCTCTGTCGAAAAAAATTCTAAAAGGCTTTCCTGATTAATTGAATGATTTGAAGTCACCAATCGATTGTCAAAACTTGACCAAGGAAGTCGATGTTTAAACACACTATCACCGGTTGCCCAATTACCTTGCGAGATATACTTTTTATGTAAACCAATAAACATCGGACTCATATGATGTTCTGCTAAAGATTCAACAATATGATCCAAGTCAATTCCTAATTCCAAATAACCGATTTGCCTACCGCTTTGGTCATACCAAGGACTCACCGCTCGTAAAGTCAAAGTACCCATAACACCCAATTCTACGCCTGTCTCTACCTGCTTGGTCTGTTCGGCTTTCAACATAGTGATACGATTAATCTGATCGCCATAATGCTCAGGTGCATGCACTCTCAAGTAATTCACTCTGTCTAAATCAGTGAAATAAAAATGCGTAATTTGGTTAGGTAATAATGCTTGTTGGAAAACAGGATCACTGAGTGCAAAGAGCTTCTTTCGATCCTTATTAAGAAAGGCTTTCTGCAGGGAAGAATTTTCTTGCAATAAGAATAAGGCACCCTCCAAATATTGACTTTTTTGCCTCAGGGCAAACGAATAGTAATTCGTTACATCTTTAAGGTTTTTCTGGAAATTATGCTTCAAAGAACTATTAAATTGGTTATAGGCAGCTACCCAATAAATTATCAAGAGCAAACCAAGTGAAACGCTTATTAGAATAGAAATATGCTTATAGAGAGGTGTTGACGGCGTAAAACGATATTTCGACGATCTGCTAATCATAGACTATCAACTCGAGGTATTCACTAAGTTAGAAAAAATGACCAATTAAAAACCTGTACTTAAACAACCATAATACAGTGCTTACTTTATTATTTTTTTTAAATTATGGACATCATAGTCGCTACAAAAAACCGTGCCCTCTGATATGAATTCATTCTACACCTGAATTACAACTGAAAACTCATTTATAAAACCGCCTAAAAAGTTTAAAAAACAACGAGCTATAAAAACCCATAATTTCACTTGCTAGATACACAGAGCACTCTATCTGCTCTTTAGCCCTAACTTTTTTTCATGAAAAATTAAACTATTTGTAGCGCGTTTGTTTTCTAGCATGCTCATTATGAAGGTTTTCATTAATTCAAATGGACTTGTCATGACAATCTCTCGCCGTAAATTCATTCAACTACTTGGACTAGCTTCTGCCTCAATTGTGGTGTCTTCAGGCCTTAACGGATGCCAATCCAATGACTCTAATAACAATTCTTCATTCGATTACGGTGTCGCTAGCGGCGATCCTTTAAAAGATCGAGTGATTATATGGACACGAATCACGCCTGAAACGAACGACGCTGTAAAAGTCAGTTGGGAAGTTGCAGAAGATGAAAGCTTTACCAATCTAGTAAATTCAGATGAAACGCTCGTTACTTCCGATACCGATTACACACTAAAAGTAGATGTTCAAGGCCTAGAAGCTGGCAAACAGTATTTTTATCGCTTTTACTGCAACGGAGTTTATTCCTCTACCGGAAAAACTAAAACATTAGTCGATGAAACCGCTGAAAGCGTCAAGTTTGCAGTCTTTTCCTGCGCAAATTTCCCGGCCGGTTTCTTTCACATTTATGATGCGGCCGCAAGCCGTTCCAACAATATCGATGCCGTACTCCATCTTGGAGATTATATCTATGAATATGACATTGATGGTTATCCTGATGCAGGCAATGGCGAGAAAATAAATCGAGTTCATCAACCGACAAATGAATGTATCACTCTTGACGATTACCGGACTCGTTACGCTCAGTATCGCTCAGATCCTTCATTACAAAATCTTCATGCAAGCTTGCCATTCATCTGTGTTTGGGATGATCATGAAATTGCAAATGACACCTATATTGATGGCGCTGAAAACCACGATACATCAGAAGGTAATTTTTTTGATCGTCGAGCTGCAGCCATTAAGGCTTGGTATGAATGGCTGCCCGTTCGTGCTCCAGAGATTGAAGCAAATCGTATTAAAACTTACCGCCGATTCGATTTCGGTAACATCTTGTCTTTATTGATGCTTGATACACGAGTTATCGGTCGTGATAAACAGCTAGACTATTTTGACTATTACAGCTCAGACGGTGTCTTTGATGCAGCCAGTTTTCAAGCAGACATGCAAGATTCAAACCGCAGTTTACTTGGAGCAGATCAATTAACGTGGCTACAAGGCCAATTGCAAGACTCTGTAGCGCAAGGCCAAAAATGGCAAGTACTCGGCCAACAAGTCCTAATGGCGAAAATGAACTTACCTAGCTCGATTATTCAATTAGACCCATCGACAGGAAAACCAGATCCATCAAACCTTGCAATTTATCAGCAAACTGCAAGTGCCTATCAAGCACTAATCACAAAAATCGTAACCGATTTAACGATTCAAGGAGATTTGCCAACTTATGCCGCTGGGATTCCAAATTTCAATAGCCTGAATACAACAGAACAGGGAATTGCATTGACACTTGCTATGCAATCAAATGAGCCAGCTCGATATGGAAGTATCTTTTCAACGTTAACACTTGAGGAACAAACAACTCTTCAAACTTACGGTGATTTACTAGATCCAAATTTAAACCCAGCCATTCCATACAACCTTGATGCGTGGGATGGGTATGCTGTTGAAAGAGAAATTATTTATGCAACGGCTCAAGCCCTATCAACCAATTTAGTGGTTCTCGCTGGTGATACTCATAATGCTTGGGCTGCAAACCTAACCGATTTAAATGGTACAAAAGTGGGCGTTGAATTTGCGACGGCCTCCGTATCCTCACCAGGAATGGAAAAATATTTATCCATTCCTGAAGGCGCTGAATCATCCGTTGAAAGTGGCATTACCCAATTGGTTGAAGATCTCGTCTTTACAAATCTGACTCAACGCGGTTATTTAGAAATAACCTTCAATCAAGCAGAGGTATTAGGTGAATGGTTATTTATTGGCAGAGGTGCAGAAAAACTTTCAAATACCCCAGCCCTTCAGTCACTTAAAACCCTACGCTCATTAATAAATCAGCCTGATTTAATGACTTAATCTAACGAATCATTCTCAATTTAGAGGAGACAATATATATTGATCTCCTCTTATCAAGAAGCTTTCTACTAACTAGCCCCAAAATGCTTACAACTCAAATATTGAGCAACAACCATTTCATTCATCAAGCCTTTTGACTTTGAGATCCAGATCATAAAAGTATTTAATTCATTTTATTCATCCCACTTTCTCTCGTGCACTTATTTTTTTAGATGCATAGAGTATTTATGAAATTATATGAGATGACCAAGACATGCTGGTTAAAGATATGCCCACTTCACCGTTGAGCATCTGAATGGATATGTGATTGGTACAAAACTGGTACATTCACAAATTCAGGACGAAAAAAAACCAGTACTCAAAGCCGTTTAAACTATTGAAAATACTGGTTTTCCGTGTAATGGCGGAGACGGAGGGATTCGAACCCTCGATAGAGCTACAAACCCTATACTCCCTTAGCAGGGGAGCGCCTTCAGCCTCTCGGCCACGTCTCCAAGTTGGGCGTATGATACAAGCCCCTTGGGTTTTTGTAAACCTCTTAAAAAGGATTTTTTTATCTTTACTAAATGTCTTTCTAGATTAAGAAACGACAGAGGGTTTGAAACAAAAAAGCACAGTCAAGAAATGGTATGTAATATCAATGACCGAGTAAATTAAACCAATTAGCAACAAGACAATCAGTCCAAATTCATATCTAATTTGTCGTCTGGAATAGAATCCTTATTACCGGCTTCAGTATTATCAGAATTCAAAAGCTCTTGTCGGTGTATTGGCACCTCTTTTGGAGCATCAATGCCAATACGAACTTGATTCCCTTTAATCGACAATACAGTGACTTTGATATCTCCATCAATCACCAAGGTTTCACCTTCTCGTCGTGTTAAAACTAACATGGCACCCTCCAATAGCCCAAAACCACTTTTGGAGTATACGTAATCGAAATTCAGTTGAGAACTTTGAAGTTCAATTGAATAAATCTAATTCACTGTTTATTGATGACAATTAACTAATCAAATAAATTTTTATTATCTATGGATTAAATAAGATAAAACACTTTTTTACACATAAAAAAACCGGCCGGTAAATTCTCATATCTACCGGCCGGTTAGTTTTACAGGGTGCAAAAACAGATTACTTGGATTTTGCCCAATCAGTTACAGAAGCCAAGGCTTCATCTAACTTACTTGGATCATTACCACCGGCTTGCGCCATATCTGGACGACCGCCGCCTTTTCCACCAACTTGTTGTGCAACATGATTGACCAACTCACCGGCTTTAAAGGTTTTCGTTGCTGATTTACTCACACCTGCAACCAAGCTAATTTTGTCATCACCTTCGACGGCTGCCAGCACAATAACCGCTGGCTCCAGTTTATCTTTTAACTTATCAATGGTGTCACGAAGTACATTACGATCTGCACCTTCCAGTTTCGCTGCAAGCACATTCACATCACCAACTTTCACAGAAGAGGAAGCTAAATCATCGCCTTGCGAAGCCGCCATTTTAGCCTTAATTTGTGCCAACTCTTTTTCAAGCGCTTTAAAGTCTGTAGACAACTGTGCCACTTTATTAACCGCCTGACTAGAGTCAGATTTCACAATGGCTGCAACTTCACTCAGGGCATCTTCTTGAGCGTACAACGCCTGCCAAGCAGCAGTACCTGTAATAGCCTCAATACGACGCACACCCGAAGCAATACCACTTTCAGAAAGAATTCGGAAAGGACCAATATCACCGATAGAATTGACGTGAGTTCCACCGCATAGCTCAACAGAGAAATCGCCCATGTCTACCACACGAACCGTATCGCCGTACTTCTCACCAAATAATGCCATAGCGCCTCGTGCCTTGGCATCTTCAATTGCCATTTCAGAAATGGTAACCGGTGTATTGTTCATTATCTCAAGGTTGACTAGGCGCTCAATTTCGCGCAACTGCTCTGCGGCAATCGGCTCAAAATGCGAAAAGTCAAAACGCAAACGGTCCGCTTTGACCAAAGACCCTTTTTGCCCAACGTGAGTTCCTAAGACAGTCCGCAGTGCAGAATGTAATAAATGCGTTGCCGAGTGGTTACGCTCACAATCGCGACGGTTATCAATGTCAATTTTTGCATGTACCGATTGACCAACTTTTAAGTCACCCGCGCAGACTTTTCCGTAATGTAAAAACAGTGCACCTTGTTTTTGCGTATCATCGACATGGAAACTGTGCATCCCCTCAGTCAGGCTACCGCAGTCACCCGACTGACCACCGGATTCTGCATAAAAAGGTGTTTGATTCAAGATCACAACCGCTTGAGTACCCTCTTTGGCTTCATCAACTGATTTACCATCCACAAAAATTGCTTGGATATTCGCGTCCGCTTCGTCACGGTCATAACCGATAAACTGAGTTTCGCCATCAAAATCGATACGCTCCTTGCCAGAGCCGAAGTTGCTGGCAGAACGTGCACGTTCACGCTGAGCTTCCATTGCTTTACCGAAACCAGCTTCATCCACTGTTAAGTTTTTCTCACGTGCAACATCTGCTGTCAAATCCAGAGGGAAACCATAGGTATCATAAAGCTTAAACGCCATGTCACCGTCAATCACCGACCCTTCCATGCCAGAAATATATTCTTCAAGAAGCTTCATTCCGTTTTCTAAGGTTTCAGCAAAACGTTCTTCTTCCAACTTCAAAGCACGCTCTACTTCAGCTTGTGCAGACTTTAGCTCTGGATAGGCTTCACCCATTTGCTCAACAAGCGTTCCAACCAATTGATGGAAGAAAGGTTGTGTTTGTCCAAGCTTGTAACCATGGCGAATTGCACGACGGATAATACGACGCAAAACATAGCCGCGACCTTCATTTGAAGGTAAAACCCCATCAACAACGGTAAAGGCGCATGAACGAATATGATCAGAAATCACTCGCAAAGAGTTATTAGTCAAGTCTTTTTCACCCGTCAACTCAGACGCTTTTTTCACCAGCGCTTGGAACAGGTCAATGTCGTAATTGTTATGCACGCCCTGCAGTACCGCTGCTAAACGCTCAAGCCCCATGCCTGTATCAACCGAAGGCTTTGGTAATGGGTTTAAAGTGCCATCCGCAGAACGGTCGAATTGCATGAAAACCAAGTTCCAGATTTCGATATAACGGTCACCGTCTTCATCTGGCGATCCTGGAGGACCTCCGGCAACATCTGCACCGTGGTCATAGAAAATTTCCGAACAAGGCCCACAAGGCCCAGTGTCACCCATTTGCCAAAAGTTATCTTTCGCACCACAGCGCGAGAAACGTTCAGCCGACACACCCATTTCTTTTAACCAGATATCTTCGGCTTCTTGATCTTCTTCAAAGACTGTGACCCAAAGTTTTTCTTCTGGCAGCTTTAATTCTTTGGTTAAAAATTCCCAAGCAAAAGCAATCGCTTCACGTTTGAAATAATCCCCAAACGAAAAGTTGCCAAGCATTTCAAAGAACGTGTGGTGACGAGCGGTATAACCGACGTTTTCTAAATCATTATGTTTACCACCGGCACGAATACAACGCTGTACTGTCGTGGCACGGTTGTAATCACGTACTTCTTGACCCAGAAATGTCTCTTTAAACTGAACCATTCCTGCATTGGTAAATAACAATGTCGGATCATTGTGTGGAATTACAGGGCTAGAATGCACCGCGGTATGTTGCTTAGAGACAAAAAAATCAATAAACGCTTTTCTGAGTTCAGCACTCGTCATGTTCATAACCTTAAAATAATCAAAAATAAAAAACTTTACCGGCCGGTAAATAATTCAATTGACCGGCCGGTAGTAAACTTTTGTAAGAGATTTAATTAATCAAACGCTTTCCAGATAACATCGCTACCAAAACCTCTGCTTTGCAGAAACCTCATTCGTTTGGCTTGCTCGTTTCGACTTTCTGGCTTTTGTAAATTGCCGTATTTTTTCAGCAACGCTTCACGGGCAGTCTCAAGCCAATCCTCAAAATCCCAATCTAGGTAAGCCTCGATTAAATCACTTCGACTTGATGCCTGTTGGAGCTTTTGGCGAATTTTCATAGGCCCTTGGCCCTTATGGCTCAAATTTAAAACCGCTTGCTCAATAAAACGCTCATCACTTTGCCAATTTTGTGCTTTGCAGTGTTCTACCACCTCGATAATCATCTCTGATAAAGTGATTTCATCCAATTGGTATTTGACTTGCACAGCTTCCGAAAACGGAAACTTGGTTTTTAACTTTCGCTTAAGCTCTTTATCACCATGTTCACGTATTGCTAACAAAGAAACCGCCCGCGCTTCAATTTCTTGGCGCAAGGCGGTTTGTGCAGTAGCAGTTCCATCAAAAGGTTCAAGAAAACCCTCATTAGAATCAGGGTTCTCAACACCAAAATCTGGTATTTGACCGTTTTGTTTTAATTCATCTAAAAATGCTTGAGCATCTTTCATAAACGCTACCGGCCGGGTAATTATTCCGCATTCATATCCAAGCTAAATTCATCATCATTCGCTTCTTCGACTTTCACCTTTTTCGCTGGCATCAGTTTTTCTTTAATCTGCACCATCAGCTCTTCCGCAATTGCTGGATTGTCTTTCAAGTATTGGCGCACATTGTCCTTGCCTTGTCCGACTTTATTGCCGTTATAGCTATACCAAGAACCGGCTTTTTCCATGAGTTTTTCTTGTACCGCAAAATCGATAATTTCACCTTCGCGTGAAATGCCTTCGCCATACAAAATATCAAATTCAACTTGTTTAAAAGGCGGCGAAACTTTGTTTTTGACAACCTTAACGCGAGTTTGGTTACCTAGAATATCCTCACCCTTCTTAATCGCACCAATACGGCGAATGTCCATACGCACAGAAGAGTAAAATTTCAAAGCGTTACCACCCGTTGTCGTTTCAGGGTTTCCAAACATAACACCGATTTTCATACGAATCTGGTTAATGAAAATCACCAATGTATTCGTACGTTTAATGTTCGCCGTCAATTTACGCAATGCTTGTGACATTAAACGCGCCTGAAGACCCATGTGAGAATCGCCCATGTCCCCTTCAATTTCCGCTTTTGGCGTCAGAGCAGCAACCGAGTCAACAATTACAATATCCACCGCACCTGAACGCACTAAAGAATCCGTAATTTCTAAGGCTTGCTCACCCGTGTCAGGTTGAGAAACCAGTAGATTGTCAATATCGACACCCAGCTTCTCAGCATAACCTGGATCAAGAGCATGTTCCGCATCAATAAACGCTGCAGTACCACCCGCTTTTTGCATTTCAGCAATCACATGCAAGGTTAAAGTTGTTTTACCAGAAGATTCTGGTCCATAGATTTCAACAATTCGGCCACGCGGCAAACCACCAATTCCCAGAGCGATATCCAAGCCAAGAGAGCCTGTCGAGACTGATTCAATGTCACGAGGCACAGTATTATCACCCATGCGCATAATTGAACCTTTACCGAACTGCTTTTCAATTTGTCCTAAAGCAGCGGCCAGCGCTTTCTTTTTGTTGTCATCCATGTTTATTATCCTTCTAATGATTATGACCGAGCCAGATTACACGACTCAAATGATAGAGGTATTGAATCACAAAGCTCGCAACTTGAAAAGTGTTACAAGATTAATTTACTCACTTTTCCACCCCAGTTTGGCACAAAAATTCACACCCAAAACCAATGGGAATTCACTTATTTGTTAACCTTTTCCATTTCGTCATATCAATTGCTTGAAAAATCGGCGTGCGATTATCCCACACAATGCTTTGAAATCCTAGCCGCCGAAGAGGCGCTTTCAGACTAAGCAAAACTGATTATTTTTTGAGTTCATCGCATGCGACTGACAATTCACTTAGAGTTTTTCTAAAAGCTTCAACACACCAAGTAAAGCATACTCCGTAGCTTGACGGCGCACCTGCTCGCGATCACCTTCAAAATGCAAACATTGCGTCACAACGTCATCATAACCTTGCATCGCCCAAGCCAGCCAAACGGTGCCGACCGGCTTATCTTTGGAGCCTCCCCCCGGACCAGCAATTCCGCTACAACTGACACTAATACCTGCATGTGATTGCTGAAGCGCACCAATCGCCATCTCAATGACACACGCTTCACTGACCGCGCCTTTTTTGACAATGGTTTGCTTATTAACTCCAAGCATCTCTTCTTTGGACTCATAACTGTAGGTAACATAGGCTCGATCAAACCAAGCGGTGCTTCCTGCCACTAACGTTAAATATTCAGCAATCATTCCTCCAGTGCAGGACTCAGCCGTCACAATCATGACTTCTTTTGATTTTAGAGCTTCACCGACTTTTTCTACCAATTCAAACACGTCTTACCTCCAACACACCTTTCAATCCCCCAATAGAACTTGATTCAGTGTGGTTCATATAATCTAAGCTGATAAGAATAACGCATTTCATAAAAACTCGACAGTATGCAAAAAACGAAATCCGACAAACTCCATTTTTTATTATTTGCAGATAAGTGCAAAACACCTGCAATACATTTAGAAAAACCAAATAAAACTAAATAAAAACTTTACCGGCCGGTAAAGTTTTAAAAGCGTCAATCTCTCAGCTATCTTAGTGAGGGTTTGATAAAATCTTGCCATTCAATCAATCTGCTCATTCCAAACTGACATTTACCTATGGCACAAGCGCAATCCAAAACCACCCACACTCCAATGATGCAACAGTATTTAAAGATTAAAGCAGACCACCCTAATCGCTTGCTGTTTTATCGGATGGGAGATTTCTATGAGTTGTTTTACGAAGATGCACAAAAAGCAGCTGAGCTTTTGGATATCACCTTAACCGCTCGTGGCAAATCGAATGGCGCTCCAATTCCAATGGCCGGCATCCCACACCATTCTGCTGAAGGTTATTTGGCAAAACTCGCCAAGATGGGTGAATCGGTTGCAATATGCGAGCAAGTTGGTGACCCTGCTAATTCCAAAGGGCCGGTAGAACGTAAAGTTGTGCGAGTCATTACACCCGGCACACTGGTAGAAGAGGCATTGCTTGAAGAAAAAAGCGACAGTTTATTGGTGGCAATCAGTCATGGAAAAACTGGGTTTGGCCTCGCCTTTTTGGATGTTGCCAGTGGCCGTTTTGAAACCACTCAACTGGAATCTGAAACGCAATTGGTTGCTGAAGTCGAAAGGTTGAAACCGGCAGAACTTTTAATACCGCAGCTCGACAACCTCACAGAAAGCTTTCCCGAAGTACTCTTGCTACACAAAAACGCCGTGCAATACCCTGCTTGGCATTTTGAACCTCAAGCCGCACGACAGCTTTTACTTCAGCATTTTGGTACTCAAGATCTAATCGCTTATGGCTGTGAACAAACACCCTTAAGCACTTCTGCTTGTGGCGCAATTTTGCACTATGCCCAAGGCATGCTTCAAGACAACCTGAATCACATTCACAGCCTTCACAGCTACCAACTGGATGATAGCTTAGTCTTAGATGCCATTAGTCGTCGTAATTTAGAAATAGATATCAACCTAAGCGGCGGTACTCACGCCACTTTAGCTTGGATTCTCGATAAAACCTCAACCGCTATGGGTTCAAGGTTGCTAAAACGCTGGCTGAACCAGCCTTTACGCAATCAAGACATTCTAAACTTGCGATTGAATGCAATTGAAAGCTTAATCCATCAACAAAGTTTTGATGAGTTCAAGATTCAATTAAAAAACATTGGTGACATGGAACGTATTTTGAGCCGCGTTGCCATGTACACCGCAAGACCTCGTGATTTACTTCAGCTTGGACGCGGTTTAAACAGTCTTCCTCAGATTCAAACACAACTCGGTGAGCACTCAGATCCTCGCCTGTTAGAAATTGCTAAAGCCATTCGTGAATTCCCTATACTTGCGAAACAACTGGAGCAAGCGATTGAGGAAAACCCACCAGTATTAATTCGTGACGGTGGCGTTCTAAAAGCCGGCTTTGACCCCGAACTGGATGAGTTACGTAACTTAAAACAACAAGCCGGCGACTTCCTGCTACAAATGGAAGCACGAGAAAAAGAGCGAACCAGCATTTCAACGCTAAAAGTTGGATTTAATAAAGTACACGGCTACTACATTGAAGTCAGTAAACTTCAATCCGACAAAGTTCCGGCAGATTACGTACGTCGCCAAACCCTAAAAGGCCAAGAGCGCTACATCACGCCCGAGTTAAAAGCTTTTGAAGACAAAATCCTAAGTGCAGGCGAAAAAGCCCTTGCGCGAGAAAAATGGTTATATCAACGATTGCTTGAGACACTCAATGAGTCATTGACTGAGCTGCAAATCAGCGCCCGTCATTTAGCAGAGCTAGACGTTCTTTTAAATCTGGCAAAACAATCGATTGAATTAAATCTATGCCGCCCTATTTTATCTCAAGAACCTAGCATTGATATTGAACAAGGTCGTCATTTAACCGTTGAAGCCCTTAGTGACCAAGCGTTTATCGCCAATGACAGCCAGTTTGATGACAAAAGTCGCTTACAAATCATCACAGGCCCTAATATGGGCGGTAAAAGCACCTATATGCGCCAAACAGCTTTGATTGTGTTACTGGCGCATATTGGCAGTTTTGTCCCAGCACAATCCGCAACCATTGGTCCAATTGATCGAATTTTTACTCGAATTGGCGCCTCGGATGACCTAACCTCCGGCCGGTCAACTTTTATGGTGGAAATGACAGAGACCGCAAACATCTTGCATCATGCTACCGATCAGTCTTTGATTTTAATGGATGAAGTTGGCCGAGGCACCTCAACATTTGACGGTCTGGCTTTAGCTTGGGCAATTGCTGAACAGATGGCAACGCAGATTAATGGGTTTTGTCTATTTGCAACGCACTATTTTGAATTAACAAGCCTGAGTGATCAATTTGACAATACAGTAAACAAACATCTTGATGCGATAGAACACCAAGACAAAATCGTATTTTTGCATCAAATCCAAGACGGCCCTGCCTCACAAAGTTATGGTCTACAAGTGGCATCGCTTGCCGGGGTTCCAAAAGATGTCATTCAGACGGCTAAGAAACGACTGCACGACCTAGAAGAGCAAAGCGTATCAAACCAAACAACTCAAGAAAAGGCGGTGCAACAATTTGATTTATTTCAAATGGCACCAGACCCTGAATGTGATAGTTTGAAACAATTGAAAACCGAACTACAAAGTATCACCCCCGATGAGCTGACACCTAAACAAGCACTTGATTTGCTCTACGAATTAAAAAAAATCGTACAATAAATCCAACCATATTAGAATGAGATGTCACTATGCCGGCCGGTAAAAAACCACTTATTTTAACCATTCAAAATTCTCAAGAGTTTGAACAACTGGTTCAACTATCGAAAAAATCACCTGTATTTTTACTCGGTTGGCAAAACGACTGTCCAGAGTCCATCGAAGCCAAATATATTTGGGAAAACTTTGCTCAGGACGAAAAATATCACCATAAATTCGTGTTGGCAAAAGTCAATGTTTCACACTCTATCGAATTAGCAAAACGACTTGGTCTAACAAATACGCCAAAAATCAAAGTCATAGAAAACCAACATCAAATTGCCGAATTACAAGGCCACTACAGTCATGACGAATATCTGGAATTTTTAGAAAACCATATTCAGGGTGATGCAGAAAGACAACTACTCACTCAAGCTAAAGCCCTTAAGAAGAATGGTCAGCACGACAAAGCAATAGAAGTCTTAACGAAATTTATTGACGAACACAGCAAGCAAGAACTTGCATCATTAAAATTCGAGAGAATCGAGTGCCACCTGAACCTTGGTGAACTTGGTCAAGCCAACCATTTCTTCGAACAACTTTCTGTCATTTCGCGAACGCTTCCTAAAGCAAAATACCTTGAAGCCCTTCTCTACTTTTACAAACAACACTTTCTATCGGAAAGCCCTGAAGAATCAAAAGAAGCGTTTAGTTTTTTTGAGGCTGAAGAAATTTCTCATCCCCTTCAGCAAGCGATTCTAGAAATACCGATTCCTTTTCTCAATGGTCAAATAAACAAGGCAATGATCAATCTGCTCGACATCATTTCCAAGTGCCAAGCAAATCACCATTGGCACCAAACTCATGACTACTTAGAAACTGCCTCCAAACACGCTTTAAACCTAATTAGCCTACCCTCACCCGAACTGGCAAAACAGTACCGGCGTAAAATAAAACAGCTCCTTCATTAACTTTCACGTCCAATCACGTAAAATACCCACAATTAATTTCTAAGCCGTGGACGATCGTTGTTAGCGAATTCACGGTCACACTAAAAACTCAAAAGGATTTTTATATGTCAGAAGCCATGATTGCAGATATTGATGATATCAACTTTCAAGCCCTTGTCGTTGAGGCCTCAATTCGAATTCCAGTTCTAGTGATTTTCTGGCACCCTAGCAACCCTGAATCTCAAGAAAATGTCGAGCTATGGATGTCACTGGCAGAAAAATATTCAGGCAAATTTATTGTTGGCAAACTCAATATCGAAGATCAAGTCATGTTGGCCTCGCAGTTTAGTGTCGATGACAACTCTCTGCCTTATGCAAAACTGATTCGTAACGGCGCTGCTCATGGCATTATCAACGAAACCATGACAGAGGAGTTGTGTGAAAAGTTTATCCAACCTCATATTGACAACGAAATTGATAACCTAAGAGACGTTGCTAAACAACTCATTCAACAAGGGGATTACGATAAAGCCTTTGACGCACTGAAAGAAGCGAATCGTCTTGAGCCTGAAAACTACAATATCTTGTTTGATATGATTGATTACTATCTCAAAATGGGCAAACCTGAAAATGCGCGAGAAATTTTTGATGGTTTAGGTGAACACATCCAACAATCGGTGCATGGGAAACAGATTGCTGCCGTGTTCTATTTTTCAGAACTGGCAAATCAAGGCCCAGACATCCAGACCGTTCAAAAAACACTGCAAGAAAAAGGTGTCCAATCCCCCGAAGGCTTGGAAGCCCTCTTTCAACTGTCTTCCATTCTTATCTTGCATGGTCAAGAAGATGCCGGTGCGGAAGCACTCACAAAAATTTTACAAATTTCACAAACCGTTCCGAATGACATTAAACCTAAAGCGGCTGAATCTTTCCGAAAGCTCATTGCTATTTTTGAACTTAAAGCCCCTGAAAAAGCACCTGATTACCGTCGACAAATGCAAAATCTTCTATTCTAAAAAAACGTTATGATCAAAGCCCAAAATAATAACCAAGGAAGAAAAGCATGACCATTAATCACACTGAAGCTAGCGAACTGAACGCAGAGAACTTGCATCATGTCATGGGATTAGGCATTGCAGGTAACTTCGCTGGCCATTTAGAACAAGCAGGCGAAACACCTGATTTTGTCGAGGTCGAATGTGAATCTGACATCGCGCCCAAAGGATTGTTCCCGTATTTTATACCTGAACAACCCGCCCAAATTGGTGTCTATCCATTTTCAGCTTCACAAATCAAATACCCTGAAAACTTGCAAAACGATGCACACTTACAAGCAGAACCCGAGGTCTGCGTTTTGTTTGATATGAAATACGAATTTGGAAAAGTTGCTCGAATGCAACCGATTGCGTTTGCCGCTTTTAATGACTGCTCCATTCGCAAACCTGGAGCAAAAAAAATCAGCGAAAAGAAAAACTGGGGGCCAGAAACCAAAGGGGTTTCAAACCAGTTCTTACCTGTTAGCCGTTTGGATGAAGGCGGTGAACTTGATGAATATCGGATTATTGCCTACTTCAAACGCGATGAAGATTGGCAGCTATATGGCAACGACAGTCCGATTAGTAGCTATTCTTATTTCCATCAAAAATTGATGGATTGGATGCAGGACAAACTTAATCATCAAGCAGACTTTGGCCCACTGGAAAACTTGAATCAATGGATTCACCAAGCAAACTTCCCAAAACAACTTTTAATTAGTTTGGGTGCAACCACTTACACAGAGCTGGGAGAGAACACTTTTCTTCAATCTGGTGATGAAATCGCTATTTTCGTTTATCATCAATCTATCACAAAAGCCACCATCGAAAATAGCATAGATACCCCTGAAACTTTACCGGCCGGTAAAGTTTCGGTGCTTAAGCAAAAGATTGTGTAACGAGAACTCAGCAAAGAAAACTAGATATGCAGCAAACTGACGAGAAAATCATTCAAACTGTCGACAAATGGCTTCAAGATGTCGTCATTGGATTAAACCTATGTCCGTTTGCTCAGCACCCGTATCAACTTAAGCGTGTACATCTCACGGTAAGTCACGCCAACACGGAAAAAGCATTACTAGAAGATTTGGCATCACAAGCCTCTGAACTATTAACCATGCCGGTTTCAGAGCGTGAGACGACCGTTATTGTGGTCACAGACCTACTCGAAGAATTCTACGATTACAATCAATTTTTAGATCTAGCCGACTGGCTGCTGGAAGAAAATAATTGGCAAGAATCGCTGCAAATTGCCAGTTTTCATCCAGACTATCAATTTGCAGGTACAGCACCTCAAGATGCTCAAAATCTTACCAACCGCTCACCATTTCCATTGCTTCACTTAATTCGACAAGACAGCATAGAGACAGCGCTGCAACACTTCCCCGCTTCTCCAGAGAGTATTTTTGAAACCAATATTGAAACGGTAGAAAACTTAACAGACCAAGAGAAACGACAATTGTTCCCATTTCTCAAAAACGATTATTAGTCACAGTAAGATGAGCAGGCCTTTAGTTTAGAGATCTTCCAAAGCTGGAAATTCTGCTCGATAAGTGCTGACCTCACCCAGCATTTCCTGCAGATTAAGATCAAATTCATAGACTGGCGATTGCTTAGCATCAAACACTAATTCACCTTTGGGACTAAAAAGCATCGACCCACCAGAATAGAGAACATCGTTGCCATCCGAACCAATACGATTGACGCCTAACACCCACATCTGGTTTTCAATGGCTCTTGCCTGTAATAAAATTTGCCAATGCATTTGACGAGCTTGTGGCCAATTGGCAATAATCACCGCTATTTCTGATTGTTTTACAACATTTCGGAACAGTTCAGGAAATCGTAAGTCATAGCAAATAAACAGACTTGCCTGCAAATAATCAAACAGCGAAGCCAACACCGGCTTTTTTCCCGGCCGGTAAACTTTATGCTCATCCGCAAAACGAAACATTTTTTGTTTTTGGTAATTTGCCTTCAACTCACCATTGGCATCAAACCACAATGCACAATTTTTAAATTCTTGATTTTGTTTTTGCGCAACTCCGGCAATAATTTCCAGATGGTAATCCTTAGCCAATTGAGAAATATGGCAACTAATCTCACCATCAACCGCTTCTGCAAATTTCTCGGGTTGCATTGAAAAACCACTAGAAAAGAGTTCGGGCAAAACCACTAAACAAGAGCTCGACCTCTCCTCTGTTAACCTCATTGCAAATCGCTTTGCAAATTGTTCAGTCAACCGCTGTAAACTGATCTGAGGCTCTTGCCAGCTGGGTTCAAATTGAAATATCACCAACTTCATAACGACTTATATCCTATGTTCTATTATCACTTCCTCACATAAAACATTAAAACACAACGTTATAAATTCAGTGACTAAAGAAAATTGATGAAGAAAATTGACACTAGGCAAACTCACCAATTTTATATGCTCGTTGACTGAAAAATATGCTAGTCTTGAAAGCCTGTTAAATACCTATTTTTTATGAGGTAAAGCATGAAAGGCATTGTATTTTCAGAGTTTATTGAATTGGTTGAAGACAAATTCGGAATCGAAATTGCCGATACTATTATCGAAAAATCCAATTTACCCAATCAAGGCGCTTACACTCAAGTCGGCACCTATGATCACAAGGAAATGCTCACACTAGTGACGCATTTGAGTAAAGAAACAGGAATAGAAGTACCTGTTCTAGTACAGGCTTTTGGCGAACATTTACTCGATCGTTTCACACAGATGTACCCTCAATTCTTCACTGAAGTAAATAGTTGCTTTGCCTTCCTAGATACCATCGAAAACAAAGTCCATGTCGAAGTCAAAAAGCTCTATCCCGACGCTGAACTGCCCACATTTGACTCCACTATTCATTCTGACTCCCATATGGAGTTGTTATATCAATCCAAGCGCCCATTCTCAGCGCTCGCTTATGGCTTGATTTTGGGCAGTGCGAAATTCTATGGCGAGCAAATTTCTGTTGAAATGGAAGACATGTCAACTGACGGCCAAACCAAAGTTTGTTTTCAACTCCGCCAAGAAGCCAGCGCTTAACACCAAAATGAACGCTAACTTATGAGCGAAAAAAATAACGACAATCAAATTTCTATTCATGAACATCAAGCCGAGATTGAAAAAATCAAAGGCTTGTATGAGCGTCGTTTTCTACGTGAAAAAAATGCTCGTAAGTCCGCAGAAAAACTTCTCGAAAACAAGTCTCTCGAACTCCATAGTCGCAATGTTGAACTCGAAAAACTCGCCGCTGAATTAGAAGCACGTGTCCAAGCACGTACTGAAGAGTTAGAAGCCGAAAAGAATCATGCACTCGAATTATCTCATGCAAAAAGCGATTTCGTTGCAACCATGAGTCATGAAATTCGAACACCAATCAACGGCATTATTGGGATTTTAAAGCTACTGGAGGAAGACTTAGCCGATAACAGTGAGCAATTTAATTTGGTTAATATTGCCCAGCATTCCTCTCAAACTCTGTTGCATATCATCAATGATATTTTGGATTTTTCCAAAATTGAATCCGGAAAATTACGCCTTGAAAACATTCCTTTTAATCTTAGGGAAACGCTTACAAAACTGATATACCCCTTTGAAAAACTAGCTTACGAAAAAAAGATTGAACTGATTTTCAAATTAGACTCCCAAATAAAAACACAAGTCATCGGAGATCCATTCAGATTAACGCAAGTACTCAATAATTTTTTAAGTAATGCGTTCAAGTTCACCGAACAAGGCAAAATTGAACTCAACATTCAGCTACAACAGGATTGGTTAGTTTTCTGCGTGACAGACACTGGAATTGGTATTCCTGAGGATAAACAGTCACGACTCTTTAAAGACTTCTCTCAGGTCGACACCTCAACTTCTCGTAAATATGGCGGAACAGGTCTGGGGCTAGTCATTACCCAGCGAATTATTGAACTCATGGGTGGAGAAGTTGGGTTTGAAAGTCAGGAAGGCATGGGATCACGCTTTTTTATGCAAATTCCTTACCGGCCGGTAGAAAATAAAAAACTTCATAACTCTGAACACTCGCCTGAAAACAGTCATCATCAAACCAATAAACCGCTACGATTATTGCTAGTGGATGACAATCAAGTAAATCGTTTAGTCGGCCAAAAGCTTCTCTCTCGCCTAGGACATCATGTAGATTGCGCAGAAGACGGTTTTTCGGCGATTGATATAATGAAAAGTCAAAATACATTTTATGATTTGATTTTTATGGATATCCAGATGCCTGACCTCAATGGCTATGAAACCACACAAATCCTTCGCAAAGAAAACATTCAAATTCCAATTATTGCACTGACTGCCAACACCTCAAATGAAGACAGACAGATGGCGAAAGAATCTGGAATGGATGATTTTCTGAGCAAACCTTTTCAACTGAAAGATATTGAAAACTTGCTGAATGAAAAGTACCCACATAACTTAAACAGTTAACCTTCTATTTGCTGAACTCATCCTCTATTCAAGGACCACACTTCTTCGGAATACCTAAAAAGCATAAACAGATCCTACAGCATCAATAGTGAACAAGAGGCTTACCACCGATGAATCTATCCACAGCCTTTGAAGATACTAATTATCACAAATACTGTAACAATGAATTTCAATCTACTCTGATTATCTGTGCGTTTCAAACGTTTAACATTTACTAATTCATTTGAAAATGATATTCAAGAATTACGCCTTCAACAACTAACCCCAAAAGAGTTAATTAAAAATGACAGAGAAAACTACCCGGCCGGTAAAACGCCAGCCCGTCTTATTTATTCCCCACGGTGCTGGTCCATGCTTTTTTATGGACTGGAATCCTCCTCACATTTGGGACGGCATGGCAGACTTTCTTCGAAATATCGCCAATACAATATCTGAAAAACCCAAGGCAATTTTAATCGTTTCTGGTCACTGGCAGAGTGCTGACTTCCGCATTACAGCCAGCTCAAATATGGAATTGATTTATGATTATTTTGGATTTCCTGCGCACACTTACGAGTTAACCTATCCAGCTTTGGGAGACCCATTATTAGCCCAAAAAGTCGCAAATTACCTTAACCAAGCGGGGATAAAAAATGAACTGGATAACCAGAGAGGTTTTGATCATGGGGTATTTATTCCATTGAAACTAATGTTCCCAGATGCTGAAATACCAGTGGTGCAGTTATCGCTAAAGAACGACTTAGACCCATCTGCTCATCTTGAAGCAGGTTCTGCTTTAAGCAAATTACGTGATGAAGGAGTATTAATTATCGGTAGCGGCATGAGTTTTCATAACATGTCTGGCTATGGCGACAGTCGTTTTACCCAGCCTTCTGAATTATTTGATGATTGGCTGACACAAGCTCTATGTAGCCCAGAATTAGAGCGCCAAGACGCGCTAAAAAATTGGACACAAGCACCGCATGCTCGTGATTGTCACCCCTTACATGCTGAAGAACATTTACTCCCTCTGATGGTCGTTGCAGGTGCTGCCGGACAAGACACTGGAAAAAAGATTTTCTCTGAACAAATACTAAAAACTCAACTCTCAGCCTTTCAGTTTGGTTAAAACCCATTAAGAGCTAGACTTGAGCATTAAAAAAACAACATGCCGTTAAGCTTTCTAATCACCAATCACTATTAAACTATCGCTTACATTGACTTCACAATCTCTGATGCAATTGTGATTCCAGTTATCCTAGAGCTTTAAAATTGTCCTGAATTTCTTAATCAACGTTGCGTTATTGGCTGACAAAGCTTTTGCAATTTTTGGAAATTCAGTGGTTTAACCAGCAAGCCGTTCATTGAGTTTGAGATGAGTTACTGAACTCTCAAAATTTCATTATAAAATATCGGATAAACAAGATATTACCATCAATAAAATAATGTCAAACTTAATGAAATATTCTGACAAACCTCTTAAAAGAAACTGCTTATATAATTAACCAATCAATCCGACTTCCTCAACACGGTGAACTCCAAAGATTCCCGGAACAATATCATCGTATTTAAAATATACATCAGACATTTCAACTGTCTCACCATTCATTAAAGCTGTTGATCTTTCACCAATTAAGTTACCATTCTGCCAGATATCTTGAACAGAGTAGTCTAAAGACAACTCAGTTAAACCAAACTCCATTAAACTAAATAACTCATTATCATCTGTGGCACCATTCTGATTCGTATCTTTCCAAATAGATAATTTGTCAAAATCAATATCATTTACATCTATCAAATCATCGTGATTACTGTCGAATTTTGCCAGTTTGGCAAAACCTTCTTCTCTAATCAGACCACCAAACAATTCATTCATACCGTCTATTTTGTCATTTTGGTTTTCATCAAAAGCTAAAAAGCCATCATCAACACTTAACCAGCCAGTTTTTTCTAGAGCGCCGTCATTATCAATATCAAACATAAATTTTGATTCCGTAGTTGAGACTGTCTCTATTCCATCACCATCAAGGTCAATGACAATCGGAGAACCATATGTTGCCTGTTGTTCAGCAATCATATAGGCTTGTTGGCTATACATGCTTACGCCAAACTCTTCTGATATCATAAGGTTGGCTTCCATATAAAGTGAACTTTCAATTAATTCTGGGTGACAGTCCCAACAGAAATCGTAGGTACTCTCTGGGTAGTAATCTAAATAATCCCAACTGGAGTCTATATCAATTAGATCAAGATAATTATTGTCATAAAAGAATGCTGCCAACTCTGCATAATAGTTTGTAAAATTCGAATTCACCAATAGCAATTGATCAGCAAACTCAGATTTGCTGTACCCTAATGCCTCAGCTACCTCCATGGAAAAATCTACGCAATTACCACCCCATATATCATAATTTCCAAAACCGTGTTCTAAAGTATTACTATGCTCTGTCTGGGCGTAACCGAACGCGCTGGCATACTCATTTATTGAAACAGAGACTTCAACGGAAGAATGCTGATTTGGAAATGCATCAATTCTTTTCTCTGAATTTATTGTCTCATCATATACCCCACCAGCTAATCCAGGCTCTCGTCAATTAAAAGTACCTTCTGGGGAAGTATTGGCTCCATAAAAACCTTGCGATATACCATTTACTTTAAACTCAACATTTACATGGCCTGTATTCGATTCTGTATATTGATGAAACACAACACTGTACCGATCTGCTGTCACTTGAGACATAACCTTAACTCCTTTGTCATTAAATACTTCTCTAACTTTATTTGTTTAATTGAATCTCAACTTCCTTGTCACCGTAGTAAATATAAGCACGGTTATAAGGTAGTGGAGATTTTTCATGGCAATTTAACACTACCCAAGAATGAAAATTAGGCCTAGCAAAGCCGCACCAGTGATGACGTTGTTCAAAATCATCAGCCGGGTCTGGATTAGGGATATACTTACAAGGATTTCGAATTGACTCTATGAGCAAAGTATTTAATTCTGAGTCTTGCTCAATTTCAGGGTGAACTTCTAAAGCAATGCACCTTTCATTATCACTGCATGGGTGAGCATTAAGAACATACTTATAACTTACCGGTCTACAAATGCTCGTAACCATCGTAGATGTTAGCAATCGGGATTGTTTAGCGTCACACAACTCCCCTTTTTTCGGTACTTTTGCAGGACAGGAATGCCATTTTTGGTCAAAAATACCCGAGTTATTAACTTCAACATTGCGCTGAAACCTGTCAACGAGAGCATATTTGTATGCATCAGCAGTACAAGCTCTAACTTCGTTTGGCCATTGCAATAATGTCGGTGTATCAATAAATGCAGGAAAGTTAGCTGCATGAATTGCATGAGATAACAACATCATTCCTAAAATATTGAAGGTTTTCATTGATCTCCCTCTCCATGACTGAATTTAAGAAATATTATTTTCTAGCTTGATAACTTATAGATTTTCTTATGAGTAAGAAACTAATATTCATATATAACCATTTTAAGTAAATAATAAAACCCATTATTTATATTAAAAACAATAATGATAATAATTTTTATTTAAAAAAATTAAGTGTAAGAGTGTGTTTTAATTAGTATACTTATTAAAAATAGGGGCTTAGGAGGCAAAAACGATCAAAACTCATGTAAGCTTCTGATATGACTAGAAAAAATCCTTACCAAAAATTCGGTAAAATTAATGAGCGTAAATTCCGTGAAACTATTCAGTATTTAACGTCTTGAAACAGTGTGATTCGGTTTACACTAAAATCGTCCCAATGCTTCAAGTGCCGAATTATCTAGGGTTGTACGCGGCTATGTTGCCATTGACAGCATCATTAATACTGATGAGTGGCTTAATCGATAAAACATTTTCGAGTCCTTCATGGCGAAAACGAATTTGCTCGTGGCTCAAAAACCTATCAATGCTATTGAATCGTTTTGGAGCTTCGTAAAAACTCGGCTGATGTAATTTAAAGGTGTACCGAAACACACTTTTTACGATCATTTAAAAGATGACTGAATTTCGTTTTAATCATCGACCCAAAGACTTGTATAAAACCCTTTTGAAATTGCTTAGAAATAACCAATTTAACTTGTTTACTTCCTAAGCTCCATTTTAAATAGAAGCTTTAAGACTTGTTGCCAACTTAAACCCTACAAAGTGATGAACAACCTCAAAAGATAATAAGTTGAGTGCTCAGATAATTAAAGACTGTGCACAGGGTAAGGCTTGAACGACTTACTGAAAGTGAACTGTTGGAATCTAGGATGATTTAATATGGTAATTGTCATAAAAATTCATCTACGCGAGGTTTTTCCAACCACTAAAACACAATAGAACTCACAATCGCCGGATTAAAGTTGCGTTATTGACTGGCAAAGCTTTTGCAATTTTTGGAAATTCAATGGTTTAACCAGCAAGCCGTTCATTGCACCTTGATTACAATCATTGAAAAAAGTTTCCGATTTACCAGTGTATGCATAAATAGGACATTTCACTCCCATCTGACGCATTTCTCTAGCAGCAGTAATTCCATCTTTTACAGGCATCGACAGGTCCATTAAAATCAAATCATAATTTTGAAGCTTGACCTGATTAACGCCTTGCTGTCCATCACCAACAACATCCACATTGAAGCCTAGTTTTTTTAACATAGCTTCGGCTATTTTTTGATTAGGTAATTGATCCTCAACCACTAAAGCAGAAAAACTGGATTGTTTTTGAACCGTCTCGTCAATTTTTCGGCAATCGCCCAAACTAAACTTTCCAACCAATTCATCCATATGCTCTGAAACTTGTCCCAAAAATGTCGCCAAAGCCGAATTCTCCTGAACTTGTTCTTTACTCTGGTTTGCAGTCGCTTCAACTCGTTTTACTGCTTGATTGACTTCTCCAATACTGGCCAACTGCTGTTTGGAGCTTTTAGAAATCACCGAGATATTTTCGACCACTTGTTTGGTGAAATCTTCTATTTTCTTTAACTCCTCACCAGTGACCACGACTTTCAAACTCCCTTCTTGGATTTTTTGAGATGACGATTCAACTAAAGCCGTTATTTCTTTCGCTGCTTCCGCAGACTTTTGAGCTAATTGCCTTACTTCACCCGCAACCACTGCAAAACCGCGCCCATGCTCTCCAGCTCGCGCAGCTTCAACAGCAGCATTTAATGCCAATAAATTAGTTTGAAATGCAATTCCATCAATCAAAGAGACAATTCCAGAGATTTTCTCACTGACTTCCTCAATTTGTCGCATTGAGTCAATTGCCTCTTCCATATATTGACTACCTTTATGCACAACACTTTGCGTCTCACTTGCAAGCTTATCCGACTCTGAAGCTTTTTGAGTTGTGTCTTTAATTTGTTCAGTCACTTCCTGTAAAGCTAATGATGTGGCTTTCATATCTTCAACTTGATGACTAATTGCATCTTCAAGGCTCATATTACTTTCTGTCACTTGCTTGGCGACCGTATTAACTTCTTCAGACTCTCCATCGACTTTGCAAAATGCAATTCTTAAGTCATTAACGCCCCCGACTAACTGCTTAATTGCTTGTTGATATTGCCCTTCAAATGTTTGTTTAGATTGGCGTGTTAAATCGCCATCTGACAACCCCGAAACAATGTAACTAATCTCATCAAAGATAGACTGAAGACTACTCATCAAACTATTAAACTGTTGGCCTAATTCTTTATAAAAACCATCTAAAGCATCTGTATTTATTCGACCATCTAAGACACCTGCATTCGCTTTATTCACAAGGTTTTTAATCTCATCTTGAACATACATTTCTTGGAAAACATCTTGCCACTCAACAATCGTACCAATGGGGTTTCGTTGATCGTCTAATATAGGAGAAATAACTAATTGCAGACTGTGGCCAGCGACTTCAATTCGAGTGGTCATACGTTCAGAAAGTTGGTTCAGAATATTGATTTGGTGTTCTGGTTTCTTATGAAAAGAGTCAATGTTTTGTCCGACTAACTCGTCCGCATTGAAATGAGGTAGTTCTTTTCTAAAGTCGGCTTCTACACTTTTCAAGAACTCCTGAAGAGCAGGGTTAACATAGGTAATGGTGCGAGTCCTGTCAGCAATCATAATATAAGAATTTAAGTTGTTTAAACCTGATCTCAAACGCTGAGCACTATTTTCTTGCGTTAAGAAATCATTGTGTGAAGCATTCAAACGGATTTGCATAGTTTTAATCCGTCGATTTAAAACGCCACCTAAATTTTCACCATTCGTATAAATTTCTCCCTGCAAATTACTGTTTGCTACGTCATCAATTGAACCTATGGAGTTTTTTATTTGATAGACAAAATAGAGAGCATGCGCAGAAGCGATAATCGTAAGTAGCATCAATAATGCTTCAAGCCATAGCGAAGTAGACATTCCTAAAAGTTCAAGAACAAAAACCGTGATTGCCACTAAAGCAGCCGGAATTGTTGTAACTGGCGGATTAATATTCGTTAGAAGGTTAAACTTAGCTAAATTGGATTTAACGCCACCATGTTGCAAAGCAACCTTTTTGGCATTGATCTGTTCATAGAGTTTTTCTGCATCAGAAACCTGCTGTTGGGTTGCAGGCCGCCGAATACTCATAAAACCGGTAATTTCACCATTTTCAATTAAAGGCGTTGCGTTTGCCTCAACCCAGTAATGGTCACCATTTTTTCGACGGTTTTTAACGATTTGATTCCACGGACGTCCATCTTGAATAGTTTGCCAAAAATCAAAAAACACCTGCTCAGGAACATCAGGGTGCCGAAGCATATTATGAGGCTGTCCCAAGAGTTCTTTATAAGTGAAACCGCTTGCCTCAACAAACGCTTCATTTGCTAAAGTGATATTTCCATGAAGGTCGGTATAAGATACAAGCAATGCATCCTGCGGCAACTCATATTCTTTTTGTGTAATTGGCAAATTTTGTCTCATTGGAAGCACTCATTAAACTTTAATGATTTCCAGTGATTCTATTATTTCAACTAAAAAAATCCTTAATCGACAATAAGTTAGTAGTCAATTTAACAAATGATTAAGCTAGTAAGTAGATTGCAGATGAACAAGATTCATTATTGAATGCACAAAAATTCAGTAAACTCAAAAATTAGAAAGGATGCTCTTCTTCACAGAAGAACGGATAATGATAAGTTTGTCCGTAAAATAGACAGAAATTGAAAGCTCAGAAACAAAAAAGCCGGACTTTAAAGCCCAGCTTTTTTAAAAATAGTGGCGGATAGCGAGGGATTCGAACCCTCGAAGGGCGATTAACCCTTACACACTTTCCAGGCGTGCGCCTTCAACCGCTCAGCCAGCTATCCTTTAATTGTGGCGGATTATAAAGGCTTAAAGCGCAGGTGTCTAGTTCAAAGATAAATTTCACGAACGATATTCATTTTAGCCTCTTGGAAAACCCTCAACTGCCCCTCTATAACCCTACCGGCCGGTAAATATCTTGGAGATAAAAAAACCGGCTTTAAAGCCGGTTTTAATAAAGCATGGCTAATAGAAATTCTTACATCATTTCTAAATCATCTTGAACCGATTCAATTCCTTTAATCGCACAAGCTTCATCATCCATACCATCGGGTGCTCCACTGACACCGACGGCACCATACAATTTACCGCCTGCTTGAATCGGAGCAGAACCTGCCATAAAGGCTAAACCTTCTCCCATTGTCTGCAATGGACTGTTTGCACGATCACCCAATTGTGAACCTTTTACGTTGAACATCACTGAGGTGTAAGCTTTTTTCGCACTGATTGAGTAGGAAACTGGAGGTGCAATGGTGTCACGCATTTGCACTTGAGGAATTCCGTTGCGATCCACGACTGTGACGCTGATTGGAATCCCTTTTTCACGGCACGCTTCAATGGTTGCTTTTGCAATGGTATTTGCAACATCCATACTGAGACGGGCAACATTAACCGCCATTGGTTCTTCCGCATAGACAGGCATAGCACTCGCTGCCATTAAAACTGAAGCCATCAAGGTTTTTTTCATTGCTTTCATCCTAATTCTCCTAGGAAAGTTTCATAGAGAGTTTTTACAGGTGCATAAACTTTGCACAGGTTCGAGTATAAGAAATTTACCGGCCGGTAGGGATTGGAGTATTTAATTTATTGATTAACTAAATTTATTGAAAGCCATAAATAATAGGTATAAAAAAACCGAGACAATGATTTGCCTCGGTTTCAACGTTCACCTCGCCAGTAAAAATTCGTTACCGGCCGGTGAAGTTTCAATGATTTATCTTAATCAATTTTCTCGATTAAAGACCGCTTGCTGCCGAGCACGCTCTTCTTCTTGTTTAACACCGCCATGCCACTGCCAGATGTAGTACATCAATGGAATGACTAACAAGGTTAGAACCGTTGAAGACAAAGTTCCAAAAATCAGTGCAACGGCCAGACCACCAAATACTGGGTCGGTAATCATAATCATTGACCCGAAAATAATCGCCAATGCCGTCAATAAGATTGGACGGAAACGAACTTTTCCTGCCTCAATGACCGCATCTTTAAGTGAACGCCCTTCAGCGCGATACTCAAGAATAAAGTCAATCAATAGCAGTGAGTTCCGCACCACAATCCCAGCCAAGGCAATCACCCCTATCATCGAGGTGGCCGTAAAGGCTTGTTCAGTCACCCAGTGTCCAGGGAACACTCCTATCATTGTGAGAGGAATTGCCCCCATAACGATCACCGGCATCATGAAGGATTTATAGTATCCAACCAAAATCAGGTAGATGAAAATCAAAGCAACGATGAAAGCCGATCCCATATCGCGGAATACATCCAAAGTCAGGCGCATTTCACCGCCCCATAACAAGGTGTAGTCCATCACGTCTTTTGGCTGCGCTTCAACAAAACCAAGGTTTGCGGTATGGAAGGTCACACCGGAGTTTTCAAGCTTAACGCCATCCAACATTGAATCCAAAGTTAGAACAGAGTACACCGGACTTGATTGGAGCAATTCACCACCCACCATCACCATGCGGTGCTGGTCACGGGAAATGACAGGCTTGGATTGAGCCTTCTGTTCTATGGTCGCAATCGCAGATAGTGGAACAGGAGAACCTGAGCGCGATTTAACACGAAGCGACATGAGCTGCTCAGCTACCGTACGCTCACTTCTAGGGAGACGTACAATAATGTCCACAGGTTCTTTCACATTATCTAAATGCATGTAACCTAGCTCAAAGCCATTAATGTAATCACGAAGCATTTTGCTGACATGCGCAGGAACCACACCCAACAAGTTCGCCTGTTCACGATCGATATTGATTTCATAAATCGTGGCATCTTCAGTCACAGAATCATCAACATTAATCAAGCCATAAACTTGGTCAAACTTGGTACGGACTTCTAAGGCAGCTTCACGTAACTTGTCATAGTCCGGACCATAAAGTTCCGCCATGATTTGCGTTGTTACTGGAGGTCCTGGAGGCGTTTCATACAATTTAATATTCGCATCCGGAAAAGACTTTCGGATCTTCATGAGTGCTTGGTTAAAATTCTGGACAATCTCATGTGAAGAAACCGAACGCTGAGCTTTATTGACCAAGTTCACGCGAATTTGCGCAAAGTTTGCCCCCTGTTTAATCAAATCACCACGAACTAAAGCGGCAAAATCAATTGGCGCATGATCACCCAAATAAACACTGTAATCAGTCACAAATTGTGTTTCAGACAACATGGCTCCCACATGACGCACCACCCTATCTGTGGCTTCTAATGCTGTCCCTTCTGGCATATCAACTTGAACCAAGAATGTGGATGTATTGTCGTAAGGCAACATCTTAACTTCAACACCGGCTGGGTGAAGAGGATTGTTCATGCCGTCATCACGCATAAACTGCAATGCGGGTTGCATCATCGATGCAATCAAAGTTCCTAGAACCACTAACAGGAAAATATTACGTTTGGTCCGTGATTCAATTAATGGAACAATCGATTTCACATAAAGTTTTTGCATCCAATCTTCTTTTTGGACATGATGAGCTGCTGAGCTTTGACGCGCTTGCATTTCTTTAATGGCTTTTTTGCCCAAGAATCGATACGCGACATAAGGCACCAAAATATAGGCAATCACCAAAGAAGCAATCATCGCAACTGGCACGTTAAATGGAATCGGTGCCATGAACGGTCCCATCATTCCCGTTACGAACAGCATTGGAATAAAAGCCAAAATAACCGCAATGGTCGCGACATTCGTTGGATTACCAATTTCGTTGGTTGCGTTTATCAACACTTCATCAAACTTTTCTGGGTCAAATCCATCATGAATATGTCGGTGAATGTTCTCAATAACAACAATCGCAGCATCCACCAAAAGTCCGAGCGATAAAATAAGAGCAAACAACGTGATTCGGTTAATGGTTTGTTCGGCAATTAAACCAATGAACAACACCACAAACAGAATCAAAGGAACCGTCAAGGTCACAATGCTTGCTTCACGCCAACCAAGAAACAGTACCAAAATAATAATGACGGAACCCACAGCGATGCCTAAATGCTCAACCAACAGATTCACAGCAGCATTCGCTTTTTCACCATCATTACGGGTGACGACAACATCGACATTAGCAGGCAAAACAGAACGCTTAAGCTCTTCCATTTGCGAAAGAACTAAGTTGGCAACTTCAACCGCATTTGTTCCTGGTTTTTTTGCCAAGGTAATGGTGACAGCCGCCTGCTCGCCATGACTTCTTTCAGCTGCATTAGGTCCAAAACCGATTCGCGTAAAGCTTTCTGATTCTTTTGGCCCGTCTTCAATCGATGCAATATCTTTTAGATAAAGCAAACGACCATTCTCAGAACCGATAACAATGTCGCCGACTTCTTTGGCATTACCTAAAAAGCCATTGACTCGCACCAAACGGTTTTCGTTGTTATTGACCAAAGCACCGACTGGAACAGAAACGTTTGACCCTTCGAGCATATCGCTAATCTGATCTAGAGAAAGCCCAGTCAAAGCAATTTTCTGAGCATCCAGCCAAACATTAATCGCACGCTCTTTACCTCCAACTACCTCTGTAAAAGAAACACCAGGGATATTGCGCAAATTCTCAACTAAACGGAGAGAAATATCGCGTAAATCATAGCCTGAAATTTCACTTGAGGTCACCGACAAAGTCATGATCGGTACATCATCAACATTGATAGGTTTTACCAGAGGTTGTTGCGTTCCCGGCGGCATCTTATCCATGTTCTGCATCAGCTGGTTATAGACCTTCACCAAAGAATCCACTTGGTTTTGCCCTACATCAAACTGTACCGTCACCACCCCAAAATCATTCGCTGCATAGCCAAAAGTATGTTTCACTCCCGGCAAGGCAGACATAATGGTTTCAAGTGGCTTAACCACCATGTTTTCCACTTCTTGAGGTGTTGCACCACCTTTTGGAACAATAATATTGGCCGCAGGCACAACAATTTGTGGGTTATATTCACGTGGGGTAATTAAATACGACAGAATCCCTGCAAGTGTTACCGCAATCATAATCATCATCGTGATTTTTGAATGGATAAACACTTTGGCAAGTTTTCCAGCAATATTCAGTTTCGCCTCTTTATTTTCAGGCATATCAGGAGATTGCTGCATAGACATCCGGCTTAAGCTCCCTGTTCAGTTGATGCATTTTCTGACGAGTTATTGGTCGTTTTGACTGTATCGCCATTTAAAAGACTTTGGTTGTTATCAATCACAATTTTGTCACCCAGAGCAAGACCGGATTGAACTTCAATATCGCCATTAATCTCAACACCGGTTCTCACCATATGGAAAAACGCTTTACCTTCATCCACTACAAACACACCATCGATACCTGCACGAGTGACGACTGCTGATTTAGGGATCATCAAAGTTTGACGCTCACCACGAGTAAAACTCACACGTGCAAAGGTACCTGAATTAATCGTACTCACCGCTGGCAAACTTAGTTTCACAGTATGCGTGCGTGAACGAGGATCCGCTGCACCTACCAAAGTATAAATTGTGCCAACCATTGCTTCTGGTTGCCCATCGACCAAGACTTTGGCTGTATCGCCATTGCGCAATTTCGCAAACAGTTCACCAGAAACTTCTGTCTGTACACTCAAGGAACTCAAGTTCTCAATTGAAAGAATTGGATTTCCGGGTGCAGCCAAATCCCCCGCAACCGCCATTTTTTCAACAACTACACCACTAAACGGAGCTGTAACATTGGCATATCTCAATTGGGAGCGTGCTTGATCCAAACCTGATTTAGCGGCTGCTAAGTTCTCTTGCGCAACCGAATATTGCAAACGAATTTTATCGAATTGCTGTTTTGAGACAGAATCATCCTTAAAGAGTTTTTCAAATCGATCGAAATCAAGCTTTGCATCCGTTAGCGCGGCCTGAGCTTGTTGATAACCAGCTTGTGCTTGAGTAATTTGACTGCGAATATCGGACGAATCAATTTTAAACAATACTTCGCCACGCTTAACACTTTGGCCAACTTCCACTCGTAAATCTTTTATGTACCCCATCAGACGAGACGCAATACGAGCTCTTTGATCCGGCACAACCGTTCCTGGTACGACAGCCGTTAAAGGAATGGTTCCTAACTGAACTTCATCCACTTGTGCTTGAATGACTTGTGCCTTTGGCTTTTCTGAAACTTGCGCTTCCTGTTGACATCCACTTATTCCTAAAGCAGCAGCCATAAAGGCAACAGCAAACAATGCTTTTAACTTTTTCATAAAACTTTTCCCTTAAAAACTTAAATCATCGCCATTTGAATAGCATTAAATCGCTTAAATTGTCTGAATATCAATCATGCCAGCCAGCATTCGTAATTGTGCTTGCTGAATCTTGACGTCATATTGCGCCTGAACCAAGTCAGCATTGGCTTTGTCTAATTGCGTTTGGCTTGCCAATACCTCAGTAATCGTCGCCACACCACCTTCAAATCGACGTTTAATCAGTTCCTGAGCTTTTGTTGCCTGCTCTACCGCCAACTGAGTTGAATTGACCTGTGTTTTCGCAATATTTAGAGAACGCCAAGCCTTATATATGTTCATACGAATGTCATTTTCCTTAGCTTGAAGCTGAGCTTTTTTTTCATCTGTCGCAGCACGAGCCATTTCAACTGCGCTTTTTGTCACACCAAAATCAGTAAGCGTCCAAGCTGCAACCCCTGCAACAGTATAACTGGATGAACCCAGACCTATATTTTCGTCATTCCAATCTTGGCGAACCATTAAATTAAAGCTTGGCAGGTTTTCTGATTGTGCCACTTTGATTGATTTCTTCTCCGCTTCAATCTGTTCACGCATGGCCAACAGTTCAGGGTTTTGTGATAGAGCTTTTTGTACAATCTGTTCGATTGTCATTCCCGTTACATCAAAGTCGGTTGACTCACCAACATCCAAAGGTTCCGACAAATCCATATTCATAAGGATCTTTAAAGCATCCAAGGCCATTTGCTCTTGTTCTTGCGCTTTCATCAGTGCGACATTCGCATTGGCTTGATTCACTTGTGCAGACAAAAGCTCTGAACGTACAATGACACCTTGCTCAACCAAGTTGCTGGTCATTCGAACAAATTCATCAGCCGTTTTCTTGGCTTGCTTCGCTACCGCAATATAAGCTCTGGCAGCATGGACAGCTTCATAGGCTTGGTAATTGTTAAAGACCAAAAACTGTTTAGTGGCTTCTTCACCGCCTTGTGCCGCACGGATCATTGATTTGGCCTGCTCTTGATAAAGACCAATTCTGCCACCATTCCAAACAGGTACCATCACCTCAAGACGGGTATTTAAATCAGTGTGAGAACTTGGTTCGTTTAGATTATCAGGAGCTTCATGCACATTTTGGTTTTGCATGAATGAGCCTGCGCCAAAGTCATTGAAGGTAGCTTGACGCTGCTGTAGTTTCATACCAAATACATTAAGTGGGTTATTGGATAGAGAGCCTATGACACTCAATTTAACCTGCGGCATACGAGAATTTTCGGCTTTAGCAAGTGCTGCCTGAGCTCTTGAGATTTGAGCCTGGCTAACCGTCATATTCGGGTTTTGGCTCAAAGTCCTTTCAACAACTTGCTTAAAAGTCATTGTCTGCGAATGAGCCACGCCACCAAACGTAAAACTTGTCAAACTTGCCATGGCAAGTATCAGTATTTTATGTCGAGGATATCGACGAGAAGGCTTTTGCATAACTGCTCCCAAATTTAAAAAATTTTTTGATGTTATTTGACGCTACAACAAACTTGGCATACGAACACAAAAAAAGGATGTCAAACATCCTTTTTTTGAGCCCAAACTAAGCCCGACATGGAAGATAAATCAACCATACTCATGAATTATGTGGAACTCAAACACATTAACATATAAGAATTTGCTGATATTATAGGGATTTTCCTTACATTATAAAAGCTTACTTATTCAAACTTATGGGTGAACTCATCAATAAATCACTTGAATAACCTTTCTTAACCAAATTAATTCACCATGAAAGAAATGGCTAGCATTTTCTCGCCAGTAGACATCAGGCTTTTTGGCGACCTGCCTTGCCCAATCCAACACCTCTTGAGCGCAGATGACTTCATCTTGCCCACCCTGAATCATCGTCCAACAAAAACCTTCCGATTGAGCAAACTCAGGCCAGACAATCGTTGAAAAATCATATATTCCAACCGGTGGCGCCACCGTCAACAAAGAGTCAACTTGAAGATGCTCAAGGGCTTTCAATGAAACAAAGCTTCCAAACGAGAAGCCTCCTAAATGAATTTTGTCAAAACCTTGGTCAAATTTTGCCCACTCAACCACCGCTAATAAATCTTCAACCTCACCGACACCTTGATCGTATTCCCCTTCACTTTTTCCAACACCGCGAAAGTTGTAGCAAATAGTAGAAAACCCTTGTTTTTGAAAGGCACGCTCCATTGTCGTAATAACTTTATTATTCATAGTGCCGCCATACAGTGGATGAGGATGACTTAAAACGATCAACTTCTTAACACTACCGGCCGGTGATTTTTCACTATCAACGGCATGAAATCGAATCTCTAAATCGCCAACGCTTCCCTGAATCATCAATGTTTCCGCATTCGCTTGTGTTTTAACTTTCATAAATATTTCCTAAATTTTAGTGCGAATTTTACCGAAAACCTTAGGTGAAACACATATTTCGGTAAAATCAAACAAGGTTCAATTTATTTAGGATTTATTGGATATTCATCATTCTGTTCTGGCCATGCAGATCTTATTTTTCAGCAAAAACAGAATCCAATCTTAATTTCCCAAAGATCCGACTCAACTTCTTACTAAAAGGCTTGTTATGTCCCAAACTGTTCTTAAAAAAGTCGTCATCGATGACGCAGTTCCTTTTGCACAAGAAATTTTTGGTCATTTAGGTAAATTACACCTTCTTCCTGGAAAAGCGATCCAAGCAGATGATGTCAAAGATGCGCAAGCACTGATTATTCGCTCTAGAACGCAAATCAATAAAGCTCTTCTTGAAAATAGTGATGTGAAATTTGTCGGTAGCACGGTCGTCGGTCTGGATCATGTTGACCAAAACTACTTACAAACGGCCGGCATTAAGTTTTACTCCGCGCAAGGCTGTAATGCGAATTCAGTTGCTGAATTCGTTATCAATGCTTTATTCGAATTGGCTGAAGCGAAAGGATTTGATTTAAGTCAAAAAACACTGGGCATTATCGGTGTCGGGAATGTCGGTAGTCGCCTATTCACAAAAGCGGAGCAGCTTAACATCAAGTGTCTAGTGAATGATCCACCAAAACAGCTCAATGAACCGGAGGCTTATGAGTATCGGGCACTCGATGAGGTCTTAAAAGCTGACATTATCAGCGTCCATACACCTCTCACAACAGAAGGCCCGTTTGCGACCCAAAATTTAATTAGCGCTCAAAAACTCAGTCAAATACAGCCACATCAAATTATAGTCAATGCAGCTCGAGGCGGAATTATTGATGAACACGCTTGGATAAACACCCAAACTCTTGCGAACATTATTGATTGTTGGGTAAATGAACCACATATCCATTCAGAGCTGTATAAAACAGCTTTTTTTGCAACACCACATATTGCTGGCCATAGCTTTGAAGCCAAACTTGCTGGAAGTGAAATGGTTTATCAAGCACTTTGTGATTTTCAAAAAACATCACCTAAAACAGATTGGAAGAAAATTTTACCGGCCCCTTCAACCCCAATCGAGCAGAAAAATTTATGTTTAGAAAACTCTCAATTAGCAAAATTTAAACAAACTTTACTTAGAGATATCTTTCGAAAATGCCATGATATTTTTTCAGATCACAATGGCATTTCTGCCAAAACACATCAGGAAATTGAAAAAAAATACGAATTTTTTCGAAGAAATTATCCAATTTATCATGAATGGCACCAACATAAAGTCGTTTCCCTTAAAAACAAAGAACTCGACAACCTATTGAAATCACTTGGTTTTCAAATAATTCAAAACAAAAAATAAACTTTATTAGCATTTCATAATAAAAGATTATTATTAACTGCTAAAAAAATTTAGATTTGATTTTGCTCCATGGTGCTTTAACCTAGTTTTTGAAAATTTGACTCATTCAAAATTTTTGCCAACTCATTGGAGATACTACATGAAAATAAAAAATCTATTCAAAGCCGCAATTTTAGCGGTATCTGTCACAGCTCTTTCTGGTTGTGGAACTATGAACGCAATCAGCAATCTAAATGATGGTGCCGGTGAAACCTTTATGCAAATCTGGGACAAGTGGGTCGAAGCAGAAGGTGATATCGCTGAAGCAACTATGTGGGAAGTGAAAGTTGAAGAAGGCGTTGAACTAGAAGATGTTATTGATGCAATCAACAATGTGGGAATCAACCGCAACATCAAAAACGTTGGCGAGCTTCCTCTTTCAGAAGAACTAAAAGCTCGTGGTGTTGAATCAGGCGTTGTTCACGTAATGTCATTCTGTAACCCAGATACTGCACGTAAGATGATCGACTTCTCACCAGCAATGGGTGGTTTCTTACCATGTCGTGTTAACATCATTGAAAAAGAAGATGGTCTTTACATCTACACAATGAACATGGATATGGCAATCAAAATGGGCCGTAAAATGCCTCCAGAACTTTACGAAGCAACGATGCAAGTTCGTAACACTATGTGGGAAATGTTGGACAAAGGCTCTAAAGGCGAATTCTAATCCCTCTCCTATAGAAATCACATAAAAATCAAGAATTGAAAATCCCCCTCCGACCGCGCTTAGCCCCCTTTTAAGCGCGGTTTTTTTATATAGGATTTACCGGCCGGTATTCTTTCAATACTCCAAACAATAAAAAACCCGATTAAGATAAACCTAACCGGGCTTTAAACTTCGGGCTAATTTTGATTGGTCAAATTAGCTGTGCCAAATATCTTTGGTAATTGATTGATACCAAGAGAAAGCATAGTTGGCTTCTTGTTTACGCTCTTCAAGACTTGCCGCACCTTTGCTCACACCACCAGCACCCTCAACACCTTTCAACACACCGTCAACCGGTTCATAAACACCCACTACACTAATTCCGTATTCAGAACCTACTAAGCTGTAACAGGTGTTTACCGTGCGAATTGCTGGCATATCCAAACCATTAAGGTCAGTAACAACGGCTGCCGCACAATGTTTACCCTGAACAGATGCTGAATGACCCGATTTCGGCATCGCACCTGCAATACATGAATCTCCGACCACATAAATACCTTTATGCAGTTTGGATTCAAACGTGCCTTGATGCACCGGGCACCAACCTGAATCATCTGTCAAACCGATATCAAACGCAATCTTTCCGGCTTTTTGAGCAGGGATCACATTGATGACATCAGCAGTAATGGTATCGAATTCGCTGTAAACCGTTTTGTTTTCCACATCAATCTTGGTGACTGTAGCGCCATCAATCGCACCATACCACTCAATCATTTGGCCATAAAGCTCACGCCAACCGCCCATAAACAATGACTGTTTTGAGAACTTATTCTTGGGATCCAAACACATAATGGTGGCCGTTGGATTATGGCGTTTGAAATAATCCGCAACCATTGAAAGACGTTCATAAGGCCCTGGTCCACAACGGAATGGATTAGGAGGAGCAACCATTAAGAATCTTCCACCCTGTGGCATTTCTTTGATTTGCTTCGCCAACAACTCTGTTTGTGGTCCCGCTTTCCATGCATGAGGAAGGGTCTCAGAGGCTTCTTCTGAATAGCCTTCAATAGCATCCCAGCGGAAGTCAATCCCAGGTGAAACCACCAAACGATCATAAGCCAACACTTGACCATCATCCAAAGTGACTGTTTGCTTAGCCTTATCGACTGAAGTAGCCATTTGGTGAATCACATTAATATCATGCTCACTTTTCAATGACTCATAATCATGAGTTAAATATTCAACATCAACTAATCCAGCTAAATACCAGTTTGAACCTGGGCACGTCATGTAAGTCTTCTTTGGCTCAATGATGGTGACATCAACACTTGAGTCATAACGCTTGATGTATTTTGCAACGGTTGAGCCACCGAAACCTCCACCAATAACCACGACTTTTTTGCCTGAAGTACTGCGCACATTATTGGAACATGCTTGCAAACCGAATGCAGAACCTGCCACACCAGCAGCTGCCATTGCCTTAATTAAACTTCTACGATTAAACATTTTCATTGATCTCCCCCTTAAGGCTTTAAGCTACCTAAATAATCCGCAATGGCTTTCAACTCATCATTTGAGTAACCTTTTACATGGCGTTGCATAATCGTATTAGGACGCTCGCCAGACTTGAAGCTCAACAATTGTTGATACATGACATCCGCCGGATAACCTGCCAAAGGTGGAATCGTATTACCATCAACATATTTCCCTTCAGGACCATGACACTGGAAACATGTTGTTGCATGCAATTCTCCAGTACTGATATTAACGGTTCTTTCAGCTTGAACAGTAGAAGGCAATGCTGCAACAAAACCTGCCATAGCGATACCCTTTACTAACAGAGGGAGTTTTTTAAACATAATAGATGCCCTTATTTAAATGACGCACTTACTTGAAAACAAATACCTTTTTCATTACATAAATAAAATTCGCAAACGTAAGTCCTTAAAATCATTATGGAAATGAAATGGTATAAATTTTTCAATATGCTTTTATAAAATAAATCTGGGGTATTCTGCAAAGTTCCTAGGCAATTGGTAATTATTTATTTTTATAAATTAGACAAGATTTTATTTATACCTATAGAAAAACAATTATGTTTTATTTTCAAAGCCTATAAGAAGCATTTTCAATACGAAATAGTATTAAATAATTCACAATTCATAAATTTAATTTATGTATAAATAACTATTTAAAATAATTAAAACACTTTTAAGCAGCTTACCAAAGATGTTTTCCAAGACGATTTTACTCTAAACCCACTACTGAAAATCCGGAGAACCATAAGTCAAAGTTAGGGAAAGTTCTCCAGATCAGCAGATTTAGGAGCTTGCTGTTGATAAATCAAAAGCCGTATAGTTTTTCGGAATTTTGCATTAACCAAGCCAGAAACTTCTCGGCCGACTGGCACCGCTAAATCAACCTTTAAACCCTGCCACTGCAACACATTATCAATCACTAAAGCGTCACACACATTCGGACGAAAATCATCTGGTAAGTGAGAAGCAGATCTGACCTGAGCACATTCAAACTACTGGCTAGGATTAACCTGTCGAAGAAAAATTAAATGAATATAAAAATTTTAGGCAACAAAAAACCCCAGGCTTTGAAACCCGGGGTTTTCGCATCAAGCTAATTTAAACTGACTTGCGTCAGTAGTTAAATTAGAACTTGTGTAGGATACCAGCAATGTAGTTAGAGTTAGTATCGTTACCCATCATGTCTTCTTTGTCTACAGTGTAGATGTAAGCAGTAGTTTTCTTACCTAGAGAGTAGTTTAGACCGATAGACCATGCAGACTCATCACCACCGTTGTCGTAGTCATCCATTGAGTACTTAACTTTAGGCATGAACTTACCAATTTTGTATGCTGCTTGAGCTTGGAAGTTTTCACCGTTATCGTTTTCTTGGTACATACCGTTTACAGTTAGACCAGAAGCTTTGTACTGTGCAGATAGACGAACTAGCTCTTCACCAGAAGCATCTAGCCAGTCACCACCGTCCATAGCAAGTGCTAGGTATAGACCTTCTTTAGTTGAACCGTACATTGCAGCAACAGAGTAACCATCGTCTTTAGCAACGTTATCTTCTGCTTCACCCATTACTGCTGCAGCAACGATTTTGATACCACCGAAAGATGGAGAAACGTATGCAAGAACGTCATCTGCACGGTTCTCACCACCTTTAACACCGATCTTAGTCATTTTACCAAGGTCAGCTGCACCATCGTTGAAAAGGTCAGAAGGCTGAGACATTTTCAATGGAGTGTCGTGACGACCCATAAGAACTGTACCGAAACCACCAGCAAGACCAACATAAGCGTTACGTTGTGAAAGTACGTCGTTAGTTGCAGAATCAGCGATAGAATCTAGACCGAACTCAACCTTATAAACTGCTTTAAGGCCGTTACCTAGATCTTCAGAACCTTTAACACCTAGACGAGAAGCTGTAGAGTTTACAGTTGTATCAGCACCATCGTTATCAGCGATGTTTAGGTTTAGTTGACCGTAAACAGTAGGAGCATCAGCCATAGCTACTGGAGCTGCAATTGCAGAAGCGATTGCTAGAGCAATAATATTCTTTTTCATGTTTCATTCCTTAAGTTGTTATACACCCCGATTAACTCGGGTTGATGCGTACTTTAGCCAAGCACTTTTCACATTGCAAACCTTTTTTCAAAAAAAAACGACATCAATTGTGAATTGTTGTATTTTTGCAACACTACGCAGAACCACTCACCGACAAACTTACACAGAACTTACCGGCCGGCATCTTTTAAACTTTACCCTAGCCTTAAAACCAAAAAACCCGCCAGAACCGAAGCTCTAAGCGGGTTTTGTAGACAACCACCAAAGTGATTGCAACAAACGAATAATCGGTAAGATTAACGTTTTGAGAACTGTGGACGACGACGTGCTTTGCGAAGACCAACTTTCTTACGTTCAACTTGACGCGCATCACGAGTCAATAGACCACGTGTACGAAGTGCTGAACGGTTTTCTTCAGAGAAGTTAACCAATGCACGTGCCAGACCGTGACGTACTGCACCAGCTTGACCAGTAGTACCACCACCAACAACGGTGATGTTCGCGTCAAACTTTTCTAGGTTTTCAGTCGCTTCTAGCGGCTGATTGATTACCATAAGATCTGTTTCACGTGCAAAGTAGTCAGCGATATCACGACCGTTAACTGTCATTTTGCCAGAACCCGCTTTCAAGAAAACGCGAGCAACTGAGCTTTTACGACGACCTGTTCCGTAGTATTGTTCTGCCATTTTTCGAATCCTCTTAAATGTCTAGTGCTTGTGGTTGTTGAGCTGTGTGTGGGTGATCAGTTCCCGCATACACTTTTAGCTTTTTCATCATCGCACGACCCAAAGGACCTTTTGGCATCATCCCTTTTACTGCGTACTCAAGCGGACGGTTAGGCGCTTTCGCCATCAACTTTTCAAAGTTAGTTGACTTCAAGTTACCCACGTAACCGGTTACATGATGGTACATTTTGTCTTTACGCTTGTTACCTGTAACAGCAATTTTTTCAGCGTTAACAACAACAATGTAATCACCACAATCCGCATGCGGAGTGTATTCTGGTTTATGCTTACCACGTAGACGTGACGCAATTTCTGAAGCCAAACGACCTAGCGTTTTACCTTCAGCGTCAACAACATACCAGTCGCGCTTGATTTCTGCAGGTTTTGCAACAAATGTTTTCATAATTTGTTCCTAATAAACTAAATTTAATCCAAATCCAAAGGATAAAAACTCAAAAATTTTAAGATTTTCATCCACTTACTGTTTAACGGGCAATAAGGGGAAGGATTATTAAGCGCGCAATTATACAGATTCGCCGGCCGGTTGCAATTGCTAAATCCGTGAAATTGCAAACTTTTTTGCGATTTAAGAAGGTTTGCTTTTAACCATAAAAAAACCGGCCGGTAGAAACTCTACCGGCCGGTAAAAACCAACTCAAGGAATGTTGAGTTAACTCATCCTCCTCATGAGATAACTCGGGACCTAATTACATTAGGTCAAAAGATTTTGAAATGCTTAACACAACAAATTGATCTTCTTCAGGGTTACCATCTGTATCAGAGTAAATATAATTAACGCCGCCGTCTAAACCTTCAGCTAGCGAGAAAGAATAACCAAGATCTAAGTATTTAACATCTGTGTCATCAGTATCCACATCACCATCTAGAATACCGTAAGTTCCAGAGAAGTCGCCATAACCAAGAGACACATACATATGATCATAATCAATGTCACCATTACCGTAATTATCATAAGTACCACGATCATAACCAACTGTAATCATGTCATAACCTAATGAAAAATTTACTTCTTGGTAAGTATCATCAAATGCATCATCTGTGTAGTAATAACCAGTTACACCAACACCTGCAGAAATTGGACCTAGGTTACCAGACCAACCTGCGTATAGATCATACTCTAAACCTGCTTCAACATCCGCAGCCCAAGTACCGATATAAAAACCTGACTCATGCTCATAATCCAATCCTGCTGAAGCAGATGCAGATTCAGTTTGTTCAACACCACGAAAAACATAGTTAGATACCATGCCTGCGTTTGCAGAAACACCTGCTTGCGCAGTAGCTGGCGCAATAGCCATCATAGAAGAACCTGCAACAACTGCAGAAAGGATTGCTGTTTTTAAAGCTGTCATTTTCATTTATCAAACTCTCCATTTGTTTGGGATAAATTAAGTCAAAACTCTTCTAGCCTTTATCAATCAAAATGCCACAAACCAAAAACACCTTTGAAAAACAACAACTTAAATAAATAAACCACCCTTCTCTTATAAACCCAAGCTCCTTACCTCACGACATTGCACCAATAAAATCATACCCTGCACCAATAAAATTGCTAAATTTGCAACAAATCGCTTTCCTGTTGTAAAAAAGCCTCAAAACGTTTTTCAAACAAACGAAAATTCTTAACGACTTGCTGACCTCGCATAGTTAGCACACTTCCACCGCCCGATTTTCCACCTTGAGCCTTTTCAACGAGTGGTTGCTGGTACATCTGATTCATCTCATCAACAAGCTTCCAAGCTTTTTTGTATGACATTCCCATCTCCTTTGCCGCTTTGTTCATAGAGCCTGATGCTGCAATATGCTCCAACAGCTGAATTCTTCCCACCCCTAAATAACTCCCTTTTTCACCGGCCAGCCAGAAACGCGCATGAATCTTTTCTGAGTATGCTCCCCCCGGTATTTTCTCTTCTAAGCTCACTTCCACTTTTTTATGCTCAGTCACTCACAACCCCTTTTTATTATCCTTTTTATTGTTTTATCTCTTTCATACCAAAATCTTACAAACTAATCACAAAAATTAACACCTGCTCAAGGATCAATCCATCAACATAGCGTCATCCTGAATTCAAAAATGGTTATTTATGAAAAATGCCTTACTTTTCAAAATCCGCTAAAATCGATAATGAAAATTTCTTTCAATCCACCCTCAACTAAAATGAGCTTCAAGTCATTTTCAGGAGTTTTAGAATGAATGTCGGTCGTTTAGATCAAATTATTCGTATTGTAATTGGTGTTTTCTTTATTTTATTAGCCTATTTGGAACTCACTGGCTCATGGGGTTATATTGGAGTAGTCCCTCTTTTCACTGGCTTGGTGCGCTGGTGCCCGATTTACAGCATTTTGGGATTCCAAACCTGTCCAATCCACTCGCATATTGATTACCACAAATAAATTTTCCTTACCGGCCGGTATCCTTTATCGGTCAGGACTCAGACCATTTCACTCTTTTCCCATTCAACAAGGCAGATTTGCAATCGGAACACTTCCTGCTTCTTGGTTATTTTTAATGTTTGCAATTTAATGATTCTTTGATGAAGGATTTATAAATTTTGCACGCTTAGATATGCAAAATTGCGAATGAATCGTTAGAATGCATAAAACCATAGTCCACATACAATAAAACAGAGTGAAATATGAAAAAAGTTGTTATCCCTGTTGCAGGGTTAGGAACACGATTCCTGCCTGCAACCAAAGCCATTCCAAAAGAGATGATTACGCTCGTCGACAAACCTCTTATTCAATATGTGGTTGCTGAGGCCATTCGCGCTGGATTTACGGACATTATTTTGGTCACCCACTCTTCAAAAGGCGCTATCGAAAACCATTTCGATCACAACTATGAGTTAAACAAAACGCTCGTTGAAAAAAACAAACTTGCTTTGTTAGACATTATTGACAACATTCTTCCCGGTGATGCCAATATTATCTCAGTTCGCCAACCCATTGCTCTTGGGCTTGGTCACGCAGTTTTATGCGCCGCACCAATTATTGGCGATGATGACTTTGCTGTCATGCTACCAGACGTGATTTTGAACGAAGAATCTTGTGATTTAGCCAAAATGGTTCAAGCTTTTCAATTAAACCGAAAAAGCCAAATTATGGTGGAACCTGTACCACAGGAAGAAACTTACAAATACGGTATCGTCGATATTCAAGGCAGAGAGCTTGCACCTGCAGAATCCACCGAAATGGTAAATATGGTTGAAAAACCCTCTGTCGAGAAAGCACCCTCAAACTTATCGGTTACCGGCCGGTATATTTTGGACAATGACATTTTAGGTATTCTTAGAACGACGCCAAAAGGCGCTGGCGGCGAAATTCAATTGACAGATGCAATTGATACCCTAATGAAAGCACAAGGCGCAGAAGCTTATCGTTTAGAAGGCAAAAGCTATGACTGTGGTGATAAACTAGGATATCTGCAAGCGACTTATGAATTCGCTTGCCAACATCCAGAACTAGGACCTTCATTTACTGAATGGCTAGCTACGATAGCTCAGGAGACTTAATGAAAAATACTCAGGCCTATTCCCAATTAAGCCAATTGGCTGAAAACCTTCAAACGACAGATTTGAAATCTTTATTTGATGACGAAAATCGATTTGAGCAATTTCATGTCACAATGCCTGGAGCAATGCTTGATTTCTCCAAACAAAAAATTACATCTGAAGTCTTTAATCAATTAGTGTCACTGGCAAAAGAAGTCGACCTAAAAGGTTGGATTGACCGCTTAATTTCCGGTGAAAAACTGAATCACACCGAAGGCCGTGCCGCATGGCATACAGCGCTTCGAAATCTAAGCGAACCTTTGCCAGAGGTTGAGTTGCAATGGCATAAAATGGCCTACATTGTTCATGAACTCCACTCCAAGCAAATGCGAGGATACTCAGGAAAACCGATTTATGATGTGGTCAACATTGGGGTTGGAGGAAGTGATTTAGGTCCATTAATGGTCACGCACGCCTTGGAAATGCAGAAAAAACCGGATGCGCCTAACGTACATTTCGTTTCAACACTCGACGGTCGTCAGCTTCAGTCGATTCTGGCTAAACTTAATCCTGAAACCACTTTGTTTGTTGTGGCTTCAAAATCCTTCACTACAATTGACACCCTCTCTCTAGCAGAGACAGCCAAAGAATGGATGCTCGACCATTGCGGTTGCTCGACGACCGTTATGCGCCATTTTATTGGCGTCTCAACCAATGTCCCCAAAATGAGCGAATGGGGTATTCTCCCAGATTACCAATTAGAGTTTTGGGACTGGGTTGGTGGTCGTTTTTCGCTTTGGTCATCGATCGGTTTAACCATTGCTATCCAACAAGGAATGGAGGGATTCAAAACCCTTCTTCAAGGTGCTCATGATATGGACACCCATTTCCAAGAAGCACCGATTGAACAAAACCTTCCGGCTTTGGTCGGACTCATTGGTGTATGGAATACCAACTTCTTGAACTTAGCTGGTCAAGCCATCCTTCCTTATGATTCCCGACTTAAGCATTTTGCAGGCTATCTAGAACAGTTGGAAATGGAATCCAACGGCAAGCACACTCAACGAGACGGTGAATTTGTTGACTATCGAACTTGCCCGATTTTGTGGGGTGAAGTTGGCCCGAATGCACAACATGCTTTCTATCAGCTGTTACACCAAGGAACGGAACGTGTCATGTCTGACTTTATTTTATTTAAAGAAGGACAAGGAACTGACGAACGTGCGCAATTCCATCAGAACTTAAATATCGCCAACTGCCTTGCACAAAGTCGCGCCATGATGGTCGGTCAAGAAAGTGATGACCCACATAAACACTATCCTGGAAATCAAGTTTCGAATACGCTGCTTTTAGACCGAGTAGATGCCTATCACCTCGGCATGCTAGTCGCCCTATACGAACACAAAGTTTTCACACAATCAGTCGTTTGGAACATCAACCCCTTTGATCAATGGGGCGTGGAACTCGGTAAAAAAATCGCCTTGAACATTTTAGATTCGATTGAACAAAAACAAGCCGACCATTTAGACGGTTCAACTCAAGGCATTTTGAAACAAATCTGGGAGCACACCTATGCAAATTAATGTTTTTGGCTCAACCATTTCTGCACTGGTCACCGCAGGTTGCTTGGCGGAAACCGGTAACCAAGTGACTTTAATTGGAAACATTCCAGAATCTATTGCTGAACCGAACCTTTCAAAGCTGCTAAAGAAACAATTGAAAGCCGGTTTTTTGAAGGTTTCTGAGCAGTTTAACCAAGAAGCCAACTTCCACTTTATTTCACTGCCTTCTGGTGCCTGTCAAGATGCAGTAGTGATTGCCGAACAGTTAAGCGAAAAAGCCCCAAAAGATAGCTATTTAGTACTTCGATCCAACTTTGGCTTTCCATTGTCTCATCAAGTCATTGACACAGCTAAACTACCCTTTATTGTGAATCCTGATTTTGCAGCTGACGGGAATGCCATTAATGCCTTTACAAGACCTGATCGAATTATTATTGGCAGTGAAGATCAACATGCAACTGAAGACTTTAAACGCTTAATGTCACCCTTCAATCGTAACCGCGATGTTTCGATTGTCATGTCTCCAGATTCAGCAATCTTAACCAAATACGCCACAAACGTGTTAATTGCAACTCGCATTAGTCTTATGAATGAACTTGCTCTGGTTGCGGAAGAAATGGGAGCGGATATTGAACAAGTCCGTCAAGGTCTTGGTTCAGACCAACGCATTGGTTTTTCTTACCTTTATCCTGGGGTTGGCTTCGGTGGTGAGCACCTCGAAATGGACTTAGAACGTGTCCAAGCGTTAATTGACAAAACGGGATCACAAGAGAATTTGCTACGCTCTGTAGCAAATATCAACCATACCCAAAAAGAACTTCTTTTCCGCAAGCTCTGGAAACATTTCGATTGCCAACTCACCAATAAGCAAATTGCCCTTTGGGGGATTAGCTACAAACCAAACAGTAGCTCCATAAAAGGTGCACCGAGCTTAGTGATGATTGAAGCCTTATTGCACCAAGGGTGCCAAGTCAATATCTATGACCCAAAGTTAGGAAAGTCATTCGACCAGTGGTGTCAAACCTATCTATCAGAACAGCAACGTTCGCAGTTGCATATTTTTGATGATCCCTACAACGCACTGGACAACTCTGATGCTTTGTGTGTTTTGACAGAATGGAAACAATTCTGGTCTCCAGATTTTTCAGAGATGCAACAACGAATGAAGCACTCTGTGATAGCCGACGGCCGAAATCTATATGATCCTGAGCATTTAAAATCACTTGGTTTTACATACTTTGGTGTGGGTCGAAAATAACTGACAAACCACTTAACAGCCCATTTATTCTGCTGAAATAAATACCGGCCGGTATAAATCCGGCCAAAACCGCCCTTTTTTCATACATCCTCTGAATCTCACATCTGGATAATTCAATGACTTATAGTTTAGATTGCATTAAAGCCTATGATATTCGCGGTCGCGTACCAGACGTTCTCAATGCCGATTTTGCTTACGATCTTGCACGTGCCTACAGCACAGTTTTCCAACCCAAGACACTTGTTGTTGGCCATGATATTCGCCAAGAAGGGCCTGAACTGAATGAAGCACTCTGTCGTGGCTTTGCCGAAAGCGGCGTACAAGTACTTCATTTAGGACTTTGTGGCACGGAAGAAGTGTATTTTGCAACCTCTCACTATCAAGCCGATGGCGGAATCATGATCACCGCCAGCCACAACCCCAAAGGCTACAACGGCATGAAGTTGGTTAAAAATGGATCACAGCCCATTGGTCAAGACTCTGGCTTGAAAGACATTAAAACAACAATGGCTTCTCAAAGTTTCTGTGAAACAGTGCCAACACCGACACCACTCGTTGAAATACATGACAAATCCGCTTATATCCAGCATCTACTTGGCTTAATTGATTTAGACGAACTAAAACCCCTGAAAATCCTGGTAAATGCTGGAAATGGTGCAGCCGGCCCAACATTCGATCAACTCGCCAAACACCTACCCTTCGAATTTATTCGAATGCAACACGAGCCTGACGGCAATTTCCCGAACGGCATTCCAAACCCGATGTTATTTGAAAACCGCGAAGTAACGGCAAATGCACTTAAAGAAAATCAAGCCGATTTCGCAGTTGCTTGGGATGGTGATTTTGACCGCTGTTTTTTATTTGATGAAACCGGCTATTTTATTGAAGGTTATTATTTAGTCGGTCTTCTGGCGAAAACCCTTCTAGAAAGAAATCCAGGCGAAAAAATTATTTACGACCCACGCATGACGTGGAACACCATCGAGCAAGTCACAGAATCTGGTGGAATCCCTTTACAATGCAGAACAGGTCATTCATTTATTAAAGACATGATGCGTAGAGAAAATGCCATTTACGGCGGTGAAATGTCTGCTCATCACTACTTTCGGGATTTCTTTTACTGCGACAGTGGCATGATTCCTTGGCTACTCATAGCAGAACTGATGAGCAAAACGGGGAAAACGTTATCCGATTTAATCGGAGATCGTGCCAAACGATTCCCATGCAGTGGCGAGCTGAACTACAAAGTCACTAATGCCAAAGCAATCATGCAGGCTGTTGAAGCGGCTTACCTACCTCTCAACCCTGTAATTGATCCAACCGACGGCATTGGCTATGAATTCAAAGAATGGCGCATGAATATGCGAACATCAAATACGGAGCCTCTGCTACGCCTAAACGTTGAATCTCGCGGCAATCCTGAATTGGTTGCTGCAAAAGTCAAAGAGATTGAGGCGATTATCGAACGTATCGGTTAGCCCTCTCTCTTGACTGGATTGAAAAGATACCGGCCGGTGACTTTTGTTATTGACCGGCACAACAAAATAATTGCACTCAACCCACTATTTAGTCAATTCTGAATAACTCGTTTAATTTATGGCAAAGCCAGTTATTCAGAGTCGACTATTTATCTTTGCAGCCTCAACCAAAGTAACGCCACAATTAATAAGATACCGGCCGGTATAAATGCGGCCATTACAGCAGGCAATTGATACACCGCACTTAAATTTCCAATTAACTGATTACCAAGATGAAATAACAACCCGATCAAAACCCCAATAAATATTCGCTGCCCCATACTCACCTGTCGCTGAGAACCAAAAATTAATGGGAAAACAATCGCAATCATTGCAAGCACAACCAATGGTGATGCCAATTTATTCCAATAAGCCATTTTCAGCGCACTCGGGTCTCCACCATTGACCTGCAAAAAATCAATCTGTTCTTGAAGCTGAATCAGGTTTAAGCTTGTACTTTTCACCGTCAACTTTTCCAAATCTGCCGGCAGAAAAGGTAAAGACAATTGAACAGAGTTTAAGTTCTCGTACTGATAGTCGATCCACTTTAGCTCAGGAACTTCAGGTTTTACCATCCAATCTAATGTCTTTATCACGCCATTCCGTCCTATCCATTGCCCATTTTCAAAACGGACTTGAGGATAGCTTGCCTGCTTCGTTAACTCTCCTTTCTGGAGGTGATAAATTACAACATCACGTAAATCTTGATTGGAAATCGCTTGACCAATTTCTATAAATCTTTGATTATTTTTTACCCAAAACCCATTGGACTGTCCAAGCGAAAACTGTTTATTTAATGACTCTGCACGAAGTTTATTGGCATAAGTTTCTGCATTAACACCGATCGTCTCACCCATTATGGTCACAAACACCCAAAGCAATAATGCCACTTTAATCACGGCTAAAAAAATTCGCCGAATAGACCAACCGGTAACCCTTAAAACCGTTAATTCGGAGTGGTTTGCCAGATTTCCCATCCCCATAAGCGTACCAATCAGCAAGGCAACCGGAAACAATTGCACAATATAATTTGGCAATTTCAAAAGCACATAAATCGCTGCTAATTCAACAGTATAGTCATCCGTTAAATCATCTAACTGATTCATAAACTCAGTAAAACCGATTAAGGCCAGCAACACCAACAAGACCAAAAGAAAATGGACAACTAAAACAGATGACAGATAACGTTCTACGCGATTCATAATGGATTACCGAATTGATCCTTTGGGCAAGATGAACCTCGTTGTTTTTTGGATTGAATGGAATTTCTTTTCAAAAATTTGACAAACTTCTGATCCCAACCAAGCGCCCAAAGCATAAAAACCGAAGGAATCAGCCAGAACCAAACAGGTGAACCACCTTCTTTGGCAATATCATCTGCTGACAATACTAACTGGTTGTAAATAATGAATATCAAGAGTGCAATAAACAGTTTGGCAAAACGCCCCTGTCTAGGCCCTGTTTTTGATAATCGCAAACCAATAAGTCCCAAAACTAAAATTGATAACGGAATGCTCAAACGAGTGTGCAAAAGCGCTCTTTCTCTTGAAGTTTGATACAGCCAAAGCTCTTCAATCGGTTTCTCATCGATCTTGGCATACCGATAACTGGCGACCGTCTTGGGAAGAATACCCTCAAAATGTTCAAATTTCTGGACTTCCAATGGCTTGCGATTGGAGGCAAGCTCATCACTCGTCATTACTCGTAAATTAGAATAACGCCATCCATTCTTTAATGACAAAATCACCTCATCTGCATTCCGAATAAACTGACCTTCTCGTGCGGTCAGAATTAAATCATTTTCAGAAGTTTTCAGTGAAACCCAAACCTGTGACATTCGACCATCATTGGACACCTCTTGTGCATAAATAACCCCTTGATTATTTACCAATTCATTAAAGGTTGCCGCTTCTATATTGACATAACTATTCTTGCTCAAGGCATCATTGATTAAAGTACGCTCATTTTGATAGCTCCAAGGAAACACGAAAAGCATCACCCAATAAAGTAAAAGCGTTAGCGGAATTAAAAAAAGAACCACTGTTTTACGGAAGAAACCCGGACCAATCCCTCCTGTCTGCATGACCACAATTTCTTGATCTTGATGCATTCTGCCAAACGTCAGCATGACCGCGATGAGTGCGACCAAAGGTAAAACGACGTCCTGAGCACGAACAAGTTTGAAGACCATTAAATCCATCACAAGGTCAGCGGGTATATCTCCCCTTACCGCTTTTGCAAGAACACGAGTGACCTCTGAACCAAACGTAATCAGTAACAAAACCACCAGCACAGCTAGAAACGTTGCTAATAATTCTTTTAACAGTGCCCTTTGCAAAATTCCAAAAAACAAAATTGAACCTTTTTTAATCGAGACGAAACTTAGAGGCCTGTGAATAATCTATGTTTACCAGATTACAGCTCTACTTGTTCACGACAGACCAACGCAAAATTATAACGTCATTCTGCATCCCACACTGAAACTTTACAAAGACGCTAACAAACGTTTTATTTATGCCCTGTTGAAAATCAACCTTAACCCCTCGTCCAAAATCTCACTTGCTTGATTCCCCCACTATCGCGTAAGATTTCGTGCAAACATATCAACATAATGACAGAACAAGAGAAAATCATGAAAAGAATACAATTCAGGCTAAACACTGCTCACCAAGACTGCGATACACTTCTTATTGGTGTCGACAATTCCGGTCAATTAATAGGTTCGGACTCAACGTTGAATAGCAACAGTGAACTGACCTCAGCGGTCTCTACAGCTATAGCTGATAAAGATCTATCGACCAAAGTCGGTAGTCAAATAATGCTGAAAAATCTTGCCGGCTTTACTCGAGTCTGGTTCGTTTCTTTGGGAGAAACTGAAAAACTGAGCCGAAAAGCCTTTATCGAAACCATGAAAAAAACAATTTCCGGCATTCTGGAAACAGGGACAAATTGGCTTTATCACACCTTAAGCATTGCCACACAAGACAGCGATGCTGCTTGGGCGCTATATCAAAACGCTCTTATGTTGCAGACTGCACAATATGATTATCAACATCCAAGTCGCGGCGATTTCACTGCCAACGAAAATAACTTGGACAAGGTGACGTTTGTAGGAGAAATTGAGAACGCTGAGCAAATTATTGGACAAGCTCAGTCTTCTGCAATTGGCATGAGCTTAACCCAAGACCTTGCAAATATGCCAGCCAACTTCTGCACACCGACTTATCTTGCTTCTACAGCGGAAGATTTAGGCCAGCAATATGGCTTCACTGTCAACATTCTTGAACGCGCTCAAATGGAAGAATTAGGCATGGGTTCATTTCTTTCCGTCGCCCAAGGCAGTGACCAACCCCCTAAATTAATCTGCTTAGAGTACAAAGGCGCAAACGCAAACGATGCACCGATTGCATTAGTTGGTAAAGGCGTAACATTTGATACCGGCGGTATTTCACTGAAACCGGGTGCTTCCATGGATGAAATGAAATACGATATGGGTGGTGCTGCAACGGTTCTTGGCGTATTTAAGGCACTCGGAGAACTTAAGCCAGAGATTAATGTCGTTGGGATAATTCCATCAACTGAAAATATGCCGGCCGGTAACGCGGTAAAACCAGGAGATGTCGTTACATCTATGTCAGGCCAAACGATTGAAATCCTAAATACAGATGCAGAAGGCCGCCTGATTCTTTGCGATGCTTTAACCTATGCACAGAAAACCTATCAGCCAAAACAAGTCATCGATATTGCGACTTTGACAGGCGCTTGCATTATTGCCTTAGGGCATCATGTGTCAGGTATCATGGGGAACAACCAAACACTGGTTGACGATTTGTTAAGTTCCGGTAATGACACCTACGACCGTTTCTGGCAACTCCCTTTAGGCGAAGAATGGGATGAACAACTAAAATCCAACTTTGCAGACATGGCAAATATCGGTGGACGTCCAGGTGGCACAATTACCGCTGCTCAATTTTTAGCACGTTTTACCAAAGAGGTTGAATGGGCACACTTAGATATTGCAGGTACAGCTTGGACATCCGGTACGAATAAAGGTGCAACAGGCCGTCCAGTTCCAGCGCTGGTCGACTTTTTAAAGCATAAGGCCGGATAATCATCTCCTAACGTTTGAGCTTCACAGTACTTACTGGGAAGCTCAAGTACCTTCTAAATTTCAGTTAAACGTACCTATCTTTCATGACAAAAACCGCTTCACCTCAACCCCCTAAAGATGTTCTTTTTTATGTATTGAACAGTGACACAGCAGAAGCTAGAGAAGCTTTTGTCTGCAAACTAATCAACACCATTTATAAAAAGCAACGTAAATCTGTTGTCCGTTTTGGCAGCACTGATGAAGTCAATCGTTTTGATCGTCAACTATGGGCTTGGAAACCGACAGCCTTTCTTCCCCATGCCATTGAACAGCAATACCCTGCACCCATTCAGCTTTTTTCCGAGAAGCCCAACCCCAACAAACTTGATAAGGACGTGTTGATTAATCTTCACCCTGAATTCCCTGAGTTTTTTGGAGAATACCAAAGGACCATTGAAGTATTGGACCAGTCGGCTTATTTATTACAGATGGGACGAGAACGTTGGAAAGCCTATCGAAAAAGTGGTATTGAGCCAACCATTCATAAAATTGGATTTGACTAGAAGCTTTTGAATTGGGCACTTATCACAACAAATGAGTCTTCATCCCTCACTATTCTTTACCGGCCGGTACTTGTTTATTAATCACCAGAGTCCGGGAAAGTTTGATTTCCCGCAAATTTAAACTGTTTTTTTTATATTCCCTTAGTAAAACGACCGACTTTTCTGAAACTTCTTCTATAATCATTTGAATATAACTTTGTCGAAACCTGATTAATCGTAAAGGAAATCAGATGGATATTACTCAATTATTGGAGTTTGGCGTTCAACAAGGCGCCTCAGATTTGCACCTTTCCAGTGAGCAACCCCCTATTTTAAGAATTAACGGTGATATCCAACGGATTGATGCACCTGCCATCGATGGCGAAGAGCTACAAAAAATGATCTACGATGTCATGAGTGACAATCAACGACGCGACTTTGAAACCAATTTAGAGGCTGACTTCTCATTCGAATTGCCAAATATTGCGCGTTTTCGTGTCAATGTCTTTATGCAGAACCGAGGAATTGGCGGAGTTTTTCGTACCATCCCAAGCACCGTTCTCACCTTAGAACAACTGAATGCCCCTGAAATATTTAAAGACATCTCTAGTCTGCCACGAGGTATTGTCCTAGTGACCGGCCCTACAGGTTCGGGTAAATCCACGACTCTGGCAGCAATGATTGACTACATCAATGATAATTTCTCCTCTCACATCTTAACCATTGAAGACCCGATTGAGTTCGTTCATACCCCCAAACGCGCCTTGATTAACCAACGTGAAGTTCACCGAGACACTAAAAGTTTTGAAAACTCGCTACGCTCAGCCCTTCGTGAAGACCCAGATGTGATTCTTGTCGGGGAAATGCGAGACCTTGAAACGATTCGCCTAGCCTTAACTGCAGCCGAAACGGGGCATTTAGTCTTTGGAACCTTGCACACCTCATCTGCAGCAAAAACCATTGACCGTGTTATCGATGTATTCCCTGCTGAAGAAAAAGAGATGGTTCGTTCAATGCTCTCTGAATCGATTAAGGCCGTTATTTCACAAACACTTCTAAAGAAGTCAACCGGAGGGCGTGTCGCTGCACATGAAATCATGCTGTCGAACAATGCGATCCGTAACTTAATTCGTGAAGCCAAAATAGCCCAAATGTATTCAGTCATCCAAACCGCTAATGCTCAAGGAATGCAAACGCTTGACCAAAACCTTTTAGAATTGGTTCAAGATGGCACCATCACTGCCGAAGCAGCTAAACGAAAAGCCGTCAACAAAAACCTATTCAACTAAACCTTACAGTGAGTAAATTTTGATTGTTAAAACATTCGCCTTAGTGAGCGTCCATTATGCAAACCATTGATACAGAACAACTTTCAGAACTTCAACAAATCCTTGTCTATTTCTCTCAAAATGGCGGCTCAGACTTGTTTGTTACTGCAGGCTTGCCAATCACGATGAAGAAAGACGGTAATCTGGTTCAATTAACCGAACACAAGGTCACACCAAAACAAGCAAGTGATCTTTGTGCTGAGTTAATGAATGCGGAGCAACTTGACGATTTTATTGAACACTCAGAATCTAACTTTGCTTTCCAAATCCCAGGTCATGGGCGTTACCGTGTCAATGTTTACGTGCAACGTGGCACACCTGGGATGGTTATCCGTAACGTTAAAACAGAAATCCCAGATTTTAGCGAACTTAATTTGCCAGAAGTTCTCAAGGAACAAATTCTAAAAAAACGTGGGCTAATTCTTTTTGTTGGGGGAACTGGTTCGGGTAAATCCACCAGTTTGGCGGCACTCGTTGACATACGTAATACTGAAACCCACAACCACATTATTACCATTGAAGACCCAATCGAATTTATGCACCGTCATAAAAGCTCAATTGTGACTCAACGAGAAGTCGGTGTGGATACAGAATCCTATGAAGCAGCTTTGAAAAATACCTTGCGACAAGCGCCAGATGTTATCTTGATTGGTGAGATTCGTGCTCAAGAAACCATGGAACACGCCATTGCATTTGCAGAAACTGGGCATTTATGTCTATCGACATTGCACGCAAACAATACCAACCAAGCACTCGATCGAATCATTAACTTCTTTCCCCCAAATCAGAAAAACCACATTCTGTTGGATTTATCCTTGAACTTGCGCATGATTGTCTCACAGCGGCTAGTTCCAAAAATTGGCGGCGGGATGATTGCAGCGGTTGAAGTCATGTTAAATACCCCTCGCATCTCTCAGTTGATTTTCAAAGGTGAGGTGACAGAAATCAAAGATCAGATTAAAAACTCAACCGCTCAGGGCATGCAAACATTTGACCAGTCACTTTTCAATCTGTACGAATCCGGCCAGATTAGCTATGAAGATGCGTTAAAAAATGCCGATGCGATGAATGATTTGCGTCTAGAAATTAAACTAAAAAGCAAACGCCCACCACCGAGCAATGAATTTGGCGCCTTTGATGACACCCCTCAATTCAGTATGCAAAAAACAGAGGAAGAGGAACAAGACTAGAGTAATCCTCAACAAAAACTATGTTCAGTACCTTACTGAACCTAATGCCGAGAACTTGAAAAATTCTCGGCACTCTTACTTAGTCGATTCTGAATAACTCGTTTAATTTATGGCAAAGCCAGTTATTCAGAGTCGACTACTTAAATTCATACCGAATCTCAATTGGCTCTTGCGCTTGAGCTTCTAACCGCCATTGATAATGATTGACAGAATTCGGACTTTGATGATAACGCCAATATTGATGTTCTAAAACATTTGTTTGTTTTGTCTTAAGGGTAACTAAATACAGTGATTTCTCATTGGGATATTTATAAATAGATACCGTTTTCCAATCCACTTCTGCCGACTCATCGGTGATTTTAGACTTGAGTGATGACAATACCGAGTCATTAGCAACAACTTGGATCCTTGGCTCTCCTCGCTTTTGACTGTCCCACAAAATAACAGGCGTTGATAAAGGTAAAGAATAGGTTTCCATTAGGGTGGTCATCGCATCATTGGTCAAAACCACACATCCTCGACTCGCATCTGGGTTTCTAGCATAGGTATCACTCGGAACACCGTGCAACCAAATTCCAGAACCCGTTCGATTCTGCGTCCGATCCCATAAATTTGGATAGTTTATTGGCAAGGCTCCACTGCCATAAAAGTCCGGCAACCGTGATGTTTCAATCACATCTGAAATCAGATAAACACCTAACGGTGTTCGTCGATCTCCTTCTTTTAGCTTGCCTGTTCCTTGTGCACCAATAGAAATATAAAAATCTTCCAGCTTAACCCAGTGTTTTTCTACCTGACGATACAAATGCAAGCGCCTATGAGCAATATCCACAAACACGACATAAGGTTGATCGGCACTCTTAAGCAGAAAATTCTCTAACGGCGGAATATAAACAGCGGAGTTCTCCGAAAACTGCCAACGTACGCGTGCCTCATTTTTCAAAGCGGCAATTGTTTTCGGGTAATGCGCGCGAAAGCGTTGCTTGGATAATGGCTGTCCAGCTTGAATTGACAACAGATCGGCTTTAAGCATTTTTGCCAATTTGTAGGAAGGAGCGGTTTCTGAGAGTTCAGAAAACTGTTCAATCGCTTGCTCAATCTGTAAATTCTTCAGAGCATAAAAACCTGCAAGCAATTGGCGCTCTGTTTCTTGAACACTCGAATGCAAATGGTTTGGCTCACTTGACTCAGACTGAGCCCAAGCAACAGGCATAAAAAAGCTCAAAAACAAAACCGAAATATAGCCTAAAAATTTCTTACCGGCCGGTACTTGCGCCCACTTCTTGGATAGAGATTCCTGTTTGAAGCCTTGAAATGCTAACGTAAACAAAATAAAACCTATTTTCCTTCAACATTTATTTCAGGTTCAACTTGCTTATTGCTTGAAGACCTTTGATCAGCCTGTGAAGCTCTAGGAGGGATTCTCAAAAACTCCCCTCTGGGAGTTTGGACCACTGACTTTTCAAACACCTCCTTGTATGCTTGTTGCGCTTCGTAGGCATAAAGTTGATTTAAATTTTCCAATGTCGTCGCTACCCATTCCTCTTCATTCAAGCTCTTTAACAACCACTCGCGTGCTTCATCATATTGTTTTAAACGAACCAGTAATACGGCCAAATTGTTCATAGCTGCTTTTCTCAGAATTGGTTCATGCTCAGAGGATTGCTGAAGCGATTGTTTCAACTTTTCAATCGCCTGTTTGGCCAACTTAAGATTTGAGGGGTTCTTTTCGAAAGCTTGAATTAAGTCATGTGCTTGGAAAAATGCTTCATTTTGTATCGGTTGCGAGGCTTCTGTTTGAGCACTGTTTACGCCATTCAACGGAGCCGAAACAACTTTACCTGCAGTAGAAACCTGCCAAACAGACAAACATCCAAGCATCATAAAGAATTGTGCAAACTTCATACTTAACCTCCAATCCCTACGACTTGGCTTTTGTAGTGTTTTACCTCGTCACGAAGTTGTGCTGCGGTTTCGAAATCAAGATTTTTTGCAGCTTCATACATCTGTTTTTCCAGTTTTTTGATTTTGCGCGCCAATTCAGCAGGCGATAACTTTTCAGATTTTTGATACTGCGCTATCTTTTCAGCAGCTTTACCGGCCGGTTGCTTTTTGGACGATTTCGCCACATAAGGTGAGTCTTCCAAAATGTCATTGACTTTTTTGTTCAGGGCTTGAGGAACAATGCCGCGTTCTTCGTTATACGCTATCTGCTTTTCACGACGACGCTCAGTCTCACCAATTGCTTTCTCCATTGACTTGGTGATTTTATCCGCATACAGGATTGCTCTTCCTTCTGGGTTTCGCGCAGCTCGTCCAATGGTCTGGATTAACGAACGCTCCGAGCGCAAAAAACCTTCTTTATCCGCATCTAAAATCGCTACCAAAGAAACTTCAGGGATATCCAAGCCTTCTCGAAGCAGATTAATTCCGACCAACACATCAAACTCTCCCAGACGTAAATCACGAATGATTTCGATACGTTCCACTGTATCAATATCGGAATGCATGTAACGGACACGGACATTGTGATCTTCCAAATATTCCGTTAGGTTTTCAGCCATTCTTTTCGTTAAGGTGGTCACTAAAATTCGCTGTCCAACCTCGGCACGAATCCGAATTTCACCTAATAAATCATCAACCTGTGTTGACGCTGGGCGCACTTCAATTTCAGGATCTAGCAGCCCTGTTGGTCTCACTACCTGCTCAACAATTTTTGAACTATGATCTGCTTCGTATTGTGCAGGTGTTGCCGAAACAAAAATTGTTTGCGGCATACGCGCTTCAAACTCTTCAAATTTCATTGGACGGTTATCCAAAGCCGATGGTAGACGAAAACCGTAGTTCACTAAGTTTTCTTTACGAGACCTATCTCCTTTGTACATACCGCCAATTTGAGGAATTGTCACATGACTCTCGTCAATCACCAACAAAGCATCTTTTGGGAAATAATCCACAAGAGTCGGAGGAGCTTCCCCCGCTTCACGTCCCGACAAATAGCGAGAATAGTTTTCAATCCCCTGACAATAACCAAGCTCCATCATCATTTCTAAATCAAGCTTGGTGCGTTCATTTAGCCGCTGCTCTTCCACCAATTTATTCATCGAACGCAACTCTGCTAAACGGTCACGCAACTCATCTTTGACCTTTTCAATCATCTCTAAAATTCGCTCATGAGGTGTCACATAGTGACTTTTAGGATAAATGACAATCCGAGTCGGTTTACTCATTACAGAACCGGTTAAAGGGTCAAACCAAGCAATGGTTTCCACCTCATCATCAAAAAGCTCAATACGCACCGCATATTCTTCCGCCTCGGCGGGGAAAATATCAATCACATCACCACGAACACGAAAGGTACCACGCCAAAGCTCAACATCATTACGAGTGTATTGCATAGATGTTAGGCGCTTTAAAATATCCCTCTGTGAAATTTGATCCCCTAAACGTAGCTGCAAAATCATTTTCAAGTACATTTCAGGATCACCTAAACCATAAATCGCTGAAACCGTGGCAACCAAGACAACATCTTTACGCTCTAACAACGCCTTAGTCGCTGACAACCGTAATTGTTCAATCTGCTCATTGACTGAAGAGTCTTTCGAAATGTAGGTATCAGAGGCAGGGACATAAGCCTCAGGTTGATAGTAGTCATAGTAAGAAACAAAATATTCAACAGCATTCTTTGGAAAGAAACCTTTGAGTTCTCCATACAATTGAGCCGCCAACGTTTTGTTGTGTGCCAAAACAATCGTAGGTCGCTGAACTTCAGCAATGACGTTGGCAACCGTAAACGTTTTCCCCGAACCAGTTACTCCAAGCAGAGTTTGGAAAGCTTCACCATCTTCCAAGCCTTCCACTAGCTGCTTAATAGCCTTCGGCTGGTCGCCATTGGGTGAGTAGTTTGAGACCAGTTCAAATATTTTCGCTTTCTCAGCCACAATCGTTCCCTTGAAACATAAAATCCAGTAAAATGCGAATTAATTATTTTTAAAACTTTTTTGATGCCAAGCGGCATTTAGTCTTGAATTCATTAATCCAAATTTTGTTTTCTTGTTGTATCGCTTGGCGATTTGAGCGCCTATGTTAATGCGCCCCATTATACAGCTCAAAAATTTCGTGGAGAATGACATTCAAATGGCCAGCCTATCCGAGCGTGTTCAACGAGTAAAACCATCCTTAACCCTAGTCATCACTGCCAAAGCCGGAGAGCTAAAACGCCAAGGTAAAGACATTATTAGCCTTGGTGCTGGTGAGCCTGACTTTGATACGCCAGATCACATTAAAGCAGCAGGTATCGCAGCGATTACTAACGGCCAAACGCGCTACACCGCTGTAGATGGTACTTTTGAGTTGAAACAAGCCATTATCGATAAATTCAAACGTGATAATAGTTTGAACTATGACCATTCCCAAATTTTAGTGTCTTCTGGTGGAAAACAGAGCTTTTACAATCTTTGCCAAGCAGTGTTAGATAAAGGCGATGAAGTCATTATCCCTGCCCCTTACTGGGTTTCTTATCCTGATATGGTTTTATTAGGTGACGGAACGCCTGTCATTGTTGAGGCAAGCATTGAACAAGGATTTAAAATCACGCCAGAACAACTCGAAGCCGCCATTACACCTAAAACAAAAATGTTGGTGTTAAACAGCCCTTCAAATCCAACTGGTGCAGTCTACACCGCAGATGAGCTAAAAGCTTTAGCAGAAATTTTAGCAAACCATCCGAATATTTTGATTGCCAGCGATGATATGTATGAACACATTCAACTTGGCAATGTACCTTTCACAAATATCCTCGAAGTCGCGCCTGAACTGTATGAACGCACAATTGTAATGAACGGAGTTTCTAAAGCTTACTCAATGACAGGGTGGCGTATTGGCTATGCAGCTGCACCAGCAGATATTATTGCTGCAATGCGAAAAGTGCAGTCACAAAGCACATCAAACCCTTGCTCGATTTCACAGGCAGCAGCCACTGAAGCCTTGAATGGTTCTCAAGAATGCATTCAAACCATGCTTGTCGAATTTAAGAAACGCCATGAATACGTAGTCGAGACTGCTAATCACATCCCTGGCTTTAAATGCATTCGTGCAGATGGCGCTTTCTACGCTTTCTTTAATATTGAAGAAGCGATGAAAATCAAAGGATTTGCGACCGATGCAGAATTTGCCACAGCTTTATTGGAAGAAAAGTTGGTAGCGGCTGTTCCAGGTTCAGGTTTCGGTGCAGAAGGTCATATGCGAATTTCCTTTGCGACCAGTATGGAAGTATTACAAGAGTCATTTAAACGTATCCGAGCGTTTATGGACAATGAATAACACCTCTGAACTTGTCAAGTAATGGTATTGGAATTAGTTTTTCAGCTAATTCCATCAACCTCATTCCCTGAAACAATAGTTTCTATTTTTCTCACTAAAATTCCTTCCTCATCCTTTTAAACCTCGCGAATCGTGGCAAGCCCTTTGCCGTTAAACCGTTATACTCAAATGTCACAATCTGACCAATTTTAGGTGGCGTTAACCTTTGTGCATTACTCAACCCTGAGCCTAATTTAATTTCAACCGGCCGGTTAATCTTGGCTAATTTTGGGAACAATCTTTGCACTTGATCTGGCAGTAACTCACAGTGTAGCGATCCAACCATTCCGCTAAATTTTCCCTTACCTTCTGTATAACCAACCACCTTACATTCTGCATCATTTACGGGTTTTAGTTTGAGCGCAGTATGTAACCGGCCGGTCAGATACTCAGACTTCTCCTTTCGAACCACGATTCCTTCGCCACCTTTTGCAGTTATCACTTGAAAATACGCTTGTAAATGTTCATTTGACTGAACTGGAATCTGCTCAATTACCCGAACAAACTCAGCAGGCGACCTTTCAAGCCATCGCCTCAAAATATTTAATCTTTTGAACAAAGCCCCCTTTTGATTTGGCACTTCAAAAATCTGGTAAGAAATCGTTCGCCAGCGTTTATCGGGTTTGTCTCTCAGAACAATAGAGGCAATATTTTCGAAGTCTTGCCGCTTGGTCCAAAGCTCCCCATCCACTGCAAACGGGGGTAATTTTTCTGTAAACCATTCCGGAGCCGCTATTGGATTACCTCGTTTTGATAATAGCTGCTTACCATCCCAAATCGCACGTACACCATCCAATTTCTCGCTTATTAGCCAGCCAGCATAGTCTTGATTTTCAGACTGTTCAAAATTAGATAAATCAAAAACCTGCACAGCCAATACCGACCGGTAACAAATCATCAAAGCTAAAAACACAAAACCCAGCAAAACTGCTGGGTTTATACAAAAACTGCGCCGCATCTCTACGCCTATTAATTTTGCTTTAAGATAATCTTGCATCACTGATTTACATACTTTCCGAAAATTTTAGATTGTCACGATTCTTTTCAATCGTTTTTACCCCTACCCCTTTCACATTCATTAAATCTTCAGGTTTTACACAACTATTTTCTTGGCAATATTCCACAATTCGCTGTGCCTTAACCATACCAATTCCGCTTAAATTATCAGAGATTTCCTCCGCACTGGCTTTATTCACATTGACTTGTGCAGCCGTCGCAAGTGAAGAAAAACCGAGCATTGAACTTAAAATAACTGAAACCAATAAATTTTTAACCATTTTCATACAACTATTCCCTTTATTAAACAAACATAAAGTACATATATAAATGCACTCTGTAAATTTAAGAAAAATAACGAATAAAAACAATTAAAAGGGCTTATTAGTTATTTCAGAACAATAATTCAAATACTTTAGGCAATAAAAAACCCCACTTCCAAAAACTAGAAGCGAGGTTTAATGTTTGAAGTAAGCTTTTTAAGCGTTAAAAACTAACTGATTATCCTGGTAATCAACCTTAACAGCCGAACCTGGTGCAAACTCCCCTTTCAAAATCCGTTGCGCCAATGGGTTTTCCAAACGCTGTTGAATGACACGCTTCAATGGACGCGCACCATACACCGGGTCAAAACCAGCTTCACCCAACACATCCAATGCAGCATCGGAAATCTCAAAGCCAATCTCCGATTGTGCCAAGCGTTTTTCAAGATATTGCAATTGAATTGCAGTGATCGAGCGAATTTGATCACGACCTAATGGATGGAATACCACCGTATCGTCAATTCGGTTAATAAACTCTGGACGGAAATAACCGCCAACAATCTCCATCACATCTTTTTTCATCTCGTCATAGCTGGCCGTACCTGCTTTTTCCTGAATCACTTGCGATCCAAGATTCGAGGTCATCACAATGACAGTGTTTTTAAAGTCCACCGTGCGACCTTGACCATCGGTCAAACGACCATCATCCAACACTTGCAACAAGATATTAAATACATCAGGATGCGCTTTTTCGACCTCATCGAGCAAAATCACCGAATACGGTTTACGTCGTACCGCTTCGGTCAGATAACCACCCTGTTCATAACCCACATAACCCGGAGGCGCACCGACCAAACGCGATACCGAATGTTTTTCCATAAACTCGGACATATCAATACGCACAATGGCATCGGTAGTATCGAACAAGAAATCCGCAAGCGCTTTGGTTAATTCCGTTTTCCCAACGCCTGTTGGCCCCAAAAATAAAAACGAACCATTCGGACGATTTGGATCAGATAATCCTGCACGCGAACGACGAATCGCATTTGAAACGGCAGTAACCGCTTCACTCTGGCCGACAACCTGTTTTTCAAGAACGGATTCCATTTTCAGTAATTTATCACGCTCGCCTTCCAACATTTTTGCCATTGGAATGCCTGTCCAACGTGCGACGACTTCAGCAATTTCTGCATCAGTAACTTTGTTTTTTAAAAGATGGTTACCACTCTCCTCTTGCTCAGCAGCTGCTTCCGCCTGTTCAACCTCTTGAATTTTTCGTTCAAGCTCAGGAATCTTGCCGTACTGGATTTCAGACATTTTCGCCAAATTGCCTTCGCGCTGTGCTTTTTCAAGTTCGGTACGAGCCGCATCTAATTGCTCTTTATATTGTTGCGCGCCCTGCAAAGCTGCCTTATCACGCTTCCAAATTTCTTCTAAATCACCATACTCTTTTTCAAGCTTTTTAATTTCATCATTCAAGTCCGACAAACGTTGTTTTGACGCTTTATCTTTCTCTTTTTTCAAAGCCACCTGTTCAATTTTCAATTGAATCAGACGACGATCAAGCTTATCCATGACTTCCGGTTTCGAGTCAATTTCCATGCGAATTCGAGAGGCTGCTTCATCAATCAAATCAATCGCTTTATCCGGCAATTGACGGTCAGTAATGTAACGTTGCGACAATTTCGCGGCAGCAATAATCGCAGGGTCGGTAATATCGACTCCGTGATGCACTTCGTAACGCTCTTTAAGACCACGCAAAATAGCAATAGTATCTTCCTCTGTCGGCTCATCCACTAATACCTTTTGAAATCGTCGTTCCAGTGCGGCATCTTTTTCGATGTTTTCACGATATTCATTAAGAGTAGTCGCTCCGATACAATGCAATTCACCTCGTGCCAGTGCTGGTTTTAACATATTACCCGCATCCATCGAACCTTCAGTTTTACCGGCCCCGACCATCGTATGAATTTCGTCGATAAACAAAATCACTTGACCCGCTTGTTTTTCCAAGTCTTTTAAAAGTGCTTTTAAACGCTCTTCAAACTCACCACGGTATTTTGCACCAGCCAATAGCCCTGCCAAATCTAAGCTTAGTAATTTTTTATTTTTTAGCCCTTCTGGCACTTCGCCATTAACAATGCGTTGCGCCAAACCTTCGACAATAGCTGTTTTACCGACCCCCGGCTCACCGATTAATACCGGATTATTTTTCGTGCGTCGTTGTAAAACTTGTACGGCACGACGAATTTCGTCATCACGGCCAATTACGGGATCGAGCTTACCGGAACGTGCTCGCTCAGTTAAATCCAGCGTATATTTCTCCAACGCTTGTCGGTTTTGTTCTGCATTTTGATCCTGCACGCGCTCACCCCCTCGTACCTGTTGTATCGCTTGCTCTAATTTGGTTTTATCAGCTCCCGCTTTGGTTAAACAGTCTTTTGCTGCATCAGAACTATCTAGTAAAGCAGTAAAAAACAATTCACTGGCAATATAAGCATCTTGGTTTTTCAGCGAAATTTTCTCCATCGCTTGCAAAATCCCAGAGGCATTGCGCGACAACTGCACATTACCTTGCATATTGCTGACTTGCGGCATGGCTTTGATTTTTTCCGTCACACATTGATTCAATTGTGCAATGTTCACTTGCGCTAACTGTAATAACGATTGCTGCTCTGGAATAATGCTCGAAAGAATATGAATCGGTTCAATATAGGCATGAGAACTACCAGCAGCCAAAGACTGTGCCGCACCTAAAACCGACTGAAATTGCGAAGTAAATTTATCAATCATATGCAAGACTCCAAAAAATTTTATCTACTTAATAAATAAGGAGTCTTTTTTAAATTTCAAGGGATTAGAAAAAAAAGTTAACAAAAAACCTAATTGAATTTTAAATAACGACATAGAGTGCTTGAATAATAAAAAAGGCTCGAAAATGATTTTTTCGAGCCTTTAACAATCGAGCTGATAAATCAGCTCTAGAAGTGAAATGTTTCTTAAAGCTGATTAAGCAACATTTGCTAGCAAGCTATTCATTCGTTTAATGAAAGCTGCCGGCTCTTCTAACTGATGACCTTCTGCAAGCTGTGCCTGCTCTAATAGGAACAGCGACCACTCCTTAACTGTATCATCGTTATCCATGGCTTCAAGCTTTTTGACTAAAGCATGGTCAGGGTTTAATTCCAAAACCGGCTTTTGCTTTGGAACCTCTTGACCCATTTGCTCCATCATGCGAATCATATGGGCAGACATTTCACCTTCTGCATTCACCACACAGGCAGGAGAATCAGTTAAACGGTGTGTAACTTTGACATCTTGAACAAGCTCTTCACCTAACGCCTTTTTTACTTTTTCTGTTAAAGCTTCACGTTGCTTTTTGTCTTCTTCAGAAAGCTCTTTTTCCGCTTCGTCATCAAACTCTTTCAAATCTGCTGAAGTAATCGATTTTAGCTGCTTACCCTCAAACTCGTTCAAATGAGATACCAACCATTCATCGATGCGGTCAGATAATAATAGAACTTCAATGCCTTTTTTACGGAACATTTCTAGATGCGGTGAACCTTTTGCAGCGGCATGCGTATCCGCAACAATGTAGTATATGGCTTCTTGATCTTCACTCATACGATCAACATAGTCTTGTAAAGCAATACGTTGCTCGACTTTGTCGTCATGTGTCGTAGAGAAACGCAACAATTTAGCGATTTTGTCTTTATTAGCAAAATCTTCGACCAAACCTTCTTTTAGGACCTGACCAAACTCATCCCAAAAGTTGTGGTACTCATCTGAATCATCTGCTTTTGCCATTTTTCCAAGATGATCCAATACACGCTTAACCGAAGCGGCACGGATTTTATCCACCACTTTATTACTCTGCAGGATTTCACGCGATACGTTTAGTGGTAAATCCGCTGAATCAATAACACCACGAACAAAACGTAGATAAGTTGGCATTAAATGTTCAGCATCATCCATGATAAATACACGCTTCACATAAAGCTTTAAACCATAGCGACGATCGCGGTCATATAAATCAAACGGGGCTTTCTTAGGAAGATACAACAATGACGTGTATTCCAATGTACCTTCCACTTTATTATGTATGTGGGCGGCTGGCTCTTGGAAATCATGTGAAATAGTTTGGTAGAAGTTTTTGTAATCTTCGTCAGATAATTCTGATTTAGGTTGAGTCCAGATTGCAGTGGCCTTATTGACTTGCTCTAATTCATCCAGCTCTTTATCTTCTTTGGCTTCCTCATCCCATTCAGTTTTTTTCATCTGGATAGGGAAGTTGATGTGATCCGAGTATGTCGTAATAATATTTTTCAGACGGAAACGGTCTAGGAACTCATCCATGTCTTCTTTCAGGTGAAGCGTGATACTCGTTCCCTTATCGTCTTTAGAAACCTCTTCAAGGGTATATTCTCCTTCACCCTTCGATGTCCAGCGAGTCCCTTCAGAAGTTCCTGCTTTACGAGTTTCCAAAGTAACTTCGTCAGCGACAATGAAAGAAGAATAGAATCCAACCCCAAATTGACCAATTAAATTTGAGTCTTTCGCTTGGTCGCCAGTCATACTCTCTAAGAATTTCTTTGTCCCTGAATTGGCGATGGTTCCGATATTAGCAATCACTTCATCGCGTGTCATCCCGATTCCATTATCAGAGATAGTAACGGTACGAGCTTCTTTATCAAAACCAATAGTAATGGCTAACTTTTCATCGCCTTCATTTAAGCTGTCGTCCGATACCGCTGCAAAACGTAATTTATCTAACGCATCCGATGCATTGGAAATCAATTCGCGCAAAAAAATCTCTTTATTTGAGTAAAGCGCGTGAATCATTAATTTTAGAAGCTGATTGACTTCAGTTTGAAACTCATGGGTTTCGGTAGCACTCATTCTTTTTTCTCCAGTATTTTTCTGTGATGAAAAGTAAGGTTCTGTTTAATTCAAATAGACTTTGTAGTTACTCAACAAAGACTTGGCAAAACTGCCAATTAATGTGCTTGTTTGATAAGGTCAAAGCATTATTTTTCAAGACCGGCCGGTAAAATTTGTCCAAAATTAAGAAGATTCGTTAGAGATTCACCATCACTAAACGGAATCTAGGATGCAAATCACAGGCTAAAAAACAAAAAAGCGAGCATTAAGCTCGCTTTTAAAAGGTCAGTTACCAAAAGATTTAAAAGAATTCAATTTCCTCTTCCTCTTCCTCTTCTTTATGCATACGTTCACGCATGCGCTCTTTCATAATATCTATTGCTTCTTCAGCAGGAATTTTCTGGTCGAAAATCAAATCAAATAACTCCTCCTCTTCTCGCATGGTCGTCCCTTTTCGAACACTCGCCTTGAAAGCTTCCCATTCTTCCGAGCTTTTCACTCGCATTTCATGAGAAACAATTTCTGCCAGTCCTGAAAGTCCATGGGATACATGCGATAAACGCTGACTTAACTTGTCATAAAACTGGAAAGCAATAATCGCTTGTTGCATTTTGTTGGATAAGTCGCCTGTCTCAGTTAACAAGTTATTATGATGTTCTAAAGTCTTCGCATCAGAATCGACACCAGCAGCCTCAATCAAGTTTGAGCTCGTTGCCTGAATTTTTTCAATGTGCTGAGACATATAAGTAAAAGAATCAATCAGTGTATTCACTGAATTATCACCTTCAGTAATTGATAAATCGATTTGAGCCACCGATAAATTCAAAATCATAATAGTCTCTTGAATCTCTTTCGAGCCAAGAGAATATTGGTAATCATTTTCTGACATTATTTTTTCCAATCTGTATTAAGCAGCGCTGAGATGCGATCCACCGTTTTTATTCGAGCTAACCGTTTCAGTAATATCTAAAATTAGCGAAACCGTACCATCTCCTAGAATAGTTGCTCCTGCAATTCCACCAATTTTCATGAAATTACTTTCTAAACTTTTAATCACCACTTGTTGCTGGCCAAGCAAATCATCGACAAAGATGCCTGCTCTATGTCCTGCATCCTCCACAACGACCAATAAACCTTTTTCCAAATCCTCTTGCGCATCGTTAACACCCATTTTCTTATGGAGGCGAATAACTGGAATATACGAATCTCGCAGCTTATAAAGCTCTGTTTCACCAGCGATTCCTTTAATGAGCGCTTTATCAACCTGAATTGATTCAATAATGGAAACCAGAGGGAATACATAGGTTTGCGAACCAACAGAACAGAGCTGACCATCCAGAATAGCTAGAGTGAGTGGCAAGCGAATAGTGAAGACGCTCCCCTCACCCAAGGTTGTTTTCACGTCAACCGAACCACCAAGCGAGCGGATATTTCGGCGCACAACATCCATCCCGACACCTCGACCAGAAATATCACTAACAACTTCTGCTGTCGAGAATCCAGGATGGAAAATCAAATCAATAATATCTTGTTGAGATAAGTTGTGATCTTCTTCAATCACGCCTTTTTCAATCGCTTTACGTTCAATTACCTCATGATTGATACCGGCACCATCATCGGTAATCTGAATCAGAATATTGCCACCTTGGTGGAAAGCCGCCATTCTAACAGTTCCTGTTTCAGGTTTACCTTTGGAGGCACGAACATCCGGCATTTCCACCCCATGATCAATCGAGTTTCGAACAATGTGCACCAATGGATCCGTTAACTGCTCCAACATGGTTTTATCAAGTTCAGTTCCTTCGCCTTCCATGACTAAGTCAATTTTTTTACCAAGTTTTTGGCTAACATCATGCACAATTCGAGGCATTCGATTAAAAGCAAAACTAACAGGTAGCATTCGAATATTCATGACACTTTCTTGCAGTTCACGAGTATGGCGTTCTAGGTGAGTTAAACCTTCTTTAAGTTTATCCACCCATTCCATTGACGAATTTTGACCTTCAGCTGCTTGCTCAGCCTGCTCACCGAACTGACTGAGCATTGATTGAGTAATAACCAATTCCCCAACTAAATTTACAAGCTGATCGATTTTGCTCAAGTCAACACGGATTGACCCTTCTTGTTTTGGCGCTTTATCCGCTGCTGCTTTCGCCTTCGAACCAGCTGCTGCTCTCGCCACTGGTTTAGTTGTAGCGGTTGGAGTTTCTGCTTTAGGAACCTCTGTTGGCTCAGGCACTTCTTCAACGGCGACAACTTCTTCGACAATAGTTGCTTCGGATGTCGATGCAGCCTCAATCACCGATGGCGGTGTAATAATAATTTCAGCACCATCACCATCAATCCATTCAAAAACTTCTCGGACATCCTCTTCTTTGATATCGGCCCCTTTGAGTTTAATTGTCCAGTTGATGTAAAGTTGTTCCGGATTAAACTCTGTTGCAGCAGGAATGGCAGACAAGTCTGGTTGAACGTCAATCTCTCCTAAGGATTCAAGCTCTCGCAAAATACGAAGCGGCTCATTACCTGTTTGCAAAAGCTCTTTTTCAGGTCGTAACTCAATTGTCCAAATAGAATCAGTGACAACCTCTGTTTCTTGACTTTTTTCTTCAACAGGGACTTCTTCGGCGTTTTCATGAGAAGGCACCTCACCACCAGACAAAATTTTCTCAAGCCAACTTTGTACTTCACTTGCTCGTTCATGATCTATTTCTTCATGATCTTGTAACTTTGTTAACATATCTCGAAGAACATCAACTGCTGCCAGCATTGCATCAACTGACTCCTGAGTCACTTCACGACTACCATCTCGCATTTCATCTAGAAGCGTTTCAAGAACGTGAGTAAACCCCGCTATTTCTGAAAAACCAAAGGTACCACTTCCTCCTTTAATAGAGTGAGCCGCACGGAAAATCTCATTGATTTTTTCATTATCAGGAATACCGGGCGGCAAATTTAGCAGGCCGCTCTCCATCGTATCTAGCCCTTCAAAACTCTCTTCGAGATAGGTTTGGCGAAATGTTTCCATCATGTCCATAAAAGTATTCCTCAGAATAATTCAACATCGCCCTCAACAGGCTTCGATTCAATATTGTGTATATAATTATTTTCTTCAGCCGCAAGTGCTTGGTTATGCATTGGGTTCAATCTACGAACCCGAGCCCGGCCGGTGGTTGGATAGTACAAAACTTTACGGGGATAAACATCCCCGATATCTTGTGAGACAACTTTAAACCCTTCGGTAAAAATGTAGTCAAATGCAAAGCCAATATTGTACCAACCAATATTTGTCATGGAGCTCATGATACGCCCTCCACCAAATAATTTGAATTCTAAGCGCTCACGTTTTGCACCTTTGGTTAACAAAGCATTCACTAAGTTTTCCATTGCGAAGTTGCCATATCGGTTAGCGTCTGAAAGTTCAGAATTTGCCGCTGATCCCTTGTTAATCGGTAACATAAAATGATTCATCCCACCAATTCCAGCTATAGGATCACGAATACAGGCGGCGATGCATGATCCTAAGACGGTTTCAATCCGTTCGTTTTCAGAAGTGACATAAAACTCGCCCGGCAAAATTTTGATCGTTTGTATACCTTCCGCAGGGTCGATACTAACTTGCATAGAGTTCTCAATTTTTTATTTCAAAGTATTCACTGGCAAAAACGCTTACTCGAAAATATTGAAATATATACCAATTTTGACAGTGAAGGTTTAAAAGCTATTTGTAACAGAGCCTTTAAATAATTTTTTCTAGTTGAAGTATATTCGCACTTAATGCAAGGTGTGACAAGTTCAGGGTTGGGATTTTTACGTCGAATTGATCTTAGTTTGTTTTTGCTCAAGTCTTCTCTGTTTAAAAAATCGTTTTAAAGTTAGAGAGCACTCTTCAAAAAGTACATTTGTTGACAACTCACATTGATGATTAAGTTCTTCAGCTTTTAATAACTGAAAAACAGAACCTCCAGCACCTGTTCGAAGATCGCTAGCACCATAAACAACTCTTTCGACTCTTGCATGTACCAAAGCTCCAGCACACATTGGGCAAGGTTCTAATGTTACATATAGAGTCGTGTCAACTAGACGGTAATTATCCAAAACCTCTCCAGCCTTTCTTAAGGCCACCACTTCAGCATGTGCAGTTGGATCATTAGTACTTATTACTTGATTAAATCCCTCAGCAATTAATTCACCATTCAGAACAATCACTGCACCAACAGGTACTTCTCCTATCTGTTCAGCTTTATTCGCAAGAGATAAAGCATGTTTCATCCAAAACTCGTCTTGCTCCTGTTGAGACAAATCTTCAGGACATTTCATAATCTTTTTTCCAGATAAAAAAAGCTTGCTAAATCACTTCTAGAAAGCTTTCAAAAATTAAAATAAGTGGCAATTTTTACTAAACATATCTTCTTACGGCAAACAGAAAAAGATTTCAAATCTAAAATGAGTTGAGTTCAAGGCGAAGTAAGAGAGGTTTACACATTTTAAATGAGCGAACTGCAACAAAGAAACCAATCATCTTAGGAAGAAACCACTCACATTCGATTGCGAATCAATGCTCAAAAAAACTTAAAACATTATTTATTTTTTACTATGTACAGTCTTTTTCCATACATCAGCAAAAAAACCGATAGCATTAATCTTAAATCACTTAATGCTGGCTTTCCAATTGATCTAGCTAGGTGCTCGACTTTTACTACCTCAAAGTTAAATCCCCTCCCAATAGCCGAAACATCGATGACAGTGAACCTACACCACCGAGCTCATCTAGATCCTTGCAGACAGGTTGTCTTGCAAAGGTAACAAGTTCTGCAAACGGCAGATCCATGCTATCCAGTAAATTAGGGGTTGCTATATCTATTTCCAAAGGAGGATGTACCTAATTAGGTACAACCCCAAGAATTGCTTGTGTTAGGCAATACTGCCAGTAATGCCCTCACTTTCACAAGCTCGTTTCACTGCGTCACAATTTGTCGTCAGGTCAAGTAGGTTGGTGATATTTGGGCTAGACCGAGGCAGCTTCGAGTATTGAGCCCTCCTTGTGGATATAGAGTTTGTCCGAACTTAGCAAACCAGTCAAGATCTCTACATGCGCTAATGTCGAGCAGTACCTTTACCCACTCCTGCCAACAGGAAAAATACCAGAACGGCCAGCCCACCAATCAATGCAGCAGCCGTCAGAAGCAGCACTGAATGTGTAGTCGAAAAAGCAGCCTTACCCGCAGTAACCAATGCGGCAGCCTGATCATCGGAAAGCTGCCGCGCGACCAAATACGTATCGCCCATCGAAACGGTAGCCTGATCTGCAAGATTAGGAGGCAACCCAACAGGTGTCGTGAGGTTACGCCCAAAAATAACCGACATAAACACACCGAAGAGAGTAATGCCGAGACCTGTGCCCAATTCGTATCCTGTCGCTTCTAGCGACCCCGCAGCTCCACCCTTACTCGCATCGACCGAGCCCATAATAGCGATGGATGATGCAGTCAGACCAATGCTGAGAGCTAAACCAAGCAGTGCCAGCAATACCGGCACAATCAGCCCCGGAGAGTGGAAATCCTGCACGGCAAGCCACCCCAACGACAGCGCTGCGATTACCATCGACAGACTAGCCACTGGCCGCAGCCCATAATGAGCAGATAACCAACCCGCAACCGGACCACCCACTGCCGCCGCAGCCATGATAGGGATCAGGAATATCCCAGCCTGAAGCGGCGTTTTGTCTAGGACATATTGCAGTTCCTGCGCCAGAGTCAGCTCAACCCCAGCCAATGCGCCGCTAGTAACCACCGCCATGATGATACCAGCGACGATAGCAGGGTGTGCCAATAAGGACAGGTCCAACATGGGCGTAGCTGAGCGTAACTGCTTTCGAGCAAACAGCACCAACACTGACAATCCAAAGGCTAACGTCAGCAACACCAGTACAAGGGGTTGTTTTCCGGCAACCCCCGTCTTGAGTGCATATACCACCGCAATCATGCCCATTACTAGCAACAAGGCCTGACCAATCGGCCAATGACCTGGCGAGATCTGCTCCTGACGAGGTAACAGTATCCAGCAGGCCGGGGCTACGATGAGCATCAAAGGTACGTTGATTAGAAACACCGAGCCCCACCAGAATTTCTCCAACAGCGCACCACCTATCAGAGGGCCAACCGCCGCACCGGCAGCCCCCACAGTCCCCCACAACCCGAGCGCAAGCCCTCGCTCCTTATCGTCCTCGAAGGTACGGCGGATAATACCCAGCACACACGGCATAATCATTGCTCCCCCCAACGCCAGCATAATGCGCGCGCCAATCAGTATCTGAGCAGTAGGCGAAAAGGCCGTTGCAACTGAAGCAACCCCGAAGATCACCAAGCCGATCAGCAAGATGCGTCGATTGCCAACTTTATCGGCTAACGTACCCATAGGCACGAGTAAACCTGCCATCAACAGCGGATATATGTCGATAATCCATAACACTTCGTTGTTGGACGCGCTAAGCTCCTGGGTTAACTTGGGGACAGCGACATACAGGATGGTCATGTCAAGAACGACCGGCAGGAATGCCAACATCACTGCCAGCAGAATCAGCCAGCGCCTAGAATTCGGGAAGCTGTTAAGCACAAGTTCACCTATAATTTGAGTGTTCTTTAAAATTTAAATACAATCGTATTTAAATAAGATAATAATGGGGTTAAAAGGAAAAGACAATGGGGAGGAAACCAACCATCTCTCGTGACGGACTGCTGGACGTGGCCGAAGAGTTGGTGCGTGAGCAAGGTGGGTCCGCACTGACTATTGGCGCTTTGGCAAAGGCGGCGGGAATTTCCAAGGGCGGCGTGCAGTATTCATTCGCCAGCAGGGACAATCTGGTGCGCAGCCTGATTGATCGCTGGACAAGCCAGTTCGACGCGATGCTGGACGACGCAGCGATACATGATCCGATCGACTTTATCCGAAGCTATATCGCGGCAACGAGAGCCTCACAACAAGCAATGGACGCGAAAATTGCAGGCCTAATGGTCAGCTATCTGGAAAATCCAGAACATTTACAAGAAACACGCGACTGGTATCGGGGGATTTTTGAACGTCTAGCTGGTGCATCGTCGAACGCTCAAACGGCACGAGTGGCCTTCTTGGCTGTCGAAGGACTGTTCCTTTTGCGCATTAATGGTATTGACAAAGATGGAGACTGGACTAGCTTTCTGGACGATGTTGAGGCAGTACTGACACGCTTGGCATGACCTGCCGTACTATGCGGGATGATTTGTCGATAAAAGATGCTCACCGAACGATGGCCAAGAATGGCTCATATCAGTCATCAGTCGAGTACTGGCAAACTGCTCTCTAAGGTTCGCAAGTCGCTTGGCCGTGACACGACCACTGATAATGTGCTGACGTGTTTTAAATCCACGTGTAACAGCGCGTACCATGATGCCATTGATCGCAACTCCAGCTTAGCTTCAGCTCGCGGCTAACGGAGTGAATGGTAGCCTCTTTGAGCCACCTAATGACACGGCTTCAAACAGCTTGGTATAACGACTGTTGCCCCCAGCCTAGAAGGCCTGCACAGTACGACAGCCATGCTGAGCAGACTGCACTCTGGGTATATCTGCTGTTACCCATGTATGAAACTGACAGGTATCCGAATGGCGCCATAGCTAGCACCGGCACGGTTACTCGCTGCCGTATCGATTGGCACACCCTGAACAGCGATATCTGCACCATCAAGCCTGTTCCAATCCTCGCAGGACTCTTGGCCAGCAAAAGTGACTATACCTTCGAACGGCAGGTTAATGCGATTTGATAAGTTACGGCTTTCCATATCTATCTCCAGATAGGACTGTTTCTCAAAGGACACAGCCCTGAAGATTGGTTGTTCTAAGCAATACTGTCAGTAATACCCTCGCCCTTATAAGCGCGCTTTACTGCGTCACGGTTAGTGGTCAGGTCGAGCAGTTTTGAAATATTCGGGCGAGACCGGGGTGGCTTCGACATCGGTTGCGCCCAACGAGAAAGCATAGTGAGGTAAAGGTCTGCCGCACTCACTTTCTCACCCAAGAAATATGGGCCGCTCGCAGCCAGGTGGTTCTCAATTACATCAAGAAACTCACTAGCACGTTTTTCAGCCCCAGCCTTAACAACTTCTTCAGCGGCTTTGTCTTCACCAGTGAGGCGGTCGGGATACTGCCAAATCATCAGCTCTTCCTGAAGCGAGTTGGTCATGAAGGTCAACCACTGATAAAACTTTGCGCGTTCTACTGAACCAACTGGCGGAGCCATTTCAGCTTCTGGATGCTGGTCGACCAAGTGCATCACGATAGCAGCAGCTTCAAAGATTGGCTGATCATTGTGGACAAGCGCTGGAATTCGACCAGTCGGGTTGATTTTCAGATACTCAGGAGACTTTTGAGAATTAGTTTTTCGCTCAACAATCGCGAGCTCGTAATCTGCACCGATCTCTTCAAGCAGCATATGTGGGGCTGCATTAGCATTCGCCGGATAATAATGAAGTGTATACATGGCATATTCCTCTGTTGAATTTCAGTCAACAGTATAGTACTTACAGAATATGGCCACAATGGTCGCTTTACGCCTATAACGGACAAATCAAGTTACAATCTAGCCGTCAGCATAGAACGGAACGACACGCCTTATTTTTTGCTAATTGCCCTTTAGTCTAGCGTCGGTTTTTTTACCAATACTCGAGAAGTTTTGTTCTCGAATGCTGATCGCCAACTTTCCGATAATACCAACATGGTAGATAAATCATGTGCTTCACTAGTGTCGAGTCGACGAGAAAATCGAGACCTCAATTAAGTGACTTAATGACCATTCTAGGTGTGGACAATCAAGCAGTGTGATAACATCATCCACAGCCACCGTGCCAGATTTTAGTTAACGATAATACCATCCACAGCGACCGTTTTTTTGAAACTGAATCGCCACTAATCCTTTAGACGCTTTCTAGCCTCATCTCGTATCTTCTCTCTCATTCAGCCGGTGAAAGTTGCTGATTATTCGAATGGCGACGTTTGGAATTGTAAAACATCTCAATATAATATAAAGATGTCTTGTTTCGCTTCATCGCGAGTTTTATAGACTCTGCGTTTAATTCGCTCGCGTTTCAGCAATTGGAAAAAACTCTCCGCAACCGCATTGTCGTGGCAATTCCCTCGACGGCTCATGCTGCCTTCCAGTCCATTCACTTTCAGAAAATGACTCCAGTCATGGCTGGTGTACTGGCTTCCTTGATCCGAATGCACAATCACGTTATCTTTGGGATTACGTTTCCATACTGCCATCAGAATCGCATCCAACACGAGTTCTTTGGTGATATTTGGTTGCATTGACCAACCAATCACGCGTCTGGAAAACAGATCAATCACCACGGCGAGGAATAACCAACCTTCGTAGGTTATGATAAAAGTAATGTCTGTTACCCATGCTTGATTCGGCGAACTTTGCTCAAACGCTCGATTTAACGTGCTTGGAACGACTACATGTGCCGTGCTACGTTTCTGCCTTGGTTTTCGATAACCAACTTGAGCTTTTAGATTATGTTGCTTCATCAGCTTATGAACACGGTTGATGCCGATGCTTTCGTCCATCTCTTACAATCTTCCGGTAACCGTAAACGCCACCAGATTCGAGCCAGAACTGTTTAATTAACCCTGACTGCCGCTGATCTCGCTTTAGCGAAACTGAAATCGATTGCTTTAACCAAGCGTAGTAACCGCTTGGATGTACATCAAATAATCGACACAGCTTGCGGATTGAACGACCTCGTTGATTGTCCTTGATAAAGGCATACCTCAACCGGACTCTTTTGCGAAGTATGCCGCCGCTTTTAACAGGTCGCGCTCTTCGGTAACACGAGCCAGTTCTTTGCGAGTCCGCTTGAGTTCCGCTTGTTCATTGGCTTTTGCTTGATGCTTATCTGCTTCTGGACCATACTTTTTCAGCCTAGCATAAAGGCTATGGGTTGTGACATCGAGTCGACTGGCGACTTCTGCAACAAGATAACCGCGTTCGACGACTTGTCTGACCGCTTCAATTTTGAATTCTTCTGGGTAACGTTTATTGCTCATATGGCACCTCTTTTTGACCATTATAAAATGGCTAAGAAGTGTCTAGCAGATTAGTGGCGATTCAATCTGCCCAGCGATGCTTTATCTTACCAATAAATAAGCTGGTGATTTCTGCGTAAAGGCGATCATTCATAAGTTCTGCCTAGATTCCACTAACATTTACAGTTCGACCTCTATTTTGTCTGAGCCTTTCGCTGGTACAGCACAACAAATAAGTACTTCGTCATCGCCACACTCCGCCGAAGGCTGCGTTCGATATGCAATAGAACCCGTTTTTAGTTTTACGACGCATGAACCGCATGCACCTGTTCGACAACCGTAGTCTGGTGTTAGACCATGACTCTCCGCGACCTCAAGTATCGTGGGATTACCAGCATTCCAGCGCTGTTCAAAGTCAGAGATGGAGAATGTAATAATTGCATGCTCTGCCTCTTCTACCTCAGCAATTGTGTTGCCCGAGCCAGGTCGGCGATTCAAAGATGCCAGCCCAAACACCTCTGCATAAATACGGGCGTCTCGTACACCTAAGCTGCGCAACGAACCATACTGAGCCTGCATAAATGGTGGAGGCCCGCAAAGGTAGAAATCGTAGTCGTCAAGCGGCAGCAACAATTGAATGACCTCTGGAGTGATGTAGCCAGACCGATAATAATCAACTCCTGCAAGCTCGTGTTCGAGCGGTTTATCGATAAAAGAATAATACCGAATCGCACCACCGGTCTGTTCAGCCAACTCACGGAAATCCTCAGAAAACGCCCTTTGTGCCGTAGCCTGAGCTGAATGAAATATGACTATTGGACGAGTATGCCGAGTGCGAATACCTTCATTAGCGATATGTGTCGCCATTGAAATAATCGGTGTAACACCTACTCCACCTGCCATTAACACGGCAGGACGAGTCTCATTAGGATCAATAAAGAAATCGCCACGCGGTGCACAAACCTCAATGGTGTCACCTACTTTCAAGGTGTCGTGCAAATACCGAGACACGAGCCCATTCTGTTCGCGCTTAACTGAAATCCTATAATGGGGCAATCCTGGAGCTGACGAAACGGTATAAGTCCGAATCGTCAGCTTCCTGTTACTTTCGGCAGGTACCCTAATGGTCAAATATTGACCAGCTTCAAACGACAACACACAGTTAGTGTCAGACGGTTCTAGATAGAACGACTTAATGATTTCACTGGCCTCATCAATCTTTGACACTGTGTACTGGTGCCATGCGTTACGTTCGGTTTCGAATGCCTCCGTTTGTGTAGCATCCGACCAAGTGCCTGTAAGCGCTGTATTCGGAGAAAATTCACCAAAGGTCGCTGGGTATGGAAATCCTGCGGTAATACGAAGTCCACGCTTAACGACCAAACGCCACGCTCTCTCAGCCCCACTGAAAAATTGCACTTCCGGATTATCTTCCCAAAGGATCTCAACGTCACCCGATAACATTAATAAATCACCACTATCAAAATCGATAAAGATCAAACCCGCTTTGGGATTTATCAGGAAGTTGCCCATCGTATTAAATAGGAAGTTACCGGTGTAATCTGGAATTGTCAGGGTATCTCCATCGACCTTGATGAAGCCCGGTTTGCCGCCTCGATGTGAAACATCAACTCCTTCAATTTCTGGATTATCTTTTGCTTGTATGTAGCTGGATACAAAAAATGTATCCGCTGACTCGATCATTTGTCGGTCGGCGCCGCCTAAAGAAGAGAACGGCAGAGCAGCCTGACGTGCCCTGCATTCCACACTAGTATCTATTGTTAGTGTGCGGGTTTGTATGTACTGCGGGCAATTGCCAAATGATTGATCGACCAAAAGCGTAAATCCAGAATCGTTGGACTCTCTGACTCGTGCATTAACTCGGTTTCGCCTGCGTGTCGGCAGCTCAATCCCCAATAAACCCAGTTGGGAACCAGCGCGCATCGCCGCAAACAATGGGTCGTCATCACTAACAACCGTGTCTAGCCGCAAAGTAGTATTATTCGGAGAAGAAGCAAAACCAGGCTTACCAGTCACTACGGAGGCCCAAGGTAGACCCTCGTCATCAACACTCCCAACAACCATGAATGGCAGTTGCGCAAAGAACTCCCGATGCTGCTCGGGCATAAAAGGCCGTACGGCGCGACGCCCAAACTCCTCTATCACCTCTGTCATACCGGTACGCTCATGCATGGCCTTTTCACCGCTATGGAAAGGTGATTGTGTTGTGTCCTCACTTGCCTTGTTTTGCATATCTCACCTCAATGTCATAGATACTGGTCAACAATTTTCTGTGTAGACTCATGATACGCTTATGTTAATATGGCCACAATAGATGCCTAACGTCACTTATAGACATACCGACGTTCAATGTGGCCGACTCAATTTTTCTTTCTCAAAAGACGGTGAATATATGGCGAAGCCATCGAAAACAGTCGCAATCCTCGTTCCCCCCAATGCCCAATCATTGGACATTTCAGGGCCTGTGGATGCGTTTCTCGAAGCCAACCGGCTTATCGACCACGATAAGCAGTACGACATCCGATTAATCGCCATTGAAAAAAAGCGCACCATAAACGTCGGTGGCATGAAAATCGTCGCTGATGGATCAATCAGTGATCCGGATTTTACGGTTGACACCCTCCTCGTCGCAGGAACCCCCGATTACCACAAAGCGAAAGAGATGCAGCCTTTCCTTGACTGGCTAAAGCGTCGAACTCGCAATGCTCGTCGATATGGCTCAGTGTGTACCGGTACTTTTTTCCTAGGTGCAGCTGGCCTTATCGATGGCCGACAGGTGACTACCCACTGGGAACACGCGGATGAACTGGCCGAACTATTTCCGGAAGCAAATGTGATGCCTGATTCAATCTATATACAAGACGGCTCGCTCTATACCTCTGCCGGTATCACAGCAGGGATCGACTTAGCATTAAAACTGATCGAAGATGATCACGGCCGTGACGTCTCATTGCAGGTCGCGCGTAAATTGGTCGTATTTTTGCGCCGCCCCGGTGGGCAGTCACAATTCAGCACACACTTAGAGGCTCAGATCGCAAACGAAGACCGTGTTCAAGCGCTCCAACACTGGATACTTGATCATGTGGATGCCGATCTCACGCTTAAAGCATTAGGTGACCGGGTTGGGATGAGCGTTAGAAATCTCAGCCGCGTGTTTCTCAAGGAGACTGGGGAGACACCCGCTGATTTTGTCGAAAAAGCGCGTGTTGATGCCGCTCGCAGGCTTTTAGAGGAAAACGATATTCCTTTACAGCGCGTAGCAACTCGGTCAGGCTTCTCAAACCCAGACGTTATGCGCCGGGCATTTGTGCGGCGCATGAACACTAATCCCAATGATTACCGAAAACGCTTCAGAAGGTCACCTAACGATTAATTTCACCATCGTGCTTTCCGAGCTATCACGCCACTAAACCCGCCCTGGTTGACTGCATCGGTTTAAATCCCTTCAAACTTTCGACGTTTTTCAGTAGATGTCGAATATTGGATAAAGGTCTAACGACACACCTCCTCCGGGCGCATTGGCTGTATAACTATAAACCGCAATATCTGCAATCGATGGCCTACCACCGACAAGGAATTCTTTACCTTCCAAATGCTGTCCAGTTTTCTAAAAACTTCATCCGCCGTTGCTTCTGCCAATTCAGCATTTAAAGGAGCGTTAAAAACAGTAATCGCCGCGCAACCGCAGGAAAAACGCAATTTCCCCTGCCGCAAGGATAAGAAATTTTTGCACCTCTGCCTCTAGAACAGAATCGGCTGGCAAATACGATGGCACATATCGCCTCGCCAAAGTAAAAGATGTATCACCATGAGTTATCAGCAGTTGACCGAGGGGAAACGATACCAGAAATCGGCTCTTCTTGTGCTGGGCTATTCCCCATCATCTATCGCCAGAGTGGTAAAGATCCACCGTTCCACAGTCTATCGAGAGTTGAAGCGTAACAGCGACTAGAACGTGTACGAACCTGAGAGTTCACATAAGAAGGCCTTGCTTCACCGTACCAGCTCTCACAAGCGCCGCGTGTCAGAACTGGTCGTACATATGTTGAAATGACACTGTCTTGACTACGGAGTTCTAAGCAAATAAGCGATATTGGTAAACTTATTAGTCTACCAGTCAGCCATGAATGGATCTACCACCATATTGCAGCCGATAAGACTTATGGCAGAAAGCTTTACAGATGTCTGCGCTAGGAATATAAACGCTATCTCAAAGGCAGAAACAGCAAGCAATCAACTATCCCAGAGCCGCTTTCGATCAATAAGCGCCTTGATATTGTGGACGCACGGGCACAATTTGGTGGATGGGAAATTGATGTTGTACTGGGCAAACACGGAATGGGTGCCTTGGTGACGTTTGCTGAACGCAAAAGTCGCTTATATCTGGTACGTAGAGGCGACTCCAAACGAGCGACAGACGTTCGTGACGCGGTTATCACTATGCTCAAGCCTATGCTGACCATGTGCATACAATCACGGCAGACAACAGAAGCGAATTTGTAAAGCACAAGGCAATCGCCAAGGCATTGAAGACAAAGTTTTATTTTGCCCACCCGTACTCATCATGGGAGCGCTGACTGAACTAGAACTTAATAGTCTGATGCGGCAGTTCATTCCGAAAGGTACGGATCTGCGATTGATTACCGACGAAGATGTCCGTCGCGTAGAGAAAAATTTAAACCTAAGGCCCCACAAGTGCCTTGGGTTCAGACAGCCTGAAGTCATGTTTCGAGAATACCTTCAGGCTGCATAGGTGGGTGTCGCACTTCGGAACTGAATCTATTTTTCTTTGAAAGAACAAAGAGTTACCAAAATTCAACACTATGACGAACTTAAAAAATCACTGCATGGTATTGTCTTTGGTCATCAACATTGAAAAAGACGATACCATGGAAAATTCCCTGAAAAAGCCATTGATGACACAAACAACATTGTTGGACTTGGTATTTTATTGTTGTTTCTCAACCACTTAAAACAAAATCACTCCCATTCAATGGTTGCTGGTGGCTTAGACGAAATATCATAAGTAACACGCGTAATCCGAGGAATTTCGTTAATAATTCGTCCTGAAACATGCTCTAAGAACTCGTATGGTAGGTGCGCCCAGCGCGCAGTCATAAAGTCAATCGTTTCAACAGCACGTAATGCCACAACATAGTCATAACGACGCGCATCCCCTACGACACCGACAGACTTCACCGGCAAGAACACAGCAAATGCTTGCGAAGTTTTGTCATACAAATCCCATTTGTGTAGCTCTTCAATGAAGATATGATCTGCCAAACGCAAAATGTCTGCATATTCTTTTTTGACTTCTCCCAAAATACGCACACCAAGACCTGGCCCAGGGAAAGGATGACGATATACCATATTGTAAGGCAAGCCCAAAGCGACTCCTAACTTACGAACCTCATCCTTGAACAATTCTCGCAATGGTTCAATCAATGACATTTTCATATCTTCTGGTAAGCCCCCCACGTTGTGGTGAGATTTAATGACCTTTGCTTTACCGGTTTTTGAACCTGCTGATTCAATGACATCAGGGTAAATTGTGCCTTGTGCAAGCCAATTAATCCCCTCAAGTTTTGCAGACTCCTTATCAAAAACTTCGATAAACTCGCGACCGATGATTTTACGCTTTTCTTCAGGGTCTGTTTTGCCAGCTAAAGCTTCCATAAAACGGTCTTCAACATCTGCTCGAATCACTCGAATTCCCATGTTTTCTGCAAACATCGCCATCACTTGGTCGCCTTCTTGGTGGCGCAACAAGCCATGATCAACAAATACACAAGTCAATTGATCACCAATTGCTTTATGCAGTAACGCTGCAACAACAGAGGAATCCACACCGCCTGAAAGCCCCAACATTACCTGATCAGAACCAACTTGCTCTCGAATACGAGCAATACTGTCATCAATAATGTTTTCAGTGGTCCACAGTTTTTCACAACCACACAACTCCACAACAAAACGTTCAATCATACGTTTACCTTGTTTGGTGTGAGTAACTTCTGGGTGGAACTGGATACCGTAGAAATTTTTCTCTTCGTTTGCCATCCCTGCAATTGGACAGTTACCGGTTGATGCCATTAATTTAAAACCTTCTGGCATAGTATCAACGCGATCACCATGCGACATCCACACATCTAGCATGCCATAGCCTTCTGGTGTGACTTCGTCTTCGATATCAACTAACAGCTTTGTATGTCCATGCGCTCGAACTTGCGCATACCCATACTCGTGTTCATCGGCATTAATAACCTGACCACCAAGTTGCTGTGCCATGGTTTGCATGCCATAACAAATCCCCAATACTGGCACGCCTAACTCAAACACACACTGTGGCGCAACGGGTGCATCATCACCAATCACAGTTTCTGGACCACCAGAAAGAATGATCCCCTTGGCACCAAACTTTTTCACATCGGCGGCATCGATATCCCAAGGTTCGACTTCGCAGTAAACGCCAATTTCACGAATACGACGCGCAATCAATTGCGTGTACTGCGAACCAAAATCCAAAATCAAAATACGGTGGTCATGAATATTATGTTGAGACATAGTAATTTCCAAAATTCTAAGACTAAAAACACACAAGGCTTTTGTGGAATTCCACAAAAGCCTTGTGTTTCATTAAAGGTTTACCGGCCGGTTAAACACGATAGTTTGGCGCTTCTTTCGTAATAGTCACATCATGAACATGTGATTCTGTCATACCTGCATTGGTAACACGGACAAAAGAAGGTTTATTGTTCATCGTAAGAATGTCTTTACAACCGGTATAACCCATTGCAGAACGCAAACCACCCGCTAACTGGTGAATAATTGGTGCTAAAGGACCTTTGTATGCGACGCGCCCTTCAATCCCTTCTGGAACCAACTTATCTTCAGCGTTTGAAGACTGAAAGTAACGATCAGACGAACCTGTTGGCTGCGCCATTGCACCCAGAGACCCCATTCCACGGTAAGACTTATAAGCGCGGCCTTTGTAATATTCCACTTCACCAGGCGACTCCTCTGTCCCAGCGAACATTGAACCAAACATACAAGCTGACGCACCTGCAACAATCGCTTTTGCCACATCACCTGAGAAACGCATTCCACCATCAGCAATGACTGGAACACCAGTACCTTCCAATGCTTTGGCAACATTTGAGATGGCTGAAACTTGTGGAACACCGACACCTGCAACAATACGCGTGGTACAAATCGAGCCAGGGCCAATACCGACTTTAACACCATCGGCACCTGCTTTCACCAAGTCTAGTGCAGCTTCACCCGTGGCAATATTTCCACCGATTACTTCCACTTCTGGGTAATTTTGTTTAACCCATGCAACACGGTCAATAACCCCTTGAGAGTGACCGTGCGCAGTATCCACAATAATGACATCAACGCCAGCATCAATCAGTGCTTTGACACGATCATCTGTTTCTTTACCAGTTCCAACGGCAGCACCAACACGAAGGCGACCTTCTGAATCTTTACAAGCATAAGGGTGATCAGACTCTTTCATCATGTCAGACACGGTAATCATTCCACGCAGCTTGAAATCATCATTAACAATCAACACACGCTCAATACGATGCTCATGTAACAAATCCATTACTTCATCTCGCTGAGTACCTTCTTTCACTGTCACCAACTTCTCTTTTGGAGTCATAACTTCAGAAACTTTTTTACTCATATCAGTCACAAAACGAATATCTCGGCTTGTCACAATCCCAACTAAATCAGAACCATTCATTACGGGTGCAGAGGAAACTCGGTTTGACTGAGTTTTTTCGACTGCTTCAGCAACCGTCATGTCTTGCTGAACAGTCACAGGGTCAGCAATGACGCCATGTTCAAATTTTTTCACTTTACGAACAACGTGAGCCTGTTGGTCAATTGTCATGTTTTTATGAACAATCCCGATACCACCCTCTTGTGCCATGGAAATTGCCAAACGCGCTTCAGTTACTGTATCCATTGCCGCAGAAACAAATGGAATGTTTAACGCTATATTACGAGTGAGCTTGGTCTTTAAAGACACACTATTTGGCAACACTGTTGAATGCGCTGGAACGAGTAAGACGTCATCAAACGTCAGGGCTTCTTGCAAAATTCTCATTATTTCTACCTTATACAGTAACTTTCAGGCTAATTGGCTCATGCCCAATTTCATACAAAATTTATTATGCAGAAATTCTTAGAACCAAACGGCTAAATTTTCAATAACTGATTATTATAAAGATTGACAGCCACTGGGTAAACTGAATAACGTATTCATCTATGGAAAAAACACATTTTTTTTCATATCATTGAATTTCGGTTATGACCTTATTGATTTTTTCTAAGTGAAAACCCCTGTTATTCGGCGCAACCATTATTAGAATATGTATCGAAAACAAAAAAAGCTCTACAACTTTATTCTTTTGGAGGAATAAAACATGAAAAAGACATTTGCATCTTTAGCAATCGCAGCTTCAATCGCGTTCTCTGGCCAAGCAATGGCTGGTACGGATGTTGATTCAATGATGGATAAAGCAGCAAAACTTCACTCTGAAGCAAAAGACTTAGGTGTTGTTTGGAAGCAGAAAAAAATGAAAAAGCCTTACTACGACACTTACGTTGATCAAGTTGCTGCAGCAAAAGAAAAAGGTGATATGGCTAAAGCGAAGACAGCGGCTGAATTAGCTATGAAAACAGCTGAAGGCGAACTTAAGCAAGCTCAAACACCTATCAAAGCGGCATGGGAAAAATAAACGAGATTAATTTCTAACCGTTTAATGAACCCAAACAGTAAACCCTGCAAATGCAGGGTTTTTTATTATCTTAAAATCACAGACCTCAAATTTAACACCGGCCGGTAACCTTTTCGAAGCTCGAATATAAATAATCTTACACTAGCCCTATTTTCAGTCTATTTCCCAGATATATGCGTACGATCATGAAAACTGCTAATCCAATTCGGCTTTAAGACAATAAGTGCCGCCATCAACATTCCATTGACAAACCCTTCTGGTATGGCCATCAACGGAATAAATGGGAAAAAAACCTGTTTCAATACTGCCAGTGAATACACATCATTCACCCACATTAACAAACCACCAGTAGTCAATGCCAACACTGATGCCACACCAGCAGCTAAAAAACCATTAAAAAACACATAAACAAAAAAGTTTTGCTCTAAATAGCGCTCACTGATTTTCACAAAAACCTCAGTAACAAAAATCGGCAACAACGCCATAAACAAAGCATTAATGCCAATCGCTTCCCACCCCGTTGGCAGATAAAACGCTAAACCAATTAAAGCCAGCCATGCACCAAATAAAGCAAACTGCCAACCAAACATTAAGGTCATCATCGTCATCAACAAAAAATGAAAACTAATCCCTTCCGCAATTTGAGCACTAAATTGCCATACCAAAAACACAATCAATGTCATTCCCAACCAAACATTTTGTGCCGGCCGGTCATTTCTCACTTTGTGCCACGGCGCGCTTTTCATCGCCAATCCTAACGCAAATAACAAAACCAGCCAGCCACCGACTAATGTTGCAAATCCCAAAGATTCTGCGACTAAGTTCACACATATTCCTTTAAAAATTCAGATTACCCAGCCCAATAATAAAAAACACCGGCCAGTAAAATCGTTAAAATAAGCTCAATTTTACACAAATCAGAAACTAAGACGACATGGCTTGGAAAATTCTTTTCGCACTTTTATATGACTTCTTATTGTTACTCGCCGTATGGTTTTTCGCCGCGATTCCCGTTGTCATGTGGCAAGGAGGCAGCCTTGAAGACAAACCTTTCGCGACTCTAGCCTTACAAATTTATCTGCTCGGAATCACTTATCTGTATCTGAGTTACTTCTGGACACAATCAGGCCAAACGCCTGGGTTGCGAACCTGGAAACTTCAACTTCAACGTGAAGACGGTTATTTACTTACACGTCACAATGCCAATGTTCGATTTCTATGGGCTGTGCTGTTCTTTGGCATTACGCTGTTTGGTCTTATCACACGTAAGAAACAACTTTTGCACGACCAAATATCAAAGACTAGAATAGTCCCCATTGCAGATTAGATACAGATTCAAATCCATCATTGCATTCACAAATTGATGTTTAAACTTTAGGAAAGCTTATGCCAACGCTCATTATTCACACACCTACTTTAAATGACGCCCAACACACTTTATTCCAATCGGTTGGTGAACTTAAAGCCTGCAACAACCATTTTCGAATTGAATGTAACCATATAGATAACGAAAAGTTATTTGAACTGCGCCATGAATCTGAACTTGACCTGAATCTTTTACCGGACGGTTTTGATGGCAAAGACGTCAAACTTTTGATTAGCGATATGGATTCAACACTGATTGCGATTGAATGTATCGATGAAATCGCCGATTACATGAACATCAAACCTCAAGTCTCAGAAATCACTGAAGCAGCCATGCGCGGCGAGTTGGACTTTGAAGGATCATTGACCAAACGTGTAGGGCTATTAAAAGGACTCAACACCTCAACCCTTCAACAAGTCTATGATGAACGCCTGCAATTAAACCCTGGAGCTAACACTCTAATTGACAGCTTAAAAGCCAAATCCATTAAATTCGCCCTCGTTTCAGGTGGCTTTACATTCTTCACCGACCGTTTAAAGGACAAGCTAGGTTTAGATTTCACACGCGCTAATGTACTTTCCGAAACCGATGGCAAGTTGAATGGATCAGTGGATGGCGCAATTATCGGAGCACAGGCAAAAGCAGACTTTCTGCATGAACTTTGTCAGAAATTAAACATCCAACCTCATCAAGTCATTGCTGCAGGAGATGGAGCAAATGATTTATTAATGATGAAGGAAGCGGGACTTTCAGTGGCTTATCACGCAAAACCAGCGGTTCAATCACAAGCCTCAACCGCTTTAAACCATCGAGGATTAGATGCAATCCTGGACTTTTTAGCGGAATAATTTCACTCGCATATTTAACGTAATTCTCTACCGGCCGGTAAGGTTTAATTATCGGCAATAAAAAAGCGCGCCAGGCAATCCAAGCGCGCTTTCAAGAACTGTGTTACAAGACAAAAATTATGCAAACATTGCTTGTTCAACTTCCTTAATCGCAACCACAATGAATTTACCTAGGGTATCTTCATAACCCGGCCATTGAGAAGCTACATCTTTCATAAATGGCTTTTCCATGATTTTAGGTTTCATTTCAAAATCAGAAAGCCCTTCATCATACAGCTCTTCAACGTTCGTATAGATCGTTTCCATAAACTCACGCCCTTCATTGATGAGTTTTACATCATCTGGCGTGCCATGCATTGGAATAAAGGTATCAATATCCATTTCTGCAACCTGGCTTAGTGCATCAATTGAGCCACGGAAAGAACCATCTTCCATATTAGCGATACGACGCATCACCATATCACCCATATACATAACTTTATCGGTGCTCACTTCAACCGAAATATCCGAATCGGTATGAACTTTGCCGAAATGATGAATTTTAAATTTCACACCACCGACTTCAAATGTTTCACCACCTGCAAATGTTTTGTTTGGCAGTGTAATCACCGTACCCGTAATTTTGTTATTGGTATTTTGCTGCATAAAATCAAACCAGAATTTATCCTGACCCGACTTTAAGTTATCAATACACTTCTGATGGGAATAGATTTCAACATTAGGATAAGCATTAACAAACGCATGATTTCCCAACCAGTGATCACCATGGAAATGGGTATTAATCACTTTAACAACCGGTTGATCGGTGATTTTCTTAATCTGACGTAAAATCATCTCACCGATTTGAAGTGAAGAACCCGTGTCGACCACTACCACACCTTTCTCTGTCACCACAAAACCTGGATTTGAAAACATACCAAAGTTATCCGGTGTCGGATGCGGCCCCATTGCAGGAATCGAGTAACAGTGCTCAGCAACCTTTACCGGATCAACATCAGGAACTTCTGGACCTTTAAATTCCATCATGTCTGAAGCGTAAACCGGGCGTAGCGCAGAAGCACCCACTAAACCAACACCTGCAGCCAGTGCAGATTTAAAGAAATCACGTCTTTTCATGTAGCTCTCCTTATCAAGAGTATATTCAATTTTTCTTGAAACTATATTTCATCTGGATCTCATATCATGACGACCCATAATCAAAAACACAAAGATTCTATCATTTTTTATGAAAAGAGAAGAAATTGAGGGCTCGATCGGCACTCAAGCATCCTTAAAACCTGTTGATACAGTGAACAGTGGATCAAAAAAAGACTCAATGATTAATTCTTTATTAAATGCATATAAGAATCATTCACGATTAACTATAAAATGATTTATACTTTGCAACATTCATCCAACAAGATAATTTAAAAACGTATTAGAAACTTATGGAATTACTCAAAGCATACTTAGATTACGCAGTTTTTGGCATTTTAGGCTTAATGGGGTTTATCGCTCTATGGATAACCATTGAGCGCCAACTTTTTTTCAAAAAAGTTCAATGGCAGGACTTCCCTCATCATGAACACCTCAATCTTGCATTAACGCATAACTTGACAACTCTTTCGACTGTCGGAGCAAATGCGCCTTACGTCGGACTCTTAGGAACCGTCCTTGGTATCTTGATAACTTTTTATGATCTTGGCCAAGGACAATCCCTCGACACCGCCGCCATTATGCTCGGCCTTGCAATCGCCCTAAAAGCAACAGCAGCAGGGATTGCCGTCGCTATTCCAAGCATTATGGCCTACAACGGCTTAATGAGAAATGTCGATGTGATTAACGCTAAATTTCGCGCACAAATTGAGCAAAAGTAACCGGCCGGTAAATATATGAAACGATTTGACACCATTAATGTCATCCCTTTGATTGACGTCATTCTAGTTTTATTGGCGATTGTTTTAATGACTGCGAGCTTTATTGTGAAAGACAGTCTGGACATTCAACTACCTGAAACACAGAATTCGCAGAGCTACACGCCACCGACCGATTTACCAGTGATTCATCTAGCGATTAATGAGCAAAACCAGTACTTCTTGGATGAAAAGCTGCTGAATTTGGCAGAGATTGAGCAACAGTTAGTACTTTTACCTAAAGAGCAATCCATCACTCTGAGCGTGGATCAGAAAACGGATTTCGGTCGCTTCGTTAAAATCATTGATTTACTGAAAGGCTTGAATCTACAAAATTTAACGGTTTTGACCGAGTCTAAAACCTCCTAATACTCTCTTGCGGCTCCAGTAAACATATAAAATGTCAATACAAACACCTAAAACCACTCGAAGCGCATTCATCATTTCGGTTGCCATCTACAGCGCAGTGATCGGATTGTCGATTTTTTTAATGCGTCAAGACCCTAAGCCCTCTGAGCCCGAACTACGCAAGGTAGACGTAACACTTTCTATGTTTGCTGCCCCAGAAACACAGTCAGAACAAACATCAAAACCAGAACCTAAACTAGAGCCAAAACCGGAACCAAAACCGGAACCAAAACCGGAACCAAAACCGGAACCAAAACCGGAACCAAAACCGGAACCAAAACCGGAACCAAAACCGGAACCAAAACCGGAACCAAAACCGGAACCA
>Ga0193952_1000008_pt1 | contig 110400 bp, 97 predicted proteins | sample BB_3_MG_FD_140368 | JGI IMG/M metagenome (GOLD analysis project Ga0193952, IMG submission 140368) | Microbial mat bacterial communities from the Broadkill River, Lewes, Delaware, United States - BB_3_MG | ecosystem: Environmental > Aquatic > Freshwater > River > Microbial mats | place: USA... | reverse complement strand
CATTGTCTCCACAATCTACGTGAGGAGTGTAATTTGGCTTGTATTTACCTCTAATTAGCATTGCTATTTTAGAAGCTAGACGACCCAACGTTTGGCCGTCTGCATCAACTAATACCCACTCTTTAGTAACGGTATTTTTGTTAGCTGATACTGTTTTGTAACTTAATTTACTCACAATTAAATTCTTTGTTATAGTTAAACATTTGTTTTTTGTCCCTAAAAAGGGAGTGCAAATGTACAAACTATTATTTATATAACAAACAGTAAGTTAGCAATATTTTCTTCTGAGGTTATTTGGTAAAAATCAAGATATAAATACTTGTTTTTTAGCAACTTTAGACGTCACAGCTTTTAAAGTTCAAAACTGATTTTTTTAATGCGCTTCTAACCAGTTTTGCCCTTCACCTACATCTACTGTTAGTGGCACAGAAAGTTTAAATGCACTTTCCATTTTTTGTTTAATTATAGGCTTTAAGAGTTCTAATTCATCGTTATGCATATCAAATACTAATTCATCGTGTACTTGTAATAGCATTTTTGTTTTATAATTTCCTTCAGTTAAAAAAGTATGAATATGAATCATTGCAATTTTAATAATGTCGGCGGCACTTCCTTGAATTGGTGCATTTACAGCATTTCTTTCATCGCCAGAACGTACAATAGCGTTTTGAGAATTGATGTTTTTTAAATACCTACGGCGACCTAAAATAGTTTCAACATACCCATTATCACGTGCAAAATCTACTTGATTAGATATATATTGTCTTAATTTCGGAAAATTTTTATAGTAATTATCTATTAATTCTTTTGCTTCAGCTCTAGATTTGTTTAATTGTTGTGCCAAAGTAAAGGCGCCTTGTCCGTATATAATTCCAAAGTTTACAGCTTTTGCATCCCCACGTTGTGATCGAGTAACTTCCTCTAGCGGAACACCAAAAACTTTTGCAGCGGTGGCTGCGTGAATATCTTCACCTCTATTAAAGGATGCAATCATACTTTCGTCTTCACTTAATGCGGCAATAATACGAAGTTCTATTTGGGAATAATCGGCAGCAACTAAAGTGTAATTTTCATTTCTTGGAATAAAAGCTTTTCTAACTTCTCTACCTCTTTCCGTTCTAATTGGAATATTTTGAAGATTTGGATTGTTAGAACTTAATCTGCCAGTTGCTGCAACTGCCTGACTGTATGTTGTGTGTATTCTATTAGTAACAGGATTTACTTCTTTTGGTAAAGCGTCAATATAAGTATTTTTTAACTTTACTAAACCGCGCCATTCAAGTATTTCTTGAACAATTTGATGTTTAGGAGCTAATTTTGATAAAATTTCTTCTCCAGTTGCATACTGACCAGTTTTGGTTTTTTTAGGTTTGTCTAGTAATTTTAAATGGTCGAATAACACATCTCCTAATTGTTTCGGTGATGCTAAATTAAATTCAACACCAGCTTCTTTATAAATAGTATCCTCTAATTTTTGAATATCTTCAGTTAATTTTTCTGATAAAGAATTTAAAAACTCACCATCTAATTTAATCCCTTCTAATTCCATAGAGGCTAGTACTCTTAATAATGGAATTTCAATATTATTATAGAGTTTTGTTAAATTAAATTTTTCTAAATCATTTTGAAAAATTTCTTTTAATTGAAAAATAATTGCAGCATTTTCAACGGTATATTCAGTAAGTTTTTGAATGTCTATTTCTCTAATTGAAAGTTGGTTTTTTCCTTTCTTTCCAATTAAATCTGTACTATTTATTGGTTGGTAATTTAAATAGGTTTCAGAAAGTACATTCATGTCGTGGCGCATATCTGGATGTAGTAAATAATGCGCTAATTGTGTGTCAAATAAATTTCCTTTTACTTGAATATTGTAGGTGTTAAGAACTTTTATGGTGAATTTTAATTCGTGACCAATTTTTTCAATTTCATTATTTTCAAAAAACGGACAGAATTCTTCTAATATGGTTTTTGCTACATCTTTATTTTCTGTTGAAACAAAATATCCTTTTCCTTTTTCATAAGAAAAAGCGATTCCAATTATTTCAGCTTCAAAAGCATTAAACCCAACAGTTTCAATATGAAAACTTACAGATTTTTGTTGCATTAATTTTTGGAGCAATAGTTTTCTCGAAAGTGGCGTATTAATAAACTGATATAAATGATCTGTGTTTTCGTAAGTTTTAAATCCAGTAAGACCTTTTTCATCAGTATTTATTGTTGCTGGTGTTGCAAATAAATCAAATTGTTGATTTGAAGTTTGAGGTACTTTTGTTGTTGAATTTGTATCTTTACTATCTGTGTTTTTTGCAGTTTCTTCAACTGAAATTTTAAATATTTTATTTAGACTTTCTGCAATTCTTCTAAATTCTAATTCTTTAAAAATCTCATTTGTTTTTTCAAAATCTGGAGTATTTAATTCAAAATCTTTTTCATGAAACTCAACTGGACAGTCTAAAATTATGGTTGCTAATTCTTTAGATAATAACCCAAGTTCTTTGTTGGCTTCTATTTTTTCTTTCATTTTACCTTTTAGCTCGTGGGTATGTGCCAAAAGATTTTCCATACTTCCGTATTGTTTTAAGAATTTTTTTGCAGTTTTTTCTCCAACTCCAGGTAAACCAGGAATGTTATCAACTGCATCTCCCATCATTCCTAAAAAATCAATCACCTGTTCGGGTCTTTCTACTTCAAACTTTTTTTGAACCTCTGGAATTCCCCAAATTTCTATCCCATTACCCATTCTGGCAGGTTTGTACATAAAAATATTTTCTGAAACCAATTGTGCAAAATCCTTATCGGGTGTTACCATAAAAGTTTGATAGCCTTCTTTTTCTGCTTGTTTGGAGAGTGTTCCAATTAAATCGTCAGCTTCAAAACCTTCTTTTTCTATAATTGGAATATGCATTGCTTCCAATATTTTATGAATATATGGAATGGCAATTTTTATAGCTTCAGGAGTCTCACTTCTGTTTGATTTATATTCGGGAAATGCTTCAGAGCGTGTAAGTGAACCTCCATTATCAAATGCTACAGCTAAATGATCTGGGTTTTCTCTCTTAATTACATCTAATAAAGAGTTTGTAAACCCTAAAATGGCAGAAGTATCCATTCCTTTAGAATTGATTCTAGGATTTTTTATTAAAGCGTAATAACCACGAAAAATTAATGCATAAGCATCTAAAAGAAAAAGGCGTTTTTGACTCATATTAAATAGGGTAGCTTTTTGTAATTAATAAAATTATTTAATAATTACATTATTATAAAGCAAAGATAAATTTTTATTCTCGGAAATTATAAATCTCTTCGTTATTTGATTTTTACAAAGTAAGTATTATACTTTAAAGCTATAGTTTTATAATATGATAAGAATTGAAATTATTATTTGTGAGGTCTTTTATGATAACTAAATAGTTTCCTGTGCTTAATTGAGATACATCAATGTTTTTATTTGTAGTTTTTAGAACTTCTTGACCTAAAGCATTGTATATTAACGATTCAATTTCAAGATTAGTTGAAACTTGAAGTTCTGAAATTACAGGGTTTGGAAATATAGTTATAGCAAGCTTATTGTATTTGCTTATTGATAATGTAATACCGCTTTTGCTTGCAGTAAGCGAAGATAAAGTTGTTAATGATGAAATACTGGTTTTTAATGAATTATTTACGGGATCTCTTGTTGGAATAATTTCTCCACTCCAGTTGGTACCATCATACAAGTGTAAAACGAGGTCTGTTTCGTTTGCGCTAGTTGCCGTTAATTCAGACTCATTATAATAAAAAGTTAATTCACCCTGAAAGTTTGTTATAGGAGATGAAAAATTAAAAACTCTGTCGATACTCTCTCCAATAGGTTCACTAGATCTTGAAAAGGATGTTGGTCCATTTATTGTTAAATTTCCGTCTTCACTAGGTTTAATTGCTAGACCATCCACAAAGAATTCTGATTCTGATAAAACGGTTAAAGAAGTTTCATTTTTTATTGTTAAACTTTGTGCATAGTTTGATAAGCTTAAAATAAAAACTTTGATAATGAGTATTTTAGTCAGTATTTTCATGGGGTTTAATTCAAGGGATTATTAACGATTTAATAAGACTAAATTGTCCTGTAAAATTACAAAAAATAATCTGAATGGAAAAATATTTCTTATTTCAGGTTATAATCTAATATTTTGCTTTAATCAAGTAAGCTTCAAAAAGAGGCGTGATTTATATCATAAGTTTTTGTCCAAATAATCTGTAATTTTACCGATTGATTTCTAAAAACACTTTGATGGTAAAATCGCATATTTTTTTAAAAATTAGTTTAATCTTTACTTTTAGTTTTGGTTTAACTTGTTTTGCTCAAGTTGGTATAGGAACTACAAATCCTCATTCTTCAGCAATGTTAGAGATACAATCTAATACTAAAGGTGTATTAATTCCAAGGATGAATTCTTCTACACGAGAAGGTATATCTAATCCTGCAGCGGGTTTGTTAGTTTTTGACACTGTTACAAATAGTTTCTGGTATTATAATAGTGGCTGGGTAGAATTAGTTTCTGAAAAAACACTTATTGATACTGATGGTGATACTAAAATTGAATTGGAAAGAACAACTGATGCTGATGAAATAAATTTTACTACTGTCAATACAGATCGCATAAAAATTGGTAACGATGGTAAAATTCTTATGGGAACGAATCTTGCTAATCAAACTACAACTTTTTTTGAAATTGGTTCAGAAGGTATTATAAAATTGGGTAATAAAGGCAGTTCTAGCACTCCAGATTCAGATTCAGGAGCCGAAGAAAATTATACTAAAATCACAGCAGATGGCTCGCTAAGCTATGTTGGTAATGCTACTAGATGGGAAGATTTAAAAGTACCTGTAAATTCTGTTAAAATAAAGAATACTGAACTGGATGAGGCTAGATGGGATACCTTTATGGGGAATTTAGCCCTCTTATGGTTTGAAAATAGTAAAGAAGATGATGCAGTTTTTACTGTGCAAATGCCACATGGTTGGAAACAGGGAACAGCTATTAAACCTCATGTGCATTGGACAACAGGTAGAGATGGAAGTACTGCAGCAGGTGACACTCCTGGTACTGATAGAGTTGAGTGGAATTTAGAATATACTTGGGTAAATGTTGGAGATGCTTTTGCTACTCCAATTACAATAACATCAAGTGCTGTAGCAGAGCCTAATACTGGCAGTATTGCAGTAAGAGAACACGTAATTACTCCTCTAGGCTCTATTGCGGCTAGTGGTCTAGAACTTTCTAGCATGTTAGTGTGCAGACTCTATAGAAGTGGTACAGATTCATTTGGAGGAGATGCCGGTTTATTAGAAATAGATTTTCATTACCAGGTTGATAGTGACGGTAGTAATCAGGAATATACTAAGGAATAACGTGTTAAATCCATCTTAATATTTTTAATATTTTATTAATTATCATAAAATAAATTTAGATTTGTTTATATGATAAGATGGGTAGTTTTTATTGTTTTTGTACTTTTTATAGATTTTTATGCCTTCCAAAGTGTTAAAACAATAACTAAAAATAAATTTATTTATATAATTTATTGGTTGGTTTCTGTAGCCGTAATATTTAATGTTATTTACAGTATAAATTCTATTGGAGAATCTAGAGGTTTAAGCCAGCAGGTAATGCTTGCATTTGGTTTGTTAATACTTTCGTTTTCTCCAAAAATTAGTGCACTAATTGTTTTGTTTGGTGAAGATATTTTTAGAGTTTTTAAATTAGGTTTTAACTATTTTTCTGGCAACACTTCAACAAATTATTTTCCAGATAGAAGAGCGTTTATTAGTAAAATGGCTTTGGGTTTGGCTGCAATTCCATTTAGTTCTGTGTTATACGGAATGATGCGAGGCAAATACAATTATCAAGTTATTAAGCATACCTTATATTTTAAAGATTTACCAAATGCTTTTGATGGATATACATTAACGCATATTTCTGATATTCATAGTGGTAGTTTTGATGATGAAGAAAAAATTTCCTATGGAATAGATTTGATTAATGAACAGGCTTCAGATGTAATTTTATTTACAGGTGATATTGTAAATAATACAGCCGATGAAATGACTCCTTGGATTCCTTATTTCAATAAATTAATAGCAGCGGATGGTAAATATGCTGTTTTAGGAAACCACGATTATGGTGAATATGTACGATGGAAAACACCAGAAGAAAAAGCACGAAATTTTCAAGCTATAAAGGATATTCATCCTAAAATTGGATTTAATTTATTGTTGAATGATAGTGTGTATTTAGAAAAAGGAAGCGAAAAAATTGCCTTAGTTGGTGTAGAAAATTGGGGTACTAGATTTAAAAAAGCAGGTGATTTGGACTTGGCTTCTTCAAAAATTAATAAAGAAGATTTTAAAATTTTAATGAGTCACGATCCTTCACATTGGGAACAAGAAGTTAAAACACATGCCAATAATTTTCATTTAACGTTAAGTGGACATACACACGGAATGCAATTTGGGATAGAAATACCAGGAATAAAATGGAGCCCTGTTCAGTATATTTATAAACATTGGGCTGGAGTTTATAAAGAATTAGGAAAATACATAAATGTAAATAGGGGGTTTGGCTTTTTAGCTTTTCCAGGAAGAATTGGTATTTGGCCAGAAATTACGGTAATTACCCTGAAAAAGAAGTAACTATCTGTTATTTTAATTTAAAATAGTACATTTGTATATATACGGTCTGTTTTTTTGCAGCTAAAGTTTATAAAAAATAATAAGTTATGACAAAATTTGGAGAATTAATAAGTTCTGAGATTCCTGTTTTAATCGATTTTTATGCAGAATGGGAAGAAGACTCTAACGATTTACATTCTGTTTTACGAGATGTTGCAGCTGCACTTGGTGATAAAGCTAAGGTAATAAAGATTGATATTGAAAAAAATGAAACTTTAGCAAATGCCCTAAGAATTAAAGGAAACCCAACGTTTATTATTTATAAAGATGGTGAAATGAAATGGAGACAATCTGGAGATCAAGATGCTAACTCTTTAATTAGCTTGGTACAACAATACGTTTAGTAGATTTAGCTTTTAATTAATACCTTTAAAACGATATCCTTTTTCAGAATAGTATTCCAATGTTTTTGGTAATACAAATTTTAATTTTTCATTAGCTTTTTCACTGTCGTGAAAAACAACAATACTACCGCTTTTTACATTTTGTATAACATTCTTTAAGCATTCTTTCTTTGAAATTGTTGTGTCAAAATCGGCACTTAATACATCCCACATAATTACTTTATAACCTTTCTTCCTAATTTTGTTACTCTGTTTTAATGAAATTTTTCCATAAGGCGGACGGAAAAGTTTTGCGGTTTGAGTAACCATTTTATCTGATCCTGAATGCAGATTAATGTTGTGTAAAATTGTTTGATCTGCTCGTAAAAAGTTTGTTAAATAATCCTGTAAATTAGTTTTCCATCCATTAAGATGGTTGTGTGTATGATTTCCAATAGTATGTTTTTCTGCTATTATCTTTTGAAAAATTTCAGGATGTTTTTCTATATTTTTTCCAATACAAAAAAACGTAGCTTTTGCATTGTATTTTTGTAGTTGATTTAAAGTCCATTCCGTTATTTCTGGAGTAGGACCATCATCAAATGTTAAATAAATATTTTTTTGTTTTGTACAAAAACTCCAAACCCATTTAGTAAAAATAAATTTTAATAGGTTTGAAGTTTTTATAAAATAAGGTTTCATGTGATTATATCTATTGTTTTTTATGGGTCACATGCTGTTCGCTATTAATCATTCCGTAGGGTGATAGTATTTGAACATGCTCGTTTCATTTTAGTAAATTGCTATTCTTCCTCAGCCATTAAAAAATCGAATAGTTTTAAGTATTGCAAATATTCGTTTTTAATTTCTTCGCTATAAGTATCATCATCAAACCTGATAGTAGTTTTTACTATTTGATCGTACATTAAAAAATTACGTTCAATTTGATCAAAAACCACATCTATATTGTTTTCATCAAACTGACTGAAATACACTAAGTTTTCTTGTAAAACGGTTTTTAATTCAGAAGTTAGTTTTCTAGCTTTTTCGGTTTCATCTAATATGTAGTATAAATCTATATAAGAAATTAACATACTGTAATGACCAAATTTATTTACGGGCATTTTTTCTAAAGAAATATCTAAAATTTCTAAAGCTTTTTCTGGTTTGTCTTCTCTAATTAGTTCTCTTGCCAAACGCTCCATATTATTACGGTAAGTAACAGAATTTTTACGTGTTTCTACATCTAAGTATATGTTATCATCTGTAATATTTCTCCAATCCCAGTTTTTAACATTTTTATACATAATGTCTGTATTTATTCTACCCATTTCAAAGAAATTACCTTCGTTTTTAGAAAATATAGGCACTAATTTATAAGTCATTCCGTCTAACTGTAAATAATCTTTTAGCCAAATATATTCTTCATCAGCTTGAGCACCACCTGTAAAATAGATTGGTTTTTCCCAATTGTTATTTGCTAAAATATCGAGCATTAAAATTCTGTTTTTAGTAATAGCACTACCAATTTCAATATCTATATAAGGTACAATTAAGTCAGCATCTTTTGCAGCTACTATGCCATTTTTTAATACAGTTTCTTTGTTAACTGGGATTCTAATTTTATTAGTAGGTAATACTTTTTCTGGAATGCCGTCATCATCTAAATCGTAATAAGTTACATCTTTGTCACTCGCAATCCATTTCATAAAATAATCAATATCTACAACAGAATCTTTTAGCTGTGGAAATATTTCTTCAAAATAGTAAGCAACATCTAAAGAACCTAGTTTAAATTGATCGTGTGTTAACTGAGATGGAATTGGGTCAGCTTCGTAAGTTTTACGTTTCATTTGGTCTATATACCAATCGGTTTGGAATAAGCTGGTATTTATCAATTTCATATCTGTTCTATAGTTTTCAACTTCTTGCATATACCAAAGAGGAAACGTGTCGTTATCACCAATTGTAAATAAAATGGCATTTTTATCACATGAATCTAAATATGCTTTTGCATTTAAATGAGAAGTATATCTGTTAGATCTGTCGTGATCATCCCAATTTTGCGACGCCATAAGCGTTGGAACTGCTAGTAAGCTTACAACAGAAATTGCTATTGCAACCGTATTTTGATTTGCATATTTTTTTAATTTTTCAAAAATAGCGAGTACTCCAAAGCCAACCCAAATTGCAAAAATATAGAAGGAACCAACTACAGCATAATCTCGTTCTCTTGGTTCAAAAGGTTTTGGGTTTGTATAAAATATAATTGCTAAACCTGTAAACGCAAAAAATAATAGCAATACATAAAAATCGTTTTTATCTTTTTTAAGATGGAATAGGAGTCCAATAAAACCTAAAATAAACGGCAAGAAAAAATAAGTGTTTCTACCTTTGTTATTTTTAACATCAGATGGTAAATCAGATTGTGGACCTAAATGTAATTCATCAATAAATTTAATACCGCTTAACCAATTTCCGTTTTGTAAATCTAAATTTCCTTGTTCGTCGTTTTGCTTCCCTACAAAATTCCATAGAAAATACCTTCCGTACATATAACCAAACTGAAAATCGATCATATATTTAATATTTTCAATAAAAGTTGGTCTTCTTTTGCTATTTTCAGGAATACCTGCAATAGCTTTGTAATTTTTTATTACCGAGGCGTCTGTACTAACCATTCTCGGAATAATTCCTTTATGTTTGTCGCTATAATTTGGTAAAGCGTCTTTGTAATGATTTACAATAACGTATTTCCCAAGTTTTTCGTCTTTTTCGTATTTTGGTTTGTCGTCTTTAGTTGGATTACTTTTATCTATTTCTCTATTAAATATAATAGAATAATAGGTGTCGTAAAACACACTTGCATCTCCATATTGTTCTCTATCGTAATAGGCAAGTAATTCTCTGGCACTAGAAGGGTTATTTTCGTTAATAGTAGTATTTGCGTTAGCTCTAATTGGAAGCATCATCCAAGAAGAAAATCCAATCATAATAAATAAAATTGAAAGCAGTACTGTGTTAGCTTCAACTTTATTATTTTTATGTGTATAGGTTAATCCAGCATAAAATGCAGCAATTAATATAATACCTGCTATAATACTTCCAGAATTAAATGGCAATCCAATGGAATTTACAAAAAACAACTCCAACGCACTAAAGTATTTTAGAGTGTAAGGGAACAACATTTTAAAAACAAAAAGTAATACTAATATTGCTACTGCATTTGCAATTATAAATTGTTTAGCATTTAAATTTTTATATTTTTTATAGATGTAAAGAAATACTATTGAAGGGATTACAAGAAGTGATAATATGTGTACCCCAAAAGATAAACCGACTACAAAACTGATTAATAACAACCATTTATCGCCACCAGGTTTTCCAATCTCTGCTTCCCAATGTAGTCCTAGCCAAAATAACAATGCCATTAAAAATGAAGACATTGCATAAACTTCGCCTTCAACTGCACTAAACCAAAAACTATCTGAAAAAGTAAAGGTTAATGCACCTACAACGGCACTACCTAAAATAGCAATTTCTGTACTTTTAGTAATTTTAGATGATTTTAGAATTAATTTCTGAGCCAACATTGTAATGGTCCAAAACATAAATAAAATGGTAAATGCACTGGCAAGGGCAGACATAAAGTTTACCATTTTAGCAATGTGAGTAACATCACTTGTAAACATAGCGAAAAAAGCACCCAACATTTGAAATAAGGGAGCTCCAGGCGGATGCCCAACTTGTAATTTTACTGATGTTGCAATGTATTCACCGCAATCCCAATAACTAACTGTTGGTTCTAATGTTAACGTATAAGTAATTAATGCAATTGCAAATGTTGCCCAACCAAGAATGGTGTTCCATTTAGTAAAATTGAATGAATTCATAGAATAAATTTAGTACGTGGCGAATTTAATAAAATTAAACGTAACTATTTAAGTTTACGTTTGTTTGAATAGTTAATAAAGTACTAAAATAAAGTAGTAATTGATTTTATTAAAAAAAAATGTAAAATTTATTTGTGAAATTAAAACTTTACCCTAAATTTGCACCCGCAAAATGACCCATGGTGTAATGGTAGCACTCCGGTTTTTGGTATCGTCAGTCAAGGTTCGAGTCCTTGTGGGTCAACTGATAAGCCTGATAGTCGTAAGATTATCAGGCTTTTGCATTTTAAAAGAAATTAGTTTGTCCTATTGTCACAATAATATGCAGATACTTTTTTAATCCTTTGTTATTCGCTTTTTTTGTTTAGTAACCCAATTGATAAAGGAATATTTATAAAACCTTTTTATATATTTTTGAATTTAAACTTAATGATTAAGCGGATCTAAAACTTATATAATAGATTCTTAAATTAGTGTATAAACTATATATCCTATTATACTTATAATAATAAATATAAATGCTAAAAGCAGATTCCCTTTAAGGTTCAACATTTTATTTTGAAAATAGTATTTCTTTTTTCTTTTTTTGTTCATAGTGTTAAGTTACAAAAAAATCATTAAAACAAAAAAATCATATAAAAAGAGGCAGCTTCAAAATAGATTTGAAGCTGCCTCTTTTAAGTAAAAATAATATTAATTTATAAAACCAATAATGGCGCTATAATTCCAATACTTAATCTTCCTGTATTTCTATCTGCTGATGAAAACTGAGTTTTTGAATAATCAGAATAATCGTATTTTCTGGCTACATAACTAGCATAAAACTTTAAGTTTAAATCTTTAAATGGAGAATATTGTACGGTTGGAATTAATCCATAAGTAGTAACCAATTTCTCATTTGAATTAGCATTAAATTTAGCATACGTATTATTCGTCATAACAGTTAAAAGTAAATTAACATTAGGCTGAATCTGATACTCTGCCCTTAACCAATGTTCTACATATTTAACATCTTTCGCAGGAGCTTGGAATTCTAAAGTATTTATATTAGAAGCAATTCCTTTATTGTCTAAATCTTCTAAACTGTATTGAAAATCGTACATAAGAGTAAAGTTATTAGACTTAAATTTATTACCAAGCACAAAGTAATTCATAGCTTTGTCTTTCGCTTCAGTAAAATAGCTGTAACTATAGGCTGTTTCAAATTTTCCTTCAAATAAGCTTCCTCTCCAAGATGCAACAAATGCTAAAGGGGCTTTTGCTGCTGTAAGCTCAGAAATATCATATCCATTGTACTGAGCTTCTAAAGTTTTGGTTCTGGTGTTTAATGTTTGAAAACCAAATTTATTTTTCCCATTTTTTAATGTATGAGAAATCCCTGCACCAATTAAATAGTTGTCTGCATATTCTATAAGGTCATTATATTCCAAAATATCAATAGGGTTAAAATCTAATTCCCATCCACCCCAATCTGCAGATTGTTTACCAATTGTTAAGTTAGTTTGAGGTGAAAGTTGGAAAACTAGATAAGCGAGATCGGTTGATCTGCTCATACCATCAAGATCTCCAACTTTATGCTCACGAGTATATCTGTCTCGAAACCTAAAGCTTACTTTTTCATGTATTTTTCCTTTAACTTCCAATCTAAATTGGTTGGCTGAAAAATTTGAATTTTCATAATCTCCTTCTCCAAATCTGCTATCAAATGCTAAACGGGTATTAAAAATAACATCAACATCTTTTAATAAAGATTGTTTTGCTAACGGAATTATTGACTTGTATTGCAAGTCAGATTTATTTTCTTGATTTTGCGCAACTGTAATAATTGGCAATAAAATAACTACTAAATAAATAAAATATTTTTTCATTTTTAAATTTTCATTTTTATAATTTATAATATTAGAAACCCTAATAGGAATCCTACTGCGACAGCAACAATTGTAGAGGCAAAACCTGGAAGATTAAAGCTATGATTAACCACATATTTTCCGATTTTTGTACTTCCTGTTCTGTCAAAATTTATGGCTGCCAACAATGTTGGATAACCTGGTAATACATAAAAACTATTTACTGTAGGGAATGAAGCTATTAAAACTAAAGGAGACAATCCTAAAGCAATACCTAATGGTATTAAAGTTTTAACAGTTGCAGCCTGACTAAACATAATAATCCCTAAAGCAAATAAGGCTATTGCAAAAGTCCAAGGATATGCATTTACAATACTTCCTAATGAATTCTTAATAATTTCTGAATTGTTTTGCATAAAAGTAGAGGCCATCCATACAACTCCAAAAACACATATTGTAGCCGACGCCATAGAACTGAAAAGACTAACCTGAGTAACAGTAACTGCACTAGTTTTTGTAATTACCATCATAGCAGCAGAAGCTGCTAATGTAACCATACAAATAACAGAAACCATTGAAACAGTACCATCCTCTTTAATAACTAAATCTTGTTCTCCAGGCCCAAAATTTGGTAATAAATCTGGAAAAGCTCCTGCAACCACAATTAACAGAATTGCAACGCTAAAAATTACAACAGAAGTTCTAGCTCCTGCTTTCACTTTATTTCCGTTACTTTCAGAACTGGAATCTATACTTTTTGCAAAGGCAGGGTCTTTCATTTTTTCTAAAAAAATTGGATCCTCATTTAATTTCAAACCTCTTTTTCTAACAACAAAACAAGCGGCTAATGTTCCTAATAAACCTGCTGGAATAGAAATTATCATTACATCAAAAAGAGCTCCTGGATAACCTAATAAAACTACCAAAGCAGCAGTACAAGCACTGATTGGACTTCCTGTTAAAGCTAAGTGAGAAGCAATAACTGAAGCGCTTAAAGGCCGTTCTGGACGGATTCTTTTTTTAGTTGATACTTCAGAAATAATTGGCAATATGGAATATACAATATGAGATGTACCTGCAAATAAACATAATACAAAGGTTACAAAAGGCGCAATAAAAGTTACGTTTGATGGGTTATTTCTAATTACCTTTTCGGCTAAACTAACTAAATAATCTAAACCTCCTGAGGCTTGAAGTGTTGCTGCTGTGGTAACAATGGCAATAATAATTAACATAACATCCAGAGGAGGTTCGCTAGGTTTCATGTGAAATCCGAAAACGAAAATCACTAGTCCAAAAATTCCCATTACTCCAAGACCAATCCCTTTCATTCGTGATCCAATAAGAATCATAATTAAAAGAATTGCAAATTCAATCCAAAACATAAGCTTAGAAGTTTTATTGATAGATTACTTTTGAAACACACTCAAAAGCAAGGTTTTAAACAAGATTATTTAAAAGAGTATTGGAAATATGACTCTTACCCACATGCAAGCACGCAGACTAGAATGGCACATTTTGTTACTTTTAAAACAGCCTTTTTATTAAGTTTTATTTATTAATATTTGAAAAAGTTACTTTGAATTTCAGCACGATTACTAGTTTCCATTAAAGACAGCATTAATAGAATTCTAGCTTTTTGAGGATTAAGGTCGTCTCCAACAACAAAACCAAGTGCAGCATCATCTACTTCATTAAACAGGGTAACTCTACCTGCGCCTGCTCTATTAGAACGACATACAATAATACCCTTTTTTGATGCTATTGCAAGGGCTTTTCCTACAGCTTCATTAAAATTTCCATTACCCATACCAGCATAAACAATTCCCTTAACGTTCGTATTTAAAAGAGCATTAACCGTAACTGGGCTTGCATCTGCATATCCGTATATAATTTCAACCTGAGGTAAAGATGTTGCGTTTGTTACATCGAATTTTTTTTCAGGATTACGTAAAGATTCATAGTAATAATTCACTTTTCCATCAAAGACTAAACCGATTGGTCCAAAATTACGAGAATCAAAAGTTGACGTGCTTGTAGTAATTGTTTTGGTAACATCTCTAGCGTCAAAAACTAATTCATTCATTGTTACTAAAACTCTTTTATCTTGACTAGAAGGGTCTGCAGCAACCATTACAGCATCTAGTAGGTTTTTATTTCCATCTTGACTCATTGCTGTAGAAGCACGCATTGCCCCAACTAGAACAACTGGTTTATCAAACAATAAAGTTAAATCTAAAAAAGTGGCTGTTTCTTCCATTGTATCTGTTCCATGAGTAATTACAATAGCATCTGCAGAATTTTCTTTAAAAATTGCATTTATTCTTTTTGAAAGTTTTAACCAAACTTCAACACTCATATCCTGACTTCCAATTTGGGCAATTTGTTCTCCTTTTATTTTGGCTAGATCGTGAATTTGAGGAACTGCATTTAATAAAATATCAATTGGTACTTCTCCTGCAGTATAAGCTGCTTTTGTAGCCGATTCTCCTGCTCCTGCAATAGTACCTCCTGTTGCAAGAATAGTAATTCTTGGTAATTTTTCAGCAATACTTTTTTTAATTTGTGCCTGTGTTTGTACACTAAATACAAACAAGAATAGTAGTGCTATTCCTTTTTTTACAATATGAGTATTCATAATTATTAAATTTTAAATTATTATTTATAAGTTTATAAACTTTGGATTTATTAAGTTTTCTAATGAATAAATTTGATCCCATTTACTCTGTGTAATTAATTTGCGCTCTATTACCACAATATCGTGAATACTTTTACCAGATTTAAGAGCTTCACCTGCAATGTTAGAACATTCTTCATAACCAAGAATTGGATTTAATTGGGTAATAATTCCAATACTATTCATTACCATATTAAAACAATGCTCTTTATTTGCAGTAATTCCAACTAAACATTTATCTATTAAAGCGTTAATTGCATTTCCTAAATAGTCTATTGAAGTGAACATTGCAAAAGCAATTACTGGTTCCATTACATTTAATTGTAACTGACCCGCTTCTGCCGCCATTGTTACTGTTAAATCTTGACCAATTACATAATAACAGGTCTGATTTACAACTTCAGGAATTACAGGATTTACTTTTCCTGGCATAATTGAGGAACCAGGTTGACGTGCTGGTAAATTAATCTCATTAAACCCTGTTCTTGGTCCTGAACTCAACAAACGTAGATCGTTACATATTTTTGAAACTTTAACAGCTGTTCGCTTTAGAGTGCCCATTATTTGAACATAAGCACCAGTATCTCCAGTAGCTTCTACTAAATCTGGAGATAATGTTAGTGGAATCCCTACTTCTTGAACCAAATAATTTACACAAATTTCTGGATAGCCTTCTGGGGCATTTACTTTTGTTCCAATTGCAGTTGCACCCATATTTATTTCCAACAATAAACTTTGTACTTCTTTTAAGCGCTTAACATCTTCTCCTATTGTGGTTGCGTAGGCATTAAATTCCTGACCTAAAGTCATAGGAACAGCATCTTGTAATTGTGTGCGTCCCATTTTCATAACATTCTTAAACTCTTCACCTTTTTTTTGAAATGCATTTTCCAGATTTTCTAAAATAGCAACAAAACTTTCTATTTTTAAATACAATGCAATTCTAAAAGCTGATGGATAAACATCGTTAGTAGATTGAGAACAATTTACATGATTATTAGGGTGTAAAATTTTATAAGAACCTTTTTCATATCCTAAATATTCAAGTCCAATATTTGCAATTACTTCGTTTGCATTCATATTTACAGAAGTACCAGCTCCTCCTTGAATTAAATCAGTAACAAACTCTTGATCAAATTTTCCTGCAATTAATTGATCGCTACCATAACAAATAGCTTCGGCAATTTTTGCATCTAAAACACCACAATCTTTATTTGCAAGTGCTGCAGCTTTTTTTACATAACCTAAAGCCTTTATAAATAATGGTTCTTTAGAAATTGAAAGACCTGTAATGTTAAAATTCTCTACGGCTCTAAAAGTTTGAATACCATAATATAAATCGTTTGGAATATCTAATTCCCCTAAAAAATCATGCTCTTTTCTTGTAGCTTTCATAATAAATATATAATTGTTAAATCACTCTCCAAAATTAATGTATTGAATACGTTTCATAAGAAAAAGACAGGTTAATCTTCCTACTAAAAAAACACAACTAATTAATATAATAAAGTATAATACCACTATCTTTGTAAGTGAAAAATTTCACTTATTATGGATGAAGAAAAACTTGATTTTGAGATTTTCACCACTTTAACATTACAGCAGAAAGAGTTATTAAAAAAAAGCTGTACTGTTGTTAATTTTGATGAAACAGAAGTTCTTTTTAAACAAGGGAGTTTTGCGGTTAATTGCTACCTTATTTTAGAAGGAGTTTGTAAAGTTGTATATGCTAGTAAGGATCAAAAGCGAATTGTTAGATTATTATATGATAATGATATTATTGGTGTAGATTACATTTTTACAACTGAAAATTATCCTTATAGCCTATATGCAATTACGAAATGTAAAATGCTAGTTATTTCACCTAGTTTTATAAAAAAAATGTACATTGATAATCCTTTGTTTGCATTAGAATTATCTAAAAAATTAAATATTGAGTTATTACAAACTATTTCTTGGTTAATTAATCTGGATTTTAAAAATATCGACGGTGCAGTTGCCATGTTTTTATTGTCGTATTATAAAAGAACTAATAAAAATAAAATCCTACTTTTATCACGAATTGAAATTGCAGAAATTCTTGGATACTCTAGAGAAAGTGTAATTAATTCCTTAAAATCTTTTGCTGAAAATGGTTATATTACAACAAAAGGAAAAGTAATAACAATACTTAACCCTAAAAAATTAGAAGAAATTGTAAGGCTAAGCTAGAGTTTTAAACAGTTTTTAATATGTTATTTATGTGTGTTTTTTAATAAAAGTTTAAACAACTATTTTAAATGGAAAAAGAACGATGTGAATGGTGTGGAAAAGATCCGCTTTATGTTGAATACCACGATAATGAATGGGGTGTTCCTGTTTTTGATGATGCAAAATTATTTGAATTTCTAATCTTAGAAACTTTTCAGGCTGGTTTAAGTTGGATTACAATTCTTAGAAAACGAGAGAATTTTAGAGCTGTTTTTGATGGTTTTGATTATAAAAAAATAGCAACTTATAATGAAGATAAATTCAATGAGCTATTACAAAATAAAGGCATTATAAGAAATAAGTTAAAAATCAAAGCAACAATTTCTAATGCTGTTGCTTTTATGGAAATTCAAAAGGAATTTGGCTCTTTTTCAAAGTACATTTGGAATTTTGTAAATGAAAAACCTTTAAAAAATACTTATAAAACGTTAAAAGAAGTTCCGGGAACTACAGCACTTTCAGATACTATTTCAAAAGATTTAAAAAAACGTGGGTTTAAATTTGTTGGCTCAACTGTAATGTATGCCCATATGCAAGCTACTGGTATGGTAAACGATCACGTTAAAACGTGTTTTAGATATCAAGAAATTAACGCGTTAATCTCTAAATAAATGTGGCTTTTTATAACTTAAAATGCATTAAAAACTTAATAATTTTTAGTTTCAAATCGGTAAGTGGAAAATATTTTAAGTTAGGCTCGAACAGCGTACTTTTCTTTAAAATGGATTTATAATGAGAAAATGTTTTGAATCCGTACTCTCCGTGATACGATCCAATTCCGCTGTTTCCAACACCTCCAAAGGGTAAATTTTCGTTGGAAATTTGCATGATAGCATCGTTAATTGCTCCAGATCCGAAAGAAATTTCTTTTTCAATTTTTTTAATGAAAGTATTGTTGTTTGAAAAAATATAACAAGATAGTGGCTTCGGTTTTAATTTTATTTGAGCTATAACTTCATCAATATCATTGTAAGAAATAATTGGTAATATTGGACCAAATATTTCATCTTCCATAATTGTATCACTAAAATTAATATCGGTTAAAACAGTTGGATCAATAGTAATTTCTTCATAATTATAAGTTCCTCCAATATATGGTTTTTCTTTATTAATTAATGAAACTAGGCGTTTCATGTTTTTTTTATTAATTATTTGAACATAATTATTGTTTTCAATTTTAAAATTTGAAGTAGTAATTTCCTGTTTAAGTTGTTCTAAAAATTTAGGTTTAATGGATTCATCAACACACACATAATCTGGAGCGATACAGGTTTGTCCGGCATTTAAAAATTTTGCCCAAACCAACCTTTTTACGCAGATTTTTAGGTTACAAGATTTATCGATTATTACTGGACTTTTTCCGCCAAGTTCTAAAGTAACAGGTGTTAGATTGTTTGCAGCAGCTTTATATACTATCTTTCCAACAGCTGTGCTTCCAGTAAAAAATATTTTATCAAATTTTTCATTTAGCAGCTTTGTAGTTGCTGGAACTCCACCTTCAACAACTTTAAAAAATACAGGGTCAAATGTAGAATTTATAATTCTTGCTAAAAGTGCACTTGTTGCAGTAGCAATTTCGCTGGGTTTTAAAACAACGGTATTCCCAGCTGCAATTGCAGCAATTGCAGGAGAAATAGACAATTGATACGGATAATTCCAAGCGCCAACAATAAGTGTAACTCCTAAAGGCTCTGGAATTATATAGCTTTTCCCAGGGAAATTTAAAAAATTAGTTGTTGCTTTTTTTGTGCTTGCCCATTTATGCAGTTTTTTACAAGCTGTATTAATTTCACTATAAATTATACCTAGTTCTGTTGTGTAATTCTCGAATTCAGATTTCTTAAAATCTTTAAAAATAGCTTCGTTTAAAAGATGTTCATTTTCTTTTAGAACTTTTTCTAATTTTTTTAGTTGTTTAATTCTAAAGCTACAATTTTTAGTAACATTGGTTTGAAAAAATGTTTTTTGAGATGTTACAATTTGATGCATTTAAAATAATTGAGCGTTTTAGAGTTTGTATTTTTAATTTATAGGAATATAAATTTCTGTTACCCATTTTGCTGGGTTTGGAGTGTCGGTTGGGCGTACAGTGTAAACCTCAAAAGGTTCGCTGTTTTCAGGAGTTGTAAATCCTTGATTCTTTAATTTCTGGTATGCAGCTTCCCAAGCTTTGTGAGAGTATTGGTAGCTTCCATAAAAGATTGTTTTAAATGTTTTTTGAGGTTTTAAAAAACCTGTTAAAACATTTTCTGATGTTATAACCCTTTCTTTAACTGGAACACATGTTGAAAACATTGTAGTATTGTTTATTTCATCCCAATTATGCGTTAATAAAAAAGGTTTTCCGGAAGCTTCAATCGAATTTTCTTCCATATAATTTATAACAGTATTAAACATATTCTTCATGTTTTTATCCACAGCATCAATTTTGGAAGATGTTGATTGGTATAGATAAAACCCGCCACCATGGTCTATTTCTCCAATAATTTTAAAAGAATGTTTATCCATTTCACTTAAAATATATTGTTCTAATAATTCAAGTCCTCGGTTATACATTGGCTTCATGTTTTTTTCAATTCCTCCTTGTGTTAACCAATATATTTTTTCGGTAAAAGAACTTTCTCCTCGCATTCCCCAAGTAACTTTATTTCCAGTTTCCGTTTCCGTAATATTCCAATAAACTTCGGGAGCGCTTCCTGTACCAAAATCTATTTGTTGAATGATATCTTTATTAGGTACTAATGAAATTGTTTTTATAGAGCCAGTTCCGTCTTTACCTGTCCAAGAATAAGAAGCGTTTACACCAGATGTTATTTCTGGGTAACTTGCAACAATTGTTGGATCCGTTTCGTACCAAGGTCCCCAATGTTGCCAGGTTTTAAATTCGTTAATGCTTTCAAAAATAAGCGCTGCAGGAACTTTCATAATTTTTGAACTATTGATGTCATATTTACTATTTAAAGTTGCAATATAAATGGCAGCACCAATAATTACAACTAATAGAAAAAATAAGATGTATTTTAAAAACTTCATAGTTCAAAAATTTTAGTGAAGAGAGAAGGTTATTAAGGTAAAAATAGCAATAATTAAAAAAATAGCAATAACTATAATAAATGTGTTTTTATAGTGTCTTTTATGAATTTTTATATCTTTTCTATAACTCCAAATCATTAAAATTGTGAACGCAATAATAAATAAAGCTGCAAAAATAAGTTGTCCTCTACTAAACATATTAAATGTGTATATTTAACCTCAAAAATACATAAATTTTCAATAAGAAATATTCATTTTAAGCTTGAAAACAAACAAATTAGAAATTAAATGAAAAATAAATTAAAAGCAGTACAAGAATTTCACGAAGCTTTTGGATTAGGGATTCTTCAAGAGCCAATGGCAAAATTATCAGATAATAAATTAAAACTTCGATTCGATTTAATGGCTGAAGAAAATGAAGAATATTTAGAAGCTGCAAAAGAAAACAATCTTGTTGAAGTTGCAGATGCTTTGGGAGATATGTTGTACATTTTATGTGGCACCATTTTAGAACACGGAATGCAACATAAAATTGAAGCGGTTTTTAATGAAATTCAGCTTAGTAATATGAGTAAATTGGGAGTAAATGGGAAACCAATTTACAGAGAAGATGGAAAAGTTATGAAAGGCCCAAATTATTTCAAGCCAAACATAATCAGTATTTTAGAAAACTAATATTAACAATAATTTAAGCTAAAAAATAAATTTATTTACTTTATTTTATAAGTTATTAATAATTTACAAACCAAAAATTCAATCAATCTAAATATCATGAGAACTTTATTTAAAAAATTAATGTTAGTTACTTCAATTATAACATTAACATTTTTTATTTCCTGTAAGGAAGAAAAACAAATTGAAGCAACTAAAATACCTGGAATAATTGTTGAAAATATGGATACGTCCATTAAACCAAACGACGATTTTTTTAGATATGTAAACGGAAGTTGGTTAGATAAAACTGAAATTCCTGCAGATAGAACTTCTTGGGGGAGTTTTAACGAATTAAGAAAAAAAACGGATGAAGATGTGCTTACAATTTTAAACGAAGCAATAGCAGAAGATAAGTTTCCTAAATTAAAAGATGCTCAAGGAAATTTAACCTTAGAATCCGATCAGAAAAAAGCAGTTAATTTTTATGAAACCATTATGGATACGGTGGCAAGAGATCAACAAGGAATTACTCCTGTAATGCCTTTCTTAAATAAAATTGATGCCTTAAAAAATATTGACGATTTGCAAAATTTACTTACAGAAATGGCTCCTTATGGTTATGGTGGTTTTTTTGGATTTGCAGTATTTAACGATTTAAAAGATAGTAAAATGAATGCTGGTTATATCACTCCAGCTGGTTTGGGATTGTCGCGAGATTATTATATGGATCAAGATGATGATACTAAAGAAAAACAGTTAAAATATAGAGCTCATATTGCTAAAATGTTACAATATTTTGGAGATACCGAAGCACAAGCTAAAACAAATGCTGAAAAAGTTTTTAATTATGAATATAATTTAGCGGAACCAAGATTTACCAAAGAAGAGTCTAGGGATACAAGAAAATTGTACAATCCTAAAACTATGGAGGAAATTCAAGCTCTAACCCCTTCAATAAATTGGGAAATGTATTTTAAAGGTTTAGGTGTTGAAAACCTAGAAAGAGTTATTGTAATGCAACCAAACTATATGGAAGCAGTTGACAAAATACTTGCCTCAAGTTCTATAGATGATATAAAATTATATTTACGTTGGACGGCAATTGATAGAGCCGCTGGTTTGCTAAATAAAGAGTTAGAAGTTGCTAATTGGGAATTTTACAGCAAAGAATTAACGGGTGCAAAACAACAAAGACCAAGAGATGAAAGAGCATTAGCAAACCTTAATAATTCTATTGGAGAAGCATTGGGTAAATTATATGTTGATGCAAAATTTCCACCTGAAGCGAAAGCAAAAGCAGAGGAAATGATTAAAAATGTAATGTTAGGTTTCGAAAAAAGAATTAATGCTTTAGAATGGATGAGTCCAGAAACAAAGTTAAAAGCAATTGAAAAACTGGATAAAATGACAGTTAAAATTGCATATCCAGATAAATGGAAAGACTATTCGGAATTAGACGTGAAATCTATTGAAGACGGAGGATCTTATTTTCAAAATACAATAAATATTGCAAAATGGAACTTTAAAGAAAATATGGATAAACTTGGAAAAGAAGTTGATAGGACAGAATGGGGAATGGCTCCTCAAGTTGTAAATGCATATTTTAATCCAGTTAATAATGAGATCGTTTTTCCTGCAGCAATTCTACAACCACCTTTCTATAATTATCAAGCTGATGAAGCGGTTAATTACGGAGGGATAGGCGCTGTTATTGGACACGAAATATCACATTGTTTTGATGATTCTGGAGCAAGATTCGATGCTGATGGAAATTTAAATAACTGGTGGACTGATCAAGATTTAGAACAATTTACAGCCTTAGGCAAACGATTAATTGATCAGTATAGTGCTGTTGTTGCTATTGATGACGTAAATTTAAATGGAGAATTTACTTTGGGTGAAAATATTGGAGATTTGGGAGGAATAAATGCTGCTTACGACGGATTACAAATATTTTATGAGAAAAATGGAAGACCTGAAGCTATTGATGGGTTTACAGCAGAACAACGTTTCTATATGTCTTGGGGAACTATTTGGAGAACTAAAACAAGAGATGAAGCCTTAAAGAATCAAATTAAAACAGATCCGCATGCACCAGGAATGTACAGGGCTTTTATGCCACTTCAAAATGTTGATGCTTTTTATACTGCTTTTAATATTGTTGAAGGAGATAAAATGTATATAAATCCTGAAGATAGAGTAAAAATATGGTAGGAATTTAATTAAGAAACCACTAAAACTGATGTTTTAGTGGTTGTTTTGCAATTTCCTCGAGTATTCAATTAAGTGCATCTTTTTCGTACTGTAAAAGTATAATGCTTTTTGTATTTAATTGAGGGGATATTTCTCCTTTTAATTGGGGAAATATCCCCTTTTTTAGTATTTTAAATATATATACAGGTACTTTAATAAAGTCAATTGCTATTACGCTAAGTCAGCACTGTAAAAGCCACCTCGGTTTTCTTTTCTGTTCTTAGAAAATTGTGTAATTAAATAAGCGGTTGTAATTAAGTTTCTTAATTCACATAAATCTGTTGAAAGTTCTGAATGATCATATAGGCGTTTATTATCTTCATACAATACTTTTAATCTTTTTTCTGCACGTAACAAACGTTCATTTGAACGTACAATTCCAACATAATTACTCATAATAGTTTTTACTTCGTTTCTATCATGTGTAATTAAAATTTTCTCCATATTTTTTACGACACCACTATCATTCCAAACTGGGAGGTTTATAGGTGCTTCAATTTTATGAAATCTTTTTTTAAGATTTTCAACGGCATTATGAGAAAACACAAGACCTTCTAACAAAGAGTTTGAAGCCAATCTGTTTGCGCCATGTAAACCAGTTCTTGTAACTTCTCCAGAAGCATATAAGTTTTTAAGTGAAGTTTTTGCTTTTTTGTTTACGTTTACACCACCACAAATATAATGTTGGGCAGGTGAAACAGGGATAAAATCTTTTCTAACATCAATACCTAAGCTCAAACATTTTTCTGTGATATTAGGAAAATGTTTTTTAAATGCTTTATAATCTATATGTGTACAATCTAAATAAACATTAGGTTTACCACTTTTTTTAAGTTCATTATCAATAGCTCTAGCAACAATATCACGTGAAGCTAACTCTTCACGCTCATCATATTTTTTCATGAAGCGTTCACCGTAATAATCTCTTAAAATAGCACCTTCACCGCGTACTGCTTCAGAAATTAAAAAGGCAGGATATTCTCCAGGGTTGTATAGTGCTGTTGGGTGAAATTGAATAAATTCTACATCAGAAATTTCTGCTTTTGCTCTATACGCCATTGCTATTCCGTCTCCAGTTGCCACAACCGGATTGGTAGTGGTACTATAAACCTGACCATTTCCACCAGTAGCCAACATAGTTATTTTTGCTGAAAAAGTTTTAACTATATTCTTTTTTTCATCTAAAACATATGCGCCAAAACAGGTTACTTTTTCCTTTCTTTTAATATGTTTTTTCTTAACCTGGTGTTCTGTAATTAAATCAATAGCATAATGGTATGTTAAAAAAGTAATATTTTCAGCTTTCTCTACTTGCGCAATAATTGCACGTTCAATTTCGGCGCCAGTAATATCTTTATGATGTAAAATTCTATCTTGAGAATGGCCGCCTTCTCTTCCTAACGAATATTTTCCGTTTGAGTTTTTGTCAAACTGTGTTCCCCAGTTAATTAATTCTTGCAATCGTTCTGGAGCGCTTTTTACAACCATTTTTACGACTTTCTCGTCGCAAATTCCATCTCCTGCAATTAAAGTGTCTTGTGTATGTTGTTTAAATGAATCTACCGTTTTATCCCAAACTGTTGAAATACCACCCTGAGCATATTTTGTATTAGACTCGTTTTTTTTATTTTTTGTAATTATTGTGACTGTGGCGTCTTTAAATTCTGTAGCCGTTTTAAGGGCAAAAGATAAGCCCGCAATACCCGAACCAATTACTAAAAAATCGGTTTTATGTATTTTTTTTTCGGCGTTCATTAAATAAATTATTTAGAAAGTTCTAACATACGCTCAATAGAGATCAATGCTTTTTTACTTAATTCTGGATCAACTTCAACATGTGGTAATTCGTGTTTTAAACATAAATACAATTTTTTCATGGTATTCATTTTCATATAAAAACACTCACTGCAATTACAGCTCTCATCTTCAACGGGTGCAGGAATTAATATTTTATTTGGCGATTCTTGTCGCATTTTATGTAAAATACCAACTTCAGTTGCTACAATAAATGTTTTAGCTTTGCTGTTTTTTACATAATTTAATAATCCCGAAGTTGAGCCAACATATTTAGCAACTTTTAGTAAGTGCGCTTCAGATTCTGGATGCGCAATAATTTCAGCGCCCGGATTTTCGGCGTATAATTTTAAAATTTTATCAATTGAAAAAGCTTCGTGTACCATACAAGCACCATCCCAAAGTAGCATATCTCTACCCGTTTTTTTAATTAACCATGCACCAAGATTTCTATCTGGAGCAAAAATTATTGGTTGGTCTTTTGGAATAGAATTTATAATTTTTTCTGCATTTGAAGAGGTGCAAACAATATCTGTTAATGCTTTTATTTCTGCGGAAGTATTAACATAAGAAACAACAATATGTTTAGGATGTTTCTTTTTAAATGCTTTAAAATCAGCTGGAGGGCAAGAGTCTGCTAGTGAGCAACCTGCTTTTAAATCGGGTAATAAAACCTTTTTTGTAGGATTTAAAATTTTTGCGGTTTCTGCCATAAAATGAACTCCGGCAAAAACAATAATATCGGCCTTCGTTTTTGCTGCTTCTTGTGCTAACGCCAAACTATCACCAACAAAGTCTGCAATATCTTGTATGGCATCTTCTTGATAATAATGTGCTAAAATTATGGCATTCTTTTTTTTTCGAAGTTTTTTTATTTCCTTAACAAAGTCTATACTTTTTGGAATATCAACATCTAAAAATCCTTTTTCTTGTATATTTTGTTTTGCTTTTTCTAATGTAGTCATAAGTTTTTTTTACTTGGTTAAGACCAATAAATATGCCAAACAATCGGATTTTTTATCCGATTGTTTTAGCATTGCAATTTATAAAAAGTTATGATTTTAGACAAGTTCAAAAAAAATGATTATTGAATCTTAAATCTCCAACCAAATTTATCTTCTGCTAAGTTTCTTTGAATGTCTGTTAAACTCTTTTTTATAAAAGAAGCATAGCTATCTTCGACCTTTGGTAATTCAAATTTTTCATCTTTATGTGCAAATCCTAAAATAGGACTAATTACAGCTGCAGTTCCAGCTCCAAACATTTCTAAAAGTTCACCTTTTTTTGCAGCTTCAACTATCTCTGTTACTCTAATCGGTCTTACTTCAACTTTTATTCCTTTGTCTTCTGCAAATTGAATAATACTTTTACGAGTTACACCATCTAGAATTCTTTCGCTTGTAGGTGCGGTTAATAAAGTGTCATTTACTCTAAAAAACACATTCATTGTTCCTGCTTCTTCTAAAAATTCGTGATTAGAAGCATCGGTCCATAAAACTTGTTGATACCCTTGTTCTGCAGCTAATTTTGCAGGATAAAAAGATGCTGCATAATTTCCGGCAGCTTTTGCATAACCAACACCGCCGTTGGCAGATCTACTGTATTTATCAGCAATTTGTACTCTAACTTCACCAGCATAATAGGCTTGTACTGGAGAGCAAATAATCATAAATTTATAGTTGGTTGAAGCTGATGCTGATACACAATTTTCTGTAGCAATTACAAATGGTCTAATGTATAAAGAGTTGTCTGCGCCTTTTTGAACCCACTCACTATCTAATTTTAATAATTCTGTTAAGCCTTCAAAAAAATATTCCTTTGGAAAAGCAGGCATATCTAAACGTTCAGCAGATTTATTAATACGTTCTTGATTTTGATCTGGTCTAAACAACCAAACATCATTGTTGTCATCTTTATACGCTTTCATTCCTTCAAAAACAGCTTGCCCATAATGAAAAACTTTTGCAGAAGGATCGAAAGACAATGCTTGATAAGGTCTAATTTTTGGAGTTTGCCATGCGCCATTTTCAAAATCACATTCAAACATATGGTCAGTAAAAACTTGACCAAATTTTAAATTACTAAAATCAACATCAGAGATTTTAGATTTTTTTATTTTTTCTATATGTAAAGACATAGTTTGTTTAAATTTAGTTTGAACAAAATTACTTATTTTTTTTCATTAAAAAGTTTTAAACCCTTTTTAGGTTAGTTTTTTATTTTTAATATATTTGTTTAAAATGTTGAATTTAAATAATTTGAAATGGTAAAAAATGTAATATTGGTAGTTATGAGCTTGTTTTTTTTAGCTTCATGTAAAAATGATAAGGCAAAAAATATAGAGAAAGTTGCTGAAAAAGAAGAAATTGCATACCATTCTTTTGGAAATGAAATAACAGATGATAATGTGTTGACTAAAGAGCAAATGGCAGAAGAGTATAAAAATTTAAAAGAAGGAGATACAATTAACGTGAAATTTGCTTCAAAAATAAATGAAGTTTGTAAAAGTAAAGGTTGTTGGATGAATTTAGATTTAGGTAACAAAGAAGAGTCTTTTGTAAAGTTTAAAGACTACGGTTTTTTTATGCCATTAAATGCTGATGGAAGAGAAGTAATTGTAAATGGAAAGGCTTTTGTTAAAACTACTTCTGTTGAAGACTTGCGTCATTTTGCTGAAGATGCTGGAAAATCTGAAGAAGAAATAGCTAAAATAACAGATCCTAAATATACATTGTCTTTTGAAGCAGACGGTGTTTTAATGATAAAATAATGAAAAGAATAATACTACTAATTTTAGTGAGTTTTTTCTTTTTATCGTGTGATGCTACCAAAAAAGAAGCGTCTAAAAATAACGATGAAGAATTGGTAATGTACGAGTTTTCTGAGATGGCATTACTTATGGAAGAAATGTACAAAACCAACGAAGATTTGAAAAGAAAGATTGTAAATAAAGAAGCAATTGGTGATTTTTCAGATAAATTTTTAAACATTCATTCCGCAGTTTTAACCAATCCAAAGGATAGAGATGTTAGTTTTGAAATATTTTCAAAAGCTTTTATAGAAAATCAACAAGCGGTTTTTTCAGCATCACCAGATAAAGTTAAAGATCAGTTTAATCTTATGGTAAACTCTTGTATAGCTTGTCATAAAACTACCTGTTCAGGGCCAATTCCAAGAATTAAAAAATTACTTATTAAATAGACTTTGAAACGAGAAATAATTATAACTTCCGATGGTTCTTCAACCATTCATTTACCTGAATGGAATGAGCAATACCATTCTAAACACGGGGCAATTCAAGAAGCAAAACACGTTTTTATTGAAAGTGGACTTTCGCTATTTTCAAACAAAAAAATATCTATTTTAGAAATTGGTTTTGGAACAGGGTTAAATAGTTTTATCACTTTCTTAGAAGCGCCAAAATTTAATTTAATTGTTGATTATGTTGGAGTGGAAGCGTACCCCGTAGCTCCTGAAGAAATTGCAAAATTAAATTATGTTTCAGAATTAAATGCTCATAATTTTCAAGATGTGTTTAAACAAATGCATCAGTTTAAATGGGAGCTTCAAAATAAAATAACTACCAAATTTGCGCTTACAAAAAGAAATCAATTTTTTAATGAAATAAATGATGAGAATACATTCAATTTAATTTATTTTGATGCTTTTGGAGCTAGAGTTCAACCAGAATTATGGACTGAATATATTTTTAAATTAATGTATAATGCTTTAAAAGAAGGCGGAATTTTAGTAACTTACAGCGCAAAAGGAAGTGTGAGAAGAGCCTTGCAATCTGTTGGATTTACTGTTGAAAGATTGCCTGGTCCTCCAGGGAAAAGAGAAATGTTACGCGCAACAAAATAATAGTTTATTTAATAAAAATATGGAAGGTCAACGATTTAAAAAACGAAAAAAACCAAATTATAAACGAGGTATAATTTTAGTATTATTATTACTGTTAATTATCTTTTTATGGTTTAATATAGAGGATATTATTACAGGTTTTTTAGGTTCGAAATAGCGTTATTTTTTAAAAGATCTATCTTTCCATTTATAGTTTTTAAATAATGTATTTATAGTTATAAAAACAATAAAAAAAGGATAAATTAGGCTTGTTAAGGCAAAATAATTTAAAGGTTTTTTATTTTTAAAAAACACACTAGTTTTAAATATCAATATAAAGTCAATTGTAATTTTTGTAATAAAAACTATAATAAAGTACTTCAAATAACCTGAAATAAATAGGGTAGAAACACCTAACACAAGTACTAATAAATTTTCAATAAACACTATTAAACCAACAAGTTTGGAAAACCAACTGTTATAAGCTGTAGTTTTTGAAGCCCAACGCAATTGTTGGTTGAAAAAAAGTTTCCAGTTTTTTTCTGAATAAGTTTCAACTATGGCTTCAGTAGCTTTTAAATAACATACTTTTTCAGGATATTTTTGTGTTATTTTTTCTAATAAAAATATATCATCGCCACTTGCAATAGCATTATTTCCTTTAAAACCATTTAATTCTATAAAGGTAGATTTATTATAACATAAATTTGCTCCGTTACACAAAATTGGTTTTTTAACACCAAAACTTCCAATGGTGCTTCCTAATAAACTAATAAAATTTAGGTTTTGAAAATGATGTAAAAAAGTAGTTTCGTTTTTAAATTTTACAGGAGCTGCTATAAATAATGCATTTTTATCTTCTATAGTTTGATTGAATAAATTTAACCAGTTTTTTTGAACCTTACAATCTGCATCGGTTGTAACAATCCAATTAAATTTTGCAATTTTTATTGCAGTTGTTAAAGCATCTTTTTTAGGTGAATTAGTTACACAATTAGAGTTAATGAGTGTGCAATTAATATTCGGGTTTTTATTTTTGAATGCTTCAATTATAGAATCATAAGCATCTGAAGAAGCATCATTCACTAAAATAATTTCAAATAAGGTTTTTGGATATGCTATTTTAGAAAGTGAATGCAGTAAAGTTGGTAAATTCTCAGCTTCATTTCTAAACGGAACAATTATTGAAAATGTGTTTTTTGGAGTGGAATTTTTATTTTCAATATTTTTTAAAGTTTCAAAACCAATAATCAACCCCCAAATAATTGAAAAATAACAAATTGATATGATAGTAGCTGCAAAAAACATTAATTATTTAAAGGTTTAAAGTTTAAAACAAAAATGCTTCCCAAAAGTGCTGGTATTGCAAAATTTAGCACATACATTAATGTGGTTATAGTAACTATTGTTAGCTCATTTATATTTACAAAACTGAACAAAAAAATTGCAATTGATCCTTTTATGGCCCAATCAAAAATTGTTAAACTAGGAAGTACAGACGCAATAAAATACATGCTAAATATTAAAGGAAGTGCGGTGAAATAGTTGATTTCTATATTTAACAGAATTAGAAAAAAATAAAATTGGTGTGAAAATACAAGATATCGAAGAACAGCCAAAATAAGTACAGTTATATATGTTTTTTTAGAGATTTTATTTAGAAATAGTCTGACTTTTGTGAGCTTTATTTTTTTTCTAAAGTATATTAAAATCAATAAAAAAAGCACTAAAAACAAGCTGTTTAAGCCATTTATTTTAGGAATTTCAACACTATGATTTATTAAAAAATAGCTAATTCTAATACATCCAAAAAAAACAGTAACCGCTAATTGACTTAAATTCCCAATTAAGTTAAGACCCAAAATGTTTTTACGTTTTTGGCTTTCAAAAAATAATGCTTTTGCTCCATATTCTCCAATTCTATTTGGGGTAATTATAGAAGCTGTTAGTGATGCAAAACTCTGTTCAAATGCTTCAAAAAAGGTAATTTTTTTTTCAATACTTACCAACGTTTTCCATTTTACAATTTCTAATAACCAATTTACATCTGTAAAAAGAAGTAATAAAATAAGTAACCAGCCATTATTTAAAAATAAGGTAGAAAATTCATTTTTTAGTTGTTCAACCGTTAAAAGTTGATTTGTAACCAATTTTTGATATATAAAATAAAATGCCCCAAATACTAGTGTTAATTTTAATAGTAAAATTAAGAAGGCTTTATATTTGTGTAAGATTATGTACATTTGGTTTTACAAATAAACAACTAATTGAGCTCAGAAAAAATTATATTAGGAATTGATCCTGGAACAACAATTATGGGTTTCGGATTGATAAAAGTGGTTGATAAAAAAATGGAATTAATGCAGTTAGATGAACTGCTGTTAAAAAAATATGACGATCACTATGTAAAACTAAAATTAATTTTTGAACGCACTATCCATTTAATTGAAACATATCATCCAGATGAAATTGCTATTGAAGCGCCTTTTTTTGGTAAAAATGTGCAATCTATGTTAAAGTTAGGAAGAGCACAAGGAGTTGCAATGGCGGCAGGTTTATCTAGAGAAGTTCCAATCACAGAATATTCTCCAAAAAAAATAAAAATGGCAATTACTGGCAATGGAAATGCAAGTAAAGAACAGGTTGCTAAGATGTTGCAGAGTTTATTAAAGATAAAAAATTTACCAAAAAACTTAGATGCAACAGACGGTTTGGCTGCTGCAGTTTGTCATTTCTACAATAGTGGAAAAGTTACTTCAGGTAAAAATTATACTGGTTGGACTGCTTTTGTAAAGCAGAATGGTAAAAGAATAAAAGAATAATTACTTTTTATCCTAATATTCAATCTTATCAACTATATAATTACATCACATTCGTAGGTTTCATATTTTTTTTCGATTACAAGTTTTCTGTGTTCTCTAAAAAGTTGGTATTCTTTAGAGCTTTCCATTCGAACTCTATCTTCTTTAGAAGTCCAATATTCTACTAAAAAATAACGATTTTCTTCATTTCTATCTCTAAAAATATGAAAATGATCCAATCCAGCGGGTTTGGCTTCGGTTAATTCTTCAAATTTTTGTAATTCAACAAAAGTGATTCCTTCACCTTTTTTAACTTTAAATGAAACTATATAGGTGTACATAATTGACGGTTTTTTCAAATTTACGCAAGAGATTTCATAAAAAAGGTAACTTAAATCACCTTTTACAGTTTTTTATTAAGTTGTACTTTTGGAGCATCTAAAAATTAATTGAATTGGCAGGAATCTATATTCACATACCTTTTTGTAAACAAGCTTGTTTTTATTGCGATTTTCATTTTTCAACTTCAATAAAAAGAAAAGAGGAAATGTTACAAGCAATTTTAAGCGAATTGCAATTGCGCAAAAACGAATTAAAAAACGAATTAATTGAAACTATTTATTTTGGTGGAGGTACACCATCGCTTTTAACGTTTAAAGAAATTGCTGCTATTTTTAAAGTTATTTATAGTAATTATAATATAATTTCAGATCCAGAAATAACGTTAGAAGCTAATCCAGATGATTTATCTGAAAGTAAAATTATAGAACTGTCAAATTCACCAATTAATAGGCTTAGTATTGGAATTCAATCTTTTTTTGAAGAAGATTTAAAGTTCATGAATCGAGCACATACAGCAGAAGAATCTAAAAAATGTATAGCCACTGCTCTCCGTTACTTTGATAATATTACCATAGATTTAATTTATGGGGTTCCAAATATGAGTACTGTAAAATGGATAGAAAATTTAAAAATGGCATTTAATTTTGGCGTATCACATATTTCCAGTTACGCATTAACGGTTGAGAAAAAGACGGCTTTGCATACTTTTATTAAAAGTGGAAAAGTTCCACCAATTAACGAACAGCTTGCGTTAGAGCATTTTAACATACTGGTTTCTGAAACCAAAAAACAAGGATTTGTACATTATGAAATTTCAAACTTTGGAAAGCCTAATTATTTTTCAAAACACAATACTTCATATTGGTTAGGGAAAAAATATTTAGGTATAGGTCCATCAGCACATTCGTTTAATGGGAAACAACGCTCTTGGAATATTGCAAATAATGCAAAATATATAAAATCAATAAACAATAACATGCTTCCTCTAGAGTTTGAAGAGCTTTCTGTTGCGAATAGATTTAACGAATATATTATGACAGGTTTACGAACTATATGGGGTGTAGATTTACTTAAAGTTAAAGCAGATTTTGGTGAGATTTACTTTAATGAACTTATTAAAAATTCTCAGCAATTTATAGAAAAAGAATTGTTAAAAATAACTGCAGAAAATAAATTGATAACTACGCATAAAGGGAAATTTTTAGCTGACGGAATTGCAAGTGATTTATTTCAAATTGATTAACATTACTTATATTTGACTAACTGCAAAAAAAAATATGGAACTATTAGCTGGAATTTTATTAGGTGCAATTGGAATGTATTGGGGATTCTCATTTTTCAATAGAAAAAAAGGAGTGCATCAGGTTGAGAAGCAATCTGTAGTTCTAATCGAAAAAATAAAAAGTGTATGTAAATTAATTTCAGTTGAAGGCGATTTTGCCGAAATTTACCATTTTGAAGATACCAAAAATCGTTTTTTAAATTTATTTACAAGTAGAAAAAAGGCTGTATTGTTAATAAATGCTAAAGCACATATTGGCTTCGATTTATCACAAATTAAATTAGATGCCAATAATGAAACTAAAGAAATAATATTAACTCATTTTCCTGAACCGAAAATTTTATCGGTTGAAACAGATGTAAAATATTACGATAAAAAAGATGGTATTTTTAATAAATTTGAAGCTGCTGATTTAACCGAACTACAAAAAGAAGCAAAATCTTTTATTGTAGCAAAAATACCTGAAACAGGTTTGTTAAGCTCTGCAAAAAAAGAAGCTTTAGATACTGTTTTAATGATTGAAAAAATGTTAGAAACTTCAGGGTGGAAATTAAACTATTCGCAGTTAGTTTTAAAAAATGGTGAGCTTAAAGAATTAACAAAATAGTATGAATATAGAACAATTTAGAAATTATTGTTTGTCTAAAAAACACGTTACCGAAAGTTTTCCTTTTGATGAAGTTACCTTGGTTTTTAAAGTAGCCAATAAAATGTTTGCCTTATCTGGATTGGAGAACCATCCTTCATCTGTAAATTTAAAATGTGATCCAGAAAAAGCTATTGAACTTCGTGCTCAATATTCTGATATAGTTGAGGGTTATCATATGAGTAAAAAACATTGGAACACAATAACTATTGAGGGAAATTTATCTAATAAACTGATAGAAGAACTAATAGACCATTCGTACAATTTAGTTGTAAGTGGACTTACTAAAAAGTTGCAAAAAGAATTGGGTTTTAGTTAATGATTATCGCTTTCTTCTATATTCTGATGGAGTTATACCTTTTATAGATTTAAATTTTCTATTAAAATTTGCTAAATTATTAAAGCCAGACTTGTAAGAGATTTCGGTAATACTTAAATCGTTGTTTTTTGCTAATAGTTTACATGCATTTCCAATACGTATATCAATTAAAAAGTTAACAAATGTTTTTGTGGTTCGTTGTTTAAAATACCTACAAAAAGCATTAGGCGTCATATTTGCTATATCTGCTACATCTTGTAAACTAACTTCTTTATGAAAATTATCCATGGTGTATTGAAAAATATCACTCATTCTTTTTCCTTCGTTACCAGCATATTTTTTTAAGTTAATTAAGGAAGATAGTTTGCGTTTTTCAGCTTCAGAAATTAGTCTTAAAATTTCTAAAAAATTAATAAATTTATTATATTTTGAAAGTGATTTCATTCGAGAAAGTAGAAGTGAAACTTCTTCTTTCTTAGATTGTACTTTATAACCTAAAACGGCATTGTCAAAAAACTTATTAAAATAGTTAAATTCTGGTAAGTCAAAAAATACTTCACCAAAAGAGTTTCTTGAAAAAAATAAAGAAATCATTTCTGTATCTTGTTTAAAAGTTTCATCGCGTTTAAAAACGTGCGGTAAATTTTCTCCTAAAACAAAAATGTCGTTTTGTTTAAAATCACCAACACAATCACCAATAACAAAGGTGCCTTCACCTGCAATAACCAAACTTATTTGTATCTCTTTATGCTGATGCAATTTTTCATAAAAATTCTCTCCTTTGTAATGTTCAACATACAATGTTACATTTTTAGGTTTCGGAATTGTAAAGGGTAAAACTTTCATAAAATAAAATATATGCCAATATTAATCTATTTTTTTAAATAAATAAAAATCTTAAGTTAAAATAATATTATTTCAAATCCAAAAAATTAACTTTTTGTGGCGGAACTTTAAAATTAGTCTTTAAAATGTCTCTAAATTAAGTATCTTTATCCAATCATTATTTTAGCTATTTTCATTTGGTAATAATGTATTAGAAAAGATAATAAACTACTTTTTATGATTACAGGTAAAAACTATATTGGGAACGTTTTAGCATCTACAGGAAAGGTAACTTTTAAAACTTTTAATCCGAAAACAAATAAAGAAAATAATCTGGTTTTTACAGAAGTTTCGGCAATAGAGATTGAACAAGCAACAGCTTTAGCAACTGAAGCATTTAAAGTTTATAAGAAGCTTTCTGGAACTAAAAAAAGTGAGTTTTTAAATGAAATTGCAAATCAGATAGAAGCGTTAGGAACTACTCTGTTAAACATGTATTGTTCCGAATCTGGTTTATCCAAGGAAAGAGCAATAAGTGAACGAGAACGAACTATTTTTCAATTGCGGTCTTTTGCAAACTTGGTAAAAGAAGGTTCTTGGGTAGAAGCAACTATTGATACTGCAAACCCTATAAGAATTCCAATTCCAAAACCAGATTTGCGTAAAATGTTAGTGCCTTTAGGTCCAATACTGGTTTTTGGAGCAAGTAATTTTCCGTTGGCATATTCAACAGCGGGAGGCGATACTGCAGCGGCTCTAGCAGCTGGTTGTCCTGTTATTGTTAAATCGCATCCAATGCACGCTGGAACAGGAGAATTAGTAGCTTATGCAGTTATTAAAGCTGCAGAAATAACAGGAATGCCAAATGGCGTGTTTTCAAATTTAAATAGTGGCGGAATTGAAGTAGGAACTGTATTAGTAAAACATCCTGCAATTAAAGCTGTTGGCTTTACTGGAAGTATTAACGGAGGTAGAAGTTTGTACAATTTAGCAGCTCAGCGTCCAGAACCAATTCCAGTTTTTGCAGAAATGGGAAGTGTAAACCCCGTAATTTTATTACCAAAAGCAGTTAAAAAGAAGGGTGTATATTGGGCAAAAACTTTTGCAAATTCAATAACACTAGGGGCAGGGCAATTTTGTACAAATCCGGGGTTGATTTTGGGAATTAAAGGAGAAGATTTAACAAAATTCATTAAAATTTTGTCTGATGAGATTCTAAAAATAGAACCTACTTGTATGTTACATCCGAGTATTCTAAATTCTTTTGAAGAAAAGACATCTAGAATAGCGCAACAAGTTGGTGTAGAGGAGACTGTGTTTTACAAAAAGAAAACTTCTAAAAATTATGGTCGCCAAGCAATAGCAACTGTAGATGGTACTACTTTTTTAGCCAATACAAATTTACATAAAGAAGTATTTGGGCCTTTTTCTATGGTTGTTCAGTGTAAAAGCGTGGAGCAATTAGAAATTATAATATCAAAATTAGAAGGACAATTAACAGGTACTGTTTTAGAGGAGAAAGAGCTGGAAAACTATACGGAAATTGTAAGTGCGCTTCAAAATAGGGTAGGACGCATTATTTTTAATGGAGTTCCTACTGGAGTAGAAGTTTGTAATGCAATGGTTCATGGTGGTCCATACCCTGCCTCTACAGATAGTAGATTTACTGCAGTTGGTGTAAATTCAATAAAACGCTGGGTACGTCCGTTTTGTTATCAAAACTGGCCAGATATATTTTTGCCAAACGAATTAAAAAATAAAAACCCATTAGGTATTTCTCGTTTAGTTGATGGGAAACAAACTTCAAAAAAAATTAATAAAATATGAGATATATTGTAGGTTTATTTTGTTTAATAATAGTTGCTATTTCTTGTGAAAGTGGAAATGAAACATGTAGTTCTTCTTCAACAGAATTAAAAATTATAATCAAATCTTATGAAGAACACCAAGGTTTCGATAAGTCAAAATTTCCATTAGGAGTATTTACAAAAGAGTATTATAAAAGTGAAGCCGATTTTGCCGAACAACAATTACAATATTTTGAATGTATAAAATTAGATAAACTTACTGAATCTGAACAAATTTCTGCAGCATTACTGAAATTTGTACTTCAAGAAAAAATTGATTTTTATAAATATGAAGCTTATTTAAACCCTTTACTATCCGATGCTGGTTTTCATACAAGTTTGCCTTATGAAGTTCGTAGTTTTGCAACACATCAGCAATTTGTAAGCTATTTAAATAAATTAAATGCAGTACCCGATTTTGTGTCGCAGCATATTGCATTAATGCGAGAAGGACTGGAAAAGGGAATTTCACAACCAAAAATAATTTTTAAGAACTTTGAAGAAACCTATAATAGTCAAATAGTTGAAAATTTTGAAGAAAGTTTTTATTATTCACCTTTTAAAAATTTGGCTACTAATAGTACTCAAAAGCAAAAAGACTCCTTGTTAGCTGCAGCTAAAGTTACTATTGAAACTAAAGTGATTCCTCAATTTAAAATTATAAAAGATTTTTTTGAAAACGAATACTTTGCTAAAACAAGAGAAAGAGGTGGTGTTTCTAATCAGCCAAATGGGGCAGCTTATTATCAAAATAGGGTTGAATACTATACAACCTTAAAAATTTCAGCAGAACAAGTTCATCAAAAAGGATTGGAGGAAGTTGCCAGAATTAAAAATGAAATGCAACAAATAATTAATGAAGTTGAATTTAAAGGTTCTTTTTCAGAATTTTTAACCTTTTTAAGAACAGATGAACAGTTTTATGCAAAAACTGGCAACGATTTATTAAAGGAAGCACGTAATATTTCAAAAAAAGTTGATGCGCAGTTACCTAAATTTTTTATAACATTACCAAGAAAGCCTTATGGTGTTGCACCTGTTCCAGCTGTAATTGCTCCAAAATACACAACAGGTAGGTACAGTCCGCCAAATAGTAGTACTCAACCTGGTTATTACTGGGTAAATACCTATAATTTGCCAAGCAGACCTTTGTATGTTTTGCCCGCTTTAACATTGCACGAAGCTGTTCCTGGGCATCACTTACAAATGAGTTTAAATAGTGAAATGGGTGATGAAATTCCACAATTTAGAAAGAATTTATACTTGTCTGCTTACGGAGAAGGTTGGGGGTTGTATTCAGAATTTTTAGGAGATGAAATGGGTATTTATACAACTCCATATGAAGAATTTGGAAAATACACTTATGAAATGTGGCGCGCCTGTAGGTTGGTAGTAGATACTGGAATTCATATAAAGAATTGGACAAGAGAAGAAGCTTTGGAATATTTAAAATCTAACACTGCACTTTCTGTTCATGAAGTAAATACAGAAATAGACCGTTATATTTCTTGGCCAGGACAAGCGCTTTCTTATAAAATAGGTGAACTAAAAATTAGAGAACTAAGAGAATTAGCTAAAAAAGAATTAGGGACAAAATTCGATATTAGAGAATTTCATGAGATTGTTTTAGAAGAGGGTACAGTTACACTTAAAATTCTTGAGAAAAGGATACTTGATTATGTTGAAAAAATAAAAAACTCATAATCAGTAAGTTAAGGGGTGTTTTTAAAGATGTTACTCCCTAAAACCCAACTGATCAAAATTTTGTAATTTTGGCAAATGACTTTTATTGATATTCTTATTAGATTGCGAAAAATTGTGCGTTCGGTGAATCTAGAAAGCAAGCGCGTAGAAAAAGAACAGGGTGTAAGTATTCCGCAACTTTTATGTTTACAGTTTTTGGCTGAACAAGAAGATTATAGAACAAATGCGGCTAAACTTAAAGCGTTCTTAAATTTAAATGCAAGTACAATTTCTGGAATTTTAAGACGCTTAGAAAAAAAAGGATTTATAGCAAAGCTTCCAAAAGCATCTGATAAAAGGGTAACGCTTATTTCTTTAACAGCTAACGGAATGGACTTGCTCCAATCTGCTCCCATTACTTTTCAACAAAAATTAAGTGAAAAACTGCAAGCACTTCCAGCCGAAAAACTACAAACTATTATTGAGGGAATTGATTTGCTAACTCAAATTATGGAGGTTGAAGAGCTAGATGCTTCGCCAATAATTACTGCTGAAGAATTTTCAACTGAAAAATAATTTCATTTTTATCAATCTTTAAACTTTCTGTAGAAACTATTAATAAATAGTGACTTTAGTATGTGCTATTGTGATATTTACTAAATAATTGATGTTGAATTTTAGTGATTCTTAAAGTAAATATCATTGTTAAAAATAGTTTCTATAGAAACTATTTTGTATTTTAGCAGAAATCATAAAAAAACAATAAAAATATATGTTAATAATTCCTGTAAAAGAAGGTGAAAATATAGATAGGGCTTTAAAGCGTTATAAAAGAAAAACTAGAAATACTAAGATTTTAAATCAATTAAGAGAGAATAAACATTATACTAAAAAATCTGTAAAAAGAAGAAGAAAAATAGAGAAGGCTTCTTATAAACAATTTCTTAGAGATCAGGAAAATCAATAGTATTATAGTAATGGAAAAGTTTAAATTTTACAATAAAGATTCTAAGCCAACCGAGGAAGAAAAAGAAACAATTGTCCAATTCTTATTCGATAATTTAGAAGAATTTGGAGATGAAAAAGATGCTATTTTAAAGTGTCTGAATTTCGCTGTAAAAGATTCAGATAACGGCTTGGGTGGTTTTGTTTTGGTTTTTAATAATGAGACAGAAACATTAGGAATCACCATAGTTAATAAAACTGGGATGGAAGGTTATATTCCTGAAAATATCCTAGTTTATATAGCAGTGCATAATAAGGCTAGAGGTAAAGGAGTTGGGAAAAAAATAATGCAAAAAGCAATTGAAATTTCCGATGGAGATATTGCGCTACATGTTGAACCAAATAACCCAGCTAAATTTTTGTATGAAAAACTTGGTTTTGAAAACAAATATTTAGAAATGCGCTTAAAAAAATAGTTAAAATTAATTATGGAAGTTATAGACATTATTGTCTTTGTAATATACATGATTTTAGTTCTTGGAATAGGTTTTTACTATTTCAAAAAGAATAAAGATGTGAAAGATTATTATATTGGTGGTGGTAAAATGAGCAGCACACATATTGGTCTTTCAGTAGTTGCTACGGATGTTGGTGGTGGGTTTTCAATTGGTTTAGGTGGCTTAGGTTTTATGATGGGGATTTCAGGATCTTGGATGCTATTTACGGGTTTAATTGGTGCGTGGTTAAGCGCAGTTTTTTTAATTCCAAAAGTAGTAAGGCAAGGTAATTTATATGGTTTTTTAACCTTTCCCGAATTTTTAAAACATAACTACGGAACCACTGTTGCCATGGCTGCAGGTGTTATATCTTTTGTAGGTTATTTAGGCTTTACTTCATCTCAATTTTTAGCCGGTGCTAAATTAGCAATCGGAACATTTCCAAGCTTAGATTTACTAGATGCCTTATTAATTATGGGTGGAATTGCACTTGTATATACGGTTTTTGGAGGAATGAAAGCTGTTATTTACACGGATACTTTCCAGTGGATTATTTTAATGGCGGGATTAATTTTTATAGGAATTCCTATTGCTTATAATTATTTAGGTGGTTACAATGAAATTAAAAGTGTATTGCCCAATAAATTTTACTCTTTGCAAAATGTAAGCTGGGTTCAATTAGTTAATTGGTTTGTAATTATTGTCCCCATTTGGTTTGTGGGAATGACATTATACCAAAGAATATACGCTTGTAAAAATGAAAAAACAGCAAAAAAAGCTTGGTTTATTGCAGGTTTGTTTGAGTATCCAATTATGGCGTTTATGGGTGTGATCTTAGGTTTGTTTGCTCGAGTTGCAGCTGCAAAAGGTTTATTTGCTGCAGAAGGTTTTGATAATGCACTGCTTATGGATCCCGAAATAGGTATGCCTTTGTTATTAAAGAAAGTGCTTCCAGTAGGTTTTATGGGCTTAATGCTCTCTGCTTATTTTTCAGCAATTATGTCAACAGCAGATAGTTGCCTTTTGGCAGCCTCAGGAAATTTTGTAACCGATATTTTAGGCTTAAAAGATTTAAGTCCAAATACAATTAGAATTTCACAAATCACTACTTTTATAATAGGAGGATTGGCTATTTTAATTGCCAGCTCAATGCAAAGTGTACTAGATTTAATGTTACTTTCATATTCTTTTATGGTTTCTGGTTTGTTAATTCCTGTACTTGGTATTCTCATATCAAAAAGAGCTAAACCAAAAGCAGCACTAGTATCTATGTTGTTAGGCGGTTTTTCAACGTTAATTATAACATTTATTAAGGTTGAAATTCCTTATGGATTCGATCCAATTTTAGTAGGGATTTCATTGTCTTTATTAGCGTATTTAGTCGTTAAAGAATAGACAATAACAAAATATTATGAAAAATTTAGAAGCTCTTGAAAATTTAAATTATTTAGCAATTTATCAAAGAAAATTACAGCAATTCACTCAATTATCAATTGATGAGCGGCAAGCATCTCGAGCTGTAGTTGATGCTTTTAGAGCAGAATCAGATTCGTTATCAATTCTAGAAGAACACACTTTACCTCATAATTATAAATTTATAGAAACTTTTTATAAGTATATGCTTAATGAGTGTTCAACCATTTTAATAGATTTAATAAAGGCTTTAAAATTAAATTCTCTTTTAAAAGATCAAACTTTTCAAAAATTAGTAAACATATTCTATAAACAATATCAATATAAGTTTATAGCTTAAAAAATATAAAATGGAAAAAAAACAACTGCTTTTATTTAAATATGGAGGAAATGCCATGACCAATCAGGCTCTTAAAAAACAAGTGTTAAAAAGCATGTGCGATTTAAAAGAAAAAGGCTACCAAGTTGTAATTGTGCATGGAGGCGGTCCTTTTATAAAGCAAACCTTAGAAGAAGTAAAAATAGATTCTGAATTTATTGATGGACAGCGAAAAACAACACCCGAAGCTATGGAATATGTTGAAATGGCACTTAAAGGAAAAGTGAACGGTAGTCTAATTTCTATTATTAATGAAATGGGACATAAAGCTGTTGGATTGTCTGGTAAAGACGGACAAACAGTAACGGCAAAAAAGCGTTTACACGAACAAACGAAAAACGGAAAGATAGAACTAATTGATTTAGGGCAAGTTGGTGATGTAACAAGTGTAGACACTTCTTTAATTGAATTGTTATTGGAAAATAATTTTATTCCTGTAATCACTTGTGTAGCTTCAGATAAAGAAGGTAACGATTATAATATTAACGGTGATCTTTTTGCTGGTCACATTGCTGGAGCACTATCTGTAGAACAATATATTATTTTGACAGATGTTGATGGTTTAATGCTTGATAAAGACAATCCAGCCACAATTATACATGAACTTAAAGTTGCTGAAATAAATCATCTAAAAGAGATAAAATGCATCCAAGGCGGCATGATTCCTAAAATTGATGCTTGTGAAATAGCTTTAAAAAAAGGAGCTAAACAAGCAAGAATTATTAACGGTACAGTGCCAGAGCAGATTACAACCCTTTTTGAAAATAAAAAAAATGGGACGTGTATTACAGCGTAATTTTAAAATATTAAACAATGACACAAGAATTAAATAAAACATATAATAATCTAGATAAAAAGTATTATCTGCAAACTTTTAAACGGTACCCTATAACATTTGACCACGGGAAAGGCTCTCACATTTGGGATATAGAAGGTAATAAATATATAGATATGTTAAGTGGTATTGCAGTTAATAGCGTTGGACATTGCCATCCAAAAGTAGTTAAGGCAATTCAAGAGCAAGCAGCTAAATTAATTCATATTTCAAACTTTTATTTGAGTGAACCTCAGGTAAAGCTTTCTAAAAAACTAGTTGAATTATCAGGTTTAGATCGTGTGTTTTTTACCAATAGTGGTGCAGAATCTGTTGAAGGTGCTATTAAAATTGCACGTAAATATGCTCATAGTATTGGAAGAGGAGGAACAATCATTTCTTTTGAAAATTCTTTTCACGGACGAACATTGGCAACTATTGCAACAGGTAAAAAAGCTTACCAAAAAGGATTTGAACCAATTCCGAAGGGGTTTTCTCAAGTGCCTTTTAATAATATAGAAGCCATAAAAAAAGTAACGGACAATAATACAGCAGCCATTATTATAGAACCTATTCAGGGTGAAGGTGGTGTTAATATTGTGGATAAAACGTTCCTTAAAGCGTTGAGAGAATTTTGTGATGAACAGCGTATTGTGCTAATTTTTGATGAAATTCAGTGCGGTATTGGTAGAACTGGAAAAATGTTTGCTAAAGAACATTTTGGAGTTGAACCAGATATTATGACGCTAGCGAAAGCTTTAGGAAGTGGTGTTCCAATTGGAGCCATTCTATCAAATGAAAAAGTGAGTGCTGCAATTGAATTTGGAGACCACGGAACAACTTTTGGAGGAAATCCATTGGTGTGTGCAGCTTCATTAGCAACAATAGAGGTTGTTGAATCTGAAAATTTGATGCAACAAGCTGATGAAAAAGGGAAATGGTTAAAATCTGAAATTTCAGCAATTAAAAATTCAAACATTAAAGAAGTTCGTGGTAAAGGACTCATGATAGGTGTAGAATTTAATTTCGAAACGAAACCTTTGGTTCAAAAAATGCTCGAAAATGGAGTATTGGCAAATGCCACAGCTAATAATGTACTGCGTTTGGTACCTCCTTTAAATATTAGTTATGAAGATTTAGAGGCAGTAATAGAAGTGTTAAAAAAATCATTAAAAGAAATAAAAAATCATGAGTAAAAAGAAAATTGGAATTATAGGAGCAACGGGTTATACGGGATCAGAATTGGTACGTATTCTTACCAATCATCCTGATGTTGAAATTGCTATGATTACTTCTGAAAGTAGAGCAGGTGAATTATTTTCTGATGTTCACCCATTTTTACAAGGAATTGCCGATCAAAAATTGGTATCCATAAATCAAGTTAATGAATATGATCTCGATTTGGTTTTTCTAGCGTTACCGCATGGTGTTTCTATGGATTTTGTGAAAAGATTTAAAGAGAAGTCTTTTAAAATTATTGATCTTTCAGGCGATTTTCGTTTGAGTTCAAAGGAAGTTTATGAGGAATGGTATAAACTTAACCATATTTTTCCTGAAGGAATTGAGAAAGCAGTTTTTGGAAGTCCCGAATTGTACTTTAATAAAATTAAAGATGCAAATTTAATAGCAAATCCAGGTTGTTTTCCTACAAGTGCTATTTTAGGCCTTGCTCCATTATTAAAAGACAACTTGATTGAGGAAGATCGTATTATTGTAGATTCAAAAACAGGTGTTACAGGAGCTGGTATAAAAGCAAAAACTGTAAACCTTTACTCCAATGTAAATGATAATTTTAAGGCGTACGGACTTAAAAATCATAGGCATACTATTGAAATGCAAGGAATATTAGATGAGGTTTCAGGAAAAGAAACACTAATTCAATTTACACCGCATTTATTGCCTGTAGATCGTGGAATTTTATCTACTATTTATGTGCAGCCTTTGGGTAAAATAGATGAAATTAAACTAAAAGAATTATACATAGACTTTTATAAAAATGCCCCTTTTGTTAGGTTAAGAAACCAAGTACCTGCTATAAAAGATGTAAGAGGTACCAATTTTTGCGATTTATTTGTTACCTATGATAAACGAACCAATAGGGTAATTATTATTAGTGTAATTGATAATCTTTTAAAAGGAGCGGCAGGGCAAGCAGTTCAAAATATGAACATTATGTTTGGTCTGGATGAAATAAAAGGATTAAATTTAATACCGCTAAATCCATAAAATTTAAAAACAAGAATATTTTTTAAAAATGATTAAAAATATAACAAACGTAAAAGGAATAAGTTGTTGGGGAGCACATACAGGTGTTAAATCTATGAGAAGAGATTTAGCTATTATTTACTCAAAAGTACCGGCAAGTGCAGCAGCAGTATTTACGCAAAATAAAGTGGTTGCAGCTCCAGTTACGGTATCAAAAAAACATATTGCAGATGGCAAAGCCCAAGCCATAGTAATTAATGCGGGAAATGCAAATGCTGCAACAGGTCAACAAGGAATGGAAGGAGCTGAGGCTATGACACAGTCGTTAGCTGAAGAATTGAAAATTGATAATGAATTGGTTTTAGTGGCTTCCACAGGTATTATTGGGGTAAAATTTCCAACAGATGATATTGTTAGCGGTATTCGAGAAAATGCAAAAAACCTAACCAATAGATCCAATGCAGGATCTTTTGTTGCAAACGCAATCTTAACAACTGATACTTTTGCAAAAGAGGGTTTTGTAGAGTTTGAAGTTGACGGTCGCGAAATTAATATGGGAGGAGTAGCTAAAGGTTCAGGAATGATTCATCCAAATATGGCAACTATGTTAGCGTTTATTGTTACAGATATTGCTATTGAACCTAAGCTTTTAAAAATACTGGTGAAGGAATGTGTTGATAAATCGTTTAATATGATAACTGTGGATGGAGACACATCTACTAATGATATGGTTATTGTATTGGCTAATGGTTTAGCACAGAATGATATTATTAAATCGAAAAAAGATATAGGCTACAAAATTTTTAAAAAACATCTTGAAGAAATGATGATCCATTTAGCTCAGCTTATTGTTTCAGATGGAGAGGGAGCCTCGAAATTTATTGAATATGAAATAGTGAATGCGCCAACCGAAGAGTATGCAAGAACAATGATTCGAAAAATTTCAGACTCTGCGCTTGTTAAAACTGCTATGTTTGGTCGTGACCCTAATTGGGGAAGAATAATTAGTGCAGCTGGTAATGCTGGCCTTCCTTTTGATTATGAAAAAATAGATCTTTATATTGGCTCTGAGAACAAAACTATAAAGGTTTTGGAAAAAGGGATTCCATTAGAATTTAACACTAATTACATAAAAAAACTATTACGAGAGTCACATCTTAAGATTGTATTAGACCTTCATAATGGAAAAGCCAAATCAAAAGGTTGGGGAACTGATTTAACAACGGATTACGTATTATTTAATTCGGTGTATACCACCTAAAAAATAGAATGTTTAATTTTTTAAGATTAAATAATAATTATGGCATATATAACTTTAAACAGAAAATCATTAGCAATTAATTACAGCTATCTTCAACAATTATTTAAAAAAAACAATATAGAATGGGCACCTGTTTTAAAAATGCTCTGTGGTAATAAAACATACCTTGAATTTGTATTGTCATTAGGAGAAGAGCAAGTTTGCGACGCACGACTTACTAACTTAAAAACTATAAAGTCTATAAATCCAAAAGTTGAAACTATCTATATTAAGCCACCTGCTAAAAGAAGTATAAAAAGTGTAGTTAAATATGCTGATGTAAGTTTTAATACTGAGTTTACTACCATAAAATGGTTGTCCGAAGAAGCCAAAGTTCAAAACAAAGTGCATCGAATAATTATTATGATTGAGCTTGGCGATTTACGCGAAGGTATTTTAGGAGAGCATTTATTAGAATTTTATAAAAAAGTATTTGAACTGCCTAATATACAGGTTGTTGGTATTGGAGCAAATTTAAATTGTTTAAGTGGTGTTATGCCAAGTAAAGATAAATTAATACAGTTAAGTTTGTATGAGCAATTAATTGAAGCCAAATTTGGCAAAAAAATTGATTATGTTACTGGAGGTTCTTCGGTAATGATTCCTCTTTTACAAAAAAAACAAATTCCTAAAGGAGTGAATCATTTTAGAATTGGTGAAACGCTTTTTTTTGGAATCGATTTATTTTCAAATAAAACGATTCCTAAAATGAAGAATGATGTCTTTTTATTAAATACAGAAATAATTGAAATTACAGAAAAGCCGGTATTACCTTATGGTGATTTGGAAGAAAATCCTTCAGGAGAACTGTTAGAAATTAATCCTGAAGATTATGGAAATACACATAAAAGAGCAATTTTAGATATCGGTTTGTTAGATATTGCTACAACTGATTTCTTGATTCCTGTTGATAAAAAAATAACATTTATTGGTGCAAGTTCTGATATGTTGGTGGTAGATATAGATAATTCTCGAAAAAAATATAAGGTAGGAGATGTGGTTTCATTTAAAATGAAATATATGGGAGCTTTAAGAATTATGAATTCTAGATATATTGAAAAACGATTGATTTAAATTGAACGTATAAAATCTTCGGTAAGTATTTTTTGTAAGTATAATAGCAATTCTTTAGCATTTTCTTTTGAAAAAACTAAAGGAGGTTTTATTTTTAAAACATTATTATCTGGACCATCAATACTCATTAAAATTTTGTAATCTTTCATTCTGTTAGCTAAATAATTAGTTTGTGCTGCTAGTGGTTTTAAATTACAATCAACCAATTCTATTCCTAAAAACAAACCTTGTCCGCGAACATCACCTATAATTGGAAAATCTTTGGCAAGTTTTTTTAATTCATTTTTTAAAAAATCACCAATTTTTAAGGCGTTTTCTTGAAGTTCTTCTTTTTTTACAGTTTTTAGTACTTCTGTTGCAATTGCACATGAAACTGGATTTCCACCAAACGTATTAAAATATTCCATTCCGTTGGCAAATTTTGTAGCAATTTCTTGTGTACAGACTACTGCTGCAATTGGATGTCCATTTCCTAATGGTTTCCCAATAGTTACAATATCTGGAACGACGTTATGTAATTGAAAACCCCAGAATGTTTTACCCATTCTACCGCAACCAGTTTGCACTTCGTCTGAAATACAAACACCTCCAGTTTTTCTAATTAATTTGTAAGCTTGTGCTAAAAAACCTTTAGGTAATTCAATCTGTCCACCACAACTAATTATAGGTTCAACAATAAAAGCACATACATTTCTGTCTTTTTTATGAATATTGTCAATACATTTTTTAACTTCATTGGTATATAATTTTCCTGTATTTTTACCAGTATATTTTCCTCTAAAACTGTCTGGTAATGGGAAAATATGAGTATGTTCTGGAGCACCATTTCCGCCATTTCCATCAAATTTATACGAACTAATATCAATACACATATTAGAATTTCCGTGATATCCAACTTCTGAAGCGATGATGTCTTTTTCTCCTGTGGCGGCTTTCGCCATTCTAATGGCTAATTCATTGGCTTCGCTGCCAGAATTCACAAAATGTAGTACATTTAATTCTGTAGGTAAGGTTTTAAGTAATTCGTTAGCAAGTTCATTTATAGTATTATGTAAATAGCGCGAATTTGTATTTATTAATGCCATTTGTTCTTTGCCTGCCTTTACAACCGAAAAATGTTCGTGACCAACATGCGCTACATTATTTACAGTATCTAAATATTTTGTAGCATTTTCATCCATTAAATATGCTCCATTTCCTCGAACCATTTTTATGGGAGTTTTATATTGCAGACTCAAGCTTTTTCCTAGATGTTGTTTTCTGAAATTAATTAACTCAGCATTTGAGATTGTTTTTTTAGGTTGAAGACCTGTTGTTTTAAACAATAAATTAGGATCTGGACAAATGCTTTTCCAGACATCAATTTCAATAAAATTTGCAACTCCTGGAAAATCATTTTTAAAATCTAAAAGAGATAGTAAAATTTGAAAATGTAAATGCGGTACCCAATTGCCATTTTCTTCCCTATTTCCTAAATAACCAATGCAATTGCCCTTTTTAATGGTGTCTCCAACTTTTTTATTGCTAACACTTTCTGTGCTCAAATGTCCGTATAAAGTATAAAAACTAAGGTTTTTAATAGTATGCTTTAAAATAATGAGACCACCATATAATTTATTTCCTGTATTATTAAAACAAACCACAACTTCACCATTAAACAAAGCGTGAATAGGTGTTTGAGAAGGTAACCAGAAATCAACTCCTAAATGAATGGTTCTGCTTTCTCTTCCATTATTTCCAATGGTGTCAAAATCTGTTGAGGTGTATAATGGACGAGGTTCTAAATAACCTCCTGCAATTATTTTTGAAGGATTTTTAGCTTGTAATTTGTTGATTTTATATTCAAAAAAATCTAAATCGTTAAATTCTTCTTGATGTCCAATCCACTTACTAGAAACACTTAAATCTAATGGTATAATTTCATTCTTCTGAATTGTTGAAAATAAATCCGTTAGTTGAAAATTATTTTCTGAAACCCAATTCTGAAACCTTTTCTCGTTTGAATGTGCTGTAAAATCGCAGGCATTTCTAAAACTATACAGTGCAAAATCAGAAGCTATTTTTTGCCATTTTTTTAAAACTTCCCAGGCAGGTTTTTCGCTTATTAGTAAATATGTATTATCAGGTTGCTTAATTTTATTAATAGCCGATTTTGTTACTGAAATAATTAAACGCATTGCCACGGCAAAATATAAATGTTCTAATTCGGCTTCTTTTAAAGGAAACGAATTATGATACCCTTTTACAATTGGCAAAGCTGCAGCCAAGGGATTGTTATGGTTCATAATTGCATAGGCACAAGCAATTGCAACATCATTAATTATTTGGGTGTTTATAGCATCTCCAAAATCAATTATAGCTTTAACTTTGGGGTTAATTAAATCTTCAGAAACAATTATATTATTGTCGTTTGCATCATTATGAACAATGGATTTTCTTAATTTTGAATAAGATTCTAAGTTACTTTCAAACTTATGTTGAAAATATGTAACGATTATTTTTTCTTCCGAATTGAATAAGTGTAAGTGATTTTTTGTCCAAAGTGACTGCGCAATATCCCAATCAAAGTTTCTAGTCGCTTTTGTGTGTTCAAATCCTTGTAATGCCTTTGTTAATAGACCGCATTGAACGCCTAAACTATAACGGAGTTCATTTAACTGCGGGTTTACAGTGCTCCAAACTCTACCAGAAACCCAGGTAAGTAAACGTACTTTTCTAGTGTTTCCAGAGGCGTCTTTTATGTTTGAAATTGTATATCCGTTTTTATCAGAAACTACTTTAGGAGCAATTAAATTACTGCTATTATTAGCTAAATATTTTAATAGTTTTTGTTGAAAACTAATCTTCTCAAAATCTTCATTTGGTCGTGATATTTTTAAAATATAACCTTCCTTGTTGTTAGTTTTGATTTTAAAATTATAATCAATTTCTCCTGGAAGAATTGAAACTTTCCCTTTTAAATTGTATATTTCTAATATTGTTTTTTCAGCTTCTGATGTTGATATTTTAAAAGTATTGTAGCTCATTATTAGAAATTTTTTGTAAAATACGAAAAACTAAATTATTCAAAATTTGTGTGAAATTAATTCATATTTTTGTTAAAATATTAAATTATTAGTTGAAGATAGTATATTAGATACTCCTTTTAATAGCTAACTTTAAATCTTTAAAAACATTTCATGAAGTTATTTAAATCCCTTATTTTATTTGTTGCGTTTAGCACTGCAATAGTTGCTTGTAGAGTTCGTTTAGAGCCTGTAGAAATTTTAACATTTCAGCAGAAAATTGAAAAATTATTTCCCACAGCTGAAGTTACAAAAATGGAAGTAAAAGACCATTTTGCAAAAGCTTTTCAAATAGTATTAGAACAACCTTTAGATCATAAAAATATAGAAGCAGGTACATTTAAGCACTATTTATATTTGTCTCATATAGACGAATCTAAACCAACTGTTTTTATAACTGAGGGTTATAATGCAACTCCAAGAACGTATGAATTAACTAAAATATTTAAAGGAAATCAGGTACAGGTAGAGTATCGCTTTTATGGAAAATCGCGTCCAGATACAATTCCGTGGCAGTATTTAAAAAATGATTTAGCTATTGAAGATTATCATAAAATAATTACAAAATTAAAAAGATTATATTCGGGTAAATGGATTTCAACAGGAATTAGCAAAGGAGGTGAAACAGTTTTAATTCATAAAAGTAAATATCCTTGGGATGTTGATGTTGCGGTACCTTACGTTGCGCCATTAATTAACACGCAAGAAGATAATAGAACTCAAAATCACATCAATACTATTGGAACAGATAAATGCCGCGCTAAAATTGTTGAATTTCAACGTCAGGTTTTAAAAAATAGAGATGCACTTTTAATTGAAATTTCTAAGTATGCCAATGAAAAAGAAATGAATTTTACAGAATTATCTACTGAAGAAGCATTGGAATATGCGGTTTTAGAATTTCCTTTTTCATTTTGGCAATGGGGAGGAAACTGTGATGAAATTCCTAATGAGAACGCTACTCCTAATCAACTGTTTAGTTATATAAATACTATTGTTGGAATCAGTTTTTATAATGATAAAACCTATTACGATTTACTGCCATCTTATTACCAACATATAACAGAATTAGGATATTATGGTTTTGATACAACTCCAGTAAAAGATCTACTAAAGGTGGTTAAAAAGCCAACAAATTTGCGTTTTGCACCTAAAAATGTAGATTTAACGTACAATCCAAAATATATAAAAGACGTAAGAGATTTTGTTGAAAATAAAGGAAAAAAAATCCTATATATTTATGGAGAATATGATACTTGGGGAGCTTGTGCACCAACACCAAAACCCCATGTAGATGCGTTGAAAATGGTTTTAAAAAAGGGCTCTCATAAAACTAGAATAAAAGATTTTTCTAAACAAGACCAACAATTAATCTACAATAAATTACAAAATTGGTTGGGGTATAGTGTTACAATTTATCCTTTAGAAGACTAAAAATTTATTAGGTTTTAAGTTTAATATATGTTGTCGCTTCAAAATTTAGAATAAACTGATTATTTTTTTGATAATATGGAAAATACAATTCTGTAGTTACAAAATAAATACTGTAATTTTGTTTTGAAAAGAAGAAAATGATAAAGAAAAATAAAATTTGGCTATCATCTCCACATATGGGAGGTAGTGAACAAAAATATGTGCAAGAGGCATTTGATACAAATTGGGTAGCGCCATTAGGTCCAAACGTTAATGAATTTGAAAATAGTTTAGAAAATTATTTAAATGAAGATTCACACGTAGCAGTTTTAAGTTCTGGTACTGCGGCAATACACTTAGCCTTAATTTTATTGGGTGTGTCCAAAGGAGACGAGGTGCTTTGTCAAAGTTTTACATTTTCGGCTTCAGCAAATCCAATTGTTTATCAAGGAGCAACACCTGTTTTTATTGATAGTGAGCTAGAGACTTGGAATATGTGCCCCAAACAATTAGAGATTGCTATTTTACACCGAATAAAAAATGGTAAAAAGCCAAAAGCAATTATTGCAGTACATTTATATGGAATGCCTTATAATGTGACTAAAATTCAAGAATTGGGTAAAAAGTATGAAATACCAATTATTGAAGATAGTGCAGAAGCCTTAGGAAGTACTGTAAATAATAGAAAATGTGGGACTTTTGGAGATTATTCAATTTTATCTTTTAATGGAAATAAAATAATAACAACTTCTGGTGGTGGTGCTTTAATAAGTAAAAAAAAGCAAAAAAAAGATTCAGTAATTTTTTTAGCAACACAAGCTAGAGATAATGCACCACATTATCAACATACCCATATAGGTTACAATTACAGAATGTCTAATATTGTTGCGGGAATTGGAAGAGGACAATTAGAAGTTTTAGAAGCTAGAGTAGCAGCAAGAAGATTTAATTATGATTTTTATAAAGCGAATACTAAAAATCCAGATTTCAAATTTTTAACAGAGCCAAAAGGATATTATTCTAATAGGTGGTTAACCTGTATTTTAACACCGTCGTTTCAAATAAGAGAAAAAATTAGACTATCTTTCGAAAAAGAAAATATTGAATCTAGACCATTGTGGAAACCAATGCATTTACAACCAATATTCAAAAATTGTTCAAGTTTTTTAAATGGAAATTCTGAACAATTATTTACTACAGGTTTATGCTTGCCTAGCGGTTCTAATATTACTGAAAATGAATTGCATAGAATTGTTGGGGTTCTAAACTGTTTTTAGTATGATAAATTTTGTATTTAAAGAACTATTAAAAAGAAATACACCAAGATGGTTTGTATTAATTGTAGATATATATATTGTTATTAATACATTTGTTTTATCTTACCTAATACGATTTAATTTTAGTTTTAATTTTGACACTTCAAAATTTGTATTACAGCTTCCAGTGGTTTTTGTTGTAGCTTTAGTGAGTTTTTTAATGATAGGATCTTATAAAGGAGTTATAAGACATACTGGTATTAGAGATTCTATTAATGTAATACTTGCCAGTTTTTTAATTTTTGGAGTCCTAATTGCAATTGTGATTTTAAATCATCAGTTTAAATATTTAACAGATTTTACAATTCCAAAATCTATAATTGCAATTCATTTTTTATTAAACGTATTCACTTTAATTGTTATTAGGTTTTTGTACAAAGAGCTATATACACTTTTAATCTCTGGATTTTCTTCTATAGAGAAAAGGGTTTTAATTTACGGTGCTGGTGAGGCTGGTATGTTGCTACATTCCTTGTTAAAAGATGATAAAACCAATAGAGTTCAAATAGTTGGTTTTGTTGATGATGATAAAAGAAAAGTAGGGAATAAATTAAATGGAATACGTATTTACAATTCCAATAAAATAAATAAGTTCTTTGTAGAAAAAAAGAATATAGATGAAGTAATTTTAGCAATTCAAAATATAAAACCTTCAAAATTAATTGAAATTGTAGATACATTATCTAAGTTGCCATTAGAGGTTAAAATAGTACCACCTGTTCAAACTTGGATAAATGGAGATTTACAGGCAAAGCAGATAAAATCTGTTAAAATTGAAGATTTATTGGGTAGAATGCCTATAGAATTAAATAACCCTATATTACATAATGAGTATAGTAACAAAGTAATTATAGTTACAGGAGCTGCAGGTTCTATTGGAAGTGAAATTGTAAGGCAAGTTGTTAGTTTTAAAGTTAAACATCTAGTTTTAATAGATCAGGCAGAGTCCGATCTTTATAATCTTCAACAATCTTTTTCAAATAAAAACATAGATAACATTACTGCAATTGTAGCAGATGTTCAAAATAAACAGCGAATTACCACAATTTTTAAAAAGTACAAACCAGAAATAGTTTTTCATGCAGCGGCTTATAAACACGTTCCTTTAATGGAAGAAAACCCTTATGAAGCTGTAAGAACAAATGTAATGGGAAGTCAAAATATAGCAGATCTTTCATTAGAAAATAATGTTGAAAAATTTGTTATGATTTCTACAGACAAAGCAGTAAACCCTACAAATGTTATGGGTGCTACAAAACGTATTGCAGAAATGTATATTAATTGTTTAAATACAATTGGTACAACAAAATTTATTACCACCCGTTTTGGAAATGTGCTTGGTTCTAATGGTTCGGTAATTCCATTATTTCAATCTCAAATTAAGAATGGAGGTCCAATTACAGTAACACATAAAGACATAACACGCTATTTTATGACCATTCCAGAAGCTTGTCAGCTAGTTCTTGAAGCAGGTTCAATGGGAAAAGGTGGAGAGATCTTTGTTTTTGATATGGGCAAATCTATTAAAATTTATGATTTAGCTTTAAATATGATTCGTTTATCTGGTTTAAAATATCCAGATGATATTGCTATTGAAATAAAAGGGTTACGACCTGGCGAAAAAATTTATGAAGAATTATTAGCCACTTCAGAAAATACAATAGAGACCCATCATGAGAAAATAATGATAGCAAAAATAACTGACATAGATGCTAAAATTATGAGGGAACATATTAAAGATTTATGTGCTATAAATAATATGGAAAATAATGAACTAACTGTTTTAAAAATGAAGCAGATTGTTCCAGAATTTGTGTCTAATAACTCAAAATACCAAGTGTTAGATAAATAACAAATTTTATTAAATATATTTGTAAAAATTAGAAAATGAAAATAAACTGCTTATATAAATTTGGATTGCTTTTTTTAGCGTTAATTGTTGTTTCTTCTTGTGCATCTAAAAAGGATATGATTTATTTTCAAAATGATGAAACCATTTCAAATGAATTGTATAAAAACTATGCTCCAAAAATACAAACAGCTGATATTCTTAGTATTACAGTAAGTGCGCGTGAGCCTGAAGCTGTACAAGCATATAATTTATACCAAGGTGGTGGGCAAACTACGTCAACAAAACCAATTACTTATTTGGTAGATAATCAGGGAGATATCACCTTTCCGGAACTTGGTAAGATTAAAGTTAGTGGGATGACAACCAATGAGTTAAAGGAGGGTTTAATTACTAAATTAAAGGTTTTTATTACAAATCCTATTGTTACAATTAGGTTAGAAAATTTTAGAGTGTCGATTTTAGGAGAGGTAAAATCACCTGGGCCTTACAATTTGGAAAACGAAAAAGTTTCTATCCCAGAAGCACTTGCAATGGCAGGAGATTTAACTATTCAAGGAAAAAGAAAAAACATTTTGCTTTTAAGAACCACAGGAGATAAAGTAGAAAGTATAAGATTAGATTTAACAGATAAATCGTTGTTTAAATCCCCTTACTTTTATTTAGCCCAAAATGATATTGTATATGTAGAACCTAATAAGGCTAAAGTTAACTCCTCAGCAATTGGTACAACTTCATCTTTAATTTCAATAGCATCTGCACTACTTTCTTTAGTGCTAATTTTAACACGTTAATATGCGAGAAAATCAACAAAATAGTCCTATAAATTTTAATGAAGACACCTTAAATATTCGTGAAGAAATTGAAAAGTATGTGTACCACTGGAAATGGTTTGTTTTAAGTACTTTTTTAGCACTAACAATTGTCTTTATTTACCTGCGTTACACACCAAATCAATACGAGGCTTCTGCAACTATATTAATAGAAGATGTTGAAAATAGCGAGCTTTCGGCATTTAAAGATTTGGGTTTAGTAGGGAGTTCACAAGCATCTTTAGAAAATGAAATAGAATTATTGAAATCTAGAAATTTAATTGAAAGAGTAGCTAAAGAATTGCAATTAAATGTGTCCTATTACACGCAGGGAAGAGTTATTGAAGCAGAATTTTTTCATCATAATTCACCTTTTAATATCAATTTTTTAATTAACGATTCAGTTTTTGAGGAGCTGTATGTCACATTTTCAATTATTATAAAATCTAAAACACATATAATTTTAAAAACAGCTTTAGAAGAAAAGGAATTTGCTTTTGGAGAAAAAATGAGTTTACCTTTTGGCGATGTTATAATTACCCCAAAAGATGCAGATCGATTAAGAGTTAATGATGAAGCAATAATTAAAATTATACCTTTAAGATCTGTTGTTGAGCGCTATAGAAGTAGAATTCAAGTTGAGGTTGTCAAAAATTCAAGTGTAATTCGTTTAAGTTTAAGAGATCAGGTTAATGAGAAAGCACAAGAAATTCTTGATAATTTAATAAAACAATACAATCTTGATGCTGTATCAGATAAAAGTTTAATTGCCAAAAGAACCAATGAATTTATTAACGATAGAATATCAATTATTGATAAAGATTTATCGCTTATAGAAGCTGGAGTAGAAGCGTTTAAAACACAAAACAGATTAACAGATATTTCTTCTGAAGCAGGTATCGCTTTGCAATCTAAAAACGAACTTTCTAATCAAATTATAGCGTTAAGTACCCAATTAAAATTAGTTGATTATGTTAATGAATATATTACAACAAATACTAAAGAACTTATTCCAGCTGGTTTAGGCATAGATAATAGTTCAATTACCCAAGGCACAAGTAAGTATAATGAATTGTTGTTAGAGAGAAATAGAATATTAAATAGTACTAGTGAGTTGCACCCAACAGTCATAAATTTAAATACACAATTAAGTCAATTTAAAGAGAATATTTTACAAAGTTTATCAAATTTAAAATCTTCATTAACAATATCTTTAAATGATATAAAGAATCAAGAAAATAGATTTAATTCAAAAATAGCGGCTATACCAAAACAAGAAAGAGAATATAGAGATATTCAAAGGCAACAAGAAATAATTGAAGCTCTTTACTTATATTTATTACAAAAAAGAGAAGAAAACGCTATTTCTTTGGCAGTTACTTTACCTAATGCAAAAATTGTAGATAAGGCTTATGGTGGTGGTTATCCAGTTGCTCCAAATCGCAGAATGTTCTACTTGGCAGCTTTGTTGATAGGTGTAGTTTTACCATTTGGTGTTTTGTATATTATATTTTTATTAGATAATAAAGTACATACACGTAAAGATGTTGAGGCTGCTACAAATATTCCTATTTTAGGAGATATTCCTAAATCTAAATCAGGAAGAAAAGTGGTTATTTCAGATCGAGATCGAGATAGTACTTCAGAATCTTTTAGATTGTTAAGAACCAATGTTAATTTTATGCTTTCAAGTGTAAAAAGCAATTCAAAAACTATCTTTATTACATCAACTTTAGCAGGCGAAGGAAAAACTTTTATTGCCATAAATTTAGCTTCTGTATTAGCTTTAACCAATAAAAAAGTATTATTAATTGGAGGAGATATTAGAAAGCCTAAAATTGTTGAATATTTAAATATTAAGTCTACAAAAAAAGGACTTTCACATTTTTTAATGGATACTTCATTAAATGTTTCGGATGTAATCGAACAATTTAAAGAAACTAATTTTGATATTTTAGAATCTGGAATTGTTGCTCCTAATCCTTCAGAGTTATTAATGAATGGACGTTTTGATGAGGTTTTAGCATATGGAAAAGCGAATTATGATTATGTTATTGTTGATACCGCGCCAATTAATATTGTAACTGATACGTTGCTGTTTAGCCAACAAGCAGATTTATTTATTTATGCTATAAGAGCAAATTACTTAGATAAACGTTTGCTTGAAATTCCAAATAAGCTATATAAAGAAAAACGTTTACCAAACATGGCTGTTTTAATTAATGATACAGATTTAGAAAGAGGCTACGGTTATGGTTACGGCTATGGCTATGGTTATGCTGAAAAAGAAACTGTAAAAAAATGGTGGAGAAAATTACTCCCATTTTAAAAGATTATAATAACTTTTAGAACCGTATTTGTGTTAAAGTAGTTTAGAATTATTTTCTAAAACAGGTTTAATTAGTTTTAATAATCTATTGTTATTTAGAGTTTCTAAAACATTTAAATGATGATTGTTATGCGTATCTGTTCCTGTAAAATCTATTAAATTATCTTTTAATAAATGTTCAGCAATTTTAGATGTTTTAGAGCCGTAATGTTGCGATAATGAAAGTAAATTTAACTGGAATAAACAACCTAGTTCTTTTAATTTAAAATACTCTTTATAATTTGAGTGATAAAATGTATAACGTTCAGGATGTGCTAAAACAGGTTGATAGCCAGCTATTTGAATATTGAAAAGAATTTCTTTTAGGTTTAATGGCGGGTTAAAATAGGATAGTTCTACAAGAACATAATTATCTTTAATAGTAAGTAAATCTTTTTTGATAAGTAATTTTTCAAAATTTGCATCAATCATATATTCTGCAGCTGCTCTAATATTTACATCATATATTTCTTGGGTTTTTAAATAATTAGCGAGCTCAAAAAGTTTTTGATTTATGGTTTGAGGCGTATTATTCCATACACCATCCATTATATGCGGTGTAACAACAAAGTTTTTTATACCATAGCTAGAAAGTCTTTTTATAAGTGCTACAGATTCTTCAAAGCTTTTTGATCCGTCATCAATATTTGGTAATAAATGCGAATGAATGTCTACATAATTATCTGGAAATAATGTAGTAATAGCTTGTTTGTTTTTTTTAAAGAAAGATAACATAATTTAAAAAATACCCGATTTAGTTAACTTTAAAAAACCTCCAAAATTAGTTGGTAAAAAATTACCAAAATCTGCAGCTGTACCAATTGTTATATCAAATGGAATTGATTTTTCTGAAATTAAAACTTCTAAGTACGGAGCAAATAACGATTTATTAATAGGTGCATTAAACCAGCCAGCGTATTTTGTGTATGTTATGTTTGTTTTATATTGAATATTTTCACTTAAATATCCTTTAATACCAAAATTAAATGAAGTAAATCTATTTTGATCAATTCCATTAGTGATACCTTTTTCTGGAACTTTAGTCGTAAAAAAAGGTGATCCAATTGTACGTCCAAAATAAGTCCAGCCACTTTTGTACACACTATTGTTAAAGTAGTTATCTATTAAACCATTTTCAGAAGTGTTTTTTCCTTGGTGTTTGGTATATTGAAATTCAGTAATTAAATGAGTTATAAAACTTTTAGGCTTTTTTAAATCTATAAAAAAACCATACAAACCATCTGGATAATTTGCAAATTCTCTACCCGATCGATCTTCAAAAGGATGTGACAAATAAATGCTCCAGTTAGAATTTTCTCCTTTATAATTTAATTGAAAGAGATAATTACCTATATGATTACCCCAGGCATTAGAAGAATTAATTTGATCTTCAGTTTTATTTCCATCGCCAGTTCCTGTTATATATTTTAAATAAGTTTTAAAATTTGTAGGTTGTTTTCCAAATTCTTCAGAAGTTCCACCCCATTGAACATAGTGATCTAAACCAGTTATTAAGTCAAGTTTAGAACTTAAGTTAGATTTAAAATACAAACTTTTATAATGCAAATGAGCCTTGTCTACCGAGCGTTCATCATTTAAAAGATATTCAGCATAATTAGCTTTTACTTTTAACCATTTTTTTGCAAATGGAAGTTCTAAATAAGTTTTAGTTTTTAAGTTTATACCAGGGAAAGCTCTTGTGTTAATTGAATTTATAATGTTTCCATTAGATACAGACAAGCCTTCAAATACAATATCATCATTTTTACTACCAACATCTAATAGCCAATTTTTAAAAGCAATACTTACATAAAGTTCATTAATTAAAAGTTTGTTTTTGTCAGCAATATAACCACTTATAGAAGTTTTATATGCAACATCTATCTTGCTGTTATTATTTTTGAAATCAGAAAAAATGGTTGTATTTAATAAAATATTATTGTTATTTGGAATTGCACCAAATTTATTAGCGGTTAAAAAAAAAGGTAATGTTTCTTTACTGCTAATATTAGAATTTAATTCCACCGTATAATTTTGTGCTTGTAATTTAAAAAATACAGCAAAAATTAAAGTTAAATTCAGTAAAGCTTTATTGTGTTTCAATATCATAATATTTTAATAAAATTACAAAAATCAAAGTTAATTAAATTTTATATTACGATTTTTATAAAATATAATTTACGATTTCGAAGTTATAAACCAGCAATATAGCTTCTTTATAATTAATAATTCCTAAAAATATAGCTATCGATATTATAAAAAATAAATTTTATAGTGTAGTTTTTTGAATTTTCAATAAGTATTGAAATTTTTTTATTAAAAAGAATGTTTTTATAAAATTAATGTCTAGATTTGTCCGGTATTTACAAGATTATGATAACAAATAACACATTTAATAGCTTCTATTTTTACTTTTATTTTATTAATAAGAGGTGAGGCTTTGTATGCGTTTTTTAACAAAATATAATTATAGAGTCTCGAAATTTTTTCGAGATTTTTTTTTGAACAAAAATTAAAAAATGAAAGTAGCAATTCAAGGAATAAAAGGATCTTTTCACCACATTGTGGCACAACAGTATTTTGGAGAAAATATAGATTTACTAGAATGTTTATCTTTTTCTGAAATGCCAAATTTATTGATAGAAAATAAAGCAGATGTATTAATTATGGCTATTGAAAATTCAATTGCAGGTGCAATATTGCCTAATTACGCTTTAATTGATGATCATCAATTAACAATTTGTGGAGAATTTCATTTGCCAATTCACCATAATTTAATGGGATTGAAAAATCAAAATATTGCAGATATTACAGAAGTATATTCACATCCTATGGCACTATTACAGTGCCATAATTTTTTTAAAGACTATCCACATATTAAGCTTATTGAAGATAAAGATACCGCTTCTGTAGCTAAAAGAATTCAAGATAATAATTTAAAAGGAGTTGGTGCAATTGCAAGTAAATTAGCTTCAAAAATATATAATTTAGATATAATTGCTCCAGAAATACAAACCATTAAAGAAAACGCAACACGTTTTTTTATATTAAATAGTAATACCGATAAAAGCAGTATTTCTGCAAATAAAGCTTCCATAAAATTTATAACAAGTAACGATACTGGTAGTTTGGCTGAAGTACTTTCAATTTTAGCTAAACATAATTTAAATTTATCCAAAATTCAATCTATGCCAGTAATAAATACACCCTGGAAATATGCTTTTTTTGCCGATTTTATTTTCAAAAGTTATGCGGATTATTTTGATGCGTTAAGTGAAATTAAAGAAAAGGTTGAAACATTAAAAATATTAGGAGAATACACAAAAGGTAAAAGATAATGATACAAAAAGCTGATAGATTAAACGATGTAAAAGAATACTACTTTTCAAAAAAGTTGAGAGAAGTTGCGGCTTTAAGAAATGAAGGGAAGCCAATTATAAATATAGCAATAGGAAGTCCAGATTTAGCTCCGTCTAGTAAGGTAATAGAAGCTATTCAAAATGCGGTAACATTGCCAGACGCACATCAATACCAAAGTTATCAGGGAATTCCTGAATTACGAAATGGGATTGCTAGTTTTTATAAAGAGAACTACAATGTTTCCTTAAATTCTGCTACAGAAATTCTTCCTTTAATGGGTTCTAAAGAAGGAATTATGCATATTTCTATGGCTTTTTTGAATAAAGGCGATAAAGTGTTAATACCAAATCCAGGATATCCAACCTATGCGTCTGTTACAAATTTAGTTGAAGCTGAGCCTATTTTATATAATTTAAATGAAGCTACTAATTGGTTGCCAAATTTTAGTGAAATAGAACAACAAGATTTATCAAAAGTTAAAATAATGTGGATTAATTATCCGCATATGCCAACGGGTGCAGTTGCTTCAAAAGAAGATTTTAAGCAATTAATTGCATTTGCTAGAAAACATCAAATTTTAATTGTAAACGACAATCCTTATAGTTTCATTTTAAATGAAGAGCCACTTAGTATTTTAGAAATTGAGGGAGCTAAAGAAGTTGCTATTGAGTTAAATTCTTTAAGTAAAACTTTTAATATGGCTGGTTGGCGTGTAGGAATGGTAGTTGGAGATGCCGAGATTATTAAAACAATTTTAAAAGTAAAAAGCAATATGGATTCTGGAATGTTTTTTGGAATTCAGAAAGGTGCTGTAGAAGCATTTAAGTTATCAAATGATTGGTTTAAAGCTCAAAACGAAATTTATAAAAGACGAAGAGCATTAGTTTGGAAAATTTTTGATGTTCTGGATTGTACATATAATAAAAATATTGGCGGTTTGTTTGTATGGGCAAAGCTACCAAAAGGTATAAAATCTGAAGACGTAACAGATAATTTATTATACAATAAAAATGTGTTTATAACACCCGGTACTATCTTTGGTTCTAACGGAGAAGGTTATTTAAGAGCATCTTTGTGTGTTTCTGAAGACGTGCTTACGGAAGTGTTAGATAGAATAATTACTGTAAACGAATAACATGGAGAAATTAGTAGTTATAGGCCTAGGTTTAATTGGTGGTTCTTTGGCATTGGATTTAAAGAAAAGAGGAAACTATAAAGTATACGGAGTAGACCAAAACCCAGAACATATAAAAAAGGCATTAGAACTGGGAGTAATTGATGAAGAAATCAGTTTTTCTGAAATTTCAGACGCAGCCGTAATAATTATTGCTGTACCAGTAAATATTATTCCAAACTTAACAAAACAAGTTTTAGATATTATTTCTGAAAAAACACTGGTTTTTGATGTTGGGTCAGTAAAAAATGAAATTTGTAAAGCAGTTGAAAATCATAAAAAGCGTAAAAACTTTGTAGCTGCGCATCCACTAGCTGGTACAGAATTTTCTGGTCCCGAGGCTGCAATTTTAAATTTGTTCGATCATAAAGTAAATATTATTTGTGAAGCAGACAAAACAGATTGGAAAATATTAGATACAGCAATTAGTTTATTTAAGCAACTAAATATGCGTATTAAAATGATGCAGCCAATTGAACACGACAGACATATTGCTTATGTTTCTCACTTGTCTCACATAAGTTCTTTTATGTTAGGGAAAACGGTGTTACAAATTGAAAAAAACGAGCAAGCAATTTTTGATATGGCAAGTACAGGATTTGCTTCAACTGTCCGTTTGGCTAAAAGTAATGCAAATACCTGGGCACCAATTTTTTTAGAAAACAAAGAAAATGTTTTAAGATCTTTAGATGAATATATTAAAAATTTAAATGAATTTAAGTCTTTGATTGTAAATACAGATGATAAAGGATTAAAAGCAACTATGGAAGATACAAATTATATAAAATCAATTTTAAACGGAATTAAAGAAAACGACTAAATAAGAAACTAAAATAAGATGGAAATAACGAAAGAAAACAGAAAATGGTTAGATGGAATGGGGCTTTCTCATCCAATTGTAATTGCAGGGCCTTGTAGTGCAGAAACTGAAGAGCAAGTGTTAAAAACGGCTCATTTATTAAAAGATACAGATACAAATGTGTTTAGAGCAGGTATTTGGAAACCGAGAACAAGACCTGGAGGTTTTGAAGGTGTTGGAGGTATTGGATTGCCTTGGTTACAAAGAGTTCGTGAGGAAACTGGAATGAAAATTACTACAGAAGTTGGAAATGCAAACCATGTAGAACTAGCTTTAAAAGCCGATGTAGATATTTTATGGATTGGAGCAAGAACTACTGTAAATCCTTTTGCAGTTCAAGAAATTGCAGATGCTTTAAAAGGTGTAGATAAGCCTGTTTTAGTTAAGAATCCGGTAAATCCAGATTTAGCTTTGTGGTTAGGTGGTGTTGAGCGTTTTCAAGCTAATGGAATTTCTCAATTAGGTGTTATTCACCGTGGATTTTCAGCTTACAATACTGGTCATTACAGAAATAAACCAAAATGGCATATTGCAATTGAATTGAAAAAAGAATTTCCAGATTTACCTTTAATTTTAGATCCGTCACATATTTGTGGTAGAAGAGATACTATTTTAGATGTTTCTCAAACAGCTTTAGATTTAAATTTTGATGGTTTTATGATTGAGACGCATGTAGATCCTGATAATGCATGGAGTGATGCTGCACAGCAAATTACACCAGCACAATTACATAAAATTACACAAGATCTAAAAATTCGTCAGAAAAGTAGTTCTAAAGAAAGTTTTCAAAGTAAATTAAATTTATACCGTAAAGAACTTGATTTAATTGATGGTAATATAATAGATATTTTAAGTGATAGAATGACGGTTGCTGAAGAAATTGGAAGATTAAAGCACCAAGAAAATGTGGCAATTTTACAAAGTGGAAGATGGTCCGATATTTTATCAACTATGATAGCTACAGGAAAAAGTAAAGGTTTAAGCGAAGAGTTTATAGAAGAAGTATTTAAAGCAATACATGTTGAATCTATAAATATTCAGCATAACGTAAAATAAATAATTTTAGAAAGGCTTTTTAAAAACTATTTTAAAAAGCCTTTTATTTTAATTACGCTTTCTATTTTAAAAAAAATAGTACGGATACTGTACGTACTTTATCCAACTTCTTACTTTTACTATTTTTTTAACACTAAAACTAAATCCTAGCCTTTATTTTTAGAGATAAAATATGGTGTATTTCTATTTAAATTATCTATTTTTTTTGAAATACAAACCTTTAATTTAAATTAGCCCTAAAATAAGTTAGATTGCTACAAAATATTCTGTTATTTTTGTAATTCTTATGAAGCCAGTAGAACAAATAAAACAACCCATATTTCAGGAAATGGAGCTCTTTGAAAGTAAATTTCGAGATGCCATGATAACAAATGTTCCGCTGTTAAATAGAATAACACATTATATAATTAGAAGAAAAGGAAAGCAAATGCGTCCAATGTTTGTTTTTTTGGTTGCCAAAATGGTTTCTAATGGTAATTTTAATGAAAGAACATATAGAGGAGCTTCAATTATAGAATTAATTCACACCGCCACTTTAGTGCACGACGATGTTGTTGACGATAGTAATAGAAGGCGTGGTTTTTTCTCGGTAAATGCACTTTGGAAAAATAAAATTGCTGTTTTAGTAGGTGATTTTTTATTGTCTAAAGGTTTATTGCTTTCAATAGATAATGAAGATTTTGATATTTTAAAACTAATATCTATTGCGGTTCGTGAAATGAGCGAAGGTGAGTTACTTCAAATTGAAAAAGCACGAAAATTAGATATTACAGAAGCTGTTTATTTTGAAATTATTCGTCAGAAAACAGCAACATTAATTGCAGCTTGTTGCGGTATAGGAGCAGCATCAGTTGAAAGTACTACTGAGGAAATTGAAAAAATGAGACTTTTTGGTGAGTTAATTGGAATTGCTTTTCAAATTAAAGATGATTTATTTGATTATACCGAAGCGCATATTGGAAAGCCAACAGGTATTGATATTAAAGAACAGAAAATGACTTTGCCATTAATTTATACGCTTAATAATTGTTCTGAAAAGGACAAGAAATGGTTAATTAATTCGGTAAAAAATCATAATAAAAATAAAAAAAGAGTAAAAGAAGTAATTGCTTTTGTTAAAGAAAATGGTGGTATAGAATATACAATTGCTAAAATGAAAGAATATCAAACAAAAGCCTTAGCAATTTTGAATGAATACCCAGACTCACCTTATAAAGAGTCATTACTTATTATGGTAAATTACGTTATTGAACGGAAAAAATAATATTTTGGTATTCGTGAATTGCGGAGTTGATACTAAACTTTAAGTTCACTTAACTCTAATAATTCGTCTAAATGTTTTCTGGAATTTGAAAGTCTTGGTATTTTATGCTGTCCACCTAATTTTCCTTTAAGCTTTAGCCAATTATAAAATAAACCCTCTTGAGCTACATTAATTTTTGGCATAGCTAAAGTTAAATTGTTATATCTTTTAGCTTCATAATCAGAATTTATAGACTTTAATGCGTTGTCTAATATTTCTGTAAAATAATTTATATTTTTTGGATGCTTTTTAAATTCTATCATCCATTCATGACCACCACCTTTTTTATTTTTCATAAAGACAGGTGCTGCGGTATATTCAGAAATTTCAGCATTAGTTTTTAAACAGGCTTGTTTTAATGCCTCTTCAGCATTTTCAATAATCAATTCTTCGCCAAAAACATTTATAAAATGTTTTGTACGTCCAGTTATCCTTATTCTGTAGGGATTTAAAGAAGTAAATTTTACAGTATCTCCTATTAAATAACGCCATAACCCACCATTTGTGGTAATAACAAGTGCGTAATTGGTATTTAATTTTACTTTTTTTAGAGGAATAGCTTTAGAATTTTCGCCATCAAAAATATCCATTGGAATAAATTCGTAAAAAATTCCATAATCTAGCATTAATAGCATGTCTAAAGAATTATTTACATCTTGAATGGCAAAAAAACCTTCTGAAGCATTATATGTTTCGTAATATTTAAAAGTTGTTTTTGGAATTAGCTTTTTAAATTGTTCTCGGTAAGGATTAAAATTTACACCACCGTGAAAATAAACTTCTAGATTTGGCCAAACTTCTAAAATGTTTTCTTTACCAGTTTTTTCTAGAACCCTGTTTAACAATACCAACATCCACGAAGGAACACCAACTAAACTAGTAATATCTTCATTAATAGTTTCTTCAACTATTGCATTAAGTTTTGTTTCCCATTCTCCCATTAATGCGGTTTCTTGTTTTGGAGCACTACTAAAATCTGCCCAAAATGGCATGTTTTCAATAATTATTGCGGATAAATCACCAAAATAAGTGTCGTTATCTTCATAAACAGCACTGCTTCCGCCTAAGCGTAGCCCTTTTCCGGTAAATAATTGAGCTTCTTCATTATTATTGTAATACAAGCAAAGCATATCTTTTCCAGCTTTAAAATGGCACCCCTCTAAGGCTTCATCACTTACAGGAATAAATTTACTTTTTGCATTGGTAGTGCCACTAGATTTTGCAAACCACTTAATATGTGTTGGCCAAAAAACGTTTTGTTCACCTTTTCTAGTACGGTCTATTAAATTTTCTATAGATTCATATTGTTGAATAGGCACATTTTTAGTAAACTCATTATAGTTTGTTATTTTAGAAAAGTTGTATTTTTTACCTATTTCTGTATTTTTAGCTTTAGTCACTAATTTAAATAACAACTCTTGTTGAACATCAATAGGGTATTTTAAAAATAACTCCATTTGATGTTTTCTTTTTTTTAAAAACCAAGATATTATTGAATTTACTATTTGAAATGGCATATTTTAATCAGTATATTTGGAATGTTAAATTTAATAAAAAACTTTAAATGCAATATCAAACCGTACTAAAAAAAATGAAAACAGAACTTAACAATCAAGTTCAATATTACTTAGATGTTGAAAATGATTTTTTAGTTTTAAATCAATTATTAGATAAAGAAATTGAGTTAAGTTTTGAAGGGTATCAATGTTTGTGTTGTGGTAAAGAAAAAAAAATATTTCGTCAAGGTTTTTGCTACGAATGCTTTTATAAAAGTGCCGCTGTTGGTGATTGGATTATGAAGCCAGAACTAAGCACAGCACACAAAAATATTGAAGACAGAGATTTAGATTACGAAAAAAGCGTACAATTACAACCGCATATTGTATATTTAGCCCTATCTAGCAACGTAAAAGTTGGTGTAACTAGAAAAACACAAGTTCCAACTCGTTGGATAGATCAAGGCGCATCAAAAGCAATCGAAATTGTAGAAGTGCCAAATAGGTATTTAGCAGGTATTACAGAAGTTGCTCTAAAAGAGTATGTTGCAGATAAAACAAGTTGGCAAAAAATGTTGAAAAATGAAGAGTCAACAGCCGATTTAATTGAAGAACGAGAAAAATTAAAGCAGTACATTCCAGAAGAGGCACAGCCTTATTTTTTGGCAAATAATGGGAAAATTACCGAGATTAATTATCCTGTTTTACAATACCCAAAGAAAATTAAAAGTTTAAATTTGGAAAAATCACACATTTATTCAGGTAAATTAAAAGGGATAAAAGGTCAGTATTTAATATTTGAAGATACTACCGTTTTTAATATTAGAAATAATGAAGGTTTTAGAGTACTAATTACAATTAAGTAATTAAAAAAATTATAAAATAATATATGATTGCATTTATTCATAAAATAATTGTTAAAACCGTACAACGCAGATTTCAAAAAAACAAGGGAATAATACCCCGTAAAAAACTTTATGAAGAAGTTAAGAGCCTAGAAGTAAGTATTTCTCATAGTATTAGCGAAATATTTTTTATTTTAATAGGAGTTATTTCAGCGGGTTTTGGTTTGAAAGGATTTTTATTGCCAAACTCTTTTATTGATGGTGGTGCAATGGGAATATCTTTATTAATTTCAGAAACTACTGGGTTTTCATTATCAATGCTTATTATAATTGTGAATTTACCATTTATTATATTGGGATATTCCAACATAGGAAAACAGTTTGCAATAAAAAGTATTTTAGCAATTATAGCATTGGCATTAACGGTGCATTTTATTCCATATCCTTTAATTACATCAGATAAATTATTAATTGCAGTTTTTGGAGGTTTTTTCTTAGGTGGTGGTATTGGAATGGCAATTAGAGGAGGTGCTGTTATTGATGGAACTGAGGTGTTAGCAATTTATTTAAGTAAAAAAACAGGTCTTACAATTGGTGATATAATTTTAATTGGAAACGTTATTATCTTCTCCTTTGGGGCCTATATTTTGTCAATTGAGGTTGCCTTATACGCAATGTTAACCTATATGGCAGCAGCAAAAACTGTTGATTTTATTATAGAAGGAGTTGAAGAATATACAGGTATTACAATTATATCTAACCAAAGCGAAAAAATACGGTTAATGATAACTGAAAGTTTAGGACGTGGAGTTACAGTTTACGCCGGAAAAGGTGGTTTTGGTAAAAAAGGAGCAGAGCTTACTAATTTTGATATTATTTACACTATTGTAACTCGACTTGAAATTGCCAAAATTAAAACTGAAATTGATAAAATAGACGAAGATGCTTTTATAATTATGAACAGTATAAAAGATACTAAAGGTGGAATGATAAAAAAACGACCTTTAAAATAATTGGGGTTAAAATTTATTTAATCCAATCTTCTTTATTCAACTATGTAAATGTTTCTTTTTATTGATGGATTCACCATTTACTTTATGTTTCACTTACACTTATAAATCAATAACTTTTTAATTTGTTACCTATATATCTCAAATATTGCAAATTATATGCCAAAATTAGTTAAATAGTTTAATTTCTTCTCCTTGTTTTAGATGAAAGCGTTTTTTAAATAAGTAAACAATAAAATATAAAATAGGTGTATCTAAAAGTGCAATTATAACTTTAAATAAAAATCCACTCAATACTAAAGTTCCAAATAAACTCCAGGGTAAAACTTTAAAAACACAGAGCAATCCAACTACGGTTGAAGTGTCAATTAATTGTGAAGAAAATGTAGAAAAATTATTTCGTAACCATAAATGTTTACCTTTGGTTTTTCGTTTCCAAAAATGAAAAATTCGAATATCAACAAATTGAGCAAATAAATAGGCTAACATAGATGCTAAAACTGCAATTGGAGATAATCCAAATACTTTGGAGAAAGTTACATTATTAATAGGAGAACTTTCAATTGCAGGTGTATAATTTGCAATTAAAATAATACACATTGAAAAAAATGAAGCAAAAATACCAGCAATTACAACCTGATTTGCTTTTTTTCTACCATAGATTTCCGAAATAATATCAGTAATTAAAAACGTAATAGGGTAAGGTAAAATACCTACAGAAAGCTCAAATCTATACCATCCAAAGGGATTCCAATAAAAAAACTTTTGAAAAATTAAATTTGAAGCAACCAATGCCGCAATAAACATAGAGGCTAAAATTAAATAGATTGTAAAGGCTTCAGATTTTAGTTTTGGATTCATTAGTAGCAAGTTGATACGAATATAGTAATTTATTCTTATTTTTGCTTTTTGAAATTTGAATTGAAATAAATATATAAAATGAAAGCATACATATTTCCAGGTCAAGGAGCGCAATTTTCAGGAATGGGTTTAGATTTATATCAAAACTCGCCATTAGCTCAAGAACTTTTTGAACAAGCAAACAATATTTTAGGTTTTTCTATAACAGACATTATGTTTGAAGGTACTGCAGAAGATTTAAAACAAACTAAAGTAACGCAACCTGCAATTTTTTTACATTCAGTAATTTTAGCAAAAACATTAGGAGATAATTTTAAGCCAGAAATGGTTGCAGGTCATTCTTTAGGTGAACTTTCTGCTTTAGTAGCAAATAACGTGTTAACTTTTGAAGACGGACTTAAATTGGTTTCTAAAAGAGCCTTAGCAATGCAAAAAGCGTGTGAAGCTCAAGAGTCAACAATGGCTGCAGTTTTAGGATTAGAAGATGCTGTTGTTGAAGAAGTTTGTGCAAGTATAGATGGAATAGTAGTAGCTGCTAATTATAACTGTCCAGGACAATTAGTTATTTCTGGAGAAATTGCTGCTATAGACAAAGCCTGTGCTGCACTTACGGAAAAAGGAGCAAAAAGAGCGTTAAAATTACCAGTTGGTGGAGCGTTTCATTCTCCTTTAATGGCACCTGCAAGAGAAGAATTGGCTGAAGCTATTAAAAATACAATTTTTAGTGAGCCTACATGTCCTGTTTATCAAAATGTTGTTGCAAAGGCTGTAACAAATCCAAATGAAATTAAAGAAAACTTAATAGCACAATTAACAGCTCCGGTGCGTTGGACACAATGTGTACAAGCGATGGTTGCTGATGGAGGAACTGAATTTATTGAGGTTGGTCCAGGTAAAGTTTTACAAGGATTAATGCGTAAAATAGATAGAACTGTTTCTGCCAGTGGAGCTACTGTTTAAATACAGTTTTTTCTAATATGCGTTTAAATACATATAAAAAGGCTTTCAATTTAATTGAAAGCCTTTTTAGTTTTTTTAATATTATGTGAGTTAAAATACTGTTTGCTTTAAAACTATTAAAGTGTTTCTTGCCATTTCCAAGCAGAAAGTAGCGCAACATCTAATCCAAGTTCGGCTTTCCACCCAAGCTCTTCATTAGCAAAATTTGTATCTGCGTAGGCTGCTGTAATATCACCTTCTCTTCTATCTACTAGTTTGTAATTTACTTTTTTACCTGTAACTTTTTCAAAAGTTTTTATAACTTCTAAAACAGAATTTCCTTTACCTGTACCTAAATTAAAAACTTCAAATTGAGATTTATTCTTATTGTTAATTAATCTTTTTAGAGCAACAATGTGTGCTTTTGCTAAATCAACTACATGAATATAATCACGCACGGCAGTTCCATCTGGAGTTGGATAGTCGCTTCCAAAAACTGATAATTCTTTTCTAATACCAGCTGCAGTTTGCACTACAAAAGGAATTAAATTTTGAGGAACTCCAATTGGTAATTCTCCAATTTTTGATGATTCGTGTGCACCTGTTGGGTTAAAATATCTTAACGCAATTGCTTTTAAATCAGTTACTTTTGTGGTGTCTTTAATAATTTCCTCACCAATTTGCTTTGTGTTTCCATAAGGAGATTCTGCAGGTTTTATCGGTGCCTTTTCTGTAATAGGTAATTCGTCCGCTTGTCCGTAAACAGTACAAGATGAGCTGAATATGAAATTGTTTAGGTTGTTAGCTTTCATTTCTTGAAGCAAATACACCAAACTTCCAATATTGTTTTCGTAATATTCTAAAGGCATTTGAACGCTTTCACCAACTGCTTTAGAAGCTGCAAAATGTATAACACCATCAACTTTATTAGTTGCGAAAAACTTTTTAACGTTTGTTTTATCTTTTAAATCAATATTAAAATAAGTAGGTTTTATTCCTGTTATTGAAGTGATTTTATCTAGAACTTCAATAGAAGTATTGGATAAATTATCAATAATCAAAACTTCAAAACCCTCATTTTGTAATTCTACAACGGTATGAGAACCAATAAAGCCTAGCCCACCTGTAACTAAAATTTTTTTCATAATTATTTAACGAAATTTAAAATTGTTGACGAAATAAAGTTCAATTGCTCTTCATCTAATTCGGTATGCATCGGTAAAGAAATAACGGTGTCAATTAGTTTATTTGTAACTTTAAAATCAGTTTCATTATAACGTTCATCTGCATATGCTTTTTGACTGTGTAAAGGTACAGGGTAGTAAATAGCATTTGGAATTCCATTATCTAATAAATGTTGGTGTAATTCGTTTCTTTTACCATTTAATATTTGTAAAGTGTATTGATGAAAAACGTGACAATCACAATTTTCACAGATAAATTCGCAGCTATTTCCTGTTTTAGGAGTTGTAATATTTACATTATTTTTAAACGCATTGTTATAAAATATTGCTGCCTTTCTGCGCGCATCACAATATGCGTCTAGGAGTGGTAATTTTATATTTAAAACAGCTGCTTGAACGCTGTCTAATCTAGAATTAACCCCAACAACATCGTGGTAATAACGCTTGTACATTCCGTGGTTAACAATTCCTCTAATTGTATGTGCTAAATCATCATCATTTGTGAAAATTGCACCACCGTCTCCATAACAGCCTAAATTTTTAGAAGGAAAGAAAGAAGTTGTTCCAATAGTTCCAATGGTTCCAGCTTTCTTTTTACTACCATCTTTAAATGTGTAATTTGCTCCAATTGCTTGTGCGGTATCTTCAATTACGAATAAGTTGTGTTCTTTAGCAATTTCTAATATAGCTTCCATATTTGCACATTGTCCGAATAAATGAACAGGTACAATGGCTTTTGTTTTTGGGGTAATTGCTTTTTTTAATGCCGCAATATCCATATTAAAAGTATCTTTTTCAACATCAACTAACACGGGTGTTAAGTGTAAAAGCGCGATAACTTCTACAGTTGCAGCAAAGGTAAAGTCGGCTGTAATTACTTCGTCCCCAGGTTCTAATCCTAAACCCATCATAGCAATTTGAAGTGCATCGGTACCATTTGCACACGGAATAACGTGTTTTACATCTAAATATGTTTCTAAATTTTTTTGAAAAGCATGAACTTCAGGTCCATTTATGTAAGCTGCAGATTTTAAAACTTCTGAAATTTTTGAATCAACTTGTTTTTGAATTTTAGCGTATTGACTTTGAAGGTCAACCATTTGAATTTTTTTCATGGTAAGATTTGTATGTATTCTAACAAACAAAAATACAATAAAAGAGATTCCTATCCAATCTAAAATATGGATTAGTTACTACAACGTTTTACTCAAATAAATCTGATGATAAATAGCGATCTCCACGATCACAAACAATGGCAACAATAATTCCTTTGTCTATGGTTTTAGATAATTTTACGGCTGCTGTAACTGCGCCTCCGCTACTCATTCCTGCAAAGACACCTTCTTCTTTTGCTAGTCTTTTGGTCATTTCCCTAGCTTCAGTTTCACTAACTTCAATTACAGTATCTACTTTTTTAGGATTGAATATTTTTGGTAAAAATTCTGGAGACCATTTTCTAATTCCTGGAATTTTAGAATTATCTGTTGGCTGTGCACCAATAATTTGAATGTTTTTATTTTTTTCTTTTAAGAAAGTTGAAGTTCCCATAATGGTTCCAGTTGTTCCCATTGCAGAAACAAAATGTGTTATTTCACCATTGGTGTCTCTCCAAATTTCGGGCCCAGTAGTTTTGTAATGTGCTTTCCAATTGTCTTCATTAGCAAATTGATTCAGCATTTTATATCCTTTTTCTTTTACCATTTTTTCGGCATAAGTTCTAGAGCCTTCAATGCCAATATCGCTAGACGTTAAGGTAACTTTTGCTCCATAGGCTTGCATAGTTTGTACTCTTTCTTTTGTTGAGTTTTCTGGCATCACCAGTTCAATTTTAATTCCAAATTGTTGCGCAATCATAGCCAAAGCAATACCTGTATTTCCACTTGTAGCTTCTATTAAATAATCTTTTTCCTGTAAATCGCCTTTTTCTAGAGCAGTAGCAATCATATTGTAAGCGGCTCTATCTTTTACACTTCCTCCAGGATTGTTTCCTTCTAATTTAAGATAGAGTGAAACACCTTCTTTTATTAAAATATTTTTGGCTTTTACTAATGGTGTATTTCCTATAAAATTGAATAAACTTTTAGATTTCATTTATTATTTTTTTTGTTTCAATTTAATTTCTGCTTTATGATATACTAAAGAGTTTTCTGGAATAGATTCTGTTATCCAAACGTTACCACCAATTATGCTGTTTTTTCCAATAACAGTTTTTCCTCCCAATATAGTTGCGTTTGCATAAATTGTTACATTTTCTTCAACAGTTGGGTGTCTTTTTACATTTTTTAATTCTTTTGAAACTTGTAACGCTCCTAAAGTAACACCTTGGTAAATTTTTACATGGTCTTTAATGATGCAAGTTTCACCAATTACGGTTCCAGTTGCGTGATCTATAAAAAAACTTTTGCCAATTGTAGCTCCTGAGTGAATGTCAGTTCCTGTTTTGCTATGTGCATATTCGCTCATGAGCCTTGGTATTAAAGGTGTTTTAAGTAAATGTAATTCGTGACTAAAACGATAAATTGCAATAGCATAAAACCCAGGATAAGCCATGTAAACTTCTTCAATACTATTTGATGCAGGGTCGTTGTTTACCAATTCTAGTGCATCTAAATTTAAATTTTCTAAAATTTCGGGAAGCTTGGATAAAAATGTTTTCCAGATTGTGCCACAAGGTTCTTTATTAATAATGCAAGCTAACTTGTAAATTTCATTAAAATCTATTTCTAATTGCTCAATATTTCTAGCAATGCACGTATCAGCATCAAATAAAGTTTGAAATAAGTTATCTGTAAATTTTTCAGTATTATGTTTTAAGCTGAAATTTAAGTGTGGTCGATTTTTACTCGATATTATTTTATTAATAATACTTTCCTTATCTGTCATAGTTTTACGTTTCTATATTTTAATTTAATAAGCTGTACCTAATTTTTTAACAATTAATTTCTTTTTGGTTATCATATTTTCTAACTGAGCGATGGAAATTTATTGCTTCAATAAGATTCTTTCCATATAAAATTTTAGTAATAAATTAGGGCCTTTACTACAGCTAATTAATCCTGTTAATTATATAATAGTAGATTGCCCTAAGTCAATATTATTTTTATTATAAAATGTATTTTCATCATCTAAAATAAAATCGCTTAAAAAATTTCCAACATTTGTTGTTGAAAAATGATTGGTACTATTTAAGTCTGGTGTAGTTATGTTTAGTTCAATAGATTTTTCAACGGCAGTTCTAATTGTTTCTGCTTCTTCATGTAACTGAAAATGGTCTAAAAGCATTGCGGCAGATAAAACAGCAGCTAAAGGATTGGCAATATTTTTACCTTTTGCTTGCGGGTACGAGCCATGAATTGGTTCAAACAAAGCAGTGTCTGTTCCAATTGAGGCAGAAGCTAATAAGCCAATAGATCCTGAAATTACACTTGCTTCATCAGATAAAATATCACCAAACATATTTTCAGTTAAAATTACATCAAATTGTTTTGGGTTTAATATAAGTTGCATGGCTGCATTGTCAACAAATAAAAAATTTAAATTAACGGTAGGGTAATTTTTAGAAATCTCAACGATGCGTTTCCTCCATAAGCGAGATGTTTCTAATACATTAGATTTATCAACCAAGGTTAGTTTTTTGCGTCTTATTTGTGCGCTTTTAAACGCTAAATGGGCAATTCTATCTATTTCTTTAACTGTATATTTACAAATATCAATAGCTTCTGTGCCTTCTTTATTTAATTCTTTTTTGCCAAAATAAATTCCACTTGTTAGTTCTCTAAAGATTACAAAATCTACACCTTTTATAACTTCGGCTTTTAAATTGGATTGATGAATAAGAGCATCATAAGTAGTTAATGGACGAATATTTGCAAAAAGACCTAAGCTTTTTCTAAGTTTTAATAAACCTTGTTCAGGACGCACTTTAGCATTGGGGTTGTTATCGTATTTGGGATCTCCAATGGCTCCAAATAAAATAGCATCTGCTTCGATACAAATTTTTAAAGTTGCATTGGGTAATGGGCTTCCAGTTTCCTCTATTGCAATTGCACCTACGCTAGCATATTTATATATAAAATTATGGTTGTATTTTTCTGCAATTGCATCTAACGCCTTTACTGCTTGTTGAATTACTTCTGGACCAATTCCATCGCCTGAAAGCAAAGCTATTTCTAGTTTCATTTGTTTATATTATTTTTTAATAGTCATATGTTATTCACCATATAGCATATAATATAGTAAATTTTTGCATACATATCTCTTAACTTTATTAATTCAAATTTTTTAGATGTAAAAATTGAGGTTAAGTTAAGTTATTCTTTTGAAAAAACATTAAAAAAATAATAGGATTATTAGTCGTTAAATATGAATATTTGTTTTTTGAATATGATTTAATTCCATTAAATGATGAATGTCGCTGTCATTTACTTCTTTATGAAAATCTGCAAACTTTAAAAACTGAGGATATATATCGTCTAATTCAATTTTTGTTAGGTCATAACCAACATTTTTAGCTCTATACGCCAATGCTGCTCTACCACTTCTAGCTGTTAAAACAATAGAAGATTCTGTTACTCCAACATCTTCAGGGTTCATAATTTCGTAAGTTTCTCTATTTTTTATAACACCATCTTGATGAATTCCAGAGCTATGAGCAAACGCATTTTCACCAATAACAGCCTTATTTGGTTGTACTATCATACCCATACTTCTTTGTACTAACAAGCTAGTGTCGTATAATAATTTAGTGTTAATATTAGTATCTAAATTTAAATAAGGATGCTGTTTCATAATCATAACTACTTCTTCTAAAGCAGTATTTCCGGCGCGTTCTCCAATTCCATTAATGGTACATTCTATTTGGCGTGCACCATTTTGAATTCCAGCAATTGCATTTGCAGTAGCTAAACCTAAATCGTTATGACAATGGCAAGATATAATTACATTATCAATACCTTTTACATTTTCTTTTAAGTATTTTATTTTTGCTCCGTATTCGTCTGGTAAACAATAACCCGTTGTATCTGGAATATTTAAAACAGTTGCTCCAGCTTTAATTACTTGTTCTAGCACTCTAGCTAAGTACTCATTGTCAGTTCTTCCAGCATCTTCAGCGTAAAACTCTACGTCTTCAACAAACTTTTTTGCATATGCTGTAGCTTCGAAAGCACGTTCAATTATTTTATCTTGAGTAGAATTAAATTTGTATTTAATATGAGACTCTGAAGTTCCAATACCTGTATGTATTCGAGGTCTTTTTGCATATTTTAATGCTTGTGCAGCAACTTCAATATCTTTTTTATTAGCTCTAGTTAACCCACAAACTATTGCATTTTTCACCAATTTTGAAATTTCTTCAACTGATGTGAAATCTCCTGGACTAGAAATTGGGAATCCAGCCTCAATAACGTCTACACCTAATAAATCAAGTCGTTTTGCTATTATTAATTTTTGTTCTGTATTTAGCTTGCAACCAGGTACTTGTTCTCCGTCTCTTAACGTTGTGTCAAAAATTTGGACTCGATTTTTACTCATTTCTAATTTTTTTTTATCACTTTTGAATACCAAAAATATGGGGTTACGTTTTTTATAGTTTGTGTAAATACACTTGTTTACTATATTCAAATGGATATTATTTTTTGTAAATAATTAATTATCAACAAGATAAAAATAAAATAGTTACAATGGCTATTGATCAAAAAGATTCGCTTTTTACTTTAGTGAAGTCACTTTCCAAATCTGAAAAACGACAATTTAAATTATATGTTGGCAGATTAGGCGGAAATGCTGAGGCAAACTTTATTACTTTGTTTAATTTATTAGATAAAGTGAATGTTTACGATGATAAACTAATTTTAGAAAAAACGAATATAAAAAAACAACAAATTTCAAATACAAAAGCACATTTATATCGTCAGATTTTAGTGAGTTTGCGTTTCAATCCTGTACATCAAAATATTAGAACTCAAATTAGAGAACAATTCGATTTTGCAGCTATTTTATACAATAAAGGTCTTTATAAACAAAGTCTTAAAATATTAGACAAAGCAAAAGATATTGCAATTTTTAATGGCGAAAATAATTTGGCTTATGAAATTGTTGAATTCGAAAAAGTAATAGAATCTCAGTATATTACACGAAGTATGAGTAATAGAGCAGATGAGTTAACCATACAGGCAAAAGAATTGAGTTTGCGAAATATTAGAATTAGCAAATTGTCTAATTTATCTTTGCAGTTGTATAGTTTAATGCTAAAACAAGGGTACGTAAAAGATAATAGAGATTCTAAATTATTAACTGATTATTTTGAAAAACGTTTGCCTAAATACGAGTTGTCTGAATTAGGTTTTAAAGAAAAGCTTTTTTTATATAAAGCATATTTATGGCATAGTTTAATAAAACAAGATTTTGTTTCTAGTTATAAATATTCACAAAAATGGGTAGATTTATTTGAGGAAAAACCTGAAATGAAAAAACAAAATCCTGTTTTTTATTTGAAAGGAGTTAATTACTTAGCGGAATCTTTATATCTAATTAAATATCGAAAAAAGTTTAAGAAAGTACTTGAAAATTTTGATTTCAATATAAAGAACAATAAGATTATTTTAAATGAGAATACCAAAACATTAGCGTTTTTATACTACAATCAAAATAAGTTAAATCTATATTTTTTAGAAGGTAGATTTACTAAAGGATTGACCTTTGTTCAAAAGCTATTACTAGAAATACAGCAATATGAAGAGCATATAGACGCTCACCATATTATGGTTTTTTATTACAAAATAGGCTGTATGTATTTTGGAGCTGGAGATAACGAAACATGTATTTTTTATCTTGAAAAAATAATACATAATAAAGATTTAAAAATGCGTGAAGATTTATTGTGTTTCTCACGGGTTTTAAATTTGGTAGCTCATTATGAGGCAGGAATGGATTATAATATTGAAAAATTGATAGTCTCTACCTATAAGTTTTTGTTGAAAATGAACGACTTACATGAGGTGCAAAGAAAAATGATTGAATTTTTAAAGAATTTAAGTAATATTTATCCGCAAGATTTAAAGAAAGAGTTTATTAAGCTACATGCTGAATTAAAAAAATACGAAAATCACCCTTTTGAAAGGCGTGCATTTTTGTATTTGGATATTTTATCATGGTTAGAAAGTAAAATAGAAAATCAACCTGTAGAATTAATTATTAAACAAAAGGCAAAAAAACTTTTAAAGTAAAAAAAATAGTTACATATTTGTATCATAAAATTATGACAAACATACTTATTAATATCATTTCTATTATTGTCTCTGTGATTATTCACGAGTAGATAAGGAATTGTTATTATAATTATTATAAAATTATTGAGCCTTCCTAATTTAATTTAGGGAGGCTTTTTTTATTGAATAAGGAAAAAGTAAACATAATTTTAAACAATATTATTGATTTCTAACTTTTATAAGTTAATGTAATTTTTTTAAGAAATAATCATTGTAAAAGAAAGAGTGTTAATTTACAGTATAACAGTTGTTTATGTTAAATTATTGTAATGTGACTATTGTAAAAAAAGTAAATGAAAAAAATAATACAATAAATGGTGAGTTAAATTTGTGTCTTATTGAAAAATAAATAATAAAATCGAAGTTACTTTAAATATAATTTAAGGTAATTAAAAAAGTATTAAATTAAATGCAATTAAATAAATATAGTAAAAGAGTTACTCAAGATCCAACACAGCCTGCAGCACAAGCTATGTTATATGGTGTAGGGCTATCGGATGATGATATGAAGAAGCCTCAAATTGGAATTGCAAGTACTGGTTACGATGGTAATCCGTGTAATATGCATCTAAATGGGTTAGCTGGGAAAATTAAAGAAGAGGTCAATAAAAATAATGAAGTCGGTTTAATTTTTAACACAATCGGTGTAAGTGATGGTATTTCAATGGGAACATCGGGAATGAATTATTCTTTGCCTTCTCGAGATGTAATAGCAGATTCTATTGAAATTGTTATGAATGCTCAAAGCTACGATGGTTTAGTTACTGTTGTGGGATGTGATAAAAATATGCCAGGTGCAATTATGGCAATGTTGCGTTTAAATCGTCCATCTTTAATGGTGTATGGTGGAACTATTGCTTCAGGAAAATACAATGGAAGAAAATTAAATATTGTTTCTGCTTTTGAAGCTCTAGGTCAAAAAATTGCTGGAGAAATTACAGAAGAAGAATATAAAGAAATTATAAAAAATGCAATACCAGGTGCTGGTGCTTGCGGAGGTATGTATACTGCAAATACCATGGCTTCTTCAATTGAAGCATTAGGGTTTGCATTGCCTTATAACTCATCCATTCCTGCAGAAAACCCACATAAAGAAACTGAAAGTGAGCGTATTGCAGCCGCTATTAAAAATTTATTAGAATTAGATTTAAAACCTCTAGACATTATTACTAAAAAATCTTTAGAGAATGCAGTTGCTTTGGTAAACGCACTAGGTGGATCAACAAATGCTGTTTTACATTATTTGGCAATTGCACATGCTGCGGGTATTGAATTTACATTAGAGGATTTTCAACGAGTAAGTGATCGAACTCCATTAATTGCAGATTTAAAACCAAGTGGAGAGTACTTAATGGAAGATGTACACGGTGTTGGTGGTACACCAGCGGTAATGAAATATTTATTAGAACAAGGGTTTTTACACGGAGATTGTATGACAGTTACTGGTAAAACTTTAGCCGAAAATTTAGCAGATGTAAAAGCACTAAGTTTTGAAGAAGATCAACAAGTAATTCATCCAACAGAAAAAGCTCTAAAATCTTCAGGAAATCTTCAAATACTATATGGAAATTTAGCAACAGAAGGTTCAGTAGCAAAAATAAGTGGAAATGAGGGGAGTTTGTTTGAAGGAAAAGCAGTAGTTTTTAATAGTGAACAAGAAGCAAATGATGGAATTGGAGCAGGAAAAGTATCTAGAGGAGATGTTGTTGTTATTAGATATGTTGGTCCAAAAGGAGGTCCTGGAATGCCAGAAATGTTAAAGCCAACTTCTATGATTATGGGTGCTGGTTTAGGAAAATCTGTTGCTTTAATCACAGACGGACGTTTTTCTGGAGGAACACACGGTTTTGTAGTTGGGCATATTACTCCAGAAGCGCAATCGGGAGGAGGAATTGGATTGGTAAAAAATGGAGATATTATTGTAATTGATGCAATTAATAAAACTATCAATATGAAAATTTCAGATGCGGAGCTAGAAAAAAGAAAAGAACAATGGAAAGCACCAGCATTAAAACATACAAAAGGAATATTATATAAATACGCAAAAACCGTTTCTTCTGCTTCAGAAGGTTGTGTAACGGATAAATTTTAAACCTATGGAGATATTGAAAAAAGAGGTTCAACAAAAAAGCACTACAACATCTGTTAAAATTACAGGAGCCGAGGCAGTTATAAAATGTTTGTTAGAAGAAAATGCTGATTTAGCATATGGTTATCCAGGAGGAGCCATCATGCCAGTGTACGATGAAATTTATAATTATAGAAAAGACTTTCACCATGTATTAACTCGCCACGAACAAGGAGCTGTTCATGCAGCACAAGGTTTTGCACGTGTTACAGGAAAACCAGGGATTGTATTTGCTACTTCTGGCCCAGGTGCAACAAATCTAGTAACAGGAATAGCAGATGCACAAATAGATTCTACACCTTTGGTTTGTATAACAGGTCAGGTTGCTTCTCACTTGTTAGGGTCTGATGCTTTTCAGGAAACTGATATTATTGGAATTTCAACTCCAGTAACTAAATGGAATTATCAAATAACGAAAGCTTCAGAAATTCCTGAAGTAATGGCAAAAGCATTTTATATTGCTAAATCTGGTCGTCCAGGTCCTGTTTTAATCGATATTACAAAAGACGCACAATTTGGAGAAGTAGATTTTTCATATAAGAAATGTGAAAAAATTAGAAGTTATAGAGCAATTCCTGAATTTGAAACAGAAAAAGTAAAAGACGCTGCTACAATAATAAACAGTGCAAAAAAACCATTTATTGTTTGGGGGCAAGGTGTAATTATTGGTGAAGCTGAACAAGAGTTTAAAAATTTTATAGAAAAAACAAACATTCCTTCTGCCTCTACTGGTTTAGGACTTTCGGCATTGGATACTGCACACCCTTTAAATGTTGGAATGGTAGGTATGCACGGAAATTATGCACCAAATGTATTAACTAATTCTTGTGATGTTTTAATTGCTATTGGTATGCGTTTTGACGATCGTGTTACTGGTAATCTAGCAACCTATGCAAAACAAGCAAAAGTAATTCACTTTGAAATTGATCCTGCGGAGATAGATAAAAATGTAAAAACCGATGTTGCAGTTTTAGGTTCGGTAAAGGAAACTTTAGTAGAAATAATGCAATATGTTGATAAAGCAGATCATAGCGAATGGATGCAGGAATTTGATAAACTATATCAAATTGAGAAAGAAACTGTAATTCAAAATCAATTAAATCCAACTAAAGTAGGCTTAACTATGGGAGAAGTTTTAGGGGGAATTAATAAGGAAACTAATGGAGACGCAGTAATTGTGACCGATGTAGGTCAACATCAAATGTTTGCTTGGCGTTATGCTAACTTTACAAAAACTAGAAGTAATGTTACTTCTGGTGGACTGGGAACAATGGGGTTTGCATTACCAGCAGCAATTGGTGCAAAAATGGGTGTTCCAAATCGTGAAGTAATTGCAATAATTGGAGATGGTGGTTATCAAATGACGTGTAATGAGTTAGGTACAATTCTTCAAACCAAAGCTGCAGTAAAAATTGTAGTATTAAATAATGGATATTTAGGAATGGTACGTCAATGGCAAGAGTTATTTTTTGACAAACGTTACGCTTCAACCGAAATGGTGAGTCCAGATTTTGTAAAACTAGCAAAAGCTTATGATATTGAATCGCAAAGAGTTTCTAAGCGTGAAGATTTAGCAGAAGCAATAAAAACAATGGTACAATCTAAAGAATCCTACTTTCTTGAAGTGATTATTGAAAAAGAAGACAATGTTTTTCCAATGATACCAACAGGAGCAAGTGTTTCAGATATAAGATTAAGTTAATTATGGAAGAAATTAAAAATTTTACATTTTCGGTATATACAGAAAATAACGTAGGAATATTAAACCGCCTTTCGGCAATATTTTTAAAACGTCATATCAATATTGAAAGTATGACAGTTTCAAAGTCAGAGATAGATAATGTTCACAGATTTACATTTGTTGTAAATATTTCAGAAATACAAGCATACAAGTTAGTTGGACAATTAGAAAAGCAAATTGAAGTAATTCGCGCCTTTTATCATACTCAAGATGAAATTATTTATCATGAAACTGCTTTATTTAAAATTTCAAACGAGCATTTATATGATGAAAAAATTCAGAATAAATTAAAATTTAGAAGAGCTCATATTATTTCAATTACAGATCGCTATTTTGTGATAGAGGCTTCTGGTTTAAAAGAAGATATTGATAATATGTATGAAAAATTAAAGCCTTATGGTTTGTTGCAATTTGTACGTTCAGGTAGAATTGCAATTACAAAGCCTAAAATGGCAATATCAGAATTATTAGCAGAAATAAACTAAAAGAATAAAGATAGAAAAAATGACAAATTATTTTAACACACTTTCATTAAGAGATAAATTAGATCAATTAGGAAAATGTAGATTTATGAGTGCTGATGAATTCAGCGAAGGTGTGGCAGCTTTAAAAGGAAAAAAAATAGTAATTGTAGGTTGTGGAGCTCAAGGTTTAAATCAAGGTTTAAACATGAGAGACTCTGGTTTAGATGTATCTTATACGTTAAGACCAGCAGCAATATCAGAAAAGAGACAATCTTTTGTAAATGCTTCTGAAAACAATTTTGCAGTAGGAACGTATGAAGAAATGATTCCAACTGCCGATTTGTTAATTAACCTAACACCAGATAAACAACATACAGCTGTAGTAAGTGCAGTTATGCCTTTAATGAAAAAAGGAGCAGCTTTATCATATTCTCACGGTTTCAATATTGTTGAAGAGGGAATGCAAATTAGAAAAGATATTACCGTAATTATGGTAGCGCCAAAATCACCAGGTTCTGAAGTTAGAGAGGAATTTAAAAGAGGTTTTGGAGTGCCAACTTTAATTGCAGTGCATCCAGAAAATGATCCAGAAGGAAAAGGTTGGGACTACGCAAAAGCATATGCCGTTGGAACAGGTGGACATACAGCGGGAGTTTTAGAATCTTCATTTGTTGCTGAGGTAAAATCAGATTTAATGGGTGAACAAACCATACTTTGTGGATTGTTACAAACAGGATCCATTTTATGTTTCGATAAAATGGTTGAAGAAGGTGTTGATGCAGGGTATGCTTCAAAATTAATTCAATACGGTTGGGAAACAATTACCGAAGCTTTAAAGCACGGTGGAATAACCAATATGATGGATAGATTGTCTAATCCAGCAAAAATTGCAGCATTCAACGCTTCCGAAGAATTAAAAGATATTATGCGTCCGTTGTTTCAAAAACATATGGATGATATTATGAGTGGTCATTTCTCTAAAACGATGATGGAAGATTGGGCAAATGACGATGTAAACTTATTAACTTGGAGAGCAGCAACAGGCGAAACAGCTTTTGAGAAAACACCTCCAGCTGATGTGGAAATTTCTGAACAAGAATATTTTGACAATGGAGTTTTAATGGTTGCAATGGTAAAAGCGGGTGTAGAATTGGCTTTTGAAGCTATGACAGAATCTGGTATTATTGAAGAATCTGCTTACTATGAATCGTTACACGAAACACCGTTAATTGCTAACACAATTGCACGTAAAAAATTATTTGAAATGAACCGTGTAATTTCTGATACAGCAGAATATGGTTGTTATTTATTTGACCACGCTTGTAAGCCTTTAATTGCAGATTATGTTAAAAAAACACCTAGTAACTTTGTTGGAAGACCATTTAATAATGGATCAAATGGAGTTGATAACAAAGAATTAATTGAGGTAAATGATGTAATTAGAAATCACCCAGTTGAAGAAATTGGAGAATTTTTAAGAGCATCAATGACAGCAATGATTAAAATAGTTTAAAACCTAAATTTTGAGTGAAACTATTAAAAATAGTATTTCATTAGAAGAAATACACAAAGCTCAACAGAGCATCAAAGGAGTTGTTCAGGCAACTCCTTTGGTGTTTATGAAGAACTTTTCTGAATATTACAATGCTAATGTTTATTTTAAGAGAGAAGATTTACAAGTAGTCCGTTCTTATAAAATTAGAGGAGCTTACAATAAAATTCAAGGTTTATCAAAAGATGAATTACAAAACGAAATTGTTTGTGCTAGTGCAGGAAATCATGCTCAAGGAGTTGCGTATGCTTGTAATAAACTAAAAGTTCATGGAACAATTTTTATGCCTGTTACAACTCCTAATCAAAAAATTGATCAGGTTAAAATGTTTGGAGGTCAATTTGTTGAGGTAAAACTTTTTGGAGATAGTTTTGATGATAGTCAAAAAGCGGCATCAGAATTTTGTATAAAAAACAACAGTACTTTTGTACATCCTTTTGATGATTTAGACGTAATTGCTGGTCAAGGAACTGTGGGCTTAGAAATACTAGATGACATTGATAGGCCGATTGATTATTTGTTTATGCCAGTTGGTGGCGGAGGTTTGGCATCTGGAGTTGGAAGCGTATTTAAAAATTTAAGTCCTGCTACTAAGTTAATTGGAATTGAGCCAAAAGGAGCGCCCTCGTTAACAAATTCATTAGAAAAAGGAGAAAATACCACCTTAACAAAAATTGAAAAGTTTGTAGATGGTGCAGCGGTAAAACGTATTGGGGAGCTTACTTTTGAGTTTTGTAAAGATTTATTAGACGGAACAGATACTGTTTGCGAAGGTTTAATTTGTGCCACAATTTTAAAGGTTTATAACGAAAATGCTTTGGTAGTAGAACCTGCGGGAGCACTTTCAATAGCTGCTTTAGAGCAGCACAAAGAACAAATAAAAGGTAAAACCGTTGTTTGTATAATAAGCGGAGGTAATAACGACATTACCCGAATGGAAGAAATGAAAGAACGCGCTTTATTATACCAAGGTTTAAAACATTATTTTATTATTCGGTTTCCACAAAGAGCAGGTGCCCTAAAGGAATTTGTAGTTGATGTTCTAGGTCCTAATGATGATATTTCGTATTTTGAATACACCAAAAAAAATAATAGAGATAAAGGTCCAGCGGTAGTTGGAATTGAATTAAAATCTAAAGGAGATTTTGAGCCTTTGGTAGCAAGAATGGAGCAAAAAGGATTTTTAGGAGAGTACTTAAATGATAATCCGCAACTTTTTCAATTTTTAATTTGATAAAATTAAGGTCTTTGAAAAATTAATTGTTAAATATAAACGATATTCTTTGAAATATTGTTAATTATTAAACAAGTTGATGTTTGCTTTAAAATTTTACGTAATATTGCACTAATGAAAACACAGAATTATAATTTAGTAATTGTACGTCGCTTCACTCGTCGCCCCTTGAGGGCCTAATTTTCTATTGATTACGGTGCGTCCGTTTTCACATTTCAACAAAACATCAATAAACATTTATAAAATTTAAAAAGTAATCAATGAAAGTTGTTATTGCTAATATATCGCATATTAAATATGCAGAAATAATTTGTGAGACCATTGAAGAGTCTGCTAAAGTAAGAGGAACTGGTATTGCTCAACGAACACCTGAATACATCATAAAAAAAATTAGTACAGGAGATGCTGTAATTGCTATTGAAAATGATGAATTTGCAGGATTTTGTTACATAGAAACCTGGGACAATGCTTCTTTTGTTGTAAATTCTGGATTAATTGTGCACCCTAACTTTAGGAATCAAGGTTTAGCTAAAACAATTAAAAAGAAAATTTTAGAATATTCTTTAGAAAAATACCCTGATGCAAAAATTTTTGGAATTACTACAGGCTTAGCGGTATTAAAAATTAATTATGAATTAGGCTACCAACCAGTAACTTTTTCTGAATTAACAACAGATGAAGCTTTTTGGAATGGCTGTAGAACTTGTAAGAATTTTGATGTTTTAACTAGAACAGAACGTAAAATGTGTTTGTGTACAGGAATGTTATACGATCCAAAACATGAAAAGAACGTAAAAACACACAAATACAATTCAAAAGTATTAAGTAGATTAAAAAGAATAAAACAAGCATTATTTTTAAAAAAGAATAAAAAATAAAGTCATGGAAAAAGTTGTAGTTGCATATAGCGGAGGTTTAGACACATCATATTGTGTAAAATATTTACAGAACGAATTAAATTTAGAAGTTCATAGCGTACTTGTAAATACAGGTGGTTTTTCTTTGGAAGAATTAAAAGTTGTGGAAGCAAAAGCTTACGATATGGGTGTAAAGTCTCATATAAATCAGAATATTTTAGATATTTATTACGAAAAGGCCATTAAATTTATGGTGTATGGTAATGTATTAAAAAATAATACTTATCCACTGTCGGTAAGTGCTGAGCGTGTTTTTCAGGCTATTGAAGTTGTTGAGTATGCTAAAAAAATAAACGCAAAGTATATTGCACACGGAAGTACAGGAGCTGGAAATGATCAAGTGCGTTTTGATATGATCTTTCAAACATTGGCACCAAATATTGAAATAATTACTCCAATTAGAGACTTAAAATTATCTAGACAGGAAGAAATAGCATATTTAGAAAAGCACGGTGTAGATTATCCTTGGTCTAAGGCAAAATATTCAATTAATAAAGGAATTTGGGGCACAAGTGTTGGTGGTGTTGAAACGCTAACATCACACCAAGCTTTACCAGAGGAAGCATATCCAAGTCAGTTAGAAAAAACAGTGCCAACAGATGTTAAACTACATTTTGAAAAAGGACAAATTGTAGGTTTGAATGATGAATTTGATACGCCAGTAAATACTATTTTAAAGTTAGAAGCAATTGCTTCAAAATATGCTATTGGTAGAGATATTCATGTTGGAGATACTATTGTAGGAATTAAAGGTAGGGTTGGTTTTGAAGCTGCTGCGGCTACTGTAATTATAAAAGCACACCATCTATTAGAAAAACATGTGCTTTCTAAATGGCAACAAAATTTAAAAGAAGGTCTAGGTAGTACTTACGGAATGTTATTGCACGATGGACAATATTTTGAGCCTGCAATGCGAGATATTGAAGCATATTTAACCAATTCTCAAAAAACAGTAACAGGTGAAGTTTTTGTAACTTTAAAACCGTATCATTTTAGTTTAAATGGAATTGAATCTAAACATGATTTAATGAAATCTAAGTTCGGCGAATATGGAGAAACAAATAAAGCTTGGTCGGCAGAAGATGCCAAAGGATTTATTAAGATTTTAGGTACTGCAAATAAAATTTATCACAGTGTAAATTCAGAATTATGATTAAAGTAGGAATAGTTGGAGGAGCTGGTTATACAGCAGGTGAATTAATAAGATTATTGGTAAATCATTCAAAAGTTACATTAGATTTTGTGTACAGTACTTCAAATGCTGGAAATTATATTTATCAAGTGCATCAAGATTTATTAGGAACTTTAGATTTAAAATTTACAAATGAAATTAACCCAGAAGTTGATGTGCTATTTTTATGTTTAGGTCATGGTAATTCAACCTCTTTTTTAGAAAATAATTCATTCTCAGAAAACACTAAAATTATCGATTTAAGTAACGATTTTAGATTAAAAGCTGATGCGATTTTTCAAGGGAAAGAATTTGTTTATGGACTTCCAGAACTTCAAAAGGAAAACATTAAAACTGCAAATCATATTGCAAATCCGGGTTGCTTTGCAACATCAATTGAGTTGGCATTATTGCCGATGGCAAATGCAGGTTTGTTGAATAGTTCTGTGCATATAAATGCAACTACGGGAGCCACTGGAGCAGGAGTTTCTCCTGGCGCAACAACACATTTTGCTTGGAGAGATAATAATTTTTCGGTGTATAAAGCTTTTACACATCAGCATTTAGGTGAAATTGGAGAGAGCTTAAAAGGGCTTCAAAATAATTTTAATAATGAGTTGTTTTTTATTCCAAATAGAGGAAATTTTAGTAGAGGTATTTTTACTTCTATTTATTTAAAGTTCGATGAAAGTATAGAAAAAGCCTATCAATTATTTGAAGATTATTACAAAGAAGCTGCTTTTACACACATTTCAAAAACGCCAATTCATTTAAAACAAGTGGTAAATACTAATAATTGCTTCTTGCATTTACAAAAGCATGAAGGAATGCTGTTAATCACTTCAGAAATAGATAATTTATTAAAAGGAGCATCTGGTCAAGCAATTCAAAATATGAATTTAATGTTTGGTTTTGATGAAAAAGAAGGATTGAATTTAAAAGCGAATTCTTTTTAAAGGATTGAATTAAAACCAATAACAAGGAAATGAAAATAGCCATTTTAGGAACAGGAAATTTAGGGTACTCAATAGCTATAGGTATCTTATCTCAAAACAATTTTAAGTTCAAGAATTTATACCTAACAAAGCGTAATACGGAATCTTTAAACTCTTGGAGTAAATTGCCAAATGTTAAAATTTCAAGCGATAATAAAAGGGCTGTCCGTTTTTCTGATGTTGTTATTATTGCTGTTCAACCAGCTCAATTACAAGGTGTTTTAGAGGAGATTAAGGACGTAATAAATCCTAAAAGGCATACAATTATCTCCGTTGTAACTGGTAGAAAAATAGCGGATATAGAGGCTGTAGTTGGAACTGAAGTGGCAATTGTGCGAAGTATGCCAAATACTGCTATTTCTGTTGGACAATCAATGACCTGTTTGAGTGCTAATTTAAGAGGTAAAAAGAATATAGAATCTGCAAAAACTATATTTAATTCTTTAGGACAAACTATGTGTATTGAAGAAAATTTAATGCAAGCAGCAACTGTTATTTGTGCAAGTGGTATTGCCTTTTGGATGCGTTTAATAAGAGCAACTGCCCAAGGAGCTGTACAACTTGGTTTTGACGCAAAAGAAGCGCAAGAACTATCTATGCAAACTGCTTTGGGAGCTGCAAGTTTATTAATAAAATCTGGAAATCATCCAGAGGAAGAAATTGATAAAGTAACTACACCAAGTGGCTGTACTATTGAAGGTTTAAACGAAATGGAGCACCAAGGTTTAAGCGCTTCATTAATTAGAGGTTTAGTAACTTCATTTGAAAAAATTAATCAGATTTAAAAATTAAATTATGGAATCATTTGATGTATATCCGTTGTACAATGTTACACCTGTAAAGGCAAAAGGAACTTATGTTTGGGATGAAAAAGGAACAAGATATTTAGATTTATATGGTGGTCATGGAGTTATTTCTGTGGGTCATTCGCATCCGAAATATGTCGAGTCAATTTCTAATCAATTAAATAAAATTGGATTTTACTCTAACTCAATTCAGAATCCTTTACAACAAGAATTAGCTGAAAAATTAGGACGCATTTCAGGATGTGAAAAGTACAATTTATTTTTATGTAATTCTGGTGCAGAGGCAAATGAAAATGCTTTAAAATTGGCATCTTTTGTTACTAAAAAAAGCAGAGTTGTTTCATTTAAAAATTCATTCCATGGTAGAACTTCTGCAGCAGTTGCTGCAACAGATAATTTAGCTATTAATGCACCAATTAATTTACAGCAAAAAGTTACTTTTCTTCCTTTAAATGATATTGGGTTGGTAATTCATGAATTAGGAAAAGGAGATGTAGCAGCAGTAATAATTGAAGGAATTCAGGGAGTTGGTGGTTTGGATGAAGGTGAAAAGAAATTCTTTAAAAAAGTTAAAAAAGCCTGTAAAAAAAGTAAAACTTTGTTGATTTTAGATGAAATTCAATCTGGTTATGGTAGAAGTGGACAGTTTTTCGCATTTCAACATCATAAAATAAAACCAGATATAATTACTACAGCCAAAGGTATGGCAAACGGATTTCCGATTGGTGGGGTTTTAATTTCGAAAAAAATAAAAGCGAAATACGGAATGTTGGGAACAACTTTTGGTGGTAATCATTTGGCGTGTGCTGCAGCAATATCTGTATTAGATATTATTGAAGAAGAGCATTTAATACAAAATGTAAATGAAGTTTATAGCTATTTTTTACAAGAAATTAAGGCTGTTCCAAAAATTAAAAAAGTAAAAGGTAAAGGTTTAATGTTAGGGGTTGAATTTGATTTTGAAGTAGGAGAATTACGTAAAAAGTTAATTTTCGAAAAACATATTTTTACAGGTGGTTCTAGTAATAAAAACTTATTAAGAATATTACCTCCTTTAACAATAACGAAAGAACAAGTTGATGAGTTTATAATTGCATTAAAAGAGGTTTTAGTATAATGAGTTTGCTATTAACAGAAAAAAAACGGAATGATGTTTTAGAAACAATGGCTAAATTAATAGTGGATGAAAAAGACGTTATTTTATCAGTAAATAAAGAAGAGTTAGATTCATATTTTGGTGGAGATTTAGCAATGTTTGACCGTTTAAAAGTTGATGAAGCTAAAATTGATGGTATGGCGTTATCATTAAAACAATTAATGGCTGATGCAGATCCTTTAGGAAAGGAATTATACAATTTTACACATGAAAATGGAATAAACGTTATTAATAAAACAGCACCCTTTGGAACAGTTTTAATTATTTATGAATCTAGACCCGATGTTACAGTTGAAGCCGCTGCAATTGCTTTTAAATCTGGAAATAAAATTTTATTAAAGGGAGGAAAAGAATCAACAAAATCGAATTTAAAAATTGTAGAGTTGTGGCATAAAGCACTTAAAACTCATGATATTTCAACAGATTGGGTGACATATTTAAATTATAATAGAGCAGAAACCCAAGATTTTTTAAAAAATCCAACTCAAAAAGTAGATTTAATTGTGCCTCGTGGAGGAGAGAAATTAATCGCTTTTGTTAAAGAAAACACCTCTTGTCCAGTAATTGTAAGCGGACGAGGAAATAACTTTGTGTATGTAGATACAGAGGCAGGTTTAGGAATTGCTCTTGATATTATTGTGAATGCAAAAACAACTAAAGTTTCAGCCTGTAATGCAGTTGATAAAGTATTGATTAATGATGAACTGATTTCTAAAACAAGTTTTGTTAAAAATTTAATTGAAAAATTAAAGGCAGCTGATGTAAAGGTTTTTGGAGATAAAGTTATAGCAAAGTTTGAAGATGTTAATCAAATTAAAAATGAAGCTATTTGGTTTGAAGAGTTTTTAGATTATAAAATTGTTTTAGGAAGTGTTGCTTCAACAAATGAAGCTATTAAGATTGTAAATAAATATGGCGGAGGACATTCAGCTTCAATAATTACAAAAAATAATAAAACCGCTCAAAATTTTATGGAATCAGTTGATTCCGCAGCAGTTTATCAAAATGCCTCAACTAGATTTACGGATGGTGGTCAGTTTGGTTTAGGTGGCGAGCTGGCAATTAGTACAGATAAATTACATCACAGAGGACCAATGGGTTTACAGCATTTGGTAACAAATAAATGGTATATTTTTGGCGATGGGCAAATCAGATAAAAAACGAATTTTACTTAAAATTGGTTCCAATGTTTTAACAAAAGAAACCAATCAAATCTCTAGAGGTAAACTGGAAGATATTGCACGCCAAATTGCATCATTAAAAGATGAATACGAATTTATAATAGTTAGTTCTGGAGCAATTGTAGTTGCAAAACAGTTTGTGAAATTAGAAAGCAATGGAAAATCAATAAATGTAAAACAAGCACTGGCTTCTATTGGTCAGCCACATTTAATGCGTATATTTCATGAGAATTTTTGGGAACTTGGACTTTTAACTTCACAGTGTTTATTGTCGTATTCAGATTTCAAAAAGGAAGAGTCTAAAACAAACATAAAGAACACAATTAATGTGTTGGTTAAAAACAATTATATTCCAATTATTAATGAAAATGATACCGTTGCAACTGATGAAATTAAATTTGGAGATAACGATAAATTATCAGCCTTAGCAGCGGCACTTTTAAAGGTAGATTTATTAATAATTGCAACAAATACGAATGGAATTTACACAAAAGATTCTATTGATGCTGGATGTGCTAAAACTATTAAGGAGTCTTCAAATATTGAAAGTTTAAAAATGCAAATTCAAAGTGCAATTTCTCAGCATGGAACTGGAGGAATGACAACAAAAATTGATGCTGCTGAAATTGCACAGAATGCAACTATAGAAACTTGGATTGTAAATGGATTAAAAGATAATTTTATAATAGACGCGATTCAAAATCAATCGGAATTCACTAAGATAATTTCAAAATAAAATGAAACATTATTTACATATCAACGATTTAAAGAATTTACAAGAAACTGTAAAAGAGGCTATTGACTTAAAAAAGAATGAACACGAATTTGGTTTTCTGGGTAAAGGAAAAACTATTTGTTTATTGTTTTTTAACAATAGTTTAAGAACGCGTTTAAGTACTCAAAAAGCAGCTCAGAATTTAGGATTAAACTGTATTGTTATGAATTTTGGGAGCGAAGGTTGGCAATTGGAGTATGAAGATGGGGTGGTAATGAATCAAGATAAATCAGAGCACGTTAAGGAGGCAGCAAAAGTTATTGCACAATATTGTGATATTGTTGCAATTAGAGCATTTGCCAGTTTAACCGATAAAGAGAAAGATTTAGCTGAAATTGTGCTAAATAATTTTAAAAAATACGCTGGTATTCCAGTTGTAAATATGGAAAGTGCTGTCGGTCATCCATTACAAGCTTTGGCAGATGCTATTACTATAGAAGAGCATAAAGTTCCACACAAACCAAAAGTAGTGCTTTCTTGGGCGCCACATCCAAAAGCATTGCCGCATGCGGTTGCAAATTCGTTTGTAGAAATGATGCAGTTGCAAGATGCAGATTTTGTAATTACGCATCCTAAAGGGTACGAATTAGATCCAGAAATTACTAAAAGTTCTAAAATTGAATACAACCAAGAAAAGGCATTGGAAAATGCAGATTTTGTGTATGTAAAAAACTGGAGTTCTTTTAAAGAGTACGGAGAAGTAATGATAAGCGATCCAAGTTGGATGTTGACATCAGATAAAATGAAACATACAAATAATGGTAAATTTATGCATTGTTTACCTGTACGTAGAAATGTAATTGTAGCCGATGAAGTTATAGATTCTGAAAATTCTATTGTTATAGAACAAGCAAATAATAGAACATATGCCGCACAAATTGTATTGAAAAAGATATTGGAGAATTTATAAATATAAATACAACTGTTGTTACCATATTCGTAGGAATGACAAAAGAAAAATATAAATGAACAAACCAACACTAAAAATTGTAAAAATAGGAGGAAACGTTATTAATAATATAGACGTTTTGCATTCTTTTTTAAAAGATTTTGCAGCTTTAGATGGACCTAAAATTTTGGTGCATGGTGGGGGAAGAAAAGCATCTGAAGTTTCTGCTGCAATGGGTTTAGAACCTAAAATGATTAAGGGTCGTAGAGTTACAGATGAAGCTACTGTTGAGGTTGTAACTATGGTATATGCTGGTTTGTTAAATAAAAATATTACTGCCAAATTGCAAAGTTTTGGATGTAATTCAATGGGTTTGTCGGGCGCAGATGCCAATTGTATTTTAGCACATAAACGTATTGTAAAGGATATTGATTATGGTTTTGCAGGAGATGTTGATGCTATAAATTCAGAAATTATTGATGTCCTGCTTCAGAATAATGTAACGCCAGTTTTTTGTGCTATTACACATGATAAAAACGGACAATTATTAAATACAAACGCGGATACTATTGCTTCGGAAGTTGCTATTGGAATGAGTAATTTGTATAAAGTTGAACTAAATTATGTATTTGAATTAAAAGGTGTTTTGGAGAATATTGAAGATGAAAATTCGGTAATTACAGATATTAATTTAGAAAAATACAGGCAATTAGTAGCGAAAGGAATTATTGCTGACGGAATGCTTCCTAAATTACATAATTGTTTTAATTCACTTGAAAAAGGTGTTAATAAAGTGAAAATAGGAGATGCTTTATTGATGAAGAAAACGAATAAATTATATACAACATTAAGCTTGTAAAAATGATAAAACAACTTACAAAGGAAGCTATTGAATTGCTTCAAAAATTAATTTCAAAGCAATCATTCTCTGGAGAAGAAAATGAAACAGCTTTGTTAATAATGCAATGGTTTTCAGACCATAATATAAAATTTAAGAGTGAGGTTCATAATGTTTGGGCTAAGAATAAATATTTCGACACTTCAAAAAAAACAATTTTATTAAACTCGCATCACGATACCGTAAAGCCTAATAAAGGATATGCCAGAGATCCGTTTAAGCCAGAAATTATTGATGGAAGATTATATGGCTTGGGAAGTAATGATGCCGGAGGTTGTTTGGTTTCATTATTAGCAACTTTTACGTATTTATACAATAGAAAAGATTTAAAATATAACTTTATAATGGTGGCTTCTGCAGAAGAGGAAAATACAGGTCCAAATAGTTTGGTAAGTGTTATTCCTATTCTTCCAGAAATTGATTTTGCCATTGTAGGTGAACCAACTTTAATGAATTTAGCAATTTCAGAAAAAGGATTGATGGTGTTGAATTGTGAAGCAAAAGGAACTTCTGGACACGCAGCTCATGGAAACGCTGATAATGCAATTTACAACGCAATTGAAGATATTAATTGGTTTAAAACGTATGAATTTCCAAAGGAATCTGAGACTTTAGGTAAAGTAAGGATGACAGTAACACAAATTGAGGCAGGAAGTCAACACAATGTAATTCCTTCAAGTTGTAAATTTGTGGTTGATGTGCGTGTAACTGATTGTTATTCAAACCAAGAGGTTTTCGAAATTATTCAGGAACATGTAAAATCGGAGGTTTGTCCAAGGTCTCAGCGTTTAAATTCTTCATCAATTCCTAAAGATCACGAAATTGTTAAAGCAGGTATTAAATTAGGAAGAAGTACATATGGTTCACCAACAATTTCAGATCAAGCAATTTTAACTTGTCCGTCATTAAAATTAGGTCCAGGAGAAAGTTTGCGATCACATACAGCAGATGAATTTATTTATATTCACGAAATTGAAGAAGGAATAGATTTATATATAAAAATATTAGAAGAAATAATTTAAAAATGTTGAATAGTTTATGAGTTTAAAGGTTTAACCATTAAACTGTTCAACCATTAAACATTAATAATATGAAACTTTGGGATAAAGGATTTTCAACCGATAAAAAAATTGATATTTTCACCGTTGGAAACGACAGGGAATTAGATTTAATTTTAGCAAAATATGATGTAATTGGGAATTTAGCTCACGCTAAAATGTTACATAAAATAGGTTTGTTAACTTCAGAAGAAATTAAAAATTTAGAAGTTGAATTAAATGCAATCTTGAAAACTATTGAAGCTGGAGAATTTACTATTGAAGCTTCTTTTGAAGATGTGCATTCTAAAGTAGAATTTATGTTAACCGAAAAGTTAGGTGATACTGGTAAAAAAATTCATACAGCGCGTTCTAGAAACGACCAAGTTTTAGTGGATATACATTTGTATTTAAAAGATGCTTTAGTTGAAATAAACGATGGGGTTGATGAATTATTTGACCTATTAATACAATTGGCGGAACAATATAAAAACGTATTATTACCAGGTTATACACATTTACAGGTTGCCATGCCGTCTTCTTTTGGAATGTGGTTTTCAGCGTATGCAGAAACCTTAATAGATGATATTTACTTTTTAAAAGCAGCTTATAAAGTGGCAGATCAAAATCCGCTTGGTTCTGCGGCAGGTTACGGAAGTTCTTTTCCAATTGACAGAGATGAAACTACCAAATTACTAAATTTTGAAACTTTAAAATTCAATTCCGTAGCTGCTCAAATGGGACGTGGAAAGTTAGAAAAATCTGTCTCTTTTGCTTTGAGTTCTGTTGCTGCAACCTTGGCAAAGATGAGTATGGATATTTGTTTGTATATGAGTCAGAATTTTAACTTTATCTCTTTTCCAGATGAATTAACAACGGGGTCAAGCATTATGCCTCATAAAAAAAATCCAGATGTTTTTGAATTAATTCGAGGAAAATGTAATAAGCTACAAGCATTGCCAATTGAGTTTACAATGATTACTAATAATTTACCAAGTGGTTATCACAGGGATTTACAATTACTAAAAGAAGGGTTAATCCCTTCATTTTCTACTTTGAAATCTTGTCTGGAAATGCTGACCTATTCATTGCAAAATATTAAAGTTAGAGAAGATATTGTTGAAGAAGAAAAATACTTGTATTTGTTTAGTGTTGAGGAGGTTAATAAGCTAGTGCAAAATGGAACTCCGTTTAGAGATGCATATAAAATAGTTGGTAAACATATAAATGAAGGTAATTTTAATCCAGATAAAACCGTAAATCATACCCATAAAGGAAGTTTGGGGAATTTATGTTTAGATGAAATTGTTGTGAAGTATAAAAAAGCTAATAGCTTTTAGTTAAAAAGTCAGACTTTTGTAAAGTCGTAAAATTAGAACTTAATTACAAGCATTCCAGATTGCTTCGTTAGGAGTAGGTGCAGTTATTGAAATAAGTTCTTTTGTTACTGGATGTGTAAATTCAATTTTACGAGCGTGTAAATGTATGCTAGCATCTTTATTACTGCGGTCAAAACCATATTTTAAATCTCCTTTTATGGGGCTTCCAATTGAAGATAATTGACAACGAATTTGGTGATGTCTGCCCGTTTCTAGGTCTACTTCTAACAAATGATAATTGTCGAGTGATTTTAGTAATTTATAATGAAGAATGGCTTTTTTACTTCCATTTATTTCAGAAGTATAAGAGGTGGATTTATTGTTTTTAGGATTTTTTCTTAAAAAACCAATAAGGGTGTCTGAATCTTTTTTTGGTTTGTTTTTAACTACAGCCCAATAGGTCTTATTTACAGTTTTATCACGTAACATTTTATTAAAACGTTCCAACGCTTTTGAAGTTTTTGCAAAAACTATAATGCCAGTTGTTGGCCTGTCTAAACGATGCACAACTCCTAAAAAAACCTTACCAGGTTTGTTGTATTTTACTTTAATGTATTCTTTTACAATTTCGCTTAAAGGGGTGTCTCCGGTTTTATCTCCCTGAACAATATCTCCAGATTTTTTATTTACAATTATAAGATGATTATCTTCAAATAAAACTTCTAAATTGTCTTTAGTTGAAGCCATTTATGAAGTTGTTTCTAATTGTTGATTTATTTCATCAATATATGTTAGTAATTCTGCTTTTCCATCTGCTGAAGTTGCAGAAGTAATAAAGTATTGTGGCATTTCTTCCCAAAGAGTTTGTGTCATTTTTTTAGAATAGTTTTTTATATTTCTATTCAATTCAGAAAGTTTTAGCTTGTCTGATTTTGTAAAAACAATGCAGAATGGGATTTCATTTTCGCCTAAAAACTCCATAAATTCTAAATCAATTTTCTGAGGCTCGTGTCTGCAATCAATTAAAACAAAAGTACAGATAAGTTGTTCTCTTTGGAGAAAATAATTTTTTATAAAACTTTGAAATGTTTTTTTAATACTTTTCGAAACTTTTGCATATCCATAACCAGGTAAATCAACTAAAAACCAATTATTATTGATTTTAAAATGATTTATTAGCTGAGTTTTTCCGGGTCTTCCAGAAGTTTTAGCTAATTTATTTTGTCCAGTTAGCATATTAATCAATGAAGATTTTCCAACATTTGAACGCCCAATAAAAGCATATTCGGCTAATCGTTCTTTCGGACATTTAGCCACATCACTATTGCTAATTACAAAATCAGCGGTTTTAATTTTCATTTTTTAAAGCTTTCTGTCATTTAGCCAATTTTCAAGAATTCTATTAAATTCTTCAGGATGTTCCATCATTGGAGCATGTCCACATTTATCTATCCAGAATAAGTTGGCATCAGGCATTAATTTTTCAAAATCTATTGCTACTTCTGGTGGAGTAACATTGTCGTTTTTTCCCCAAATAACACACGTTGGAATATTCATTGCAGGTAAATCTTTTGCCATATTATGCCTAATAGCACTTTTGGCAATTGCAAGAGTTCTTATTACTTTGTGCCTGTCATTTACAGATTCGTATATTTCATCAACAGCTTCTTTGGTTGCCACTTTTGGGTCGTAAAAGACTTCCTCGGTTTTTTTCTTGATATACTCGTAATTTCCTCTTTTTGGGTAGGTATCACCCATAGATTTTTCGTACAAACCAGAGCTTCCGGCTAGTACTAAAGCAGTAACCTTTTCGGGATTTAACTTTGTGAAATACAGTCCAATATGTCCTCCTAAAGAATTTCCAATTAATATAGCTTTATCAATTTTTTTATAAGCCATAAAGTCTTTCAAAAACTTTGATAAGTTTTTAACATTGGTTTTTAGAAGCGGTAAAGTATATATTGGCAGTATAGGAATTATAACTTTATATCCTTGTTTAGAAAAATAGCTAAGTACTCCTTCAAAATTGCTTAAGCCTCCCATAAGCCCATGAAGAACGATCATTGGTTGTCCTTCTCCAGCCTCTACATACTTGAATTTATTTTCTTCAATAAGATTTTTGCTCATTAATTTTTAAATTTTAAGCTTATTACAAAGGTAGTTTTTTTTTCTAAAAAAACCTTTTTTTATAAGTGTGTCTAAATTATTTATTAATTCCTTGTTTTTCAAAATTTTAGCCTTAAATACATAATAAGTGGTAAAAGTTATCAACAAAGTGGGTAAAAGTGGAAAAATGTGGGAAAAAATTTATATTTTTGATTTCATACAAAATCATAATGGTAAATTTAGTTGGGACATACGAAGGAAAAGCTGATGCCAAAGGGCGGTTGTTGCTTTCTGCTGCTTTAAAAAAGCAGTTAAGTCCAATTTTACAAGAAGGTTTTGTGTTAAAACGTTCACTGTTTCAGTCGTGTTTAGAGTTATATCCGATGAATGAATGGAATATTTTAATGGCGGAAGTGAATAAATTAAATAGGTTTGTTAAAAAGAACAACGATTTTATTCGAAGGTTTACAGCGGGTGTTAAGGTTGTGGAATTAGATGCTTCAGGAAGGTTATTAATACCTAAAGATTTACAAGTTTTTGCAGGAATATCAAAAAATGTTGTATTGTCTTCGGTGGTAAATATTATTGAAATTTGGGATAAAGACAAATATGAAGCAGCAATAGATGATGCAGCAGGAGATACGGCTGATTTGGCAGAGGAAGTTATGGGTAATCTAATAAGTAACGATGGAATATCATAGTCCAGTTTTATTAAAAGAAAGTGTTGATGGTTTAAATATTAAACCTGATGGCGTGTATGTAGATGTTACGTTTGGTGGTGGTGGCCATTCAAAAGAGATTTTGAGTAGGTTAAATGAACGCGGTAAATTATTTGCTTTTGATCAGGATGAAGATGCGCAAAGAAATAAAATTGATGATCCAAGATTTACGCTAATACCTCAAAATTTTAGATTCATTAAGAGGTATCTAAGATTTTATGGTGTAAAAAAAGTAGATGGAATTTTGGCTGATTTAGGTGTTTCATCGCATCAATTTGATGAGGCTGAACGTGGGTTTTCTACTCGTTTTGATGCGGATTTAGATATGCGAATGAACCAGACAGGTAAACTGTCTGCTTTTGAAGTTGTTAACAATTACGAAGAAGAAAAATTAAGTGCTGTTTTATTTCAGTATAGTGAGTTGCGTAATGCAAGAGCAATTGCGAAAAAAATAGTAGAGGCACGTTCAGAGAAAAAGATTAAAACAAGTTTTGAGTTAAAAGAAGTGTTAAGTGAGTTTGTGCCAAAATCTGTTGAACATAAAATTTTAGCACAAATATTTCAGGGTATTCGCATAGAAGTTAATCAGGAAATAGAAGTTTTGAAAGAGTTTTTATTGCAGATACCAGAATTATTGAATGAGAATGGAAGGTTAAGTGTAATATCATACCATTCATTAGAAGATAGGTTGGTAAAAAGATTTATTAGAAGTGGATTGTTTGAGGGGGAACCAGAAAAAGATATGTTTGGTCATGTAAATGTACCAATGAAAAAAGTTGGGAAATTAATAATTCCGAGTTTTTCAGAAATTAAGAAAAATAATAGAGCTAGGAGTGCCAAATTAAGAATTGCAACAATTAAATAAATGTCAACTATAAAATCTAGCATATTCAACTTGTTAAAAGGGGATTTTTTAGTTAATAAAGACTCCTTTAAAAACTGGCGATTTATATTGTTTGTTGTTGCATTATTGTTGTTAATGATTGCAAGTGCACACAATTCTGATAAAAAAGTAATGGAAATTGCAAAATTAACAAATGAAATTAAAGAGTTAAGGGCAGAGTTTTTAGATAAACGTTCAATTTCAATGGGAATGCGATTGGAATCAACGGTGCGAAAAAAAGTGATTGATTTAGGTATAAAACCAAGTGAGCAACCACCGCAAGTAATAAAAGTAATTTCAAAAAAATAACCAACATAAATTGGCAACCACAAAAAAAGGTATATTAAATAAATTGTACGTTATAGTTATTGTTATAGCGCTTTTTTTGGTAGCTATTATTTTTAGGTTGACAGATATTCAGTTTTCAGATGGAGACAAATATAGAGATTTATCTGAGCAATTAACATTAAGAAACGATACCATTTATGCAAATAGAGGTAGTGTTTTTTCTGCCGATGGTAGTTTGCTAGCAACTTCAATGTCGCAATACGAAATTAGAATGGATGCTGTTACTATTAAGGGTGAAGTATTTGAAAAAAACGTAAGAAGTTTATCGCAAGAGCTTTCTAAAATGTTGGGAAATACAACAGCGCATTGGGAACGAAAAATTAGAAAAGCTAGAAATACTAAAAATAGGTATTTGTTTATTGCTAGAAAATTGGGTTATACTGAGTATATTAAAATTAAAAGTTTTCCAATTTTTAATTTAGGGATGTATAAAGGAGGATTTATAGCAGAGCAATCTACTGTTAGAGCACATCCGTTAAATAAAGTTGCAGAAAGAACTATTGGTTACGATGATTATAGAGGAGCGCCTGGAATAGAAGGAGCGTACAGAAAATACTTAACGGGTAAAAATGGATTAAGGTTAAAACAAAAAATAGCTAAAGGGCAGTGGAAACCTATTAATGATAGAAATGAAAAAGAACCAATTAACGGTAAAGATATTGTAACAACTTTAAATGTAAATATTCAAGATATTGCACATCATTCCTTATTAAAACAATTAGAGTTCTATGAAGCTGAACATGGTTGTGTGGTTGTAATGGAAACTAAAACAGGTGAAATTAAAGCTATTTCTAATTTAGGTAGAAGTTCTGAAGGAAAGTATTATGAAAAGAGGAACTACGCAGTTTATGAATCTCATGAGCCTGGGTCAGCATTTAAATTAATGGCAATGGTTGCGGCTTTAGAGCTTGGAGCAATTGATACCAGCACAGTTGTAGATACAGGAACTGGTAGGTACAGAATGTATGGAAGGTATATTAACGATTCTAAACGTGGTGGTTATGGAAAAATATCTGCAGCCCGCGCAATGGAAGTGTCTTCAAATATTGCTTTTGCAAGATTAATAGAAGATAGTTTTGGAGATAAACCAGAAAAATTTATCAATTCATTGTACAAAATGAATTTGAATGACAAATTAGGATTGCCAATTAAAGGTGAAGGTGCACCTCTAATTCCAGGTCCAGAACACAGTTTGTGGAGCAAAAATGCATTGCCATCTATAGCGTATGGTTATAATTTAAAATTAACACCATTACAAACATTAACGTTCTATAATGCTATTGCAAATAATGGGGAAATGGTAAAACCAAGATTTGTAAAAGAAATAAGGTCTTGGAATAAACACGTAGAGTCTTTTGAAAAAGAAGTTATAAATAAGGCAATTTGTTCTAAAGAAACAGTTGCTGAAATTCAAGAAATTCTCAAAAATGTGGTCTATAGGGGAACTGGAAGAAAATTATATTCCGAAGATTTTTCAATGGCTGGGAAAACTGGAACTGCACGTGTAGAATATGGAAATTATGAAGAGTGGCTAAAAGATAAGAAATATGTCTCTTCGTTTACTGGATATTTTCCTGCTGAAAATCCAAAATACTCTTGTATTGTAGTAATTCATAAACCAAATACTAAAACAGGTTTTTATGGTGCGGATGTTTCTGGGCCTGTGTTTAAAGATATTGCTCAGAAAATTTATACTACAAATCATATAATTAACGAAATTGAAAATAAAACGCCAGATTTTGAGAGTGTTAAAAATAATTTCGAAAAGTATTATGCCATAGCTAATAAGGAATTTAATTCAATCCCGAATGTAAAAGGAATGGCAGCTATGGATGCCATTTCTTTACTTGAAAATTTAGGATTGAAAGTAAATTTTTCAGGAAATGGAAAAGTAGTTGAGCAATCGCTTAATGAAGGAGATAAGTTAATAAAAGGAGCAACAATCAATATAAAATTATCTTAGTTGAAAGTAGTTAAAGACATATTGTATAAGGTAGGTATTCAAGCAGTTCATGGAAGCACTGAAGTGTTAATTAATGAAATACAGTTTGATTCACGAAAAGTTCAACAAAACGATTTATTTGTTGCTCAAAAAGGATTGATTTTTGATGGACATAAATTTATTGATACTGCAATTGAATTAGGAGCTAAAGTTATTGTTTGTGAAGAGTATCCAGTAAACCTAGTAGATGCAGTAACATATATTAAAGTTGAAGATTCTGATGAGGCTTTAGCAATTATGGCTGCTAATTTTTATGATAATCCATCTTCAAAATTACAATTAATTGGAATTACAGGTACAAATGGTAAAACTACCATAGCTACCTTATTATACAAGTTGTTTCAAAAAGCTGGTTTTAAAACAGGTTTATTATCTACCGTTACTATTTTTGTAGATAATCAGCAATTTAATGCAACCCATACAACTCCAGATTCCTTAACAATTAATAGTTATTTAAATAAAATGGTAGAGGCTGGTGTAGATTTCTGTTTTATGGAAGTGAGTTCTCACGGAATTCATCAAAATAGAACTTCCAGTTTACATTTTAAAGGTGGTGTTTATACCAATTTAACACACGATCATTTAGATTATCATTCAACATTTAAAGAATACCGAGATGTTAAAAAATCATTTTTTGACAATTTGCCAAAAACAGCATTTTCTTTAGTAAATGTTGATGATAAAAATGGTTTGATAATGCTTCAAAATACAGCGGCAAAAAAGTATACGTATGCGTTAAAAACAATGGCAGATTATAAGGCTAGGATTTTAGAAAATCAGTTTTCAGGTTTGTTTTTGAATATTAATGGTAATGAGGTTTGGACAAAGTTGATTGGGAGTTTTAATGCGTATAATTTAGTGGCAGTTTATGGAGTTTCGCAATTATTAGGATTACAGTCTACGGAGGCTTTAACCTTAATTAGTGAATTAGAGAATGTAACAGGAAGGTTTCAACACTTCACTTCTAAAGAAGGAATTATTGCAATTATTGATTATGCACACACACCCGATGCTTTAAAAAATGTATTGGAGACGATTAACGATATAAGAACCGGAAACGAACAAGTAATTACCGTTGTGGGATGCGGTGGAAATCGAGATAAAGCTAAACGTCCTGTTATGGGGCGTATAGCATCTCAATTAAGTACGCAGGTAATATTTACCTCAGATAACCCAAGAAATGAAGATCCGCAAACAATTATTAATGAAATTGAAACAGGTGTGGATCCTCAGAATTATAGAAAAACAATTTCTGTTTTAGATAGAGAACAGGCAATTAAAACAGCAATAAAACTAGCAAAAAGAGACGATATTATTTTAATTGCAGGAAAAGGACACGAAACATATCAAGAAATAAAGGGAGTGCGCTCTCATTTTGACGATTATGAAAAAATAACACAATTATTAAAAGCTATAGAAAACTAAAACAATGTTATATTATTTATTTGAATATTTAGATACACATTACGATTTAGCAGGAGCAGGATTATTTCAATACATCTCATTCCGTTCTGCAATGGCTTTTATAATTTCGTTATTGTTTTCTACAATTTATGGAAAACGAATTATAAATTATTTACAATACAAACAAGTTGGAGAATCGGTTAGAGATCTAGGGTTATTAGGTCAAGCAGAAAAAGCAGGTACACCAACTATGGGCGGAATAATAATTATACTCGCAACTTTAATTCCAGTGTTGTTGTTCTCAAAAGTTGAAAATGTTTATATTATTATTTTGATAGTTACAACAGTTTGGATGGGAACTATTGGTTTTATTGATGATTATATTAAAATTTTCAGAAAAAATAAAGATGGTTTAAAGGGAAGATTTAAGGTTTTAGGTCAGGTTACTTTAGGAGTTTTTGTAGGTGTAATGTTGTATTTTCATCCAGATGTTACAATGAAAGAAAAATTACCTGAAAAATTTCAATATGAAACAGAAGAGGGGATTCCAGTTTTATTTGCTGATGCACAAAAATCAACAAGAACAACCATTCCTTTTTTAAAGAATAATGAATTAGATTATGCTGCAGCATTAGATTTATTTGGTGATGGATTAAGAGATTATGCTTGGATATTATTTATACCAATTGTAATATTTATTATAACAGCCGTTTCTAACGGTGCAAATTTAACAGATGGAATTGATGGTTTGGCAGCTGGTTCTTCTGCAATAATTGTATTAACCTTGGGTATTTTTGCCTGGGTTTCTGGAAACATAATTTTTGCAGATTATTTAGATGTAATGTACATTCCAAATTCGGGTGAAATGACCATTTTTATAGCTGCTTTTGTTGGTGCTTTAGTTGGTTTTTTATGGTACAATACGTATCCTGCTCAAGTTTTTATGGGAGATACAGGAAGTTTAACTATTGGAGGGATTATTGCTGTTTTGGCTATTTCGGTTCGTAAAGAATTATTAATTCCAATTCTAGCAGGTATCTTTTTAGTTGAAAATTTATCGGTAGTTCTTCAGGTTGGGTTTTTTAAATATACAAAGAAAAAATACGGAGAAGGAAAACGCATATTTAAAATGTCGCCTTTACACCATCATTATCAAAAATCTGGATATCATGAAAGTAAAATTGTAACACGTTTTTGGATTGTGGGTATTATGTTGGCGGTGTTAACAATAGTAACATTAAAGTTACGATAAATGAAATTAGTGGTTCTTGGCGCGGGAGAAAGTGGAGTAGGAACAGCTATTCTAGGGAGGCAAAAAGGGTACAGCGTTTTTGTTTCAGATAAGGGAGTAATAGCAAAAAAGTATAAAAAAGTTCTTTTAAATAATGAAATTCCTTTTGAAGAAGGGAACCATTCAGAAGATAAAATTTTTGAAGCTGATATAGTAATGAAAAGCCCTGGAATTCCAGATAAGGTTGCTATAATTCAAGAATTAATTGAAAGAAAAATTCCTGTGATTTCAGAAATTGAATTTGCATCAAAGTATACCGATGGAATTATTGTGGGTATTACTGGTTCAAACGGTAAAACCACTACAACGCTTTTGGTTAATCATATTTTGAAAAAGGCAAATTTAAATATAGGAATGGGTGGAAATATTGGAGCAAGTTTTGCGCAACAAGTTGCAGAAAACAACTTTGATATTCACGTTTTGGAACTAAGTAGTTTTCAGTTAGATGGTATAGTAAATTTTGCGCCACATATTGCAATAATTACAAATATTACACCAGATCATTTAGATAGGTACAATTATGAGTTTGAAAACTATATCAATTCAAAATTTAGAATAACTGAAAATCAAACAGAAAACGATTTTTTAATCTATGATGCAGATGATCCAGTAATAACAAACTGGATACAAAATAATAAGACAAAAGCAACACTGCTTCCTTTTTCATTAGAAAATGAATTAGAACAAGGTGTTTTTTTAAAAGACAATAACATACAAATAAAATATAAAACCGAAGATATAATAATGGAAATAACAACTTTAGCATTAAAAGGAAAACACAATACTAAAAATGCAATGGCAGCTGCAATGACAGCTACATTATTAAAGGTTAGAAAAGAGACGATTAGAGAAAGTCTAGAAGATTTTGAAGGTGCGGAGCATAGGTTAGAACCAGTGCTTAAAATTAATGGTGTTCATTATATAAACGATTCTAAAGCTACCAATGTAAATGCAACATTTTATGCATTGGACAGTATGAAAACTCCAACAGTTTGGATTGTTGGTGGTGTAGATAAAGGAAATGATTATTTAGATTTAATGCCGTTGGTTAGGGAGAAGGTAAAAGCAATTATTTGTTTAGGAGTTGACAATCATAAAATTGTACAAACTTTTAACAATGTTGTTGACCTAATTGTTGAAACTGCTGGAGCTGAAGAAGCTGTAAAGGTGGCCTATAAAATTGCAGAAAAGGGAGATGCTGTTTTATTATCACCAGCGTGTGCAAGTTTCGATTTATTTGAAAGTTACGAGGATAGAGGAAATCAATTTAAACAAGCAGTTAGAGAGCTGTAAATGAAGCAAATTTTAAAAAATATTGAAGGTGATCGTGCTATTTGGGCTATTGTAGTTTTTATGGCATTGTTATCGTTTATGCCAGTTTATAGCGCAAGTACTAATTTAGTATATGTAGCAAATTCAGGTACTACAACGTATCATTTGGTGAAACATGTGATATTGTTGTTTTTCGGTTTTTTAATTATTTATGGTGTGCATAAAATACCTTACAGGTATTTTAGTGGAGGTTCGGTATTAATGCTTCCTTTAGTAGTGGTTTTATTAATAGTTACCTTGTCGAAAGGAACTGTTATTGGAGGCGCAAATGCAAGTAGATGGATACAAATACCGTTTATTGGTGTAGGATTTCAAACATCTACACTGGCAGGTGTTGTTTTAATGATATTTGTTGCTAGGTATTTAGCAAAAAATAAAGAAAGGGCTATTAAATTTAAAGAAAGTCTTTGGAAATTATGGTTGCCAGTTGCAATTACATTAGCTTTTATTTTACCTGCAAATTTTTCAACAACAGCTATAATTTTTTCAATGGTATTGTTGTTGACTTTTTTAGGAGGTTATCCAGTAAAATATTTGGCAACTATTATAGGAATGGGTATTGTAGCATTGGTTTTATTTGTACTAATGGCAAAAGCATTTCCAAATGCAATGCCTAATAGAGTAGATACTTGGATTAGTAGAATAGAAAATTTTTCTGATAAAAATGCTGAAGAAGGATATCAGGTTGAAAAAGCAAAAATTGCAATTGCAAGTGGTGGATTACAAGGTCGAGGTCCTGGAAAAAGTGTTCAAAAAAATTTTTTACCACAATCTTCGTCAGATTTTATTTTTGCCATAATTGTTGAAGAATACGGTCTAATATTTGGCGCATTAACAGTTATTTTAATGTATTTACTATTGTTAATAAGAATATTGGTAGCAGCAAAAAAAGCTACCTCAATTTTTGCAACATTGCTAATAATTGGTGTAGGTTTGCCAATTATTTTTCAAGCAATTATTAATATGGCTGTAGCAGTAAATTTATTCCCTGTAACAGGACAAACATTGCCATTAATTAGTAGTGGAGGTACCTCAATTTGGATGACCTGTTTTGCTATTGGTATTATTTTAAGCGTAACTGCCGACAAAGAAAAAATTATAGATCCAGAAAATGAAGAGAATCCTTTAGATATTTTACATGAAGCAATCGATTAATATCATATTAAGTGGAGGAGGAACAGGTGGGCATATTTACCCAGCTGTTTCAATAGCAAATGAGCTAAAGGAAAAATATCCTGAGGCTAATTTCTTATTTGTAGGTGCAAAAGATAGAATGGAAATGGAAAAAGTTCCTCAGGCTGGCTATAACATAAAAGGTTTGTGGATTTCAGGAATACAAAGAAGCCTTTCTTTAAAAAATTTAGCATTTCCTTTTAAATTAATAAGTAGTTTGTGGAATGCATATAAAATTATTAAAAAATTTAAACCAACAATTGTTATTGGTACTGGTGGTTTTGCAAGTGGTCCAACTTTATATGTGGCAAGTGTTAAAGGTGTTAAAACAGTTATTCAAGAACAAAATTCATACCCAGGAATTACAAATAAATTATTAAGTAAAAAAGCAGATACAATTTGTGTTGCTTATGATGGTTTAGATCGATTTTTTCCAAGTGAAAAGATTGTAAAAACGGGAAACCCTGTAAGACAAGATTTATTGGCAATTGAAAGTAAACGAGAAGAAGCTATCAAATTTTTCGATTTAAAAGCGAATAAAAATACGTTGCTAGTAGTTGGAGGTAGTTTAGGAGCAAGAGCTTTAAATAATTTAATAGAAGAACATATTAATTGGTTGGTTGAAAATAAGGTGCAGGTAATATGGCAAACTGGGAAATTGTATTTTGATGAGTTTAAAAAATACGACGCTTTAGAGGGAGTACAAACACATGCGTTTTTAAACCGTATGGATTTAACTTATGCAGCTGCTGATTTTATAATAAGTAGAGCGGGAGCAAGTTCAATTTCAGAGTTATGTATTGTTGGAAAACCAGTTGTTTTTATTCCGTCTCCAAATGTAGCAGAAGATCATCAAACAAAAAATGCACTTTCTGTAGTTACTAAAAATGCAGCTTTATTGTTGAAAGAATCTGAGTTAAACCTGTTCAAGAATATGTTTTTAGAATTGAAAAATGATGAGGAATTACAACAAAAATTAAGTAAAAATATAAAAGCGTTAGCATTACCTAACGCAACAAAAGATATTGTATTAGAAATAGAAAAATTAAT